>Ga0308163_10000412_pt1 | contig 82067 bp, 65 predicted proteins | sample PhyTR1_FD_201037 | JGI IMG/M metagenome (GOLD analysis project Ga0308163, IMG submission 201037) | Phyllosphere microbial communities from UC Gill Tract Community Farm, Albany, California, United States - DLSLT.R1 | ecosystem: Host-associated > Plants > Phyllosphere > Unclassified | place: USA... | reverse complement strand
ATGGTTGCCCAGATGGATGCTGAAGGTTTCGGAAACTGTACCAATACAGGTGCCTGCGAAGCAGAATGCCCTAAAGGAATCTCTCTGGAGAACATTGCAAGGATGAACAGAGATTTTTATGCTTCAAAATTTGTTTCTGAGGAAGAAGTTTAATAAATTTAGAGTCTACGAGACAAGGATTTAACACAAAAACCCCTGCTAAATTTTAGCAGGGGTTTCGTGTTTTCAGGAGCTTTGTTTTAGAGCGCGGCTTTTGAACTTATTTTGGCAGTGCAATGTCAATACTATGGTCACTTGATTACGGATGTCCCTGTATTGGAGCTTCTGCAGTTGAAAATGTATTATCCTGCTTACTTTTTTTAGTAGTGATCATGACAGCTGCATTTGTCCATTCGGGAACATTTCCAGTCACTACGGTTTTATCCTTTTCGACCCTGATTGATTCGATAGTATTAACGTCGAGCTGGTTCATTAAAGTAAGAGAGCTTTTAACTCCATCAATATAAACAAGAGGATTATCTTGTTTACTAATGCGAACCCTCCTGCCGGCCAGCGAAACGTCAGATGCCTTCAGCTTTGCCGGACCGCCTGAGCTAATCGTCTTAGCACCGTCTTCAGGTTTCACCCCTGCGGGACTTCCTGAAGGGATTGTCTTCGCTCCATCTTCTGGTCTGGTACCTGTCGGATTTACAGAAGGAGCTTTATTCATATTTGGTTCAACTCCTTTATCTTTTGAAAGGCTAAAATTGATTGGGAGGTTTAATTGCACCCGAACAGGCTTATTATCAACAGTCCCCGGTATCCACTTTGGAGAATTTTCCAGTAACCTCACCGCTTCTTCATCGGTTCCGCTTCCAAGTCTTCTTACTACTTTAACATCGCTGATACTACCATTCTTTTCGACAATGTAAGATAGAAATACTTTTCCCTCGACATTTTTTTCTATCGCTTCTTTAGGGTATTTACATGCTGCAGCCAGGTATTTATAGAATTTCTCCATACCCCCCGGAAAAGATGGCGTTGTCGTCGTGGAATTGAAATCATATGGCTTTTCTTGCTGCGCCGGAGAAGTGGAGGAGGTATTTGCCTTATTGCCGGCTTTTGTACCTGCTGGCAATTTTCCTGTTGCTTTAACAGTTTTAATTTGAAGGCGTTTCTGTGGTGTATCAGCCTCATCAAAAGTATTAGCTGCGGCAGCATTACTTGCGCTATTGCTGACTGATGGAATAATGACCGGCGCCTTAATTTGTTCAGCGATATCTTTGATATTTTCATTCCTGCTGATCTTGGCAGATGACAACAGAAGCATTCCCGCAAATAGCGGAAGAAAGAGGCCATACTTTAGAAGGGCGGTCCTGGTAGATCTTTGTTTATTCAGCATAATTATTCTTTTTTTGATAAGTGACTTTGAAAAAAAACTATTGGTGAGAACGCTCTGGTCTACCTTTAAAGCCTTACACAATAAAAGTATCGCATAGGATTCTTTATCTCCCTCCAGTTTGGCCGCATACTCATCAGCCAGGTATTCATGTATGTTTTTAATGGAGAGTTTATATTGGTATATTACCGGGTTACACCACAAAACTATGGCAAGCAATTCAAAAAAAATCACATCAGCAGTATGATACTGACGGATATGTATATCTTCATGCCCGTGGATAGCTTTCTGCCCGGGCAGCTTTCTGTCAATCACTTTTGTACCGAAAAATGAAAAAGCCATACCTTCAGGGTTTGCGCGGATCAGCAGACTGACATGAAATAAGCGCCAGATTAAACGTGCTGCAAAAAAGACAATGCCACATATATAAATCGCTGAAATCAATCCTCCCCAGTTGAAGCCAGCATCTGGTAAAATCTTTGCGTCTGCAACGAGTATGTCCAGCTGTCCTGCGCTGATAACGATACCAGCATTTGCCGACTCTGGCAGTATCCATTCCGGTTTAATAAAAGGGATGAGCATAGAAAGCGTTCCCGCTGACAGCAGATAAATCCTGTTGAGTACAAACCAGGTTTCCCGGTCCAGGAATATCCTGTAGAAGACGTAAAATATAACGATGTATATGTTTACTTGCAAAAGATAGTAGGCCCAGGTCATTTTGATTTTCCTTTAAGTTTGCTGATCATTTTGAGAATTTCATCCACATCATTTACATCCATCTTTTCTTCCTTTACGAAGAAGGAGAACATGCTTTCTACGGAGTTTTCAAAATAGTTGCCCAGTAGCTTTTCTGTAGCATGTCGCTTGTAATCTTCCTTAGAAATCAGTGGATGATATTGATGGGCTTTGCCAAAAGCAGTATGGCCGATAAAACCTTTTACTTCAAGTATTCTGATGATAGTGGATACAGTATTGTATGCTGCCTTAGGTTCAGGCAGGAATTCCATCACTTCTTTGACGAATCCCTTTTCTATCTGCCAGATGACCTGCATGATTTGTTCTTCAGCCTTAGTAAGATCTTTAATTTCCATAGTATTGTGAGTGTTAGCTATATAATGAACTAAGATTATAGTTAAATGTATGAACTATAATCTTAGTTTCAAAATATTTTGCTATTTTTTTTCAAAAACCTCTATAAAAGCAATGGCGGCCATCCAGCCGCCATTTACTACTATTAACTATAACTAAAACTAAATTTTTTGAGCTATTGTGCCCATGATGTCTATGAGACGTAATTTTTTTTATAACGTTGCATTATTTTAAATCAACTTGCGCCGATTTTTATTTTAACAGGCTAGCAGGCAACTTTGCAACGCTGGTTTGATTTGTTGATTTTGCACTTACCATGCTTTCTTCCGGAGTACCGCCGTTGCTGGTTAGTGTAAGGATCATCATCATAAAAACAGGTACCAACAGTAATAAAAATGGAGAGACATTTGTTAATTTTTTCATGATATAAGTATATATATTGGTCAGCTTGCTGAAATCAATTTCGTAAGAGGTATAAATCCTGTTTTGTGCTAAAGTGTCTATGTGTTGAACAGATGCAGTTTTCATAGGTTGTCTATTTTTATTAATCGGTAATGAAGCTATCACGAGCATTTCAGAGTTTTGAGAGCTGTATACTGGTGATGGTTTCATAATCGTATCGTTTTGTTGAAACAAATAGAATCATAAAATTCATGCTGCTAAAATGTTTTATACCAAGTGGAAATAATTATAGATCAACAGGTGATTTTGGGAAAAAACGCAAAATGTTGGTATTTTGGCCGTTGGTAGAAAAAAATTGCCCGTTCGTCGAAAGCTATGACCAAAAAGTATTACTTTCAGTACTTTGGTTCCATTGCAGAAAGGTCCTGAATGGATCAATTACAGGCTCCTGCAGGTACACAAAGCTGGTAAACACAAATAATTTTAACGCTTTATAATAATTTAAATCAATACAAAACAAATGAGAGGCAGGAGAGAGTTGATAGCACATTTGGTTTATTGGCTGTTCTTTATCGGAATGGTATCGGTAAGCCTGTTTTTCAACCAGAGCAAGCATAGCCATACCTATTACATCGTCAATATCGGCTATTTCTCCATCATCAATATCTCCATCTTTTATATCAACTATACACTGCTTATTCCGCAGCTGCTAAAAAAATACTGGTATTATATCGTCTCGCTCATTGCGCTGATTGCAGTGATGTCTTTTGCGAAAACAATCATAGCGGTGCTTTACCGCGATCAGGTACTGCAACATATCGATGCCAAAACCGGCGCAATTGAGGAAACCTCCGTGATCACTTATGTAGTTTCTACTGTATTTTCATCTGGCTTTTTTATCATCTCGGGCTGCCTCATTAAATTCGCACTGGACTGGTTTGGCAATATCCGTATCCAGCGCAGCCTGGAAACGGAGAAAAAAGACATGGAGCTGCAGTTCCTGAAATCTCAGCTCAACCCGCATTTCCTCTTCAATTCCTTAAATAATATTTATTCCCTCGCCTATCAGAAGTCGGACAAGACTGCAGATGCGATTCTGAAGTTATCCGAGATCATGCGGTATATGATCTATGAGAGTAACGACAGCTGGGTAGCGCTGAGCAAAGAGATAGAGTACGTACAAAGTTATATAGAACTGCAAAAGCTGCGGTTTAAGGACGGCGCAGCAGTGGTGATGACCCTTAATGGCGAGATTGATAACCAGCAGATCCTGCCGCTTGTACTGATCTCATTTGTGGAGAACGCCTTTAAACATGGAGTGGCCAATGACCCTTCAGATCCCATCAGGATCAATATCATTGCCAATCAAAAGATACTGCATTTCAGTATTACCAACAAAAAAAATAATGCCAATAAAGACCATGTTGGCGGAGTGGGTTTAAATAACGTGGAACGCCGGCTGCAGCTGCTTTACCCGGAAAGGTATAAGCTAAATATCGTAAATTCGGCTACGCATTATACGAGTGAACTCATGCTGGATATATAATTTCTGATTTAAAAAGAAAACAATGACGCTAAAATGTATTGCCGTGGATGATGAGCCATTAGCGCTCGATATTATTGAAGACTATGTTTCCAAAGTGCCGTTTCTGGAATTGGTGAAAAGGACAGAAAATGCGATTGAGGCCCTGCAGCTGGTACAGGCAGGAGGGATTGATCTTGTTTTTCTGGATATCCAGATGCCAGACCTGACGGGCATCCAGTTCCTTAAGATTGCAAACAATAAAGCCAGCTATATTTTAACTACGGCTTATTCTCAATATGCACTGGAAAGTTACGACTTAAACGTTTCAGATTACCTGCTCAAGCCGATTGCATTTGACAGGTTTTATAAAGCAGTGGAGAAGGTGCATAACAGGCATAAGAATGACGCTGAACCAGCTATTGCTGTTGCTCCGGTAATACCTGTTGCTGCGGCTTTAGTGCCAGAGCCTCAAACCGTGCAGGACTTTATCTTCGTGAAAACGGAACATAAAATTCAGAAGATCGAGCTGGATAATATTCTTTATATCGAAGGATTGAAGGACTACATCTCGATTTTTACAAAAGCGGAAAGGGTGATCACCTTGCAGAATATGAAAAGGATGGAGGAAACACTGCCGAAATCACAGTTCATCAGGGTGCACAAATCTTATATCATCGCGCTGGATAAAATCGAAAGTATTGAACGTAGCAGGATCACTATCTGCGGCAAGATCATTCCTATAGGAGATACTTACCGCGATGAGTTCTTTAAAAAGATCGAGAACAAGAATATTTAGGCGTTTTTTTTCTGTTTCAGTTCTTTCCTGATTGCAGTTTCTGCCATCAGGGTAAGTTCTTCGGCATTTCTGCCCGCCGGCTCGATTGGTTCCAGCACCGTCCAGCGAATCTTCTCACCAAAGCTAAGGGGGTACATTCCATACTGAACTGTTTTCCAGGAGTTCTCTATCGCAACTGGTACAATCAGGGCATTCGGTACAGCTTTCAGGAGCGTGGCAATCCCACCTACCTGGAAGGGCTTCATTTGCCCGTCCTTTGCACGGGTGCCTTCTGCGAAGATCATAGCCGACCAGTTATTTTCTTTCATCCTGCGGCCCAGTTTAATGATCTCGGAAATGGCCTGCTTACTGTCTTTCCTGTTTATGTTTGCCCCTCCGCCGTATTTGAGGTTAAAGGAGATGGAAGGTATCCCCTTGGTAAGCTCAATTTTTGAGATAAACTTTACATGGTATTTCCGCAGAAACCAGATCAGCCCGGGAATGTCGTACATGCTCTGGTGATTCGCAACGAATATAATCGGATGGTTAACCGGAAGTTCCTGCTCATTGATAAAGGTAGAAGAGGAGCCCAGGAAAATATGACTGTAGGTGAGGAAGAAATTAAGGTAATCTACTGAGGTTTTATGTGCCTTATAACCAAAGAAACGGTAGCTGATCCATTGAACAGGATGGAAAACCAATAAGGTGAGTAAAAAGAAAAAGTAAAATACAGGAGAAAAGATATACCCCAAAAATTTGTTCATATGGTTATAATTTGCCTTCCAATAATAATAGTTTGGTTTTCAGTAATGCGGCTACACTCATGCTGTCGGTAATTCTTCCGTCGAGCGCCATTTGATAAGCCTCTTCAAAAGGAAGTTTACGCAATACAAGTTCCTCAGTTTCTTCAGGGGCAGCAGGGCCCATAGTTAAGTCCCTTGCGATAAAAATCACGGCGGCTTCATCACTTACGGAATTGGAAAGGTGCATTTTGAGTAATTCTGTCCATCTGCCAGCAAGGAGTCCTGTTTCTTCCTGGAGTTCACGCATGGCGCTGTCGAGCACCGGCTGATCCAGCGGTCCACCCCCTTCGGGGATCTCCCAGCTGTAGGCCTTTAGCGGAAACCGGTATTGCCCCACCAGCCAGGTATTCATTTCTTCATCCAGGGGCAGAATTCCTATAGCATGGTTCCTGAAATGGACTTCCCCATAGATACCACTGCCCCCGGAAGGATTGATCACCTGATGTTCAGTCAGTCTGATCCAGTTATTCTCATAAATTTTGCGGCTCTCTACAGTGGTCCAGGGATTGATCTCTTCCATGCTGCAAGATACAAATTTCTTAAAATGTTCCTTCGTCAGGTTTCTGCTCCTGCTGCTCCTGTTTTTTCGGTTTCTTCTGGAATGTAGTCTGACCGAAACGGTAAGCGAAAGTCAGGTTGCCCATTTGTCCTTTCTGGTAGCGCTGGAAATCAGTAATAGTATTGGCATCCTGGATTATAGCGCCAAATTTCCTGGTGTTAAAAACGTCTCTCATGTTGAAACTAAGGGATGCTTTTTTATTCGGGAAATCGTACTTGGCACCAGCATCAACTCCATACATGGCTTTACGTTTTCCCTGTGCCTGTAATTCTGTGGAGTTGTAGTCGCCCCTAACCTGCAGTGAAATATTGTATGGAAGGGTAAAATTATTAGTCAGGTTGGCATTCCAGCTATAACCGGATGTTTGTCTGATGTTGTAAGCAGGTACTGCATCAATATTACTGTGGTATCCGTTTACATTGGCCGTAAAACTCCATGCTTTTATCGGATCTACCTTTGCTATGATCTCCACTCCGCTGTTTGTACTCTGAGTTAAGTTATAAGGAGTCATGATAATTACACCTGCAGAATCCGGAGCTGAACGTACACGCTGAATCAAATCGTTGGTATGGCGTGAATATAAACTGGTAATCAATGTCACTTTCGGCCAAAATCTGCTGTAGCTTAACTCATAAGAGTGCACATCCTCAGGCAGCAGGTTTGGATTTCCCTGGCGCCAGCTCAGAGGGTCTGAGTAGTCAATGAAAGGATTGGTATCCCATGGTCTTGGTCTGTTTACCCTTCTGGTATAGCTCAGTTGTAATTGCTGTTCACCTGTGAATTTCTGTGTTAGAAAGATACTTGGATAAAGCCTGTCATATGCAATGCGCCCAGCAGCATTGGTCACGGTACCATTCTGGTCGTATCCGCCCGAGTTGGTATTTAAGCGTGCCATCTCACCACGCAAACCGATCTGGTATCCAAAGTTTTTAATTTGGTTTGAATAGTTCGCATACAGTGCATGTACCTGGTCTTTACTGTTAAACAGATTTGATAACCGGTAGTTATTATCAAAAGCACCTGTGGCATCATTGTATGTTTGTGCGATGGTGTTGTTATCCGAGTATTTGATCTGGCTGCGGTAGCCGCTTTCCAGTTTACCAAGCTTGCCTAAAGGCATGGTATAATCTGCCTGGATATTGTAATTTTTATTTGTACCGTCATTATCATTTGTCAGAATTTCTGATGGGTCGGCTGACGGAAGGCCGTTTAAACTGAGAACAGTAGTATTGTACTGCTGGAAGTTATCATTATTTCCATGAGAGTACCCAAAATTAAATGTCAGTTCGTGGTTGGCCTTAAATTTATGGCTGTAATCCAGGTTCAGGTCGTAACTGTTACCACTTCCGTCAGTAGTGTTGATCCTGTCACTCAACAGGATTGGAGAGCCATCAATGTTATTGTATGTATTTACATTCAGCAGATCCCTTTTATCCTGATCCCTTCTGTTATAGGCTGCCGAGAAGCTAAGGATATCCTTTGTAGTAAGGTAGTAATCTATTCCTGCTTTTGCATTATGGCTTTTTTCAATCTGATTAGAGGTTGTCAGCTGTTCGGCTGATCCGAGTGAGTCAGCTCTGTTCAGGTATTTGATATTGTTGAAGCCACCACCAATACGTTTACCATATCTGTAGCCGTAATTTCCATAGATATTGATGTTTTTATTCTGGAAGCTCAGGCTGGCGTTACCATTATAGTTATCTCTGTTACCGGCAGTCAGGGCGACATTCCCGTTAAATCCAAGTTTTGAATTTCTTTTCAATACAATGTTGATTATACCGGAGTTACCTTCTGCATCATATTTTGAAGAGGGGTTAGTGATTACTTCCACGGTTTCGATAGAACTGGCCGGGATAGATGCCAGAATAGAAGCAACATCACCTCCGCCAATTACTGAAGGTTTACCATCTATCAGCACTTTTACGCCGGTAGATCCTCTCAGGCTTACATTTCCATCCACATCGATCTGGATCGATGGTACATTGGTGAGCAGGTCTGATGCAGATCCGCCCTGGCTTACCAGACTCTGGTCTACCGCGAATACTTTTTTATCGATACCTAATTGTATCGGTGCTTTTTTTGCCGTTACATTAACTTCATTGAGTACAGTTCCTTTGGCAGCCTTCATTTTAATAGTACCCAGGCTAAGCATTTGTTTTGAAGCGCTAACTGTTACGGAATCCCGGATTAATGTCTGGTAGCCTACATAACTGATCTTGATAGTGAAGGTTCCATTAGGGATGCCGTTGATCACCAGATTACCGTTAACGTCGGTCTGTCCGGTTGCCACATTCACTTTAGTTTGTCTGTTCATGATCACCGCAGAGGCGAAAGGAACGGTTTCATTGGTTTGCGCATCTACAATTTTCCCTGTAAGTTTACCCGAGCCCGGGCTCTGTGCATAAAGTTGATAGGAAGCGGTTGTAATACAAATAGCGAGCAGTATAAATATAAATTTACAGCGAAAATTGTTCATTACTGATATATCTTTTTAGGTGTGTTTTGATAGAGGGACAAAGTAACGGCGGGATAGTTTAAAAAACAGGCCGTAACTATTTTATTACAACGCTTTTAGAGCTGTTTATAGTAATATTTTTGTGAGGGAGAAGAATTAATCTACGGTTACAGTGAGACCTTCCTGCTGCAGGATTTTGCGGTAAACTTCCATTTCAGTAAAGGAACCTTCCAGAACGGCACATTTTCCTTTATTGTGTACTTCCCAGGCGATTTTCTCTGCCTGGCTTTCGGTATAATCAAGATATTTAGTCATACAGTAGATCACATGATCAAAAGTGTTCACGTCATCGTTCCATAAAATCAAACGGTGCGTGGTTTTGAGGGAGGTCAGGATCTCCTCAAGTGTGAAGGTTTCTTCTTTTGTTTCTGTTGACATGGTACAAAAATAAGCTAATTTCAAAATAAAGAATACTTTAAAATCATATTTGCTTAAAAGATTGGACTCAGCTGCCTTTGGCTGACCTGGTCATTTGGGCAAAACTCTCCCAGAGGTCATCCGGTATGGCTTCGAGGCCGTTGAACTGGCCCGCTCCCTGCAGCCATTCACCGCCGTCAATCGTGATTACTTCCCCGTTGATATATGAAGAGAAGTCACTTACCAGGAAGGCCGCAAGGTTGGCCAGCTCCTGATGGTCGCCCACCCGTTTCAGCGGTACCCTGTTTTTAAAATCGAACTTTTCTGCCAGATCTCCCGGGAGCAGCCGGTCCCAGGCCCCTTTGGTAGGGAAGGGCCCCGGAGCAATGGCATTGGTACGGATGCCATACTTGCCCCATTCCACTGCCAGTGAGCGTGTCATGGCAAGAACGCCTCCTTTTGCACAGGCAGAGGGCACAACGTACGCTGAGCCCGTAAATGCATATGTAGTAACGATGTTCAAGATGCTCGCTACCTGTTTTTCTTTGATCCAGTGTTTGCCAAAGGCAAGCGTACAGTTTACCGATCCTTTGAGCACGATATCAATTATTGCAGAGAACGCATTTGCGGATAAACGCTCCGTAGGAGAGATGAAGTTGCCCGCAGCGTTATTGATCAGGCTGTCCACAGCACCAAAAGCTTTCACTGTTTCTGCCAGTACATTTTCTACCTGTTCATAGTCGCGTACATCACAGCTCACTGCAAGTACCCTGCCACCGGTCTCTTTTTCCATCTCCTCTGCAGTTTTTTGCAGTACATCAGCCTTACGGCTGGTGATGACCAGGTTTGCGCCAAGCTTTAACAGATAGGTGCCCATCGCTTTACCCAGCCCGGTACCTCCACCGGTAACGACAATGGTTTTACCTTTTAAAGCATCATCTCTTAACATCGGTTGATTGTGCATATGCTTATTTCTTTTGCAGGTTATCAATAATTATTTTCAGCAGGTTTCTGCTGGCGGGCGACCACCATTGGGCAAGCAGAATTTCAAGTGTATCAGATTGGTCTGCTGAAGTAGCAGCGATGAGTTCTTTCCTGATATTGAGTTTGCTCTGCTGCCAGGTATTGGGCTCCATAGCCATGTATTTCCTGATCCTGCGTTCTGCCGCTGTCATGATGCTTGCGGGGTTAACCAATTCATCTACGAGGCCAATGCTTAAAGCTTCCTCCGGACTGAATAATTTGCCTTCGAGCAGGTTCCTGCTCGCATTGGCTTTACCGAGCCAGAAGGAATACAGCTGGAATATACTGTCAGGAACGATGATGCCAACTGGCACCTCGTTCAGCCCGATGATATATTTTCCCTCGGCCATTACCCTGGCATCACAGGCCAGTCCGATGATACAGCCTCCGGCGGGGGCATGCCCGTTGATCGCAGCCACCATAGGTTTTTTAAAGGAAACCAGCTTTGCAGTGAAATCCAGGAATAGTTTCCAGAAGGACTTGATCTCCTCATCATTATATCCGTAGAGCGCTATCAGGTCCAGTCCTGCCGAAAAGAAATGCTCCCTGCCGGTAATGATCACTCCACCGATATTGTCATCGTTGTTGATATTGTGAAGCATGTCTGTCAGTTCAGTGAGCATTTCCCTGTCCAGTGCATTTGATTTGCCACGGTTAAGGGTAATCAGTGCCAAACGGTCTTTTATAGTTACATTGATAGTGTTCATATTTTTTATTTTACCTGGTAGGTATATACTTTTCTGGCCAGATGCCCTTCTTCGTTAATGCCTTCGATTACAATTCTGTAAGTGCCGGGTTCATCTGTATTGTAAAAATTAAATTTGCCGGTACCGTCTGGTGTAGGTACGTGCGGGTTCCAGTATACTGTTGAGCGTTTGTCTTCGCTCTTATCTGTGTTTTCTGGTGTGTACTGCGGAGAGTAAAATTGTCTTACTGCGTAATAACCTTTAGGCCCGAATGTGATGATGCCTGGGGAGTATCTTGAATAACCCAAATCCCCGCCGCCGCGCTTAGTAGTGATGATCATTACTCCGCCACCGCCCATAGAACCGTAAATGGCAGTGTTGCTCACGTTTTTCAGGATTTCAATTGTTTCCACATCAAACGGTGTGATCTGGTCAAGTATATTCGCATCTACGTACATCCCATCAAGAATGATCTGCATTAGTTTTCCGTTATTTCTTACCAAATAAAATCCTTGTGGATTGGGAGAGTATAACATTCCTGCCACGCGCCCTTGTAAACACTGCCACAAATAAGTACAGGTGCCGAGATCCTTTGCAGTGATTACCTGATCAGCATGTCCCGCACCATTCAGATTCGCTGAGTATTGTGCCGGATTCTTCTTCTGCACAATATTCACCTGATCGAGCAGGAGCGTGCGTTCCAGTAATCCGCGCTTATTCAACCCGTCGAAATAGGCATTGCTCTTAGTGATGTATCCTGCGATTGACTCATTGACATTGATTTCAACATCGCCTGTATTTTTATTCTTTGTTACTATCTGGCCTGGCAAAACGTCTACGTTGATCTCCACGTATTTTTTGTTCTTCGCGTTTCTTGCCTGCACCACAAACTTAGTGCTGTCACCAAACACCAGATTATCAAAGTTGAAATGTCCCCTGGCGTCCGTCAGGGTGTCAACCATGAAGACCCCACCACCCGTTGCCAGTAAAGATACCTTACCGTTAGGCACAGGCTTGCCGCCTGTAGTTGTAATCGTACCGCTAACCTTCAGTGATTTTTCGGGCGGAAAAGCCGGTGGTTTAACGGCGTCACCCATCAGGTCAGACCATAAGAACCTGCTCCAGCCCTGGCTTAGCATAAGATTATCCAGATGTTCGCGGGTTTCTTTTGTATTGTTCCTCAGGTAATAGTTCGGTTTTTCCACGTATCCTTTTAAGTCGGACGTAAGTAGTAAACCAGTCAGGATATTACTTTCATTATCAGGATCCGGTGTAACTACATTAGTATTTGTAACGGCAACCGAAAAACTGCCTACCGTTGCTTTATCACCATCCTTTGCAGAAAGTGTAAGCTCTGTATTCTCGCGCGTATTATAAGTATTCTTTAAGCCTGTTAAACTGGCGACAATTTGGTCTGCGGGGTTATTGATAAAAATCAGGCGTTCTGCAACCGGCAGATTTGTGGCACTGAACAGTGTAAAATGGATAATTCCGGAAGGCAGGTCTTTTTTTGGTAACGACAATGTGCTGACCTGTTTTGCTGAGGGTATCTTTTGTACGGTAAGGACGGCATTATTCTGTTGTATTACCAGTTTGAGTTCTCCCTGGTTGAGCATTGCCTGGCTGGTCAGTAATTTTACCCCCACCTTAGTACTGTCGGCATTATTTATACTGAGCACATATCCTGACGGTGCTGCTTTAGGCAAGGGTACGTCAAGCGTACTCCCATCTTTCAGTTTTACTTTTGCCGTATAGGTTTTTCCCGGCTGCGGGTTTACAATAAAATTGCCCATCCCGAGATGAGTGGTGTTAAAAGTCAGCACTTCGATACCATCATTATCCGTTAACGTTCCTGCAACATCTACACCCAATCCTGCCGCGTTAATAGCTTTGATCGCAACTTTAGAGGGCAGGTTTTCCACCAGGCTTCCGCCTTCAGGGAATAGCTGTACAGAAAGTGCATTTGTAGTTGTTTTTACCGGGATCGTTTTCACGATCTGTTGTTTATTGGGCAAGGTGATAGTTGCGGTAATCATTCCTGACGCCGGGCTTCCCGTTGAGTTTTGGAAAGAGAAGTTAACCTCACCCTGTGCATTGGTCATTCCCTTGCCCCGCCCCGAAGGTTTATCCCTGAGCCGTACTTCGTAACTTACGTTTTGTCCGCCATAAGGTTTACCGTCTTTATCAGTAAAGGTAATGACCGCATCAACAAGCTCTGCGTTGCTTTTCTTGCCGAAAGTATATGTAGTACTGGTGAAAACCTTGTTTGCCCAGGCATTGCCTATCCTGATCGTTTTATCAAAAAAGAAATCCGGACCGGCATTTCTCATCCACTGCGTGTAAGCCCTGATCCTGTAATTTCCTTCTTTCAGCGTGTCCGTTAATTTGAAATCTCCCCAGCTGAGCCCGCTGACAAGCGGCAGTTTAATCTGTTTTTTTACAGAGTCTCTTTCACTGATCAGTTCTACATACAGGGCAGAGCTGATCTTCGATAGCTGACCACTGCGGCTGTCTGTGACATAAGCCTTAAACCATATATTATCCCCAACAGCATAGTAGGGTTTATCAAAATGCAGGTATACTTTTTCCTGGGGATGCTCTTCATTGTATGCAGCAAGTTTTTTCAACAGGTTTTCAAAAGGATCATCTGCGAGCCTGAAAGCACAGAATAAAGCAGATACAAGCAGGTAAATTAAGACTTTCGGATATTTGGTTTTCATAGATGTCTATTGCTTTTCATAGGTAAGGTGCTGAAAATAATAAAGCCTCAATATAAGAATATTGAGGCTCAAAAGCTATAGTGATTAATCCAGCGTTAAAAGTTATTCTTCCACATCATACTTTCTACCGGTTTGGTAGTTTTGTTGCTGTATTTGGCGTCGTTTTTAGCGTTGTACATTGTTTCAATATTTCCCTCTACCATGAAATAGATCAGCTGTCCGATTGGCATACCTGCGTAAATTTTTACTGGTTGTGCACAGGAAATTTCCAGTGTCCAGGTGTTGCAGAAGCCTACATCGCCTTTTCCGGCAGTGGCATGGATATCAATGCCCAGGCGGCCTGTGCTCGACTTCCCTTCCAGGAAAGGCACATGGGCATGTGTTTCTGTATATTCAAGCGTTACACCCAGGTATAAAGTGCCCGGCTGCAATACAAATCCGTCCTTTGGGATTTCAAAATGGATGATTTTGTTGTGTGCTTTGGCATCAAGCACCCTGTCTGCATATGTTGCGAGGTACTTGCCCAAATGAACATCATAAGAATTGGTGCCTAAACACTCTGGTTTGAAGGGCTCAATTATTATTGTTCCTTTGTCAATCTCCTCTAAAATACGCTTGTCCGAAAGTATCATTTGTTAAGTCTTTGGGCGAAATTATGATTAATTTAAGATACTTTTGCATTGATTTTTTAAATAGGATGCCTGTAATCTATAATCAAGATATTGACGATCATACCATACTTGCCGTATGGAAAATCCAGGAGGGGGAAGAAGAGCTGCTCTCCGGCCTCCAGCTAAAGCAGCATGAACTGGATTTCCTGACTACATTAAGTCAGGGTAAACGTCTGCTTCAGTGGTTAAGTACGCGCTTTTTATTACGCACCATGCTCAATACTTCGGAATACATTGATTGCCGGATGGATGAACATGGCAAGCCTTACCTGGCCAATTCCCCCTACAGCATTTCACTCAGTCACTCTTATGATTATGCCGCAGTGATGATTGGAAAGGAAAAGGGGGTGGGCGTGGATATCGAACTGATCAAACCCAAGATACAGCGGGTGCAGCAGAAATTCCTGAATCCGGCCGAACTGGCGCAGCCGAATGTGAAAAACAATACCGAAGCCCTGTATGCCTGCTGGTGTATAAAGGAGGCTGTTTATAAATGGTACGGTAAAAAGGGACTGGAATTCAGGAAACATATTCATATACAGCCTTTCGATCTGAAAGATAAGGGCTCTGCCACAGTAAATGTAGATTTACCAACCGGAACGCAAACAGTAAGTGTGTGTTATTTTAATACCATAGCAGGCTATATGCTTGGTTATGTAGTCGCTTAATTAAACAGGATGAACAAGAACGTGAAATTTGTGGATTGGGGACTGGTGGATTACCAGGAGGCATGGGACCGTCAGGAACTGCTGCTGAATGAAACTGTGGCCATTAAAACCAATAACCGGAACAATGGCACAGCAGAACAGACACCCAATTTCCTGGTTTTTTGTGAACACCCCCATGTATATACTTTAGGGAAGAGCGGCCATCCCGAAAATTTACTGCTTGATGAAGAAGGCCTGAAGGAAAAACAGGCTACTTATTATAAGATTAACCGCGGAGGCGATATCACTTATCATGGTCCCGGTCAGCTCGTAGGCTATCCTATCCTTGACCTGGACAACTTCTTTACAGATATCCATTTGTACCTGAGAACGCTCGAAGAAGCCGTTATCCTGACCCTTGCGGATTTTGGTATCCCGGCAGGCAGGTATCCTGGTTTTACGGGTGTATGGCTGGATGCCGATAATGAAAAGGCGAGGAAGATCTGTGCGATGGGCGTAAGGTGCAGCCGCTGGGTGACCATGCATGGTTTTGCACTAAACGTAAATTCCAATCTTGACTACTTTAAAAATATCGTCCCTTGCGGGATTGATGATAAAGCAGTTGCTTCCATGGAGCAGGAACTGGGTCATGAACTCAATATGAGCGCTGTGAAAGAAGTGCTCCGGAGGCACATCGCCGCTCTTTTTGAAATGGAGATTTCTCTTTAAGCTGCATCTGTTTATTTAGTTCTTTCGTAGATTTACCAATGAAACTAACCGCATTAATCCTGCTGCTATCCACTATAGCATGCGGGAAAAGTTCAACGAACGGAATGAGCAAAACAGACACAACAATAATTACAGTACCTACCGGCGAGCAGAGTTACCTTGCGCTTGGCGATTCTTATACCATCGGTGAGTCCGTTGCACAAAGCTCATCTTTTCCCTATCAGCTTGCAGCAAGCCTGAATAGTCAGGGAATAAAAGCACGAAGCCCAAAGATTATTGCTAAAACCGGATGGACAACCAACGAACTGCAGGATGCCATCAGGGCTGAGGCGCTTAGCACTAAATTTGATATCGTCACTCTCCTGATCGGTGTAAACAATCAGTACAGGGGCAATTCTATTGCTACTTACCGTACTGAGTTTAAAGAATTACTGCAAACAGCGATCAGCTTTGCCCGGGGTAATAAAGCGCATGTATTCGTGGTATCCATTCCTGATTGGGGAGCTACACCTTTTGGCAAACAAAGCGGTAGGGGCGTGCAGGAATTAGCAGAAGAAATTGATGCCTTTAACGCGGTAAATAAGGAAGAAACACTTAAAGAGGGAATCAGCTATACCGATATCACTCCAGGTTCAAGAAATGCTGCAACTAATAATGCTTTAGTGGCTGCAGATGGTCTTCATCCCTCTGGTTTGATGTATAAAGATTGGGTTACGCTGCTGGCACCTTCGGTATACAAAGCGCTGTCACTAAAATAGCTGTTGCGATGCCATCCTCGGAAGAGCCAATGCTAACACTCAGGCAAGCTGATTGGGATATTGGTTGCGAGTCCGCCGTCAGATGTTTCCTTGTATTTTGAATTCATATCGAGCGCGGTTTCCCACATCGTATTAACCACTGCCCCAAGACTTACTTTGGCTTTGTCTGGATTGCTTTGCAAAGCGAGTTGACTAGCAGTAATCGCTTTAATCGCACCCATGGTATTCCTTTCAATACACGGGATCTGTACCAGTCCGCCAATAGGGTCACAAGTTAAACCCAGGTGATGCTCCATGGCTATTTCAGCTGCCATCATTACTTGTCGCTGTGAGCCGCCCATACATTCTGTTAATGCAGCGGCTGCCATCGCAGAGGATACGCCTATTTCGGCCTGGCATCCGCCCATGGCGGCAGAAATCGTTGCTCCTTTTTTAAATATACTGCCGATTTCGGAGGCACAAAGTATAAACTGTACAATCTTTTCTTCAGTAAAGCAGTCGCAGAAGGCAATGGCATATTGCAGTACCGCAGGGATCACTCCCGCTGCTCCGTTGGTAGGAGCCGTTACCACACGCCCAAAAGAGGCATTCTCCTCATTGACAGCCAGAGCAAAGCAGCTTACCCAGTCCAGCGTATAGTTAAAGCTGTTTCCGCCTGCTCTGATTGCTTCAATCCAGCTGTTGTAATCTGTGTATGGCCTGCCTGCTATCAGCCTGGTGTTTAGTGCAGCGGCCCTTCTTCCAACGTTTAATCCTCCGGGCAGAAATCCAGCGGAATGACAACCACGGAAAGTACATTCCTGCATGATCTTAAAATGCTGCATCACACCTTTTACAGTTTCAGCTTCAGGCCTCCAGGCAAGTTCATTCTCCATTACCACTTCCGAAACTTTGAGTCCTGTGGTGAGGCACCAGTGCAGCAGATCACCTGCCTGCTCTACCGGGAAGGGGAGTTCTACCATTTCCTTATCATTGTTCAGCTCTCCATCTTTAACCACAAAACCTCCGCCTACAGAATAATAGGTTTCAGAATATGCTTTTCCGGTATTCAAAAAGGCCTGGAAGGTTACCGCATTGGGATGGAAAGGCAGGCTTTCCATATACAGGAAGACGAGATCGTCAGTATAGCAGAAACTTATAGGATGTGTTCCTGCCAGCGGCAAGCTGTTATCGGTTTTGATTGCTTTTATTGTAGGGTCTATCGCATCTACATCAAAAGTCACCGGATCGGCCGCCATGAGACCCAGTAAGATTGCGATATCTGTACCGTGGCCCACGCCTGTTTTTGCGAGAGAACCATACAACAGTATTTTCACCTGTGCCACATCACTCAGCAGTTCCTTTTCAAGCAACGAAGCTGTAAACTGCTGGGCAGCCCTCCAGGGGCCTAAAGTGTGCGAACTGGAAGGACCGATACCGATCTTGAAAATATCAAATACGGAGATTTGCTCTCTAAACATGTGATAAAGCTAAAAAGATTAAAGTAGATTCAGGAAAACAAAAGATGAAAATTTCCTCTTGTTTTGCATCCGGTTACGAAACCATGAAAAGGGTTAATAGAAATCGTAGCAGCGGAGGCCATTGAATTTATTATAGCTGGAGCTGTTATTGAAATATTTCTGGTAGCCGATACTGCCTTCTGTAGTTCCGTTGGTGTTGGTATAGTTGATTTTGGAAGTAGTTGCATCATGACTGATCCCGACCCTTAGTTTTTCACCATTCCTGCGGTCGCTTGAGAAGATGTCAAAGATGAGTGAGATCACAATTGCATCCGGGCCACCTTCTCCGGCTGTACGGTACCAAAGTCCGGTGTTTACGCCCTTATACTTAAACTGTGCTCCGGCACTCATGGAAGAAACGTTGCCCTGTTTATAGTAAACCACCGAGGGGATGAGGTACGATCCATCATCAGATCCGTAATTGTAGCTCCTTGTTAAAGGGAGGCGGTAACTTGCATTTACTGCAAATCTCCTGGGTAGTTTTGCCTGTGCACCGCTAAAGGATTCGTCAGGCTGATTGATGTGATAGACCGCTGCACCGGCCATAAAGTTGCCATATACCAGGTTTGCTCCGGCTCCCGGATCAAAGAAAAACCTTTGTGCCATATCTGGTAATTGTGCAGAACTTACGCTGCCGGGAATATAGCCCAGCCGGTTATCGATCTGGTCTGAAAACACCAGTTTGTCCCAGTTGATGCGCCTGTTTGTGAAACCTGCCTGTATACCGAAAGAGAGCACAAAATCATCACTCCCCACGCTATAGGCATAGGTTGCGGCAACATTGTTCTTTACCAGAAACGCTGTTCCTTCTGTGCTGCGGTTAAACTGAAGTCCGACACCCCCTCCAAAGTGAGGGATGTTGAGGTCGGCCGATGCATTCACATAAGATAAAGTACCATTCAGGCCTGTCCACTGATTCCGGTAGATCATGTTCAGTCGTACATCCCCTTCAAATTGTCCTGTTAATGCTGGGTTGAGATAAAGAGGGGCATTATAAAATTGCGAATAGATATGGTCCTGGCCCGATGCACAAAACGACCAGCCGGATAAAAACACCAGCACTATATAGCTTAAAAATAATTTCATTCTTCTCATTATCTTATCAGGTGGATTACTCCTGTTTTTTTCGGAGCCGACGAATCGTAGGTCATCCCTTTCCAAGCTGTTCCATTTACAAACTCAACATCAATCTTCCAGAAGAATACCCCCTGCGGCTGTAATATGCCGTTAAATGTTCCGTCCCATCCTTCAACCGGCCTGCCCTCGTTCAATTGGGTTGTTTCCCACAGTGTCTGGCCCCATTTGTTGAAAACGCTCATCCTCCATGATTTGATACCTGATCCTTTTGCAATAAAAGTTCTCAGTTCGGGCGTCTGACTTCCTGGCATAAAAGAGTTAGGTACATACAGATAACCCGGAACTCCTACAATTGTTACGGTTTTAAATGTCGTAGTGAAACATCCCTGCTGGTTGCTCACTCTTAAGGTCACCACGTACCTGCCTGTATCAGGATAGGTATGTGAAGGATTCTGCAGGGTGGAGTTTGTGCCGTCTCCAAAATCCCATGCCCATATTGTTGGGTTATTTGTACTTTCATCTTCAAATCTGAAGGTGTAATCCGGGATGCTGATCAGTGTTGAAGGGGCCACATTAAACAGTGCAATTGGCGGTTGTACAACGTGGATGTACTGGTTCATCGTTGTGGTTGCTGTACAGCCTAGACTGTTAGTTGCAGTAAGGCTGACGGTGTAATACTCCTGCGTTCCGGCAAACACATGTTTTGGTTGGAACTCATTGGAAGTGGTACCGTCCCCAAAATCCCAGAGGTAACTTACTCCGTCTGCACTGGTGTTTGTGAACTGAACAGCAAGTCCCGGGCAACCCAGGGTAATATCCGCAGTGAAGCCTGTTACCGGCGCTGGCAAGACAGTAACCGATTCTGTTGTGGTAGTATCAGAACATCCGTTGGATGCTGTAAGTGTAATTGTGTATGTGCCGGCTGCTGTAAAAGTATGTCTCACTACTTCAGGAGCGCTTCTGGTAATGACAGTACTGCCATCGCCGAAGTCGTACTTAAACACATTGGCACCCCTGCTGTTGTTATAAAAATTAACTGCCAGAGGTGCACATCCTGTCTGTTCGTTTGCATTTACCACCAGTTCCGGCAGAACCGTATTTGGAGATACGCGGATGGTGTAGGAGCTTTCATCCCTGCCACATTCGTTCTCCGCAACCATCTTCACTACAAAGTCCCGGACCACATTTGTGGTGAAGGTATGTGTTACCGGCAGTTTATCGGTTTTCGTCAGTAAGGTTCCGTCCCCAAAGTCATAGTAGAATGTATTAGTTGCCCCAGGAGAACTGTTTGAGAAGGTGACTGTTAGAGGGGCGCAGCCTACCGTTTTGCTCGGAGAGAATATCGATATAGGTTTTGCCTTTACCAATACCGTGGAAGTAACGGAGCTTACTCCGCAAGTAGTTGTAGCAGTAAGTGTCACGGTATATGTAGTGTCTTTTCCTGTTGGCTCCGGCTGGTAGGTTACTGCCGCTGGCATAGTTTGCGAAGAGGTTACCCCATTTCCAAAATCCCATCTGAAGGTAACGCCTTCCAGAGATGTAGAAGTGTTGACAAAGTTTACTACTAATGGTCCGCATCCCGAAGCAGTACTCTGGGTAAATGCAGGAGCAACGGCCTGACTGGTACTGAAATCATGGGACATCTCATCCGGCTGACAGCCTGTGCTTGGAGCGGTTACCAGTTTAATGTTTACTGTAGCATTACTTGTGGTAATGGTATAACCCGGGAAAGTGATGCCCGTGCCGATCTGTACATTATCTGCGTACCAGGTGTATGTTGCATTGCGATCAGGATAGGCAACTGCTTTTACGTTGTTTGCATCGATTACGAATGGTGAGCAGGATCTATCCAGGGTAAAAGTGAATTCTGCTTTAGCATTTGGTTTTACAGTGATGGTAACTGTGTTACTTGTATTTCTGAGGTCGCCATTACATGTGATGGTACTTACTATACGTCTGTAAAGTGTAGTAGCTGTTAGTATTGGAGGCGTGTAACCTATGAATACTGCACCGCTTATATCTGTCCATGTAGTGCCGTTCAGACTTGACTGCCATTGATAATTAAAGTTTCCGTCAGATCCTGCAGGTAGTGTTCCTGTCAGTGCTACCGGAACCACCCCTGTACAGATGGTTTGATCTGCTGCGATGGTGTTGTTTGCTATCGGGGGCTGGGCAATAATTCTGATGACATTTCCGCTGGAAGTACAGCTACTGCTTGTTACAATTCTTCTGAAACTCAGGGTAGCCTGTAACTGATAGCTCAGGTCTTTTCCCGTTTGCCCGGTCAGTGGAGTCCAGGTTGTTCCGTCTGTGCTTGCTTCCCATTGGTAAGTGTATGTTCCGTTTCCGCCGGTAGGGGTATTGCCTGTAATTGTTATTGTCTGGTTGTAGCAGACCTCGGTGCTTGTACTGGTTATTGTGTTGGTTATTGGAAGCAGGTCGTTGACAATAACGTCATCCCTTGTTGGTCCGCATGGCGATGGGCCGGTGATTGTCCACGTGAAGGTATAAATTGTTCCGGCAGCAAGATTTTGTACTTCTGTTGTAGGATTGGTTGGGTTTACAATTACTGTATTTGGTAATGTCGGGCTAACAGTCCATAATCCACTTTCACCTGCTTTTAAGGCAGAAAGTGCTGATAGTTGAACAGTCGGTTGATTACATAAAGTTTGATCTGCCCCTGCATTAGCGATCGTTGTTGCCGGGCTAACGTTTATTGTGGTTGCTGTAGAGTTTGCTGCCGCACATTGTCCGTTTTGAACAACTGCCCTGTACTGTGTGGAAACCAGGAGATTTGTATATGTTTGGGTTGCAGTTGTATTTGTGATAGCCTGCCATGTAGCCCCATTATCTATTGAATTTTCCCATCTGAGCACTATACCTGTCTGTCCTGATAATGTGATCGTACCTGAGTTAGTACCTTCACAAACTGGATTGGGGTCAGCTGTTGCAGTGGTACCAGGAACTGTTGGAATATTTACTGTGATGACTACGTCACTTGATGTAGGGCCGCATGCTCCGGTGCCGGAGATGGTCCATCTGAAAGTATAGTCCTGTCCCGAGGTAAGGCCTGAAACAACAGCATTTTCTGAAGTAGGGTTGGTGATCACTACCCCAGACTGACCAGCAGATGGTACAAATGTCCAGAGGCCGTTACCAACTCTTACAGGATTACCCTTTAAGGTATACGTTTGCTGATCACAAATACTTTCAGACGTTCCTGCATCTGCAACTGTCAGTGCAGGATCAATCTGTACTGAAACAGTTACTGGTGTTCCCGGACACCCATCGGGATTATCCGCCGTAACATAATAGGGAATAATTGTATAGGTTACTGTAGCCTGAGTAGTTCCTGTGTTTGACACACGGTTATTGATAACTGTTGTAGCCAAGGGAGTCGGCTGAGCATCGTTTCCAGTAACGGCACCATCCGTAACGCCGCTTACGGTTGATGTCCATGTGTAACGTGTACTACTCGTAGTATTACCAGGAATGTTTGATGTTAGCGTTATTCCCAGTTGATTACCACTGCAGATCGGTGAAGCTCCCTGAGATGCTGTAAGAACAGGCCGGGGATTTACCCGTACTGTAAAGGTAAATGGAACACCGTCACAGCCATTACTTTCCGGAATAATTGTATAAATAATTTCAGCAGTGGCTGTAGGGTTCGTGTTAACTATAGCATTAGCGGTAATATTTCCTGTTCCGGATGCTGGATAGCTGCCAGTCTGTGCATTTCCATCAGCATTTGCCGCTGTCCATCTGAATGTACTACCGGTAACACTTGAGGTAGGGGTATATGATATCCCATTGGTTGTACAGATTGTTTGAGTGGTATTTGTTCCTGTATTGTTAGGGAGTATTCTTATAGTTTTGATTGCACTCACCAGTTCACATTCTCCCGGAATTCCTGTGTTAACCACTAAGGTTATAGTAGTGCTCAATGCATTAAGATCGGCAGCAGATGGTGTATAAACCGGAGTGAGGCTGGCTGGATCAGAGAATGTACCGCTGCCGCTGCTTCTCCAGGAATATGTTGTTGCAGGATTAGTATTGTTTATCGTCGCACTTAGATTAATGTTTGCGCCGTAACACACTGTAGGAGCAACTGTAACTATTGGTGATGGAGAAGGTAAGAATGTCAGTGTCTGACTGGTTGTTACACCGGTAGGATTGCAATTGTTTTTATGGAGAAGTGTTATTGTATACGTACCATAATCTGTAAAAGTAATTTTGGGATACTGACTATTGGGAGGTGTTGTAGGATCGAACGTATAGGTCGTTCCTCCCGTTACTGTCCATGTATAAGTATCTGCCAAAGGTTTCGCCGTTCCTGTTGTGGTCGTTTGAGTTACACCACCATTTGGCCCAAAGCTAAATTCACCTCCCTGGGAACAAAGTCGGGCATCGGGAGACATATTAATTAGTGGTGTGCCATTAACTACTATTTCCTGGTTAGGGGTGGTAGCCTGACAGATAGCTGATTGAATAGTTAATGAGAGATTGTAAATGCCAATTTGTGAAAATGTTATTGCCGGTGCTGCGCTGGCCGAATTTCCATTTGAAGAATAACTTACACCTGTAGCCGGATTGGTTGCCCATGTGTAAATTGGTGCGGGTGCATTCGGACAGCTGTTGTCAAGTTGTGATGTGTTGACAGGCGTAATTGTACCCGCGCTTAAACAAAGTGTATTCGTTGGTAAAGTGAAACTAACCTGCGGAGGATTTTGAACACATATTGCCAGAGTAACAGAACTTGGTGTACATGTACCTACACCATTAGATGCATCCAGCCTTACAGTATGGGGTCCGGCCGTTGTGAAAGTCCACACCAGAGGATTGGTATCAGTAGGTTGTTGATTTAGTGGAACAGCGACACCATCAACATACCAGGTATAATCCATTCTTGTTGAACAATCAAAACGAGTTCCACCTCTAGATGTATTGTTGAATACCATTGCAATCCCTAAGCAGCCCGTTGTAGAGGAAGGAGTAATACTTGCTACCGGATTTATGAATATTTGCGCGTAGCCTGTAGTCGATGCTGCATCCCCACATAATGGGCTAATAGCCGAGATGGTGGCTTTAAATGAATTGGTTATCGTTCCTGTTCCTCCCTGTATTGGCGGTTGACCACATGAAGTGATAGTATAGGCATGAGTAATCCTGGAGGCATTATTCACGATATCAGCTAATGTGAGGTTGCTTGTACTGCCATCACCCCAATCAACTCTGTAAACAACTTGTGGATCATTGTTACCAACCCCGGATGGGACTGTAATTCCAAAGGAAATCCCGGCATTCCCTCCCAAGCCGTCAAGGCAACCTCTGCTTTGTCCGATATCCTGTATATTCACGACAATTGTACTATTGTGCAAAGTGTAGGAGCGGGAGGATTTTATAATTTGAATACCTACCAATGTAGATGAGGTGACCTTAACAGCGTATGTACCCGTGGCCAAAGGCGAGGTTTGAATACCACCCGCTACTTCTGTGTAGGTAGTGGAAGCGCCAGTTGCCATATTAGTCACAACAATTTCAGTAGTTGTGATCCCTGTAGAATTACTTCTTAGTATTGGCTGCTTATTGTCTCCTGCTTCTGCAGGGCAATACCCAAGATTATCACCAGTAATTGATGTAGATATATTAGTCTGTGTAAGCGTCACTGCATTACTTGGTACAGCAGCGATCGTAATATTTCCTGGTACATCTGTAATAGTTGATACAGGAATATTATCTGGATTCCTGCTCACAATCCTAAGTTTATATCCTGTCCCGGCAGGCAGTGTGCTTGGTATTAAACCATTAAGACCTGTGGTGTAAAATCCACTAAAAGTTCCGAGAGATACCGGATTAGCGCTAAAAACACCAGATGCATCTGATATCTGTAAATCAAATGTATTATCTGAAGGAAAACCTGATTGATTACCTGGAAAATTGATCGGAACAGTAATATTACTACCATAACCATAAGGCCCTGCATCCACCGCACCGATCGTAATCTGCCCCTTGGATTCAAAGAATACAAAGACAAGCAAGAGGGTAAAGAGAGCGTGTAAAATTTTCCTCATAGTGTAGCGTAATCTAAAAATATCAAAATATTATGATACCTTCCAAATAACTGCCTTACAAAGAGTTGAAATTTCTACATAATAAAAAATCCCGCGAGTAATCGCAGGATTTTTTATTATTAAATAAATGGTTGAACGTCGAATTACATCATGCCGCCCATGCCGCCGCCACCCATAGGAGGCATGCCAGCACCAGCTGCACCTTCTTCAGGATCATCAGCTAAAACAACTTCTGTTGTTAACAGCATAGCTGCGATAGAAGCTGCGTTCTCTAGTGCTACACGGCTTACTTTAGTCGGGTCAATAACACCAGCACCGATTAAGTTTTCATACACATCTGTACGTGCATTGTAACCAAAATCTGCAGTTCCTTCTTTAACCTTCTGAACTACGATAGAACCTTCAATACCTGCGTTTTCACAGATCTGACGTAATGGCTCTTCAACCGCACGTTTCACGATTGCGATACCTGTAGTTTCATCTTCGTTATCACCTTTAAGATTAGCCAGAGCTTCGATAGCGCGAATGAAAGCAACACCACCACCTGCAACGATACCTTCTTCAACCGCAGCGCGGGTTGCATGTAAAGCATCATCAACACGGTCTTTTTTCTCTTTCATTTCAACTTCAGAAGCTGCACCTACGTAAAGAACAGCAACACCACCAGATAATTTGGCTAAACGTTCCTGTAATTTTTCTTTATCGTAATCAGATGTAGTAGTTTCAATCTGAGCTTTGATCTGGTTAACACGACCTTTAATATCTTCAGACTGACCTGCGCCGTTGATAATTGTTGTATTATCTTTGTCTACAACAATTTTTTCAGCAGTACCTAAATAAGTAAGGTCAGCATTTTCTAATTTATAACCTCTTTCCTCAGAAATAACGGTACCACCAGTTAAGATCGCAAGATCTTCCAGCATAGCTTTTCTGCGGTCACCAAAACCTGGAGCTTTAACAGCAACAACTTTCAGGGAACCACGGATTTTGTTCACTACTAAAGTAGCTAAAGCTTCACCGTCTAAATCCTCAGCGATAATCAATAATGGTTTACCAGTCTGAACTTGTTTCTCTAAAATCGGCAACAGTTCTTTCATGTTGCTGATCTTTTTGTCATAGATCAAAATGTAAGGGTTTTCTAATTCCGCTTCCATTTTATCAGCATTGGTCACAAAGTATGGAGATAAGTAACCACGGTCAAATTGCATACCTTCAACTGTTTTTACTTCAGTTTCAGTACCTTTTGCTTCTTCAACAGTGATAACCCCATCTTTACCTACTTTACCCATTGCTTCAGCAATCAGTGAACCGATTACTTCGTCATTGTTTGCCGAGATAGATGCTACTTGTTTGATTTTGTTGTTGTCTTCGCCAACTGTTTGTGATTGTTGCTTTAAGTTAGCAACGATTGCAGTAACTGCTTTGTCGATACCACGTTTCAAATCCATTGGATTTGCACCGGCAGCTACGTTTTTAATACCAGCAGTAACAATTGCCTGTGCAAGTACAGTTGCAGTAGTTGTTCCGTCACCTGCGATATCTGCAGTTTTAGAAGCAACTTCTTTCACCATTTGTGCACCCATATTTTCAATCGGGTCTTTCAACTCAATTTCTTTTGCTACAGTTACACCATCTTTAGTGATTGCTGGTGAACCGAATTTTTTATCGATAATTACGTTACGTCCTTTTGGACCTAAAGTTACTTTAACTGCATTGGCCAAAGTATCAACACCTCTTTTCAGGGCGTCGCGGGCTTCTACGTTATATTTTACTTGTTTTGCCATTTTAAAATGTTGTTTAAATATTTGGTGGGTTTTGCTGGGTTATACCAACGATTAAAGAACTGCGTAAAGATCAGTTTCACGCATTATAAGATACTCTTTACCTTCATAAGTAATTTCAGTACCGCCATATTTTCCATATAAAACTACATCTCCAACTTTAACGCTCAATGGTACTAAGTTCCCTGTTTGTTCGGCAAATTTACCTGGTCCGACTGCTACAACTGTTCCTTGCTGAGGTTTTTCTTTTGCTGTATCCGGGATGTAAATACCCGAAGCAGTTTTTTCTTCGGCAGGAGCAGCTTCAACAACTACTCTATCTGCAATGGGTTTAATGTTTAAAGCCATAACTTAATTATTGTTTTAATTTAAAGGTTAATGTATAAATTTTATTAAACACGTTGTACATATCAGTTTTTATGCCAAGCCTACATTGCTTGACAAATTTACACAGGCTTGTCAGCTAATAGATTAAGGCCGTGTTTTTTCGTGTCAGACTGGCAGGGATAAAAAAAGAAAGCCCGTCAGAATAATTCCTGACGGGCTTTTATAGCGTTAGCTGAATGCTATTTTTTTGTTGTATCAGTTGTTGTTGCAGGTGCAGCAGATGGTGCTGTTCCTAATGCACCTCCGATTGGAGAAGGCGTTGGCGTTTTGTCCAGTTGCTCCTGAATTTTTGATTCAGAACTTCCTGCCGAAGTACCTGATTTTCCAATAGCAGTAACTGCCAGTGAAATTACTACAACTAGTGTTAACAATACCCAGGTGCCTTTTTCAAGAACATCGCCAGTACGTTGTACACCGAACATATTGCTGCCCGATCCGCCTGTTGCCAGACCACCGCCTTTAGGGTTTTGTATTAAAACAAACAGGCCTAACGCAACACAAATAATGATTAATACAATAATTAAAAAAAGCATAGTATGTTAAATGGTTAAATTTTCTTTTCTATAGATTGGATAAGGTCGGCAAAGTAACGGCTTTTTTCCGGAAACTTCAAACTTAATTTTTCATAAGTATCTATCGCCTTGTCATAAAGCATCTGTTCGATGTAAATTCCGGCAAGGGTTTCAGAAACCAGGTCATTCTGATCTTCTGCACTTTTCTTCGCCTTATTCTCATTGTCTATCTGCTCTGCATTGGGCGCATGGATCTGCGGATCGTTTTTGATAAAACTATCAATTATCTGGGAATCCTTGCTTGCCGGCTTGGCTTCTTCTTCATTGTCCAGCAGTTCGGTTCCGGTAAGGTGACTCTGTAGGTGAAAAATGTGTTCCACGTATTGTTGCTGCAATTCCTGTGAGCCGGGTTTTTTAGCCGTTACATATGGCTGGAAAGTACTCTGATGTTCTTTACGCGTTTTAGCCAGCCACCATAAAAATGTATAGGGCAGCTTATCGTCATTGTAATTGCTTACCCTGCTGTTTTCTACTTCAGCTGCCGCAGCTTCATCATGTTCTTCAATAACCGGAGGGGCGGCAACTTCAGGTTTATCAGGCTGTACTTCTTCTACTGCGCTGAAGTTATTCTCAAAGGCAAAGAAATCTGTGGATACAATGCTTTCAAAAACGAAGTCATCTTCCAGTGTGTTTTTCTGCGCTTCAGGTTCAGCTGGTGCTATTTGCCCGGTCTCAGCTTGTTCCAGTTTTTCCAGCTCAACCTGTTCTGTATGCTGCTCATCCTCTGGTGAATCACTTGAATCAAAGTCCGCATTGTTCTCATCTTCGTTTAAGCCATCTTCAGGTGTTTCAATCCTCACCTGAGGTGTAACTGTATAAAATGGACTGGATGGTTCTTCCTGTTTTGATGAATCATCGGCCTGAACAGAATTTCTGAAAGGGCGGTAAGCATCATAGTCCAGCTCCCCAATTTCTTCAAAAACATTTTCTTCCGCTGCGGCAGATGTATCTTCTGCAGGAATGTCCTGCTCAGTTGGCGGGGGAATAATCTGGAACTGCGAAGGTTCTGATATTTCTTCGAACGTTTCCTGTTCGTCTCTTGCCAGAATGTTTTCGGCAGCTATCACGGAAGTCTCTGACCTAACAAATGAAAAAGGCTCCGAGATCTCCTCAAAAGTTTCCTGTTCGTCTGCTATCTGAGATGATAAAAACTCTTCTTCGGCATCTGCTTCAATAGGCTCTGGCTGTGCAACGGCAACACCCTCATAGGGCTCAACGGTAAAAGACTCAGAGATCTCTTCAAATGTTTCCTGCTCATCCGTTACTACCGGAAGATCTTCGCCAATAGCAGCAGGAACCTCATTTAGCCGGAAATCAGTTTTGCTCTCCTTTTTCTCAAAGAGAAAGCGGTGCAGGGCATATCCGTTGGTGTAAAGTGCAGCTCTGGCCAGTGCATTATTTTGTTCTGCTTCCTGGTTAGCTTTTGCAAGCAGCAGGTGCAGCGGCTGATAGTAAGGGTATTCCTGTAACAAATCATTTAACATAGCCGCATGCTGCAATGATACCTTTTCAGGATCCGCAAGTAATCCGGCAAGTTCTTGTTCTATGTTTTTGTCCAGCTCCACGTTGCTAAGTTAATGATTGAAATTCAATTTTCTCACCATTGTGCAAAGGCCCGGTTGAAAATATCTTCAATGAGCATGACGTTAATATCTTTAATTAACTGGATCTGAGCAATATCAAAAGTTGTTGTTCCTACCGGGAAATCCTTATACCTTTCGAAAGATTCTTCGAAGCTTGATTTTGGCTCCAGGTTGTTGGTGTATTTTACACTTACCTTAATTGTAAGCCTGTTTGCGGCAGCACTAGGCTGGTTGTTGTTCTGCAGGGCAACAGGTCTGATGTCATAACCGGTAATCCTGCCTTCAAATACAGCATGTGCGTCTGAAGTCACAATGTTCAGACTGGTCTGCGTACGGATACGGTTCTTAAGTGCCTCGGTGAAATCCTGGCTAAGGGTTGGTACAACGAGAGGGGCATTGTTTTCAAAAAACAATACCGTTACCGTTTTCATATCTTTAGGGATAGAAGCACCGTTCAGCTTCACCGAACAAGAATTTACAAGTGCCAAGAGAGGCAGTAACAGCAATAAATATATTCTCTTCATCTCTTAATTTAAATTCAGTTCTTTAATTTTCCTGTATAATGTACGTTCAGAGATGCCCAGCTCCTGCGCTGCGAACTTACGTTTGCCCTTGTGTTTTTTCAATGCCTTTTTGATCAGGTCAGATTCCTTGTCGATCAGTGAAAGTGACTCCTCCACTTCTTCGGCCTCATGCGTGTAGTTATAGTCTACCGGTGCATTCTGCGATGGTTTCTTGATCGTTAGCGTCGAATCGTTATTGCCGGTCTGATCAATCTCCTGATAAAGCTGGTTGATGTAATGAGGGTTATCTGCTACGATGTGCGAAGTATTCCCGCCGCTCTGAATGATCTCTGCCACAAGCTTCTTCAGGTCCATCATGTCCTTTTTCATATCAAAAAGAACCTTGTACAGAATATCACGTTCAGAGAAATCTTCCTTGCTGTTATTCCCGTTGATCGCCATTGGCAGATTACTGCCGCTTTCATTGGGGATATAGTTCAGCAAAGCAGCGGCCGTTACATTGCGTTCTTTTTCAAGCACACATACCTGCTCTGCTATATTCTTCAACTGACGGACATTACCAGGCCAGCTGTAATTGCTCAGCATCTGTATTGCATCAGGTTCAAGGTGAATCCCCGGACTGCGGTATTTATCACTGAAATCGGCAGAAAACTTTCTGAAGAGCAAAAATATATCTTCTTTTCTCTCGTGTAATGCAGGGATGCGCAAAGGCACAGTGTTTAAACGGTAATACAAATCCTCACGGAATTTGCCCGATTTTACCCTGTTGTATACATCAACGTTTGTAGCTGCTACGATACGGACATCCGTCTTTTGCACTTTGGATGAACCCACGCGGAGATACTCGCCACTTTCCAAAATACGTAAAAGGCGCGCCTGTGTGCCCAAAGGCAGTTCTGCTACTTCATCCAGGAAGATTGTTCCTCCGTTTGCCACTTCAAAATATCCTTTACGTGCTTCGTGGGCACCGGTAAATGAGCCTTTTTCGTGACCAAATAATTCTGAGTCGATTGTTCCTTCTGGTATGGCACCACAGTTAACGGCAATAAAAGCGCCATGTTTGCGTGTACTCATCTGGTGGATAATATGCGAAAACACTTCCTTTCCGCTACCACTTTCACCAGTAATTAAAACTGACATATCGGTTGGGGCTACCTGCCTCGCAATATCAATTGCACGGTTTAAAAGTGGGGAGCCACCAATAATGCCAAATCGATTTTTAATATCCTGTACGTCCAAAATAAATTGAATTTGTTTAAAATATTCTACTTAACTGGCAATTCTGCCTAATAGTGTTGCAGAAGTACAACGTTCAATAACAACATTCACATATTGACCCGGAACAACATTCTCTGCAGCCGGGAATACGATCATGGCATTCTGATCATTTCTTCCGCACAAGTCCTTGTCAGACTTTTTAGAGAAACCTTCAACAAGGATCCTCACGGTTTTGCCTACCGAAGCCTGCAGCCTTTGCAATGAAGTAACCTGCTGTTTTAAAAGAATTTCCTGCAAACGGCGTTTTTTCACATCTTCAGGAATATCATCTTCAAATTTTCTTGCGGCAAGTGTGCCCGGTCTTTCAGAATAGCTGAAACAGAAAGCGAAATCATAACCCACGTAGTCCATCATGCTTAATGTTTCCTGGTGCTCTTCCTCAGTTTCTGTGCAGAAACCTGCGATGACATCTGTAGAGATTGCACAATCCGGAATAATGCTCCTGATGGCATCAATCCTGTTGATATACCACTCACGCGTATAGGTACGGTTCATGATATCCAATATCCTGCTGCTGCCAGACTGCACCGGCAGATGGATATTATTGCAGATGTTATCGTATCTTTTGATAGTATATAAAACCTCGTCGGTGATATCTTTTGGATGCGAAGTAGAAAAGCGGATCCTCAGATCAGGACTGATCAGGGCTACTTTTTCCAGTAACTGGGCAAAGTTGACCATCGTTTCTGAAGCTTCATCCGCACCTTTCCATTTGTAAGAATCTACGTTCTGACCCAATAGTGTTACTTCTTTATAACCGCGGTCAAATAAATCCTGTGCTTCTGCAAGGATAGAATACGGATCCCTGCTGCGTTCGCGCCCCCTTGTAAAAGGAACAACGCAGAAAGAACACATGTTATCACAACCCCGCATGATAGAAATAAATGCAGTGATGCCATTTCCGTTTAAGCGGACAGGACTGATATCAGCGTAGGTTTCCTCCCTCGATAGCAATACATTGATCGCTTTCTGGCCTTCTCCTACCTGCTCGATCAGTTGTGGCAGATCGCGGTAAGCATCCGGTCCAACAACCATATCAACAAGTTTCTCTTCTTCTAAAAATTTGGATTTTAAACGCTCTGCCATGCAGCCCAGTACGCCAACAATCAGCTTGGGGTTTCTGCGCTTTTCTATACCAAACTGCGATAAACGGTTACGCACGCGCTGTTCTGCGTTCTCCCGGATAGAGCAGGTATTAATAAATATTGCATCCGCCTCGTGATAGTCGCCCGTCGTCTCAAAACCCTGGTCAAGCAGGATAGAAGCAACGATTTCACTGTCGGCAAAATTCATCTGACAACCATAACTCTCAATATATAGCTTTCTGGTATTGAGCACCTTAGGTGCTTCCATGATCAGGGCTTCACCCTGGCGCGCTTCATCGTGTGTCTTGTCTGTTAGCTGTAAATCAATCATAAATTGTAATCCTGTTACTGGGGTACAAAAATATAAAATTTTATTCACAAATGACAAATTGGCAGAATTTAAATATCCGCTCCAAACATTGTGGGCATGGTGCTTGTATGCAATAACAGAAACCCAAACTAGCATGAGCAGGAACTCAGGAACAAGTAAAATATGGAAATGGATTGCCGGAATAATTATCGTCCTGATTGCTATTGTAGCTAGTATTTCTATCTATTTCAGCATCCGCTGGAAACCGGTACTGACGCAGAAAATTAAGGATGTGGTGTATAATGGCTCTGAGCATATGTATTCCCTGAACTTTAAGGATATACATTTAAACCTGCTTACAGGCAGTGTTACGGTTGACAGTATTTTACTTGCTCCTGACACAGCTGTTTTCAACGCAAGAAAAAAATCGGGTACTGCGCCAACCCATTTATTTCAGGTAAAGCTGGAGAAACTGCAGCTTCGCAGAATATCAATTCTTACGATTTATTTCAGGAAAAAGATAGAGATGAATGACATCATTCTTAAACACCCTTCAATCAATATGATCTATAATAAGGTCTATAAAAAGCCTACGCCGGTAAAAGACAGGCGTAGTTTGTATGAACGGATTTCCAAAACACTGAAATCTGTGCACATCAAAGGGATTAAGATTGAAGATGCAGATTTCGACTATGTCAGCGGGGCAACAGGTCAGTTACTGAACTCAGTGAAACATTTAAATATGCATGTTAAAGACCTGCTGCTTGATGAGCATTCTAAATCTGATACCACAAGATTTTACTATACAAAAGACATATCTTTTGAAATGACGGGATATAGTTCCCTGTCAAAGGATAAGATGTACACTATGAAAGTAGATACCATCACGGGGTCAGCCATAGGAAAAACAGTTCATGTCAAAGGCTTCAAAATGATCCCCATGTATCCCGAAATTCAGTTCAGCAAAATGCTAAAAACCCAGAAGGACCGGTATAACCTGGCATTTGACCAGATCGACTTTAGGGGAGTGAATTTCTACAGGCTGAATATCAGGGGTATCTTACAGGCCAAAGCACTGCGTATCAAAAACGGGAATGCCAAAGTTTTCATGAACAGGGAAATGCCTCCCGGTCATGGTGATAAATCCGGCAATTTCCCGCATATGGCGCTAAAAAGGTTGCCTGTTGAAACCACTGTAGATACCCTTCAGCTCCGCGGGGTAAATGTTGCCTACACAGAATACAATCCTATTTCTCAGGAGAAAGGGACCGTTCACATCGACCGCCTGACAGGAAATATCTACAATGTGACGAACGATTCTACATCACTCTCCAAAAACAGATACGCCGTAGCAGAACTGGATGCATATATGATCAGGGCGGCACAGCTTCATATACGCATCAACTTCGACCTCCTGGCCAAAAATGCAGCCTTCACTTTCAAAGGAAATATAGGTAAAATGGATATGGTAAAGCTCAATCCTCTGTCTAAAGCATTAGGACTGGTGACAATTGAAAGCGGCCAGATCCAGAAAATTGATTTTGATGTAAAGGCCAATGCGAAAGGCTCACGTGGTACGATGCATATGTATTACAATAACCTGAAGATAGAACTGTTAAAGGAAGGCGAAGACGGAAAACCAGCGAAAAAGAAAGGATTGCTCTCCTTCCTGGCAAATACACTGATCGTGAAAGATGAGAACCCTTCAAAGGGAAAACCTGTTCGCACCGCGGATATAGTGTTTGACAGGCCGCCGGGGGCATCATTCTTCAATTTGTTGTGGAAAAGTGTATTTATAGGCATGCGCGAAACGGTCGGCCTGGGTATCGTTCCGATGAAAACGCCTGAAGAAGGACGCAGGGTAGTCGTAGAAAAACTCAGGGAACGCAAAGAGAAAAGACAGGAAAAAAGAGCTGAAAAAAAAGCCGGAAAGGAAAAGAATTAGGTGCAGGCTGATTTGAGAAAAAACGTATATTGTAAAATCATATTACCGGTACTGCATGATTAAGACGTCGCGAAAGACATTTACTATACTGAAATGGATCGCCGGAATCGTATTTGTGCTGTTCATGACTGCCGATGCTGCATCATGGTACCTCAGTTCAAAGCGAAGACCGATTGTGACCAAAGAACTGAAAGACCTGGTGCTTCATGCCACAGATAGCCTGTACCGTATAGAATTCAGTACTGTAAACTCAAATTATCTGCTGGGCAACGCTTCTATTCTGGATGTGCATATTCTGCCGGATACCAATATATACAACAAACTGGTGCGCCTTAAACATGCGCCAAATAATATTTATGAGGTAAGACTAAAAAAACTGACTATCTGGAACTTTCATCCTTTACGCCTGTTCAGGGATAAAAAGCTTGAGGTTGACCAGCTGCTGTTTGAGCATCCCAGCGTGGTGATGATCAATAAACAGTTCGAATTTAATGAAAACCGTCCCGCACGGCCATACAGATCGCCATATGCCTATATCTCCAAATTCCTCAAAAAGGTCAGTGTGAAAAGTATCGATCTGAAGGATATCAGTTTCAAGTACGTAAACAAAAACCTCGCGGTACCTGAGTCAGATTCACTGGATAACCTGAATATCACGTTCAAAGACTGGCTGATCGATCCTCATTCCGCAACTGATCCTTCCAGGTTTTACCTCTTGAAAGATGTACTGATCAATCTGAATGATTACGATTTTGCTACGCCTGACAGTCTGTATCATATGCGGATCAATGCGTTGTCGTTTAGAGCTTCTACGGGTTTATTGCATATCAACAGGTTCAGCCTTACGCCGAGGTATACTGAAATGGACTTCGGGCCTGCTGCCGGGTATGCAAAAGACCGTTTTAATATCCAGATGACGGATATCCGTCTGACAGGAATCGACCTCCCTCTCTATGTGAAAAAACTGCAATTGTCTGCAAACGATATGACGATAGATAATGGCTTTGTCAACGTATTTAACAATAATGAACTTCCTTCACGTGGCGTAGTAAGGATGGGCAAGTTTCCTCATCAGCTTTTACAGACAGTAAAGGGGCAATTGTCGGTAAAAAAACTTCACCTGAATAATGTTGACTTCAGCTATGCGCTGTTTGACCGGTATACAAGGCAAAAAGGAAAGATTTCCTTTGAAAATACTTCCGGTACTATTTCAAATGTAACCAATGAGACGAGGGTTAAACAAAAGAACCCTTTTATGCTGGCGAGCCTGGACAGCTATATGATGGGGCAGGGGAAGCTGCATGTCAACTTTAAATTCGACCTGAATGCGAAAAACGGAGCATTTGCCTACAACGGAGAGCTTACCAATATGAAAGGTTCTGTACTGAACAAGATTACCAAGCCACTGGGACTTGTGCAAGTGAAAAGCGGTGAGGTAAAGAAACTGACTTTTAATGTGGTTGCCGATGAAAAACAGGCAAAAGGAAACCTGGCTTTTGCCTACGATGACCTGTCGATTGGCCTGCTGAAAAAAGTACAGGGAAAAAACAGGCTGGTAAAACAGGGACTGATCTCGATGCTGGCCAATGCTCTGGTGATCAATCCTGCCAATCCAAATAAAGCCGGGCAGTTCATTACGGCGCCGATCGATTTCCAGCGGGACCCCACCAATTCCTTTTTCAGCTTTATCTGGCAGTCTCTTTTTCAGGGAATTAAGTATACCGTTGGGCTAACCCCGAAAAAAGAAGCTGAAATAGCTGCGAAGATCGCAGAGTTTGAGAAGATGAAAGCGGACAGGGAAGTGCGCAGGGAGAACCGGCAGAGAAGGCATGATGCCAGGGGAAGGAAGTAAGACGGCTGATTGTGCAACAATGTTATCACAGTCAGCCATGGTAAAACTTACTTAAACAACTCTTCCGGTACAGATTTCTCCAGTAAATTCTGATAGTAAAACCTTACACGCTCAGTAAAATCATGCTTCCCTTTAACAGTTGCAGACCAGCCATGTCTGCCTCCGGGATAAATCATCAGCTCAAAATGTTTATTCGCATCTTCCATTTTATTGATGAACTGGATCGTATTCTGCATATGTACATTGTCATCCATATCAGCATGCATTACCCGCAGCAAACCTTTATACTTATCTACGTACGTCAGTACAGAAGCATTTTTATATCCTTCAGGATTCTCTTTCGGCGTATCCATAAATCTTTCCGTATAGGCAGAATCGTATAGCTCCCAGCTGGTAACCGGCGCACCTGCATATCCGTAATCAAAGTAGTCAGCTCCATAGGTCAGCGCCATCGTAGTCATGTATCCCCCATAACTGTGCCCTGTAATCAGTAATTTCTTATTGTTTACCCAGGGTTTCGCTTTCAGCCATTTTGCAGCGGTGATATAATCCTTCATCTCCCATTTGCCCAGGTTCCTGTGCATAAGTGCCACTCCTTCCTTGCCAAACTGGCCTGAAGCACGGTGATCTACCGCGATCTGGATAATGCCTTCGTTAGCCCACCACTGCGGCGCTGTGCCTTTCCAGGTGTTGGTTACTGTACCCGCATCCGGGCCGCCGTACATACTGAAGATCACAGGATAAGTTTTACTCTGATCAAAATTTACAGGGTAAGTGATCACAGCTGGCAGGTTATAGCCGTCATCTGTGGGAATAGTGATCATTTCAGTTTTTCCAATAGCATAAGTTTCAAAATCTGCTGATTTACTATCTGAAATCTCCTTAACCACCTTGCCCGTATTATCCAGCAAAGTTTGTTTTGAAGGTGTACTCACGTTAGAATAAGTAGTAATGAAATACTTTCCTGAAGGGGATATCTTCACCTGGTGGCTGTATTCACCAAAGGTCAGGCGTTTGAAATCCTTACCATTATAGTTTACCCTGTATAAATCTGTACGTGTAGAAGCTTCCTTGCGTGCTGTAAAATAGATTACCTTGTTCTTTTCGTCCACATACACAAGGTTCGTCACCTGCCATTTTCCGCTTGTCAGGGGATTCAGCAGTTTTCCATCAAGAGTATACAAGTAATAATGTGCCCATCCGGTTTTGTCACTTTTCAGGATATAATGCTTTTTATCTTCCAGGTAGGTAATACGGCCATCATAATCCAGGTCCACCCATGAAGACTGTTTCTCGTCATAGATCTCCTTTTTAGCGCCGGTTTCTGGTTTAACCGCATAAAACTTCAGGTTATCCTGCCCGCGGTTCATCCATTGCACCATCATGCTGCTGCCATCAAAGCTCCAGTATGGCGTACCAAAATACTGGTCGTCCTTTTCATTGAAATCAGCCCATACTATAGCTCCGCCGGCAGTAGGTACAAATCCTATTTTCACTTCGGGATTAGGATCACCAGCCTTCGGATACCGTGTTTTTTCGGTGTAACCATGTTGCCCGGTAGCTCCATTGATCGGAAACATTGGCACTTTGGTATCATCGAAACGCATAAAAGCCAGGTGTTTACTGTCGGGTGCCCACCAGAAAGCCTTATACTTTGTGGGCCTGCCCAGAATCTCTTCGAAGTATACCCATGAAGAATACCCATTATAGATCACATCAGTCGCATCCGTGGTATATCTTATTTCCTTTCCCGTGGCAACCTCTACAGCATAGAGATCGCTGTTCCGCGTAAACGCAACATATTTTCCGTCGGGAGACAGGGTAGGGTTCTTTTCCTCTGCTGTATCTGTAGTTAATTTCTTTGGTTCCTCTTTTCCATACTGAATGTACACATCCTTATCTTTCACCATCACCTCTACATTGCTTTTTGGTGGGGGAGTATACGAACTGCGTTCGCCTGAACGGATGTCCACAGCGTACATCTGACGTGTTTTGGGATCTGTTTCGATATAGTGGCTGTCATCGCTCCAGCCAGATATTACGGCCTGGGGTTTAGTGAGAGAGGGTACCGTTCCCTGTGTTTGCTGAAATGTTAATTTTTGCTGTGCGCTGGCATCAAGAACAACAGCTGAAAGGAAAGCAATGAAGGTGGCAGATAGTAGATATAGCTTCATATTATAAAATTAAAGGCGCCTGTTAGGGGCGCCTTGTAGCATTAAATGTTTTGTTGTTATTTTATACGATCCAGTTCCAGCCAAATTCATCGGCAGCAACACCATTACGGATCGCGTTCAGTTTTTTAGCAATGCCTGCAGAAATATTACGCGTAGCAGGATCCGTTAATGGATAAGCTTTACCCTCATAATTCATTTCATAGATTTGCGTTACTGTAGCAGCAGTACCTACTGCGAAGGCTTCTGTTAATCTTCCGCTTTCTGCATATTCCAGTACTTCCTTAATCTCAACCCTTCTTTCCTCTACTTCATGTCCCATGCTTTTTGCCAGCTGGATCACCGTATCTCTGGTAATACCATCAAGGATTGTCTCGCGAACTTCAGGAGTCAGAATTTTTCCGTCTACAACAAACATTAAGTTAGCCGCACCGGATTCTTCGACAAATCTGTGCTCCTTTGCATCCGTCCAGATCAACTGGTCAAATCCTTCTTCCAGGGCTTTCGTAGTTGGCAGCATCGCCGCAGAGTAATTACCCCCGGTTTTTGCAGCGCCAACCCCTCCGTCTACAGAACGGGTATATTTTGTTTCAATTTTAACCTTCAGTGGTTTGCTGTAGTATGGAGCACTTGGGCTCATCAGGATAATGAACTTATATGTTAACGATGGTCTCACACCCAGAAAAGGATCTGAAGCAAACATCGTAGGCCTGATGTACAGAGAATAGTTTTCAATATCCGGCACCCATGCCCTGTCGATATCGATCAGTGCGGCAAGGCCCTGCATAAAGATTTCTTCAGGTAGGGTAGCCATTGACATCCTTTCGGCCGATTTGTTCAGCCGCGCCAGGTTTTTGTCAGCCCTGAAGACGCTCACACTGCCGTCAGCTTGTTTATAAGCCTTCATTCCCTCAAAAATTGTCTGTCCGTAATGAAGAGCAGAAATTGCCGGGCTCATTGGAATCGGGCCATATGGCACAATCTCAAAGTTGGTCCATTCCCCATCAATATAATCGGCAACAAACATATGGTCGGTAAAATACTTTCCAAAGGGCAGATCGGTTTTATCCATTTCGGCCAGTCTGGAATGCGCAGTTTTTGTGGTTTTTATTGTCAATGTCTCTATCACGGTCCTCGGTATTAGTTTGGTTCAAAATTAAGAAAAAAAAATTTCCTGAACCAGTTTATTTTTTAAGTATGCAGTGTTTTTAAGACACTAAGTACCCACGACTTACCCCATTCTTCTACCTGGGTTTCTGTCCATAAGAAAGGATAGAAAATTCTTTTCTGAAAACGCGGAGGCAGATACTTCTGCCAGTTGGTTCCCCCTGTTGCGGCAATATCCACAGGATCCCTCTCCAGGTACCTTACCGCAGATTTGTAGTGCGAGAGCGGCCACTCTACATTGACAAACAGATCGAGTTTCCTCAGTTCTTCTGCGAGTAGCGTTACATCCTGTCCTTCGCAACGCAAACGGTGGTACAACGCAGCGAAATTTGTATGTTCTCTTTCTTTGATCAACTGCAGGAACTGATCGGCGTATTTAGCGATAAACTGCTTCAGCGTAAGCGTTTGCTTGCCGCTCGCAAGTTCCGTTGCACCAAATTTCCAGTAGATATGTTCAAATTTTTCTTCGGCCGTTGCATTCGCAAGTTCTTCACGACGGCTTTTGTCAACGAGCCTTGTAAAGTCTGTGGCACAGATCTCAATCATCCTGTACTGGCCCGACTGAAATCCGCTTGCCGGTAAAAGCGACATGCGGAATTTGAGGAACTGCTCTTTTTCCATGCCGTTTACCATCACCTCAAATGAACTGACCAGCGCATTAAAATACGCATTGATCCGCTTTACGCGGTTTGTAAAAAACTCAGCGGTCAGTGCCGGATGTTCGGCTATCTGTTTGCACTCATGCAGGCTAAGCTTAAAATAAAGCTCAGTGATCTGGTGGTACATGATGAAGATTTCTTCATCAGGAAATGGTGTTTTGGGACTTTGCAGGCTCAGCAGCGTATCCAGGTGAATATAATCCCAGTACGTGAGGAAATCTGCATACAATAGGCCATCCAGGTAAGCCGCCATATCCTGTCCCATTGCGGCATACTTTTCCTGAAGTTTATCCAGCTTATCTTTTATTTCAGGGGTAAGTTCCATGGTAGTGCTAATAGAGTACTCTGAATTTTATGGTTTGGTCAATCTTCTTTAAGGCTTTAAAAACATCTTTATCGTATTCTGCATTGATATCCGTGATCGCATATCCGATCGTTGCATTGGTCATCAGGAACTGGCCCACAATGTTGATGCTGTGGTTAGCAAATACAGTATTGATCTGCGCCATGATTCCCGGTACATTATGGTGTACGTGGATTAAACGGTGACTCTGGTTGAACCTTGGCAATTGCAGGTTAGGGAAATTACTGCTCAGGTAAGTAGTACCAGTATTCATAAAGTCCATCATCCTTTTAGGGATAAAGTTGGTATTCCTCGGGTTATGCTTAGGATCCTCAAAAATCACGATGCCCATGTCTGTACACGTTTGCAAATCCAGGTAATTCCTGGCGTTACCCAGGTATCCCACAGTTTTTAACTTCACAGCAAGCTTTAGTTTTTCCGGGTCCATTTTTTCGCCATCCGCCATCAGTACCATATGTACATCTTTTACGTATTTATCCTCGAAAGTGGATTTATGACGGATAGAAAAACCATCCTTTTTTAGCAGCGCGATACTTTCCGCAGGCACCTCCCCGATAATCAGGCATAAGATCCTGTTCCTGGGATACGAAATCGCCCTTGGCAGGTTGTTCACATAGAGGAATTCATCGAAACTTGGTGTAACATGGTCTGCTCTGCTGACGATGCTATCCCTGGAAATATTTTCTGTGAAGGCATAGAACTTCTTGATCATGCCGCTCTCCCGAAGCTGGAAATCCGAATATCCGTCGCCAATTCCATAGAGGTCGCCTTCCAGGTTCAGCTGCTGCATCAGTTTTACCTTGCCACCTTCCTCACTTAATGGGTTGGCATGGTCATAATCTATAATCTGGCCATCACCTGTGGTTACAAATGTATTGGCGTAAATATTTTCTTTTTTGATGTGGTACTGGCTTACTACGGGCGTGATAAACTCCTTAAAACCGCCCGAAACAATTAATACCTGATCAGCATGTTTTTTAAAGAATGCCGCATTGCGGGAAAAAGAGCTCGAAACTTTCTTTTTTAACCTTGTAATCAGTTGTTTCAGGTGATCTTCAGAAGCTTCCAGCAGTTTTACGCGCTGGGCAAGACTTTCACTGAATGACAGTTTGCCTTCCATTGCCAGGTTGGTAAGATCTTCGATTTTTTTGAAGATCGCTTCCTTATCCGGGTGTTTGCTGAGGGAAATCCGGGCAAGCTCATCCAGGGCTTCCACTTGTGTAAAGGTACTGTCGAAATCAATAATGTAAATGTTCTTCTGCTTCATCTTAGTTTTTAATTAAACCTGCACACACTTCGTTGATGCTTTCATGCAGGGGCTTAAAGGTAATACCTGTAGTTTTTATGATTTTTTCGTTGCTGTAAAGGCTAATGTTCATACTGCTGCGTGCCGCATCGCTGGTTAGTCCCGGTGCTTTTCCTGTCACCAGAGAGATAACTTTTAATGCGCGCCAGGCCAGACCAAGCATCCATGGTGTTGCTTCTTTAGCCGGTGCTTTGACCCCAAAACCGGCGGCAATTTCCGAAAAAAACTGTTTATAATGATAATTCTCTGCTGAGATCGTAAATCTCTCAGCAGTTACCGGGCTCTCCATCAGTGCTATCATGCATTTTGCCACATCACTCACATCTACAATACCTGTAGCGCCGCCGGTGTAATATTTTAGTCCTTCCTTTACCAGTTTGAAGATCGCACCACTGCCGGTATAACCTGCATTTGCACCAATGATGACCGCAGGATTAACGATTACAGCGTCAAGACCTTCAGCTATGCTGCGCCAGACTTCCATTTCACCTTCATACTTGGAGATCGCATAAGAATGTACTTTAGAGTCGTACTCCCAGTAATCGTCTTCCGTAATCTGCTTTCCTTTTTTAGCTTCGCCGAGGGCAGCTATAGAACTGACATGGAGAAGTCTTGCGCCATAATTTACGCAAAGGTTAGCAATGTTACTGGTTCCTTCAATATTGATTTTTAGTAGCTGTGCTTTGTCTTTCGGGTTGAAAGATACAAGCGCCGCGCAGTGATATACCTGAGTGATATCCTCAAAAGCATCATCAAGTGAGGCCAGATCATTAATTTCTGTTAGGACCCATTCCACCAGCAAATTACCCTTCAGAATTTCGGGAATAACGGAGTTTTGTCGTTTGAGTGCACGTATTTTTTTCCCCTGCCGCGTGAGCTGAACAATCAGCTCTGATCCTAAAAAACCTGTGGCGCCGGTAACTAAAATCATGTCATTATTTTTAGGATGTTCATTAATATGTGGTCTCAAAAATAGATATTTGACAGCATACATTATATCAAATATGTCATTATCCGATTTTTTCTCTCCCTTAATTCCCGAAAAATTCACTCCTAAACAGGGATTTTATACCAGTCAGCTGGGATTAAAGGCGCGTTTTTATACAGAGAAATTTCCTGAAATCAGAGATGATGAATATGATATTGCTATTTTTGGCGTTAAGGACGACCGTGCTGCAGTGAATAACAACGGCTGTTCTTTGGGACCGGATTACTTCAGGGAGCATTTCTACTTACTGAATGAAGGGGCTTTTGACAGCAGGATCATTGATCTCGGAAATATCAAACCAGGTGAAAACATTTCGGATACTTATATAGCGCTGAAAACAGTTGTTGCAGAGCTGATCAAACTCAACATTATTCCGGTGATCATCGGTGGAGGTCAGGATCTGACGTATGCGCAATATATGGCTTACGAAAGCCTGGAACAGAAAGTAGACCTGGTGGTGGTTGACAATAAGTTCGATCTTGAAGAGGATGATTACGATGAAGGAAGTATTGCTACACAGTCGAACAGCTATCTCAATAAAATATTTTTACACCAGCCCAATTACCTGTTTAACTTCAGCAATGTTGGTTTCCAAACCTATTTTGTAAACCAGGAGAGCCTGAAGGTGATGGACAAGCTGTACTTTGATGTGCACCGTCTGGGAGAATTCCTTACGGAGATCAGCTCTGTGGAGCCGGTGATGAGAAACGCAAATATGGTGAGTTTTGATATGTCTGCTATCCGGTCTTCGGATGCACCGGCAAATGGCAATGCAACTCCGAATGGCTTTTATGGTGAGCAGGCCTGCAAGATTGCGCACTATGCAGGATTAAATGATAAGCTTACTTCTGTAGGTTTTTATGAATTTAACCCGGCTTTTGATAACAGCAGCCAGACAGCTATGCTTTTGGCACAGATGGTGTGGTATTTTGTGGATGGTTTTTATAACAGGAAAAAGGATTTTCCCCTGAATCCCAAATCGCAATATCTGATTTACCGTGCCAGTCTGAAAGATGGTTCGGGAGAGATGCTTTTTGTGAAGAGCAAGAAATCTGACCGCTGGTGGATGCAGGTGCCTTATCCTTCGGGAGTGTCTAAAAACGAGCGTTATCACTTGGTGCCATGTCGCTATGAGGACTATACTGTAGCGGTGAATGGCGAGATGCCGGACCTCTGGTGGCGTACTTATCAGAAGTTATTGTAAAGCTATGTCCCTGATTATATACTGATCGTACTTTGTTCGTATACTGGTCGTAGTAAGACTATTGTTTTACTATATACGAACTATACTCGGACTATACCATGTCTACCCCATGTAAAGTGCAAATCAACCACAACTCTACCATATGTTTACCCTTTAGGTAGAATTGTGGTAGAGTTGTAGTTGTTATGGGGTAGACATGGTATAGTTTGTATATAGCTTAACTATAGACGGACAATAGTTTTATCTATAACCAAATACGAACGATATACGTACAGAGCTGGTTGAAAAGAAGAATTAAGCACCATCAGGCTGTCGTGAAGAGGTTTTCCTTTGGGGTCAGTCCTTGATTAATCAAAACCTGTGTTTCCACTTCCGTCAACGTAGAACCCTCTGTTCTTGTAGATTGGTGTACAATGGAAACGTGATTGAACTTTTCATGATCCAAAAGCTCGCTGATGCTTAACGATTGTATTTATCTATGAGTCCGGTTAAGTCGATTGTTTTAAAACTAACAATTTAAGAAATGTAAGGCAAAAAAAATGGCCCTGAAATATTACAATCAGGACCTTCGTTTATTAAGTTGTTTGATTACATAAGGTCAAACCCGATATCTTCTCTAAAATACTTTCCGTCAAAATAAACCCTTGCAGCATCAGCAGTGGCTGATTGCAAAGCATCGAACATGTCATCCTGCAAACTTGTTACAGCCAATACACGACCACCATTGCTTTTGATGACTCCGCCTTCAAGCGTTGTACCTGCATGGAAAGCCCGGGATTTGCGCAGGTTATCAATACCTGTTATCGCTTTTCCTTTTTCGTAGTCTCCGGGATAGCCACCTGCAACAATCATTACTGTAGCAGCACTTTTCTCACTGATCTTCAGCTGTACGTCCTTCAGGCGTTTCTGCGAAGTGGCGATGAACAGCTCTACCAGGTCATTCTCAATTCTTGGCAAAACACTTTCCGTTTCCGGGTCGCCCATACGGCAGTTATATTCAATGATCATCGGTTTATCGCCCACTTTGAACAGGCCAAAGAAGATAAAACCGGTATAATCTATATTGTCTTTTTTCAATCCTTCAATTGTAGGAATGATAATCGATTGTTCTACATCGTCCAGGAATTTCTGATCTGCAAAGGGCACTGGGGAAACTGAACCCATACCACCTGTGTTTAATCCTGAATCTCCCTGACCGATCTTTTTATAGTCCTTCGCCTCCGGCAGGATAAGGTAATTGTCTCCGTCAGTTAACACAAATACAGATAGCTCAATGCCTGTCAGGTATTCTTCAATAACTACAAGGGACCCGGCATTGCCAAATTTACCACCCAGCATCAGCTTTAACTCTTCTTGTGCATCAGCGTTGCTTTCGCAGATTACAACACCTTTGCCTGCTGCAAGTCCGTCAGCCTTCAGTACTACAGGCAAGCTGTGGTTTTCCAGATAGGCCAGGCCTTCCGCCAGTGTTTCATTGGTGAAAGATTTTGATCCCGGAGTAGGGATACCATGGCGTGCCATAAATTCTTTTGAGAAGTCTTTGCTGCCTTCTAAAATTGCACCTTCTTTCTTGGGACCGATCACAGGGATTTTAGAAAGCTGCTCATCGGCAATAAAGTAGTCATGAATACCATTAACCAAAGGTTCTTCGGGGCCAACCACCACCAGGGTAATGCCTTCAGTTAAAACAAACTTTTTGATGGCCTCAAAATCATTTGGATTCAGATTTACGTTTTTGCCATATGCTCCTGTTCCACCGTTGCCCGGTGCGATAAATAGTTTGGAACATAACTCAGACTGGCTCATCTTCCAGGCGAAAGCACTTTCTCTGCCGCCGGAACCTAATAATAAGATATTCATAGCGGCAAAGATAAGGGCTTTGCCCAAAAAATAGAATGTATCTTTTGATTTAATCCTTACAGCAGGATGACAATTTGTACTTGTCAGACCAAATAAAGCAATACTGTCTGAGCTTTATACAAGATATTTTGTATTTTTATCCCCCGGCAACTGACAAAGTGACTTATCGGCTGATATGGCTTGGTTGTTGTAAAATCATGATTTTTAAATAAATAAACACAGATAAAAACAATGTTAGGATTTTTAACGAAAGTTTTTGGAAGCAAATCGGATAGAGATATTAAGGCAATCCAACCACTTGTCATCAAAATAAATGAAGAATATGCTAAGCTTTCGGCTTTAAGCAATGACGAATTGCGTAACAAAACTGTCTATTTCAAAGACGTTATTGCCAAATCTTTAGCAGAAATCGATAATAAAATAAGTGGCCTCAAAGCTGATGCAGATGGTCAGGATTTGTCTTTACCGGAAAAAACTGCCATTTATGAGCAGATTGACCTTTTAGTTAAAGACAGGGACAAAGAACTTGAAGTAGTATTGCTGCAAATTCTTCCTGAAGCTTTTGCTGTTGTCAAAGAGACCTCAAGACGTTTTACAGAAAACCCGCAACTGGAAGTTACTGCTTCGGCTTACGACAGGGAATATGCTTCGCGCAGGGCGAATGTAAAAATTGAAGGTGATAAAGCTTTCTGGGCAAATACATGGGATGCTGCGGGCAGTACCGTACAGTGGAACATGGTTCACTATGATGTACAGCTGATCGGTGGTATCGTACTGCACAGTGGCAAGATCGCTGAGATGGCAACTGGTGAGGGTAAAACCCTGGTAAGTACATTACCGGCTTACCTGAACGCTTTGGCCGGACAAGGTGTACACATTGTAACAGTGAATGATTACCTGGCACGACGTGACTCGGAGTGGAACGGGCCTCTGTTTGAGTTCCATGGTTTAAGAGTTGATTGTATCGATAAACATGAGCCTAACTCACAGCAGCGCAGAGATGCTTACCTGGCTGATATTACTTATGGTACCAACAACGAATTTGGTTTTGATTACCTGCGTGATAACATGGCGCAGGAACCTGGACAACTGGTACAGCGCAAACTGCATTTCGCAATGGTGGATGAGGTCGATTCAGTATTGATCGATGATGCACGTACACCCTTAATCATTTCGGGACCTGTTCCTTTCGGAGATCAGCATGAGTTCCATGAGCTAAAACCAAGGATCGAACGCCTGGTGAATGCACAGCGTGAATACGTGTCCAAAGCTTTAAACGAAGCTAAGAAATTAATCAGCGACGGTAAAACCGGAACTGAAGAAGGTGAAGGTGGTTTGGCTTTATTAAGGGCACACCGTGGTTTACCAAAAAATAAGGCACTGATCAAGTTTTTAAGTGAGGGCGGCAACAAGCAGATCCTCTTGAAAACTGAAAACCATTATATGGCAGATCAGTCTAAGAACATGCCTAAAGTAGATTCACATCTTTATTTCTATATTGATGAGAAAAACAACCAGGTAGAGCTGACTGAAAAAGGAATTGAGCTGATTACCAAATCAGGTGAAGATGAGCATTTCTTCGTATTACCGGATGTAGGTACTGAAATCGCTGAGATTGAGAAATCAAAATTAGACAGCGAAGATAAAATCGCAAGGAAAGATGAGCTGATGCGCGATTACTCTATCAAAGCTGAACGTGTTCACTCGGTTAACCAGTTGCTGAAAGCCTATACCTTATTTGAGATCGATGTGGAATATATCATTGATGAAGGCAAGATCAAAATCGTAGATGAGCAAACAGGACGTATCATGGACGGCCGCCGTTATTCGGATGGCTTGCACCAGGCGATAGAAGCAAAAGAAAATGTGAAAGTTGAAGATGCTTCACAAACTTATGCTACGGTTACTTTACAGAACTTCTTCCGGATGTACCACAAGCTTTGCGGTATGACTGGTACGGCGACTACTGAAGCTGGTGAGTTCTGGTCGATCTATAAACTGGATGTGGTAGAAATACCTACCAACAGGGTAATGTCGAGAAAAGACGAGCAGGATTACGTTTACCGTACGATCCGCGAAAAATACAATGCAGTTGCAGAGGAGATCGTAAAATTAACTGAAGCAGGCCGCCCGGTACTGGTAGGTACTACATCAGTAGAGATTTCTGAGCTTTTAAGCCGCATGCTGAAACTGAGAGGTATCAAACACAATGTACTAAACGCTAAAATGCACCAGAAAGAGGCTGACATCGTAGCCGAAGCTGGTCAGGCAGGAACTGTAACTATTGCCACCAACATGGCTGGTCGTGGTACGGATATTAAACTGGGTGCCGGTGTGAAAGAAGCAGGGGGTCTGGCCATCGTAGGTACAGAACGCCATGAATCACGCCGTGTAGACAGACAGTTGCGTGGTCGTGCAGGTCGTCAGGGTGATCCGGGTTCATCCCAGTTCTTCGTTTCACTTGAAGATAATTTGATGCGTTTGTTCGGTTCTGAGCGTATCTCCAATATCATGGTAAAAATGGGTATTGAAGACGGCGAAGTGATCCAGCATTCAATGATCACAAAATCCATTGAGCGGGCACAGAAAAAAGTTGAAGAGAACAACTTTGGTATCCGTAAGCGTTTACTGGAATATGATGATGTAATGAACTCACAACGTTCGGTAATTTACTCAAAACGTAAAAATGCCCTGTTTGGTGAGCGTTTGGATGTTGACATGAACAATATGGTATTTGATGTTGCTGAAGATGTGGTATCAGAGTACAAAGAAGAAGGTAACTATGAAGGCTTCAAATTGGAAGTCATCAAAAACTTCTCGCTTGATACAGCAATTACAGAAGCAGAATTCAGTTCGAGAAGTGTGCATATCTTAACAGATAAATTGTTCGAAGAAGCTGTTGCGTTCTATACCAGAAAATCAGATGCGATCATCAGTCAGGCGATGCCGGTATTAACACAGGTTTTCGAAGAACGTGGAGACCATGTAGAACAGATCGTTGTTCCTTTCACTGACGGAATCAGGAGTGTACAGGTAGCAGTTGATTTGAAAAAAGCAATGCTGAACGACGGAAGAGAAGTTACCAAATCTTTCGAAAAAACAATTGTTCTGGCTTTGATTGATGAGTCATGGAAAGAGCATCTGCGTGAAATGGACGAGTTAAAGCAGTCGGTACAAAACGCGGTCTACGAGCAGAAAGACCCGCTGATCATTTATAAAATGGAAGCCTTCAACCTGTTCAAAAACATGTTGAACGCAGTTAATAAAGAAGTAGTAAGTTTCTTATATAAAGGTGGCATCCCTGTACAACAGGAAGCAGATGACCTTAGAGAAGCTCAGGCACCAAAACCTGCAAGCAAGCTGAAGTTATCCAAACCTGAATTTGCTTCGGCTACAGGGGCAGCAGCTGAAGTTCAGTTTGATGATACCCGTGAGCAGGCGCCACAGCAACCGGTACGTAAAGAAGTAACGATCGGAAGAAATGACCCTTGTTTTTGCGGAAGCGGAAAGAAATACAAAAACTGCCATGGTGCAGGAATGTAATTTGTAATACACACAAAGAATGCCGATTTTTGTAAAAAGAAGTCGGCATTCTTTTTTTATAAACCTTATGAAATTATTAGTTACGCTGATTATTTGCTGTTTTACCCTTTCCCTTTCTGCCCAGAAAAGAGGCGTGGTTACAGTCATTAAAGACCCGCTGATTGACAGCCTGATCGAAAGACGGATTGAGCTCAGCAAGAAAACCACTACAGTTACCATCCGCAGAGATGGTCCTATTGTATCCCAGATGGGATACCGCGTACAGATATTTTACGGGTCAGACCGCAGGGAGGTGTTTAGTGAACAGCAGCGTTTTAAAAGCACCTACCCAAAAGTCAATACCTATATCACTTACAAAGAACCTAATTATTACTTACGTGCAGGGGATTTCAGGACACGCCTTGAAGCCCAGCGGATGATGAATGAACTGCGGCCGGTATTTGCCACGCTGTTCGTTATCAGAGAGAAGATTAATGCACCCAGTTTAGAGCAGAGCAATGATAAATAAAGAGCAGATTCAACATTTAGCAACTACCATTTTTGAAGAGGTGGTAGCTTACCGTCGTCATCTTCATGCCAATCCGGAACTGTCGTTTAAAGAATTTCAAACTTCGGCCTTTGTGAAATCTAAACTGGAGGAATGGGGAATACCTTTTGAAGGAATTGCCAATACCGGTGTGGTGGGTTTAATTACAGGAGATCTGCCATCTGATCAGATCATCGCCCTGCGTGGTGATATGGATGCACTGCCAATCAATGAGGCGAATGACAAACCCTATATCTCAAAAAATCCGGGTGTAATGCATGCCTGCGGACATGATGTACATACTTCTTCTCTACTTGGAGCAGCATATATCCTAAATAGTATGAAAGCTGAATTCGGCGGTACAGTCAAACTGATCTTTCAGCCCGGTGAAGAAGTTTTACCCGGCGGAGCAAGTATTATGATTGCAGAAGGCGTACTGGAGAATCCTAAACCCCAGCATATTATCGGTCAGCATGTAATGCCCCTGATCGATGCAGGAAAAGTCGGTTTCCGTTCGGGTATCTATATGGCATCCACAGATGAGCTGTATGTAACTGTACATGGAAAAGGCGGGCATGGCGCACAGCCACAACAAAATATTGATCCGGTACTGATCAGTGCACATATACTAGTTGCGCTGCAGCAAATTGTTAGCCGTAACGCTGATCCGAGACTTCCTTCTGTGTTGTCCTTTGGAAAAGTGATTGCCAACGGGGCTACCAATATCATTCCGAATGAAGTAAAAATGGAAGGTACTTTCAGGACGCTAAATGAGGACTGGCGTAAGGAAGCGAAACGCCTGATGAAAAAGATGGCCGAAGGAATTGCAGAAAGCATGGGCGGAAGCTGTGAATTCAGGATTATGGACGGTTATCCTTTCCTGATCAACGAAGAGAAACTGACTGCCAATGCACGTGCATTGGCAGAAGATTACTTGGGTAAAGAAAATGTAGTGGACCTGGATATCTGGATGGCAGCAGAAGATTTTGCTTATTATTCTCAGGTGACTGACGCTTGTTTCTACCGTTTGGGTACAGGAAATGCTGCCAAAGACACCAAATACTCTGTACATCATCCAAACTTCGATGTGGATGAGGATGCCCTGAAAATATCAACAGGTTTGATGGCTTATATCGCTCTGAAACAGCTTGGGAATTAATTTCATGACCAGAAGAATTTTACTTGCTGCACTTGTTCTATGCGGGCTGAATTTGTCTGCACAGCAGATAGACCGGTTTAACCCGGATACAATCAAAACGATTACACTGGATTCGAACGTGAATATCGTTGCCCAGAAACTCAGTGTGGAGACGTTCATTAGGGCAGTGACTACAGATACTACGTTTTACGCGGCGTTCAGGAGGATGAAAGCGCATAGTTTTATCGCAGAAAACCGCATCTATACGTACGATAAGAAGAACAACGTTAACGGTAAGATCTACAGGAAGATCAGGCATTCAGTTCGCCCTGCCAAAATGGAATACCTGCTGAAACAGGATACAGGGAAGGTGTTTAAAAAGAACGGGAAGTACCAGCTATATACGGTAGAGATGTTTGATTACATTTTTATGAATGCATACAAATCTGACTTTGTTTCTGATGCACCTTCTGCCAGCCCTAGGGGAGATTCCAATGAGAGTTACAAAAGCAAGCTCAAAACGCTGATTTTTAATCCTGGCAGACCTGTAAAAGGTATCCCTTTTATTGGCAGCAAAACTGAGATCTTTACGGCCAATATGCGCCAGTATTACGACTACAGCTTTCAAAGCGGCACTTATCTGGATTCTATTCCGGTTTACCGCTTCAGGGTAATCGTTAAGGATGGACTGAGCAACTGGACAAAGGATGGACTGATGATCAAAGAGCTGGTGACAATTTTTGACAAGCGCAACTTTGCGATATTAGGGCGTTATGTAGATATGAAATACAGCAATATGCTGTTCGACTTTGATGTGCAGATGAACATTGAAATGAGCTATTTTGGCGAAGAGAAACTGCCTTCAAAGATTACCTATCAGGGAAACTGGAATATCCCTTTCAAGAAGGAAGAGCGGGCCAGTTTTCTGATCCTGCATAAGGACTATCATTAAGGCGGGTATTAAAGTTTAATCATCCAGCCGCAATTATCGAAAAATCATCGTTGACAGAACGACGATTATTGTTTTCTGTCGTTCTGTGGATGACAATTTTACTGGAATGGTTTTCTTTCCCGGCATTCAGGAGCCGAAGAAATTAAATCAGATATACCATCTGTAAGGATATTGTAGCTTTGCGTAATTAATTGATAATGCATCTTAATGGAGATTGCGTAAATTGCGCCCGACTTTATTTACCTAATCATTTGTTCATGAAAAAAGTGCTGACATTCCTCGCGCTGTCATTTTGTATCAGCGGTTTATTTGCACAAACCGATACAGTTTCCCATATTATTGCCGGACGCAGCAATACTGAAGAACAACAGAAAAAACCATACGTCATCCTGATTTCTGCAGATGGTTTCAGATATGACTATGCGAAAAAATACCATGCCGGTCATTTACTGGAACTGAGCAGCAATGGGGTGCAGGCTAAAGCAATGATTCCTTCATTCCCTTCGGTAACCTTTCCCAATCATTATACGCTGGTCACCGGTATGTACCCTTCTCATCATGGTCTGGTGAACAATAGCTTTTACAATTCTGAAAAGAATGACCAGTACAACATGAGCAATAAACTCAAAGTAACAGATGCTAAATGGTATGGCGGTACGCCTTTATGGGTACTGGCAGAACAGCAGCATATGCTCGCGGCAAGTCTCTTCTGGGTAGGCTCAGAAGCAGCTATCAGAGGAGTAAGGCCTACTTACTACTACAACTATACTGAAAAAATCAGTATGCCTGAGCGAATTGAAATCGTACTTAACTGGTTAAAACTGCCTGCAGAAAAAAGGCCTCACCTCATCACTTTCTATCTTTCTGAACCGGATCATTCGGCCCATCATTTTGGTCCGGAAACTCCGGAAGCAGAAGCTGCGGTACAACGGGTAGATTCTGTGGTATACCAGCTCACACAAGCCGTTAAAGCTACAGGACTTCCGGTAAATTTCGTCTTCGTTTCTGATCATGGAATGACGCAGGTAGACACTGCAAATCCTATCCCTGCGCCGAAGGTTATTGATGCAGCTAAATTCAAGATTATATATTCCAGTACAACGCTTTCCCTGTATGCTAAAGACAAAGCAGATATAAAACCTATGTACCAAGCACTGCGGAAATCGGCTAAAGATTATAAAGTTTATCTCAAAACGGAAGTGCCGGCGAGACTGCATTACGGGGCAGAAGATGACAGGATGAACCGTATTGGTGATATTCTCCTGATACCTGACTGGCCGAGGGTGTTCTCGGAGAAAACGCCTGGAATGGGGCACCATGGTTTTGATCCCCGCAAAGTAAAAGACATGCAGGCTACGTTTTTTGCATGGGGGCCTGGCTTCAAAGAACATCTTAAAATTCCGGCATTTGAGAATGTCAATGTCTATCCGCTGATTATTAATATCCTGGGGCTGAGTTATACAGAGCAGATTGACGGTAAAATGGAAGTTCTCCGGAAAGTGTTAAAAAAGTAAAATACTTTAACCCGCTCTACATAACAGCGGAATTGGCTATATTTGAGTTACGTCTCAAAATGACATTTATAGACCAAATTAATTGTATGAAAAAACTAATTAAACCTATCCTTTACCTGGTGGCATGCTGTTTTGCCATCTCGCTGTTAGCTATGAATGTAAAACCTAAAAAGATCATTTTCTTTGGTGATTCCATTACCCAGCAGGGCGTTGCCAGCGGCGGGTACGTGAACCTGATCAAAAAAGCACTTGATTCTTCAAAGTATGAAGTAATTGGAGCCGGTATCGGCGGAAATAAAGTATATGATCTTTATCTTCGCCTCGAAGAGGATGTGCTCAATAAAAAACCGGATCTTGTAGTGATCTATATCGGAGTAAACGATGTATGGCATAAACAGACATCACATACCGGTACTGATCTCGATAAATTTGTGAAGTTTTACCAGGCGTTGATCAATAAGATCCAGGCCGGAAATGCCAAAGTAATTCTTTGCACTCCCGCTGTTATAGGCGAGAAAAAAGGCGGGAGGAATGAAATGGACGCAGAACTTGATAAGTTTTGCGAGGCTATCCGTCAGCTCGCACTCAAAAATAAATTACCATTGGTGGATCTGAGAAAGCAGTTTGTGGATTATGATCTGGCAAACAATCCGGATGATGCTGCAAAAGGTGTGCTGACCACAGATGGTGTACATTTAAACCCAAAAGGCAACCAGTCTTTAGCAGACGTGTTGTTGCCGCTATTGAAGTAATTCATATTAATGATATATCAGGATACCATTAACAAAATCATGGACACCGCCCGTATTGAGGAGGTTGTTGGTGATTTTGTGTCTCTGAAGAAACGCGGTACCAGCTTAATCGGCAACTGCCCCTTTCATAACGAGAAGACCCCTTCTTTCCACGTATCTGTTACCAAAGGTATATATAAATGCTTTGGCTGCGGCAAGGGAGGTGATGCTGTGCATTTTATCATGGATCATGAAAAGTACTCCTATCCGGAGGCTTTAAAATATCTTGCACAGAAGTATAACATCGAGGTTGAAGAAAAAGAACAAAGTCCGCAGGACGTTGAGGCCAATAATGCCCGTGAAAGTTTATATGTGGTGTCGCTCTATGCGGCGAATTATTTTTCAAATGAACTCTGGACTGGAGAGCAGGGCCGGGCAATCGGACTCAGCTACTTTAAGGAAAGGGGTTTCAGGGAAGATATCATCAGGAAATTTGAACTGGGTTACTCACCTGATCAGTGGGATGCGCTGATTTTAAGTGCAAAAGCTGCCGGGCACAAGGAGGAATACCTTGAACGTACGGGCTTATCTGTCCGTAACGAGAAGGGAAGGGTGTACGACAGGTTCCGCGGACGGGTAATGTTCCCGATCCATAACTTTACCGGAAGAGTCATCGGTTTTGGCGGAAGAACGCTGAAAACAGATAAAAATGTTCCCAAGTATGTCAACTCTCCTGAAAGTGACATCTACCATAAATCGAACGTTCTGTATGGATTGTTCCAGGCTAAAAAGGCAATCCGCGAGTTTGATAACTGTTACCTCGTAGAGGGGTATGCTGATGTACTTTCGGTACATCAGGCCGGTATAGAGAACGTAGTGGCCTCATCAGGTACTTCGCTTACGGTTGAGCAGATCAGGCTGATAGGACGCTTTACGCAGAACGTTACCATTCTGTATGATGGAGATGCTGCAGGGATCAAAGCGTCGCTCCGCGGGCTCGATATGATCCTGGAGGAAGGGCTGAATGTGAAAGTGGTAAACTTTCCTGACGGCCATGATCCGGATTCATACATGCACAAGGTAGGTGCCGGAGCTTTTAAACTTTATATTGAAAATAACCGCAAGGATTTTATCCTGTATAAAGCGGATATCCTGCTGAAGGAAGCCGGGACAGACCCGATCAAACGGGCGGGCATCATCAGGGATATCGTAGAAAGTATTGCGAAGATCCCTGACGATATCAAGGCTTCTGTTTTTATAAGGGAATGCAGCCGACTGCTGCAGGTAGAAGAACGCATGCTGCTGACCGAACTCAACAAGATAAAGTCGGCCAAAAGCAAAAAGACTTTTCCACAGCAGAATCCGCAGAGACAGCAGTTCTCTCCGGGCCTGGGTTCCGCTTCTGCTGCACCTGACGGGCCGCCGGAAAATCTGTTTGACGATAACTTCTCTCCGGATCTGCCCGAGCTGGAAAGCAGTGTTGACAATGACCAGCTGCAGGAACATGAGATCGTAAGGCTTTTACTGGCCTTTGGGCATGAGCTGGTGAGCTGGGACAATATCGACAATATGTATATCGGCTCGTTTATCATGCAGAACCTTGCTGACGTGACCTTTGAAGACGAGGTTTGCAGGCTCATCATTGAGAATTACAAGGAGGAGATTGAAAATGGGCATTTGCCGGTAGCAAACCAGTTCATTAAAAATGAGAACCGGACAATCGCTGATCTGGCCATTACTTTGTCCACGTCACCCTATTCGCTGAGTGAAAACTGGTACAACAAACACCAGATCTATGTAAGAGATGAAACAGTAAACTTAAAGGCGACGATTCTGGGCGGACTTTTACACCTGAAAAAGCGCAAGGTAGACCGCATTCTGCTGGGTTTATTGCAGGAAATTAAAACTGAAAATGATCCTGTGAACCAGGAGATACTGATGCAGCGGTATGCCTACATTAAAAATGTAGAAAGGGAGATCTCTAAATTTCTGGGTTCTGTGATACTGAAATAAATAGCTGTAGCAAATTGGAACAACTGGAATAATAGTAATACTGGGAATGGCTTAAAGTAAATACAATGGCAGAACATAACGAACTGGGCAGGTACGGAGAGCTTTTGGCAAAGTCTTACCTGGAGAAGCTTGGCTACATGATACTGGAGATGAACTGGGTTTATGGGAAGGCGGAGATCGACCTGATTGCTTTTTACGAGGGTACACTTATTTTTGTGGAAGTGAAAACCCGGAGGGCTTCGGATCATGGGGAGCCTGAAGATTTTGTGGACTGGAAAAAGGAAAAGCAGCTGGAGTTTGCGTCGGCAGCTTATATCGAGAAAAAGAACCATCAGGGGGAGATTCGTTTCGACATTCTTGCAATTGTTTTTGAAAATAAGGAACTTTATAAAATTAATCATATTGAAGACGCATTCTGGCCTTCGTAATACCTTTAAAATGTTTTTAAAACCTGTTGTAATCCACATATTAAAATGCGCTCTAAACCGTTCTCAAATGATATCTCTGGCTGGTGTGCTTGTCGCAATAACTCTTATCAGTTCCTGTAAAAACGAAGGCGGAAAGGATCAGGTGCCGGGATTTAAAATTCCGGAACAGGGGCAGACCTATGGTTTGGGCGAAGAGGTAAAAGTACAGCTGGACATGCCTGCAGAAAGCAAGGTAACCAATGTAAGTTACCTCCTTGATGGCAAGGCTATAGGTTCAAAAACCAGTAAGGATCCGTTTACAATTCAGACGGCTGATCTTTCGCTGGGATATAAATTGATTTCAGCAGTAGTGGACAATGGTGAAAAGAAAGACACGGTAACGATTAACATAGTGCTGAAATCTGCGGTTAAACCTGCTGAATTTACCTATAAGTTAGTGAATGTGTTTCCTCATGATACAAGTTCATATACGCAGGGCCTGGAATACCACAACGGCAGATTCCTGGAAAGTACAGGAGAGTATGGTGAGTCTACTCTCAGATGGGTTGCCCTGGAGTCGGGGAAGGCGCTGGAGCGCATTGCTATTGACAAGAAGTATTTTGCTGAGGGTTCTTCACTTGTAGGCGATAAAATTGTTATGCTGACCTGGAAAGAGGATATCGGATTTATTTATGATGCGAAATCACTCAAGCAGCTAAGCACTTTTCCTTACCAGAACAGCAGGGAAGGATGGGGACTAACCTACGATGGTCAGCACCTGATCAAGTCTGACGGTACCAACCGGATTTGGTTCCTGAACAGCACGGATTATAAGGAAGAAAGTTATATTGATGTATATGATAACAATGGACAGGTAGATGAACTCAATGAACTGGAATACATCGATGGAAAGATCTTTGCAAACATCTATCAGACCGATAAGATTGCTGTAATTGACCCCAAGAACGGCGCTGTAGAACGATATATTGATCTGACTGGTATCTTGCCGGCTAAAGACAAATTTCCTAACACAGACGTTCTGAACGGGATTGCCTGGGATACTGCAGGGAAACGTCTTTTTGTAACCGGAAAGAAATACCCGAAACTGTTCCAAATTAGTCTGGTGGCTAAATAGGTTAGCTTTTTTTCTTCGGTTTGGTCTCGGCGATGTATCCGTTAAAGGTAATTGACTGCTGGTTGTTGTTATTGACTGTCAGTGTGCCGTATCCGGATTCTGTAATTACCAGGTTTAAGGTGTAATTGTCCTTAACATCCTTGGGGCGAACTGCGATATTCCATCCGCCTTTTTTACGGGGACTGCTTTTATAATCAAACTTTTTAGTTTTGAACTTGATCCCATTCTCATCAAGTGTTCCATATTTAGGGGTGTAGGATCTGCCGTAGTATGGAAGGTAAGATACCACGCTGTCTTTTGTGACAGAGAGGTCATAGCTGGAGCCGCTCAGGTTGATCGTTCCGCCGCCGTTGTAACCGGGCATCCTGTTCATGATCTGGTTGATGTCAGCAGCATTCAGCGGAAGAGCTGTAGTAGCTACGAAAACATAGTTTTGTGCTTCAACGATACGGGCGGTAGTCACATTATCGGTCTGGGCCTTAGATTTTACCGCAGTAAACAGCAGGGCAATAAGCAAAATATTTTTAAGCGTTTTCATCTGTACAGGTTTAATTGGTATGTTCATATTTGATTAGTTAACCTTATAAAGGTTTAATTACTCTATAAATATACCAAAAATAAACAGATGAAAACGCTAATATTAAGCTTCTTATCTCCAGCTCTTATACTGGTTAATCAGCCCGTTTGTAGAACCGTCATGAGAGGAAACAGGTTCGTCTCCTTTAAGCTCCGGTAAGATACTTTTTGCCAGTTGTTTTCCCAGTTCAACACCCCATTGATCGAAACTGAAGATATTCCATATAATTCCCTGTACAAAGATTTTGTGCTCGTAAATAGCGATCAGAGTTCCCAGGCTGCGTGGTGTTACCTTTTTCAACAGGATAGAATTGGTTGGCCTGTTACCTTCAAAAACTTTGAAAGGTGAGAGCTTTTTGATCTCTTCGTCAGTCTTACCATCTTTTTTTAACTCAGCATTTACCTGTTCTTCGGTTTTACCGTTCATCAGGGCTTCAGTCTGTGCAAAGAAGTTTGACAGCAGGATCGGGTGGTGCTCACCTATCGGGTTCAGGCTTTGTGCCGGAGCGATAAAATCGCATGGGATCAAACGTGTTCCCTGGTGGATGAGCTGATAGAATGCATGCTGACCATTAGTACCTGGTTCGCCCCAGATGATTGGTCCTGTTTCATAAGTTACTTCTTCGCCATTGCGGTCTACGTGTTTACCATTACTTTCCATATCTCCCTGCTGGAAATAGGCTGCAAAGCGGTGCATGTACTGATCATAAGGCAGGATTGCCTGTGTTTCTGCATCGAAGAAGTTGATATACCATACACCCAGTAATCCAAGGATCACAGGGATGTTGTTCTCGAATGGAGTGCTTTCAAAATGCTGATCTGCCGCATGTGCACCTTCCAGCAATTGCTTGAAGTTATCAAAACCAACACTTAAAGCGATAGGCAGTCCGATAGCGCTCCAAAGTGAATATCTGCCACCAACCCAGTCCCAGAATCCGAACATGTTTTCAGTATCGATACCAAAAGCAGATACGTCTTTGGCATTGGTAGAAAGCGCAGCGAAGTGTTTAGCTACATCTTCCTGTTTTCCGCCTTTGCTCAGGAACCAGTCTTTAGCAGTATTTGCGTTAGTAAGTGTCTCCTGTGTAGTGAAAGTTTTTGAAGCGATGATGAATAGTGTAGTTTCAGGATCTACAACTTTCAGGGCTTCGGCCATGTGTGTACCATCAATATTGGATACAAAATGCATGGTCAGGTGGTTTTTGTAAGCTTTAAGCGCTTCTGTTACCATTACCGGACCAAGGTCAGAGCCGCCGATACCAATATTTACGACATCAGTGATAGGCTTACCGGTATAACCTTTCCATGAACCTGAAATAATCTGCTCAGAGAATTTCTGCATTTTAGCCAATACAGCATTCACATCATCCATTATATTAACGCCATCAGCAAGGATCGGCGTGTTGCTCTGGTTACGTAAAGCAATATGCAGTACCGCACGGTCTTCAGTCTGGTTGATCTTATCCCCGCTAAACATCGCCTTAATGGCTTCATCCAGCTTGCATTCTTTTGCTAATTGCAGCAGTAAGGCAATGGTTTCATCATTAATTCTGTTCTTTGAATAGTCTAAAAGAATATCTTCAAAAATTACTGAAAACTTCTCAAAACGCTTTTCGTCTTCTGCGAACAGCTGTTTTAAGTTTTTGTCATTGATATCAATGAAGTGATCAGCCAGGTATTTGTAGGCTGCGGTCTCTGTAAAGTTTACGGTTGGAAGCATAATGTGGTATTTTTTTTAAATGTACTGGTTTAATTCTATTGATGAAGCTAGTAACAATATTTCTGCCGATAAAATAAATCTCGGAAGATTCGATTATATTTAAGGTAAAAATAACGCTCATATGAAAAGATTTTACTTTGTCCTGTTGATCCTGAGTTCTGCAAATGCGTTTGCACAGAAAAATACAATGAGGGCTGAGGTCGCAAAAAAAGCTGCCGGCATTGAACAGAAAGTGATTGCGTGGCGCCGCGATTTCCATGAACATCCTGAATTGGGTAACGAAGAACTGCGTACTTCAGAAATCATCACCAAACATTTACAGTCGCTGGGCATGATAGTTACTGCCGGAGTGGCCAAAACAGGGGTTATAGGTCTTCTTCAGGGCGGTAAACCAGGACCGGTAGTTGCACTTCGTGCTGATATGGACGGCCTGCCGGTAACTGAGCGCGTAAAACTTCCCTTTGCCTCCAAAGTAAAGACTACTTACAACGGACAGGAAACTGGGATCATGCATGCCTGCGGACATGATTCACATATGGCAATTCTGATGGGGGTAGCCGAAGTACTGGCTTCGATGAAAAAAGATATCCCGGGGACGATAAAGTTTATCTTCCAGCCTGCTGAAGAAGGAGTGCAGTCGGGCGAGCTCAGCGGTGCAGAACTAATGGTTAAAGAAAATGTGCTGAAAAACCCGGCAGTAGAGGTTATTTTCGGGCTGCATATCAATTCCCAAACTCCTGTGGGCAATATTTCTTACCGCCCGGGAGGGATAATGGCAGCCGTAAACGATATGAAGATCACCGTAAGGGGCAGACAGGCACACGGGGCTTATCCATGGAGCAGTATAGATCCTGTAGTAATATCAGCGCAGATCATCAATAACCTGCAGACTATAGTAAGCCGCAACCTGAACGTTACCGAAAATGCAGGTGTGGTAACTATAGGCTCTATCCAGGGAGGGATCAGATCGAATATAATTCCTGAAAAGGTGGAGATGCTGGGTACTGTAAGAAACCTCAGCAAGGAAGATGAAGCGATGTTTATCGACAGGATCAAAACGATAGTGACCAAAACTGCGGAAGCCGGAGGGGCAACTGCCGAAGTGAAAATTCCCTTCAGCTATCATTACCCGGTTACCTTTAATGATCCTGCACTGACTGCTAAAATGTTGCCGAGTTTAAAGGCTACTGCGGGAGCTGATCATGTGCGGCTAAAGCCTGCTGTAACCGGAGGGGAAGATTTTTCATTTTACCAGGAGAAGATACCCGGCCTGTTTATTTTCCTTGGCGGTATGCCTAAGGGGCAGGACCCGCTGAAGGCCCCATCACACCATACCCCGGATTTCTTTATCGATGAAAGTGGCTTTGTACTGGGAGTTAATGCATTATCTAATCTGGCGCTGGATTATATGACGATGAAGAAATAATTATATATTTGTGGGTATGACAAAAGAACAAATACAGGATTTAAGGGACAGAGTAGCGTCGCTGAGGAGGCATCTTTGACGTCGAAACACGACTCGAAGCTATTTATATAGAACAGGAGCTTACCTTACAACCGGATTTTTGGGATGATCCCAAAAAGGCCGAAAAGCATTTGGCAGAAATGAATTCTAAAAAGGTATGGACAGATGCCTGGCAGAAAGTGAATGCCGAATTTGAAGATACACAGGTCTTGTTTGATTTCCTGCAATCAGGAGATGCAACAAAAGAAGAGATGGAAGAGCAGTTTGAAAAATGCCTGCACCTGATCGAAGACCTGGAGTTGAAAAATATGCTCAGCAGCAAGGAAGACCAGCTGAACGCGGTGATGCAGATCACTGCCGGTGCCGGTGGTACGGAAAGCTGCGACTGGGCAGCCATGCTGATGCGGATGTACATCATGTGGGGCGAGAAGAACGGTTACAAGGTGACGGAACAGGATTTCCAGGCGGGTGAGGTAACAGGGGTTAAATCTGTTACATTACAGTTTGCGGGAGACTTTTCTTACGGATACCTGAAGGGGGAAAACGGGGTACACCGGCTGGTGCGTATATCTCCTTTTGATTCCAATGCACGCCGTCATACATCTTTCGCTTCTGTATACGTTTATCCACTGGTGGACGATACGATTGAAATTGATATAAAAGACGCGGATATTGAATTTGAGACCTTCCGTTCAGGCGGTGCCGGCGGACAGAATGTAAATAAGGTGGAGACTGCTGTGCGTTTGTACCACAAGCCTTCGGGCATTGTGATTAAAAACCAGGAATCAAGATCACAGCTGCAGAACAAGGAGAATGCATTGCGGTTATTGAAATCGCAATTGTATGAAGCCGAGATGCGCAAACGGATGGAAGCATCTGCTGCCGTTGAAGGTTCAAAAATGAAAATAGAATGGGGTTCCCAAATCAGGAACTATGTTTTGCATCCGTACAAGCTGGTGAAGGACCTGAGGACGAATTATGAGACCTCAAATGCACAGGCGGTACTGGACGGGGAGCTTAACGACTTTTTAAAGGCATATTTAATGGAATTCTAATGGGAAAATTTTGGCTGTTAAGTTTAGGACTTATGATTGGATTGCAGACACTGAAAGCACAGCAGGTTGTAGAGCTGTACCCGGGAGCGATACCCGGAGCAAAGGCTGCGCCTGCATCCTATAAGGAAATACAAACAGTAAAAGATGGTAAGGTGACAGGCCTTTCTAAGGTCTTTCACCCTACTATTACCATGTACGAGCCTGCTGCGGGCAAAGGCAGCGGCACAGCCGTAATTATTTGTCCTGGCGGTGGCTATCAGCACCTTGCTATCGGGCATGAGGGAGATGAAGTAGCGAGGAGGTTTACAGAGAATGGCATAACTGCCTTTGTATTGAAATACCGTCTTCCGGATGATACTACTATGGTGGATAAGTCCTTTGGTCCATTGCAGGATGCAGAACAGGCTATCTATCTGCTGCGCAAAAATGCAGCTAAATGGAAAATTGATCCTGCAAAAGTAGGAATCGTGGGTTTCTCTGCCGGGGGACACCTTGCCTCTTCATTAACGGTACATTATAGGGACAGTAAAATAGAAAACAAAGAAAAGATAAGCCTGAGGCCAGATTTTGCAATACTGCTTTATCCGGTGATCAGTTTCACTGCACCAACTCATGCGGGATCTGTCAAAAGCCTGATTGGAGCTGACGGTACCCCGGAGCAGAAAGAGTATTTTTCCAATGAAAAACATGTAGATGCCCAGACGCCAATAACTTTTCTGGTTCACGCAAATAATGACAATGCTGTTCCTGTTGGAAACAGTATTTTATTCAACGAGGCACTTGTGAAAAACAAAGTTGCTGCGGAGATGCATCTCTATCAGGGCGGAGGCCACGGTTTTGGCCTGCATAACAAGACTACATCGGACGACTGGTTTGAGCGCCTGCAGAACTGGATGAAAGCTAATAAACTTTAAAGGTTGCTGTTCAGCAGGATCTCCTGTAATTCTTTCAGTTCTTCTACCTTCTCTGCCGAGCCGAGATTCTCATACGAGGAAATCAGGTTCCTGATGATTCTGCGGATGATCTCTACGTTACTGCATGGGGCATAAAAACCCGGAAGCGGCTGCAGGTTAAGCTGGCGCAGAAACTGATCCACATCGTGTTTGCCAAAGATTGCACCTTTATTAAAGGCGTTGATGTAAAACAATACCCCAAATTCATTGTCATCCCTTTTACTTTCATCAATATATCCCAGTATAAAATGCTGTGGCAGGTTTACGCCATAAACAGGTATATCCAACTTTTGCGCAATGGTAGAATAAATAATAGCCAGTGAGATCTGATTGCCTTTTTTTGTTTCCAGTACCTGGTTGATATAGGAATTCTGAGGATCGTGGTGGTTTTTGGTATTGCCGCCGAAGCCGTTGATATTGTAAAAGATATGATTGATCAGTTTGATCTTTTCAACAGAACTCATTTCATACTGGAGGCCGGTCCATATTTCCCTTTTGATCTCCTCGATCTGGTTAATTATCTTTTGTTCGTCGAGATCAGGGTATTGATAGCGGTTAATTACCAGGGCTCCCTGTAAAAGATCGAATGCCCCGCTTTGATACCAGAGACTCAGATCTTCTTTTACGCTGTTAAACTGGATCTGATGGACAAGATTTTCAATTCTTTCCTGCAATAGGGTGTCCAGGGATTTTTCCCATTCTGTTTCCAGGAAATGGATCACAGAATTCCCGTGTTCCAGCAGCCGGTCGCTGACATGCGAGAAAACTTCCGGATCGGGATCGTCCAGTAATTTTACCAATGCGCTTATTTCTGTACTATTTTCCATTAAATGCGAATTACAATGTTGTGTTTGCCTATTTTTGCTTTATGGTCTTACAATTTTTCAGCGATTATCTGAAGCATCGTTTAACTGCTAAAAGCAGGCATGGTACCCACTCACCTTTTGTATACAAACTGGTTGATGAGGTAATTTACGATTTTAACTCCAAAACCGATTATATTGGTATTGAGGCGCAGAGAAAAAAACTTTTAAATGACGATACCGTTATTACGGTGACTGATCTCGGCGCCGGCTCTCATTTGAATAAGAACCGTACCAAAAAAGTCAGAGAGATCGCGAAAAATGCCCTCAAGACCCCAAGACTGGCACAGCTGATCTACCGTCTGGCTAAAAACACCGGGCCCGAAACCATTCTGGAACTGGGAACATGTCTGGGTATAACTACTGCTTATCTCTCCAAAGCTGCTCCGGAAGCAGATATCGTAACTATTGAGGGCTGTCCTGAAACGGCAAAAAAGGCCTATAATAATTTCCAGGAGCTTGAACTGGAAAATATAGAACTGCAGGTAGGAAATTTTGATGAACTGCTGCCCAGGGTAATTGAGGAAACACCCAAACTGGATTTTGTTTACATTGACGGGAACCACCGGAAGGACGCTACGTTAAATTACTTTAAGTGGTGCCTGCCCAAGGTACATGAAGACTCGCTGCTGATCTTTGACGATATCTACTGGAGCAAAGGCATGAAAGAAGCCTGGGAAGAGATCAAAAGCCATCCTGATGTAAGGGTAACAATTGATCTGTTCTGGATCGGGCTGGTTTACTTTAAAAAGGGACAGGCTAAGGAGCACTTTAAGATTAAGTTTTAAAAGGCTTCTGCAAGACTCAGGTAAAAGCCTGATTGCCTGGCTTCATGCGGGCGTTTTTCCCCGATACCATAATCTGCCCTTACGCTCAGGCCTTTGGCCGGATCAAAGAAGTACCGCATTCCGCCACCTACTGATGGTTTAAATTGCTGCAGTGAGAAATCCCCATTCTGAAATACACGTCCGCCACCAGCGAAAACCACTACGCCAAAGCGGTTACTGAAACGGTAACGCAGTTCGGTTTGTGCGGCGATAAGATTTTCATCCCTGTACCGCCCGGCATAATAACCGCGCATAATGTCTTCATTGCCCATCTGGGGCAGTAAATAAAAGGGTGTATTGTTACCCTGAATGGTATAAAAGATCCCGTTTACAGCAAAAACAAGCTTTTTGGCAACCGGCCAGAAGTTTTTGAGCACCACGCGAATCTGGCTGCCACTAAAATCGTCCTTTCCAAAGATATCAGGAGCATACTGGTAAGTAACCCTGCCAAAGAAGCCCCTTGTGGGATAGTTATTTGAATTTCTTGTGTCGTATGTCTGTGATACGCCCAGGTAACCTACGCTCCCACCGGTTTTATCCAGAACGCGGGGGTCAGTATCTAAAATGCCCCCTGCATCTACGTCTCTGAAGGTATTTCTTTCAAAGGATATGGATACGCCGGTATAGGCGAAGGGAAAGATATTTTTTTCTACATCAAGGCCTGTCCTTATCTGGTGCTGTACAACCCTGTCTTTGTTGGCTGCCAGAGTTTGATTTCCGATGCCGAAGAAATCAAAAGGTGTACTGCGCAAACGCAGATCCCCAATAATATGGAAGTCGTTGCCTTTAGTCCAGATATCTCCTTTAAGGGTAACGTTATATTGTTTTTTGGTAGAAACGGATAGGATCGTTGCAAAGTTGGAACTCCTGTTCAGCGGGTCGGCTTTATCCAGATAGGTAGAATATAATGCGCCAACGCCAAATTCCATTCCTACTTCCTGAGAATATTTCAGAAAGGGGAGCGGCATAAAGCTGGCTTTACGGGTGGTGTCCATGTCTTCTGATAACATACGTTTGATCAGTTTCATTTGTCCGAAGCCGGACAGGGCAGAGAGCAGCAGGAGGTTACAGAATAAGAGTTTTTTCATTCGCTGTTTAACGCTTTATAATAGGTACGAATCCGCCAAATTAAACATTTGAAATGAATTATCTTTCTGAACAGTTAATATAGAGCCCCGGATACTACTGTTAAAATAACGTATAAGTACTGTACTTGGTTTTATCTATTTGATAACCTGCACCGACAAATGTTTTTAATATTATTTGCTACTTTTGCGGCTGATAAAAAAACAATATAAAATGAGCGTAACAAGAGGACCAATATCTAAATTCATGGAGGGGCATTACCTTCACTTCAATGCAGCGGCAATGATGGATGCAGCCAAGGGCTATGAAACACATCTGGATGAAGGCGGTAAAATGATGATCACCCTTGCCGGTGCAATGAGCACGGCAGAGCTGGGTATTTCACTGGCTGAGATGATCCGTCAGGATAAGGTTGCAATAATTTCATGTACAGGTGCCAACCTGGAAGAGGATATCATGAACCTTGTTGCCCATTCACATTATAAACGTGTGCCTAACTACCGTGACCTGAGTCCGCAGGACGAGTGGGACCTCCTGGAGAACCATTACAACCGCGTAACTGATACCTGTATTCCTGAAGAAGAAGCTTTCAGGCGTCTGCAGAAACACGTTCACAAAATCTGGAAAGATGCAGAAGATGCCGGGGAGCGTTATTTCCCGCATGAGTTTATGTATAAGATGCTGCTGAGCGGTGATCTTGAACAATATTACGAAATTGATCCTAAGAATTCATGGATGCTGGCAGCAGCGGAGAAAAACCTTCCGATTGTTGTACCGGGATGGGAAGATTCTACAATGGGAAATATTTTCGCATCATATGTGATGAAAGGCGAGCTTAAAGCTACGACCATGAAAGGTGGAATTGAATATATGGGCTACCTGGCGGACTGGTATATTGCCAACAGCGGCGGTAAGGGAATAGGTTTCTTCCAGATTGGTGGGGGTATTGCAGGCGATTTCCCGATCTGTGTGGTACCAATGTTATATCAGGATATGGAAATGGAAAATATTCCTTTCTGGAGTTACTTCTGCCAAATCTCTGACTCCACTACTTCATATGGTTCATACTCAGGAGCTGTGCCAAATGAGAAGATCACCTGGGGGAAACTTGACATCAATACGCCCAAATTTATCGTGGAGTCTGACGCGACAATAGTAGCTCCCCTGATTTTTGCATGGATATTAAAAATGTAATTATAACTTCCAAATTTTCCTAAAAAAAAGAGGGGATCAGAAAATCAGCAAAATTGAAAAAATGCTGATTTTCTTCGTTTAAAGCATAAAAAAGGCAATGTTTAGAATGATTATAAATTGTATTTACTGTCATTTCTTTGTCATTGGTAAATTAATAAATTTTACTTTTGTGGACGCTTTGACGGAGAACAGAAGTTTAAACATCAATTGCGGTTGTTACAGTTTTTTAAAATAAAGCATAAAATACTCATTATGAGGAATATCTCATTGATCATTAGAAGAGTTTGGAAGTCGGCATTCATGGTTACGGCTCTATCTGTTTTAATCGTTTCAGGTACACAAGCACAAGACGCAGCAGCGGGAAGAACGATCTTCAAAGAAAAATGTACGTCATGCCATGCTCTGGACCGCGATTTAATCGGTCCTGCACTGCAGACAGCCATTCCATTGAAGAGCGAAGCCTTTTTGATTAAATGGATTAACAATGCTCCGGCATTTATCGCATCAGGTGATAAAGAAGCAGTGGCAGAGTCTAAGTGGAATCCTAATGCAGAGATGACTGCATTCCCGACATTAACTCCGGTTGATATCAAAAACATCCTTGCATACATTAAAGCAGGTGAGCCGAAAAAAGCAGGTGATGCTGCCGGAGCCGGAGCTGGTGCTTCAGAAGAAGTATCTGATTTCTCTCTTGCAGGCGTTGTTGCAATTATCCTGATCTCAATCGCTGTATTGGTGATCTTAGGCCGCGCAATTAAAATGCTCGAACGTCTGATCCTTCAGAAACAGGGTGTGGTATTAGTAGAAGAGGAAAGTGTTTCAATGGCTGCCGGTATCAACAGGTTGTTCAAGAACAAAAAATTCGTTTTCTTCTTTATCCTTTGTTTAGTGATCAGTTTAGGTTCATGGGGATGGATGGGTATGTGGAATACTGGTGTCAACACTGGTTACCAGCCAACTCAGCCAATTAAATTCTCGCACGAACTGCACGCTGGTGTAAACCAGATCGATTGTCAGTACTGTCACGCTGGCGCATTCGAATCCAGAAATGCAACTATCCCATCGCTTAACGTTTGTATGAACTGTCACAAAGCTGTTCAGGCAAGAGACAGCCACGATGGTAATATTTCTCCTGAAATTCAGAAGATCTACAATGCACTGGGTTACGATGCGGATAAAATGACTTACGACAAGTCTAAAGAAAAACCAATTGAATGGGTTCAGGTACACAACCTTCCGGACTTCGCTTACTTTAACCACTCACAACACGTTGTTGTAGCTGAAGAAGCTATCCGTAAGGAAAAAGGTCTGAAACCAAACGAGCCTGTATGTTTTGCCTGTCACGGACCAGTGAATACTATGGCAGAGATCTATCAGTATTCTCCTCTGACCATGAAATGGTGTATCAACTGTCACAGAGACACAAAGTTAGAGGTGAAAGACAACGCTTTCTATACAAAAATTATTGCTGCGCATGAGAAAATCAAAAAAGGTGAGAAATTGACACCTGCGGCTTTAGGCGGAATAGAGTGTGGCAAATGTCACTATTAATAGTAGAGTTTAATAAAAAGAACGTTCGATAAACAGTAATATAGCTTAAATGGAAAGCAATAAAAAATACTGGAAAGGCTTAGAGGAATTTAACAAGACCTCCGATTTTGTTGAAAGTAACAAAAACGAATTCGCAGAGCCGCTTCCAATAGAAGATGTTTTAAATGAAGCAGGGTTAAGTACAGTAACCCCGCGCCGTGACTTTTTAAAAGCCTTAGGCTTTGGTCTTGGTGCGGTTTCACTGGCAGCTTGCCAGCCTGCTCCGATACACAAATCAGTACCTTACCTGATCAAACCAGAAGAAGTAATCCCGGGCGTTCCGAATTACTATGTATCCAGTTTCAAAGGGCAGAGTATATTGGTTAAAACCAGAGAAGGCCGTCCTATTAAGATTGAACCGAATCCTAATGCAGGTGAGTTTAACAATGGTACAGATGCAATTGCACAAGCTTCAGTTTTAGATTTATATGATGTTTCAAAACTTAAAACTCCGGTTTTAAAGAATGAGGAAGCCACATGGTCTAAAGTAGATGCGTTTGTAAGTGCCGAACTGGCAAAAGCTAAAGCTTCGGGTAAGAAAATCCGTATCGTTTCTTCATCTGTATACAGTCCTTCTACACTTGCGGTAGTGGCCGACTTTATTGCTGCCTATCCAACAACTAAACATGTTCAGTATGACGCTGTATCTTATACAGGTATCATCAAAGCGAACGAGAATAGTTTCGGAAAAGCTGTTGTTCCAAAATATAACTTTAACAGGGCAGACCTGATTGTAAGTTTTGGAGCTGACTTCCTGGGAACATGGATTAGCGGAGAAGAATTTACTTCTCAGTACATGACTAACAGGAACCACAAATCTTTGGCAAAAGGTAAAATGTCACGTCATTTCCAGTTTGAAGCTGGAATGAGTATGACAGGTACGAATGCCGATACACGTGTACCAATTAAATTATCAGAGCAGGGTGCTGCACTGATAACCTTATATAATGCGATTACTGGTGCAAATCTCGCAGGTGGTGCTTTGCCAAACAATGTTACTGCTGAAAAAGCATTAAAACTGGCTGGTAAAGAATTATTGCAGCAGAAGGGTAAAGCGCTTGTTGTTTGCGGATCAAATGATGTTTCTACGCAAATTCTTGTAAACGCTATCAACTCTGCCATCGGAAGTTACGGTACAACTATTGACCTTGATAACCCGATTAAACGTTACGCAGGAAATGATGCTGAGTTTGCAGAACTGCAAAACGAAATGAACAGAGGTGAAGTAGCAGCTGTTTTATTCCTTGATTCCAATCCTGCATATGACGTATCCAACTCAAAAGCATTTACAGATGGCTTGAGTAAAGTGCCCTTAAAAATTTCCTTCTCAGACCGTAAGGATGAAACTTCTGTTCTTTGTGATGTTATCGCGACTGGTCAGAACTACCTTGAAAGCTGGGGAGACGCAAATTCTTATGAAGGTACCTACTCGATTGTTCAGCCAACGATCAATCCTGTCTTCGACTCACGTCAGGCAGAACAAAGTTTACTGATCTGGTCTAACGCCCCGGTTAAAGAATATTTCCAGTACGTACGTAACAACTGGGAGAAAAATATCTTACCTGGTATTGGTAAAACGTGGAACGAATTGTTACAAACTGGTGTTTTCTCGGCCCCGGCCAGACCAGCAGGAACATATACCTTCAGTTTATCACTGGCAGCAGTAGCGCCTTCAGTTCTTAGTGCAGGTAAAGCTCTTGCCAAAGATATCGAACTTCATGTTTATGAAAGTGCTGCAATGCGTGATGGTAAACATGCAAACAATGCCTTCCTTCAGGAATTACCTGATCCGGTATCAAAGGTAACATGGGATAACTATGTTGCCCTGGCACCTAAATTCGCTGAAGAAAAAGGCCTTGCAGAATTTGATCTTGTTGAGGTTAAAGGAAGCAATGGTTACGCTATCATTCTGCCGGTTCTGATTCAACCAGGACAGGCAAGAGGAACTGCTTCTATCGCTTTAGGATACGGACGTACCAAAGTAGGTAAGGCTGGTGACAACGTTGGTAAAAATGCGTTTCCTTTCCTGAGCTTCAGCAATGGAACATTACAATATGCAACTACGGTAACGATCAGCAAAACTGGTGGTACTTACCAGCTTGCACAGACCCAGACTCACCATTCGTTCGAAGGCAGAAATATTATTCGTGAAGCAACCTTTGCTGAATACAAGAAAAACGCTGCTGCAGGAACTGGTAAAAAAGAAGAAGGACATAAATCTTACGATCTTTGGGATAAATACGAAAAACCTGGAAACAACTGGGTAATGGCAATCGATCTGAACGCCTGTACAGGTTGTGGTTCTTGTATCGTTGCCTGTAACGTAGAAAATAATATTCCTGTAGTAGGCCGTGATGAGGTTCGCAGACGCAGAGAGATGCACTGGATCCGTATCGACCGTTACTACAGCTATGAAGAAGGTGATAAGAGCGTATCTGAAGAAAAAGAGATCGCCCATATGGAGAACCTTGATAATGTGACTGTTGTTCACCAGCCGATGTTATGTCAGCACTGTGATCACGCTCCTTGTGAAACTGTTTGTCCGGTACTGGCTACCACTCACTCTTCAGACGGATTAAACATGATGGCTTATAACCGTTGTGTTGGTACACGTTACTGCGCAAATAACTGCCCGTACAAAGTTCGTCGTTTCAACTGGTTCAACTACTGGAATGATTCACGTTTTGATAACTACCTGAACAACGAGTTTACCCAACTGGTGCTTAACCCTGATGTTACTGCCCGTTCAAGAGGGGTAATGGAGAAATGCTCTATGTGTATCCAACGTATCCAGGCTGGTAAATTGCAGGCTAAAATTGAAAAACGTCCGTTAAAAGACGGTGATATCAAAATGGCATGTCAGCAAGCTTGTTCAGCAAATGCAATTGTATTTGGTGATGCAAATGATCCGGAATCAGAAGTTTCGAAAGCATTGAGAAGCGAGCGTATCTACTATGTTCTTGAAGAGATAAACACTCAGCCAGGTATAGGTTACATGACTAAAATTAGAAACACAGATTCACCAACAACAATAGCGTAAGCTGATATTAAAGAAAATACATTATGTCAGGACATAAGGAATCAATATTAAGAGAACCACTGATCACCGGAAGGGATATCACGTATGCAAAAATTACGAATGATATTTTGGACCCGGTTGAGAACAAGCCCAACAAGGCGTGGTGGATAGGATTTATCTTTGCCGTTTGCGGCGCACTGCTATGGGTAGTCTCAGTAAGTTATACTTTCTGGAACGGGATTGGATCCTGGGGTCTGAACAAGACTGTAGGATGGGCATGGGATATCACCGGCTTCGTATGGTGGGTAGGTATCGGTCACGCAGGAACATTGATTTCTGCAGTATTGCTGCTCTTCCGTCAGAACTGGAGAAACTCAATTAACAGGTCGGCAGAGGCCATGACTATCTTTGCCGTAATCTGTGCCGCTACATACATTATCGCTCACATGGGCCGTCCATGGTTGGCATATTGGGTATTCCCATTGCCAAACCAGTTCGGATCACTTTGGGTAAACTTTAACTCACCACTGGTGTGGGATACATTTGCAATCTCGACGTACTTCTCTGTATCATTATTATTCTGGTACACAGGTTTACTTCCTGATATCGCTACTATCCGTGACCGTGCTACCGGCTTACGCCGCAAGATCTATTCGATCTTCTCTTTCGGATGGAGCGGTAACGTAAAAACATGGCAGCGTTTTGAGACTGTGTCTCTGATCCTTGCAGGTATTTCAACTCCCCTGGTACTTTCAGTACACACGATTGTATCAATGGACTTTGCGACATCTGTAATACCAGGATGGCATACAACGATCTTCCCTCCATACTTTGTGGCTGGTGCGATTTTCTCAGGATTCGCGATGGTATTGACACTATTACTTGTTGCCCGTAAGGTGCTGGGTCTTGAGGACTATATCACCATGTTCCACATTGAATCGATGAATAAGATTATCATCCTTACAGGATCTATTGTGGGTGTGGCTTATATAACTGAGTTCTTTATCGCCTGGTATTCAGGTTCGGAATATGAAGCATACGCATTCGTCAACCGTTCAACCGGTCCTTACTGGTGGGCATACTGGATGATGATGACCTGTAACGTAATTTCACCGCAGTTGCTTTGGTTCAAAAAGATCCGTCTGAGCATTCCTGCTACCTGGATTCTTTCGATTGTAGTAAACGTAGGTATGTGGTTTGAGCGTTTTGTAATTATCGTGACTTCACTTCACCGTGATTACCTTCCGTCAAGCTGGGCAATGTTCTATCCAACCTGGGTAGATGCAGGCGTGTTTGTTGGTTCAATCGGGGTATTCTTTACATTATTCCTGTTGTTCCTGAGGGTTCTTCCTTCAATCGCGATTGCGGAGGTTAAGCTGTTGCTTAAATCTTCAAGCGAGCAGGCCAAGCTGGTTCAGATCAAAGAAGGTCACCTTGACAAGGCTCACGTTAAAGAATACGTAGAGTCGTTAGAGAAATTCGATAGTGTTAAACATGAAGATTACGCAAAAATATAACAATGAGTAATATCAAATATATTTTAGGCAGTTTTGGCGATCCGGACGAAATGATGCATGGCATCGAAAAGTTGCAGGAAAACAACATTAAGATACACGATGTGTATACGCCTATGCCAATTCACGGCATTGAAGCCAAATTAGGAGTTAAAAGGTCCAGACTGGATATCCTCGCTTTTTTCTGCGGGATCACAGGAACAGTGTCAGCATTTGCGCTGATCTACCTTACATCCGTTGTAGACTGGAGAAACAACATAGGTGGTAAACCTGCCTTCGCATTGCCGGATTTTATTCCGATTATGTTTGAGCTGACCATTTTGTTTACTGCATTTGGATTGGTATTATCTTATTATGCCTCAACCCATCTTTTCCCAGGAAGAGCGCCAAGGGTGATGGATTTAAGAGCTACTGATGATAGATTTATTATCGCTGTTGACGCACAGATAAATGCTGAACACAGTAAAATTGATGAATTATTAAAAGACGCTGGTGCTATAGAAGTTAAGCACAATGAAAGGAAGTATGTTAGCTATGAATAAGAATAAAATAGTTCTGGCCTCTTGTGTTGTTCTTAGCGTTATTGCATCGCTTTCAGCATGCAGGGACAAAGAGAGCAGAGGTTTAGAGTATGCAAGGAATATGTATGACAATGTTGCTTATAAGCCAAACAAGGCGAATAAGAACTTTGCAGACGGACTGACCAATCAGACTCCTCCTCCAAATACAGATCCGATTGGATTTGTGAAATATGAGTATGCAAATACTAAAGAAGGATACGAAGCAGCTGGTGTAAACCTTAAAAACCCATTGGCTAAATCTCCGCAGAACCTGTTGTCAGGTAAACATTACTTCACTGTGTTCTGCAGCCCTTGTCACGGTGATCAGGGTGATGGTAAAGGCCACCTGGTTCAGATTGAAAAATTCCAGGGTGTTCCGTCTTACCATGGTGATGCAGCATCCTCACGTGGTGGTATGATGAAAGACCTGTCTGAAGGAAAGATCTACCATACTATCATGTACGGTTTAAATAACATGGGTTCACATGCTTCACAACTTACACCTGATCAAAGATGGAAAGTGGTGATGTATGTTCAACAATTACAACAAATACAATAGAAAACAGATATAGATGGGAACTCACAATTATAATTTAACTGAGCAGTTTGAGTTTACTGGGAAGGCTAAGACTTTAAGTATAGTCGGTATCGTAATCGGTATCGCTTGTATAGCTTATGGTTTTTCTGATCATGAACTTCATGAGCGCACTTTTGGTAACCTGTTACTGATGGCATATTACTTTGCTTGTGTATGTATGTCGGGCACATTCTTTTTAGCTGTTCAGTTTGTCGCGCAGGCGGGATGGTCAGCTTCTATCCTGCGTGTACCGCAAGCTATGGCTAAAACACTGCCGATTGCAGTAGTTATATTGCTGGCCGTAATTGGTGCAGGTTTGTACTCACATAACCTTTATCACCACTGGCATGCAGATGGCTTAACTGATCCTAGCAGCCCTAACTACGATAAACTGATCGATGGTAAGTCTGCTTTCCTTAACGTTCCTTTTTTTATGGGACGCCAGGTGATCTTCTTGGGTATCTACAGCATATTTTCTATGTTGCTTACCAAATTGTCTAACAATGAGGATCTGGAAGGGGGTTTAAACTCTTACACTAAAAGTTTTAAATACTCTTGTATATTTTTAGTGATCTACGGATTTACTACACCAATCTTTGCTTTTGATACAGTGATGTCACTGGAAGCACACTGGTTCTCTACAATGTTCGGTTGGTATAACTTTGCAGCAATGTGGGTGAGCAGTCTTGCAACGATGGCAGTGATCATCATTCTGCTAAGAAAAGCAGGTTATATGCAATGGGTAAATAACAGTCACCTGCACAACCTGGGACAGTTTATCTTTGGATTCTCTATTTTCTGGACTTATGTATGGTTCGCTCAATTTATGTTGATCTATTATGCAAACATGCCGGAAGAAACTGTGTATTTTTACAAACGATTTGAATTTTATAAGATCTGGTTCTTCCTGAATCTGGTAATGAACTTCCTTGCACCGGTACTTTTACTGATGGACCGCGACAACAAAAGGAAGGAAAATATCTTGTTAACAATATCTATTATCGTACTTTGTGGTCATTGGGTTGATTATTACCAGATGATTATGCCAGGTACAGTTGAAGATGGCACTAACGGATTCGGAATAATTGAAATAGGAACAGCTATTGGTTTTATAGGCTTGTTTACCTTTACAGTACTGACTGCATTAAGTAAGAAACCACTGATTGCAAAGAATCACCCTCTCTTAGCGGAGAGTCTGAATCACCATTTGTAACCGGTTGGATTAGAGAGTATATAAATTAATAGTATAGTAGAAGTACATCGTACTACTTTTAAGAAAATGAGTTTAAGAAAATTTATAAGCAATAAGACAATGGCGGCCCTGGCAGTACTCGTTACTGTATTTGCAAATACCAGCGCATTTGCACAAGAAGCAGCCGCCGGCGCCGCTGCATCCGCCCCGAAACAAATTGATATGGTTCCGATCTATAAGTCGGTTGCATTCTATACCATGTTATTTCTCCTGCTTTGCTTATTTGTAGCAATCGTTGGGAAAGCGATCAGGGTGTACGAACTTACACGTGAAGCGCAGGACAAACCAGACAGTATCAACTGGAATACTGTTAACGGTGTGATCTTCGTCCTTTTCTTAATCGCTGGATTGGTAGGGGTTTATTTTGAATATACTGTTCATGGACACATGCTTCTACCAGATGCTGCTTCTGAGCACGGTAAAAAGATCGACTCGATGTTTAACATCACACTGATCCTGACGACCATCGTGTTCATCGGAACGCATATAGCCCTGTTCCTGTTCTCATTTTTCTACAGAAACTCAGGCAAAAGAAAAGCGTACTACTATCCGCATAACAATGCTTTAGAGCGTATCTGGACAATTGTGCCTGCATTGGTATTAACTGTATTGGTTTTGATGGGTTTTTTAACCTGGAGATCAATTTTCTATAAAATCGAGGATCCTAACAATAAACCATTAAGTGTTGAGCTTACTTCTCAGCAGTTTCAGTGGACTTTACGTTATCCTGGTGCTGACGGTGTAGTAGGTTTGAAAAACTACAAACTGATTACAGGAACAAACGGGCTGGGTATGGATTTCAATGATAAAAACAATCTTGATGACCAGAATGCTGATGAAATGGTACTTCCGGTAAATAAACCAGTAAGGTTGATCATCACCAGTAAAGACGTTGTACATAGTGTATATATGCCGCATTTCAGGGTTCAGCTGAACAGTGTGCCGGGTATGACTTCATATTTTGAATTCACTCCAACCATCACTTCAGAAGATATGAAGGCTAAAGTTAATGATCCTGCATTTCAGTATCTGCTTTACTGCTCTAAAATCTGTGGATCAGGTCACTATAACATGAAAAAGGTAATCAGAGTTGTTTCTCAGGCTGAATATGATGCATGGGTAGTAAAACAACCTAAATTCATCAATAACGATTTGAGAAAAGAATTCAAATTGCCTCTTGTACCTGACGCAGCAGCCCCTGCAGCAGCTCCTGCTGACAGCACAGCTAAGCCTGCAAAGGACTCGTCTGCTGTAGCAATGAATAAACCGGCTTTAAAAAAATAATTATACTGGAATAGCGCATTATGTCAACTATAACATTACACGATACACATAACAACGGTCACCATGACGATCACGATCATGGGCACCACGAACAATCTTTTATAACGAAGTACGTATTTAGCCAGGATCACAAAATGATCGCTAAACAGTTTTTGATAACTGGTATCGTTATGGCTGTTATTGCAATGGGATTGTCTATCTTATTCCGTATTCAGCTGGCCTGGCCGGATAAAAGTTTCCCTATTCTGGAAACATTCCTTGGAAAATGGGCTGAAGGAGGAAGGATCAAACCTGATTTTTACCTGGCCCTTGTAACAATACATGGTACCATCATGGTATTCTTTGTACTGACTGCAGGACTAAGCGGTACTTTCAGTAATTTACTGATTCCGCTCCAGCTTGGGGTACGGGATATGGCTTCGCCCTTTATGAACATGCTTTCGTACTGGTTCTTCTTTATTGCATGTATCATCATGATGAGTTCATTCTTCATCCAGACTGGTCCTGCAAGTGCAGGATGGACAATCTATCCGCCACTGTCGGCATTGCCTAAAGCAATCCCGGGTTCTGGATTAGGTATGACTTTATGGTTATCAAGTATGGTGCTGTTTGTTGTATCACAGCTAATGGGTGGTATCAACTATGTAAGTACTGTATTAAACATGCGTACCAAAGGAATGGACCTTTGGAAAATGCCTTTGACTATCTGGGCGTTCTTCCTCACTGCGATCCTTGGTGTACTCTCTTTCCCTGTTCTTGTAGCGGGTGTGGTGTTACTGATTTTTGACCGTAGTTTTGGTACAAGTTTCTATTTATCTGATATCGTAATGGGCAGCCAGGTATTGCCAAATGAAGGTGGTTCACCAATCTTATGGGAACACTTATTCTGGTTCCTGGGACACCCTGAGGTTTATATCGTAATCATGCCTGCTTTGGGTATTTCATCTGAAGTAATCTCTGTAAACTCAAGAAAACCAATCTTTGGTTACCATGCAATGGTTTACTCACTGATCGGTATTACTGTTCTTTCATTTATCGTATGGGGTCACCACATGTTTGTGACAGGTATGAATCCATTACTGGGCGGGGTCTTCATGATCACTACGCTGATTATTGCGGTTCCTTCTGCTGTTAAGACTTTCAACTACCTTGCTACATTATGGCGCGGTAATATCAGGTTCACTCCTGCGATGTTATGTGCAATCGGTATGGTATCCTTCTTTATCTCTGGTGGTTTAACAGGTATTTTCCTTGGTAACGCATCACTGGATATTAACCTTCATGATACTTACTTCGTTGTTGCCCACTTCCACCTTGTAATGGGTTCTGCTGCTATCTTTGGTATGCTTGCCGGTGTTTATCACTGGTATCCAAAAATGTTCGGCAGAATGATGAACGCCAAATTAGGTTACCTGCACTTCTGGGTTACATTTATCTGTGCATACCTTGTATTCTTCCCGCTTCACTTCCTAGGTTTGGATGGTGTTCCTAGACGTTACTATGCTTTCACTGAATTTGAATTCATGCAGAAATGGGTAACAGTAAATATCTTTGTAACTTGGTCTGCGATTGTTGCAGCCCTGGCTCAGGTGGCCTTCCTGTTCAACTTCTTCTACTCGATCTTCTTCGGTAAAAGAGCGACGCAAAACCCTTGGGAAGCAAATACATTAGAGTGGACTACACCGGTAGAACATATCCACGGTAACTGGCCGGGAGAAATTCCAACAGTACACCGCTGGCCATATGATTACAGTAAACCAGGTGCTGAGGAAGATTTTATCCCTCAGACTGTTCCTTACTCTGAGACAATGTTATCAAACATGCCGCACGATTTCGAAGGTAATGCTGAATCTGAGCGTATCCAGAGAGAGTGGGATGCTAAAAATGCCCCTGAAAAAACTCACGTGCATTTTCATTAATCCCGTGCTTTAAAAAATATACAATGAGGTTACCTGCTTGAGTATATACTTAAATCAGTAACCTCATTTTTTTTAACATAACTATACCCATGGTTCCTAAATCTGAACATAGATTTATCCGGCTAAACCTGATTACAATCATCGTGACGTTAGTGCTCATCCTTGCGGGGGGCGTAGTACGGAGCACTGGTTCTGGTATGGGTTGCCCGGATTGGCCTAAGTGTTTTGACCAGTATATCCCGCCAACAGCTGTTGACCAGCTGCCAAAGGATTACAAAGCAAAATATGTGGCCGGGAGGATGAAAAAGAATGAACGTTTTGCCCGCTTGCTGGACAAAATGGGAAGGACTGACATAGCTGACAGTATCCGCCGCGATCAGACAATCACAGTTCCTGAAACTTTTAATGTAGCTAAGACCTATACTGAATATATCAACAGGCTGACTGGTGCAGCGACGGGCTTTCTCCTGATCGTATTGGTAGTATTGTCATTCACTTACCGGAAGAAAGCTAAAAGGGTTGTTGTGCTCAGTATTCTGAATCTGATAATAGTCGGTTTTCAGGGTTGGCTGGGATCTATTGTAGTATCTACAAACCTGCTGGCCTGGATAGTGACGCTGCACATGTTGCTGGCACTCGTTATTCTCGCTATCCTGGTGTATACCTATTATTATACGGATACGCTTTATAAACAGGAAACCGTGATCATGTCTAAGGTGATCTGGCTAAAGATACTGATCCTGGCAGCTATTGTACTGAGCGTAATTCAGATTACACTGGGTACAGAAGTCAGGGAAGCTATTGATATGGTCTCAAAGAAACTGCTGTATGCTAACCGCGCAACGTGGGTAGGACAGGCAGGTCAGGTATTTTCCTATCACAGGGACCTGGCGATCTTCGTAGCAATAGTCAATGTTTTTGTTTACCAGATTGTGATGAACCGCTTCGGGGGAAAGGCTACTGAGCTAAGACTTGGTAACTCAATCCTGATCGTTTTGTTAATTCAGATTGCAAGTGGCCTATTATTGTCTAACTTTGCGCTGCCCCCGGTAACCCAGGTCATACATTTAGTGTTCTCAACAGTTTTGTTTACCCTGCAGTTTTATCTTTATCTGCTGGTCTACCGGACTAATACTTATAATCAGTAATATTAAACAAATAAGAATTGAAATTATTTTTCTCAGATTTATCCAAACTCATCAAATTCAGGCTTACGTTCCTGGTCGTATTTTCAGCATCGATCACTTTTCTGATTGGTTCGAGAATGCAGGTGGCCCGCGGAGAGGTTCCCGGGATTGACTGGGGCAACTGGGGCATTCTTGTAGCGGGTGGTTTTCTGGTTACTGCTGCAGCAAACTGCTTTAATGAGATCATTGAGGTTGATCTGGATAAACTGATGACCCGTACAATGGATCGTCCTATGCCTGCCGGCAGGATGACTACGGGGCAGGGTCTGGTAATGGGTTTAATCATGGGTATGCTGGGCACATGGCTGCTTGGGAAACTCAACCTGGAAACCGGTTTACTATCCGTATTTTCAATTCTGTTATATGCATTTGTATATACTCCTTTAAAAAGGAAATCTCCTATTGCAGTATTTGTAGGAGCTATTCCAGGTGCATTGCCACCACTGATTGGTTACCTCGCAGCATTAGGCCATATCAGGCATTTTATGCCGGTAGATTATGAAATTGCAGGGATATTGTTTTTAGTGCAGTTTGTATGGCAGTTTCCGCATTTCTGGTCTATCGCCTGGGTACTGGATGATGATTATAAAAAGGCAGGCTTCAGGTTGCTGCCAACAAAGAAAAGAGATAAGATAAGTGCCGCTTTTGTGTTTGTCAGTACAATAATACTGATACCTGTTAGTTTGTTACCAACCATTTACAAATTCGGTGGTTATTACATCGCGGGATTTTCAGTGATCGCAGGGCTGATATTTGCATGGCTGGCGTTTAAGTTACTGATGAAGCAGGATATTGACAGTGCACGTAAGGTAATGTTCTGCTCATTCTTTTATATACCCTTAGTGCAGTTGATTTTATTGTTTGATTTTATAGGTAAATAGAGTTTTTATATGGTACATACATTAAATCATGGAGAACTGGAACCCGAGGTTCCACCTTCGCTGAAGGCCAAAAAATTTATACTTTGGCTGTTTGTAGTTTCCTCTACGATTATGTTTGGGGGATTTACAAGTTATTATATTGTGTTTGCGGCATCAAAGGGTAAAGGACACGGATTGGTTCTTCCTGATGTATTTGTTTACAGCACTGCGGTACTCGTATTGAGCAGCATCTGTTTGTTTTTTGCAGCCAAGGCAGTAAGTAACCA
>Ga0308163_10000411_pt1 | contig 82290 bp, 86 predicted proteins | sample PhyTR1_FD_201037 | JGI IMG/M metagenome (GOLD analysis project Ga0308163, IMG submission 201037) | Phyllosphere microbial communities from UC Gill Tract Community Farm, Albany, California, United States - DLSLT.R1 | ecosystem: Host-associated > Plants > Phyllosphere > Unclassified | place: USA... | reverse complement strand
GTCTCTCTCTTCAAGCCGCTGTGGAAGGCCAAAGAAGACGAGATCACCGAACGCGCGATGCAGCTTCTGGCGAAGTTCAAGCTCGACACCAAGAAAGACGACTACGCGTCGAGCCTCTCCGGTGGACAGAAGAAGCTGCTCGAGATGGCTCGTGCCCTGATGTCGAGCCCCGAGCTGGTGATGCTCGATGAGCCGATGGCCGGAGTCAACCCGGCGCTCACCCAGTCACTGCTGGGCCACATCGTCAACCTGAAAGACGAGGGCATGACCGTGCTCTTCGTCGAGCACGACATGCACATGGTCAACACGATCGCCGACTGGGTGGTCGTGATGGCGGAGGGCAAGGTCGTCGCCGAAGGTCCGCCCTCTACGGTCATGTCCGACCCCGCCGTGATCGATGCCTACCTCGGCGCACACCACGCGAGCGACCTCGGCACGATTGAGGGGCAGCTCGAGGTGGCGGAGGAGATGGAATCAGACCTGATCCGCTCCGAGGTGGAGCAGGATGCGGAGGCCGCCGGCATCGCCGTGCCGAACCATGAGCCCTCGCCCAGCACCGATGCCGCGCCGACCCCGGTCGACGGAGAGGAAAAGAAGTGAGCACCGAGACCGATCGCGTCCTCGTCACCAAGGAGCTCTTCGCCGGATATGTCCCGGGGGTGAACATCCTCAACGGCTCCAACGTCTACGTGAAGCGTGGCGAGCTCGTGGGAATCATCGGCCCCAACGGCGCCGGCAAGTCCACGCTGCTCAAAGCCATCTTCGGCCTCGTCAACATCCGCAGCGGCTCCGTCGAGCTTAACGGAGAGGACATCACCGGGCTGAAGGCCGACAAGCTGGTCTCCAAGGGCGTGGGCTTCGTGCCGCAGAACAACAACGTCTTTCCCTCGCTCACCATCGAAGAGAACCTCGAGATGGGCATGTACCAGAAGCCGAAGCTCTTCAAGACGCGGCTCGCCTTCGTCGAAGACCTGTTTCCCGAGCTGTCGAAGCGGCTCAAGCAGCGCGCCGGGTCTCTCTCGGGAGGCGAGCGGCAGATGGTGGCCATGTCGAGGGCTCTGATGATGGATCCGAGCATGCTGCTCCTCGACGAACCGAGTGCAGGCCTCTCCCCCATGCGTCAGGACGAGACCTTCGTGAACGTGCAGCGCATCAACCGTGCTGGCGTCTCGATCATGATCGTCGAGCAGAATGCCCGTCGCGCGCTGCAGATCTGTGATCGCGGCTACGTGCTCGATCAGGGCAAGGACGCGTACGAGGGCCCTGGCCGCGAACTGATGAATGACCCCAAGGTCATCGAGCTCTACCTCGGCACTCTCGCCACGACGAACGAGGTCACCACCTCGACGCCGACGGTGGGTGGCTGACGACCCGCACCATGAAGAGGCCCAGTACCCGAGGCCCACGCATCGCCCTCTCGGGCGTCGTGGCGGCCGGGGTGCTGGGCCTCTCCGCGTGCCAGGCAGCACCCCCGCTCGAGGCGCTCCCCGATGGTGTGACCGTCGGCATCCATCAGAATCGCGACGACTACGGCCCCCGGCGCCTCGAGATCTCCGTCACCAACGACGGCGAGGACAAGATCACGGTCACCCGCGCGACCCTGGAGAGCGCCGTCTTCGCGGCGGACACGTCGACGGAGCGCACCTCGGAGATACCGACGGGCGTGACGCGCGACCTGAAGGTGACGCTCGAAGACACCGTGTGCGCCCCAGGAACAGCTGAAGACACTCGTGTGAGGCTCCAGTTCCGGATGCCGGATGGGCAGTCCGGAGAGGCCGTCGTGACGCCCGGCGACGCCTTCGGCGCCATCGCGCGTGTGCACGCGCAGGACTGCCTCGAGGAGACCACCCTCTCGATCGTCGACATCGTGCCGTCTGAAACGCTGCGCGTGGTGGATGTCGCCGGCACCCCGACAGCCCAACTCGACGTCGCGATCACGCCACGCGCGACGTCGGACTCGTCAGGAACGGTCACGGTGCAGTCGCTCGGGCGCACCGTGCTGATCAGGCCGCCCGCGACCGACTCCTGGCCCGTGGGCAGCACGTTCTCTGCTCAGAGCGATCCCGCCCTGATCACGCTCGACATCGTGCCGAACAACTGCAACACGCACACGGTCGCCGAAGACAAGCGCGGAACGTTCTTTCCGGTTCAGGTCTCGACGAGTCAAGGAGGCACGGGCACCTTCTACGTCGGCGTGAGCGACGCCCTGCGCGGCCAGATCTACGACTACATCGCTCATGACTTCTGTCACTGGAGCTGACCTTCGACCTCGCTGAGGCAAAGGAGAAGGGGCCCGGTCCGAAGACCGAGCCCCTCCCACCTCGCTTACGAGGAATTAGTCGAGCTTGCCGAAGACCTGCTCTTCGAACGACGTCTTGTTGCCGGTCGAGTACTTGTAGATCGACACGTAGGCCTCGGTCGGGTCACCGTTCTTGTCGAAGGTGATCGGGCCCGAGATGCCGTCGTAGTCGATGTCTGTGCCATCGGCGATGAGCTTGGCACAGTCAGCGAACGACTCGCACTTGGTTCCACCCTCGGAGACCGACTGCAGGTTGTCCTTGATGGTCGCACCGTCGGTGGCCTTGCCCTGGAGGGAGGCCAGCGCCAGCAGCGTGGTCGCGTCGTAGGACTCGGCCGCGTAGCTGAAGACCGTCAGCGGGTCGCTGCCCTGATCCTTGACGAGCGCCTGCAGCTTCTCCTGGAACTCGGCCTTGGCCTCGACACCGGGGTTGGTGAACTGGGCGCCGGCGATGTCGACGTTGGTGTCCTTGTCGGTGATCACGCCGTAGTTACCGTCAGCTCCGTAGAGCTTCGAGAAGTCGAAGCCCTTGGCTGCGAGCTGCTCGGCGATGGTCTTGATCTCGTCGAACGAGATGACGACCAGCGCGTCGGGGTCGGTGGCGAGAACGCTCGTGAGCGCCGAGTTGAAGTCGGTGGAAGCGGGCTCGAAGGTCTCTTCTGCTCCGACCTTCGCTCCGCCGGCCTCGAGGGCCTCCTTGACGTTCTTCTCAAGACCGGTGCCGTAGGCGTCGTTCATGTAGAGAATGGAGACGTTCGTCTTGCCGTCCTTGACGATCTTGTTTCCGAGGATACGACCCTGGAGAACGTCGGACGGGGCGGTGCGCCAGTAGTACCCGTCGTCTTCGTACGACGTGAAGTCGGGCGAGGTGTTGGCGGGCGAGATCTGAACGACGCCGGCCTGGGTGACCTGATCGATGAACGTCTTCGAGACGCCCGAGGAGGCTGCACCGATGACGGCGGAGACGCCGTCAGCGATAAGCGACGTGGCTGACTGCGTCGCGATGTCGGTCGTGGTGTCGCCCGAGTCCTTCTGCGTGACGTCGATCGAGATGCCGGCTTTGGCATCGTTGATGTCTTTCGCAGCAAGGTCGACGCCCGCGATCTCGGGCGGGCCGAGCACGGCGAGCGTACCGGTCTGCGGAAGAATCGTGCCGATCTTGAGGGACAGGTCACCGGAGTCGCTGCCGCCGCTGCTGGTCGAGCCGCTCGAGCAGCCGACGAGAACGAGCGCGCTGATTCCCAGGATGGCCGCGCCACCGAGGGTGGTCTTCAGCGACCGGGAACCGGTCTTGGCGAATACGCCCATGATGCTCCTTGAATGTGATTGTTTTGTGGTGCACGGCGTAACGAAGTTGGCCGTCCTGTAAAGCTAACGGCCCAAAGTCGCACCGACAATACATTCCTGTTACGGGCGTGTAACGCGACCCAATCGTTACCTTGACCCCGTCAGACCGGCTCAGCGACAGGCATCCGGCCCGATCGACTCGTTTTGACCATGTCGAATGTGAGCGCGATCAATGCGAGCCAGACGAGACCGAATCCGACCCATCGCTCGATCGGCATCGGCTCGTGCATGACGAATACTCCGAAGAGGAATTGCAGGATGGGTGCGATGTATTGGATGAACCCCATATAGACGAGCGGAAGCCTCTTCGCGGCCGACGCGAAGAGCAGGAGCGGAACAGCCGTGATGATCCCGGCGCCGACCATCAGAACGACGTGCACGGTGCCCGACGAGCCGAAGGCGAGACCGGGCGGAGTGGCAGAGACGATGACGGCTTGCACCGCGGCGACCGGAAGCAGCCACAACGTCTCGAGGGTGAGGCCAGACACAGGGTCGACCACCGGGCCGATGCGCTTCTTGACGAAGCCGTAGAGCCCGAAGGAGAACGCCAGAATCAGGGCGATCCAGGGAACGGATCCGAAGCCCACCGTGAGCACGCCGACGGCGACGACACTGATGCCGAGGGCGACCCACTGCACCGCGCGCAGTCTCTCTCCGAGGATGACGACACCGAGCAGGATCGTGACGATCGGATTGATGAAGTACCCGAGCGCCGTCTCGACGACGTTGCCGCTCGTCGCGCCGATGACGTAGGTCTGCCAGTTGACGTAGATCAGGAGACCGGCGAGCCCCATCGTGAAAAGCAGACGCGGCTGCCGCACAATGGCGACGAACGCGGGCCAGGCACGGGTCGCCGTGATGATCACCGCACAGAAGGCGAGCGAGAAGAAGATGCGCACGGCCACGATCTCGAAGGGGCCAGAGGGCAGCAGCAGAAGGAAGTAGGCGGGGAGGAAGCCCCACATCGTGTAGGCGCCTACGGCGTAGAGGATGCCCGAGCGAGACGGCTGGTCGCCGGAAGTGGGGGCTGGAACTGAGGGAGCGGCGGGGCGAGGCACTGATGAATGCTACCTCCGGGCCGGGTCGGCCGAACGGCCGTGGCAACAAAAAAGACCCGGATGGCAGAGCCACCCGGGTCTTTGTCTGTTTGTCTAGGTTCAGCGAACCACGACGGCGAGCACGTCGCGAGCCGACAGCACGAGAAGGTCTTCTCCGCCGTACTTGACCTCGGTTCCGCCGTACTTGGAGTAGATGACCTTGTCGCCGACGGCGACGTCGATCGGAACGCGGTTGCCATTGTCGTCTACGCGACCGGGGCCGACGGCCACGACCTCGCCCTCCTGGGGCTTCTCTTTAGCAGTGTCAGGAATGACCAGGCCCGAGGCTGTGGTCTGCTCCGCCTCGACCTGGCGGATGACGATGCGATCCTCGAGCGGCTTGATGGAGACCGACACGGTTGACCTCTTCTTTCTTCACGTCTGATTAGCACACTCACACCGAGAGTGCTAAGACGAGTTTAGGGGGTGGACTGGCACTCGGTCAATCCGAGTGCCAACCGCCGTGGCACCCCGCTCCGCGCGGACCGCCGTCTAGGCTGACGGGGTGAACAGGCACCGCGAATGAACAAAGACGAGCTCGGCCTAGTGATGACCTCGGCAGCCCTGAGGCTGCTCGACTCACTGCCCGAATACAGTGATTCCACCGACATCGTCAAGACGGTCGCCGACCTGCGGCGCGATGGCCACCCGGCCGATCTCGTCTCCGCGGTGCTCACGCAGTCGAGGCTCCGGGCGAAGGCCACGGCCAAGTTCGGCGAGTTCGCCTCGCGCATGCTGTTCACCGAAGCCGGTCTCGAACAGGCCACGCGCCTGCGCGTCGCCGCCCTGCATGCCGGGCGATACCAGGCCGCCGGCATCCGGAGCGTCGCGGATCTGGGGTGCGGCATCGGTGCCGACGCCCTCGCCTTCGCTGCTCTCGACCTCGAGGTGCAGGCCGTCGAACGCGACGAGGTGACGGCAGCGATCGCCTCCTACAATCTGGCCCCGTTCACGAACGTCAGCGTCAGCCTCGGAGACGCGGCCGAGCACGATCTCGCCGGCGTCGAATCCGTGTACCTCGACCCGGCACGGCGCACCTCGGGGCACTCGGACACACGTCGCCTGCCCGACCCGCGCGACTATTCTCCATCGCTCGACTTCGCCTTCGGTGTCGCGCGCACACGGCCCACGGGCGTCAAGCTCGGACCCGGATTCGATCGTTCTCTCATACCTGCCGAGGCGGAGGCTCAGTGGATCTCGGTCGACGGCCAGCTCGTGGAGAACAGCCTGTGGTTCGGCTCCCTTGCCCGTGAGGGCATCACGCGCAGCGCACTCGTGCTGCGTGGCGGGCACAGCGCCGAACTGGTCGCGGCAGGCGACAGCGTCGACGCCGATGTCGCCGAGCTCGGCACATATCTGTACGAGCCCGATGGTTCGGTGATCCGCGCCCGGTTGATCGGAGACCTCGCGCGCTCCCTCGACGCTCGTATGCTGAGCGAACAGATCGCGTATCTCACCTCCGACAGTCTCGTTTCGTCGCCCTTCGTCGCAGCGTTCCGCGTGGTGGATACGCTGCCGACCGACGAGTCGAAGCTCAAGAAGGAACTGCGCCGACGCGGCATCGGGCGGCTCGAGATCAAGAAGCGCGGCGTCGACATCGATCCGGCCGCACTACGCCGACGACTGTCGCTGTCGGGAGACGCGGAGGCCACCCTCGTGATGACGCGGGTGGGCGGCCGCCACACGGCGATCCTCGCAGAGCGGGCCTGAGGCCAGATCTCCATCACGACGAAAGGCCCCTCGTCGAAGTCGACGAGGGGCCTTTCGTGTATGGCTTAGTACGAGGAGTACGAGCTGTCGTTCAGGCTCGCGATCACGCCGAGACCGATGACCAGGGCCCAGATGATGAGGATTCCGATGCCGACGAATCCGGTGATGATAGCGGTCAGCCAGAAGCCCTTGGCGGCCGGCTCACGCTTCTTACCCATGAATCCGAGCACGACAGCCGCGATGGAGGCGATGCCGAACCATCCGAAGAACAGGATGCCGACGATACCGGCGATCATGCCGATGAGGCTGAGCGTCTTCGGGGCCGAGGCCACGGGCGAGTACGGCTGGCCGTACGGGGAGGCGCCGTTCGGAGCCTGCGCGTAGGGGTTGGCCGGCGGGGCCTGCTGGTAGCTGGGCGCTCCGTACGACGGGGTCGACTGCTCGGTGGCGGGCGGCGTGTAGGCGGGCGGGGCCGACGGCGCGCTCGGCGCTCCGTAGCTCGGCGCAGACGGGGTGGACGGTGCCGTGGGAGGCAGCGGCGGGACCGACGGCGTGCCCTCGGTCGACGGGGTATTGGGATCAGTCATGGGACAAGACTACTGAAGCTCGGTCACCCACATCTACGGGACACCCCGATTGGCCCGGCTCGATGGGCTCAGCCGCTCGGAGCGTGAGTCTAGAACGTGGTCTGCGGGGTGGGGCCCGACGTGACGAACATCACCAGAGCGACCAGGATGCCGATGGTCGCGATCAAGCCCAGATACCCCAGAACCAGACCGATGACCGCCAGGACCAAGCCGGACTGCCGACGTCGTCTCACCTGTGCGATGCCGATGTGGCCGAGAACGATGGCGACGGGCGAGATGAGCAAGACCCCGGTGATGAGCGAGAACAGGGCAGGCATGTTGAGCGTGCGGCGCGCCTGAACGGCCGGGCCGGTCTGCGCGCCAGGAGCCGCCCCGGAGTCGGGCGAATACGGCGCGTAGGCAGGCTGACTCGACATGGACCGAGCCTATCCGACCTGGATATCGGTGACCGGCAGAGTCGAGTCGGCCCCGAAGCCCAGCCCCGATGGCCCGTGGCCCGCCATGATGAGCTGCGCGCCGAGGGCGGCGATCATCGCGCCGTTGTCGGTGCAGAGACTGAGGGGTGGGATGCGCAGGGCCACGCCTGCGGCCTCGGCCCGCACAGCGGCGACCTCGCGAACGCGCGCGTTCGCCACGACTCCGCCTCCGAGCAGAAGTCGAGGCACGCCGTATTCTGCACAGGCCGCGAGCGCCTTCGTGATCAGGACATCGACGACCGCCTCGCGGAAGCTGGCAGCGACATCGGCAAGCGGCACCTCCTCACCCGCATCCTGTTTCTTCTCGACCCAGCGCGCGACTGCGGTCTTGAGCCCCGAGAACGAGAAATCGTAGCGGTGAGCATCGTGGTCCTTCGGGAGGCTCAGTCCGCGGGGAAAACGGATGGCCTTCGGATTGCCGCCGACGGCCGCGCGATCGATCTCGGGACCGCCCGGATAAGGCAGTCCGAGCAGGCGTGCGACCTTGTCGAACGCCTCCCCCGCCGCATCGTCGATCGTCTCGCCGAGAAGCTCGACATCGGAGACCAGATCGCGCACCAATAGCAGCGAGGTATGGCCGCCCGAGACGAGCAGGGCGATCGTGGGGTACTGAATCTGTCCGCCATCCACCTCGCTCGCGTCGTCGCTCTCCTGCTGCGGCGACCTCAATACGTCGGCGCCGACGTGTCCGACCAGATGGTTCACCGCGTAGATCGGCTTCTCGATCGCGAGCGCGAGCGCCTTCGCTGCTCCGACACCGACCATCAGCGCTCCTGCGAGTCCGGGACCGCTCGTCACCGCAATGGCATCGATCTCGTCGAGGGTGACTCCCGCGTCGGCGAGCGCCGAGGTGATGGCGGGCGTCATCGCCTCGAGGTGCGCCCGCGCGGCGACCTCGGGCACGACTCCCCCGTAGCGGGCGTGCTCGTCCATGGACGAGGCGATGGTGTTGCTGAGCAGCGTCGCGCCCCGCACGATTCCTACGCCGGTTTCGTCGCACGACGTCTCGATGCCGAGAACGAGGGGATTGTCGGTGTTCACGATTCGATCTCCTCGGGGTCGCCGACGGCCGCCCAGCGCGTCTGGGCATCGGGGACGGCGGCGCGCATCACAATGGCGTCCACGTTGTCAGGCTGGTAGTAGCCGGGGCGCACCCCGAGCCGTTCGAATCCCAGCGACGCGTACAACGCCTCGGCAGTCGGGTTGTCGGCGCGCACCTCGAGAAAGATCTCGCGAGCGCCTCGTCGCCGAGCCTCGTTCATCAGACTCGTCATCAGTACGCGGCCGAGTCCCTTGCGCCGGGCCTCGGGCGCCACGGCGATCGTCTGGATGTCGCCCTCCTTCGCACCCCGAGGAGCAAGCAGACCCGCGTAGCCCGCGATCGTTGCGTTCATCGGCGAATCGTCGGAACCCAGGGCGACGAGGTAGTAGCAGTGGGGGCTCGTGAGGTCTGCGCGCATGGCATCCGACGTCCACGCATCCGTCGTGAACACGCTCGACTCGATCGTCATGATCGCGTCGAGATCGTCGATGCCGGCTCGCCGCAGTTGCCAGCTCACTGCGTGACCCGTTTGATGCCGGATGGCATGGTGACGTCGGGCGAGCGCAGGTAGAGCGCCTCGTCCGACGCGAGTGGCAATCCGGTGGCCAGAAGCGCCGCCGCGGCCAGGGCGAGCTGGGCGGCGGGGATCTCCGCGGCATCCACTCTTCTGGCGTCGGTATATGGAAGCGAATCCGACTTGGAGAGCCCAGGCCCGTCGAGTCGCACCGGCTCGGGCGCCGAGAGGTCGTACAGCGACCAGAAGACCTCTTTGCGACGTGCGTCGGTGACGACGATGGCGGTGTCCGATGCGCCCGAGAGTACCTGCTGGCGCGCGACGGCGTCGGCGCTGACCATGGGGTAGAGCGGGATTCCGGCGCCCAGTGCGAAGGTGCGGGCGGCGGCGATGCCGACCCTGAGGCCGGTGAAGGGGCCGGGTCCCATTCCGACGACCACGCCATCGAGCGACGAGGGCCGCACCCCCGCGGCGGAGAGTGCGTCGGCGAGCAGGGTGCCGATGACCTCGGCGTGCCTCATGGTGTCGGGGGTCGACCGTTCGACGATGATCTCACCCGTCGAGGGGTCGACGATGGCGACGGAGGTACCCGCGGAGGTGTCGATGGCCAGAAGCACGAGTTATAGGTTAGTCGCCCGCGAGCGAGCGGGTGCCCCTCCGCTCACGGCCAGCGTGGGCCGACGCCGTCGATGGTGACCCGGCGTGGTTCGATGGGCTCCTCGTCGTCGCAGGCCTCGGCATCCAGATCATCGGATGCGCCGCGCGGCCGATCGATGGTGATCGAGAGCCATGAGTCGGTGAGTTCCTCGACGAGGCCGGCGCCCCACTCGATGACCACGATGGAGTGCTCGAAGTCGATGTCGAGGTCGTCGAGCTCGACCGCGCTCGAGAGCCGGTAGGCGTCGACATGCACGAGGGGAGGTTGGGACGGATCGAGTCGGGGGTGCGTTCGGGCGAGGACGAAGGTGGGGCTCGTCACCGCGCCGCGCACCCCGAGCGCCTCGCCGAGACCCCGCGTGAACGTCGTCTTGCCCGCGCCGAGCTCGCCCGTGAGCAGAATCACGTCGCCGGCAGCGAGCAACCCGGCTATCTCGTGGGCGAGAGACGCCATCTGCTCGGGATCTGCGATGACGATTTCTCTGTGCAGGGTGGTCATCGTGCCGCCTCCTGGTCGATGTAGCGACGGGGAACACGACGGCCTATGCGCGCGAGGATCTCCCCCGCCGTCGAACCCGAGTCTCTGGCCCAGCCGGCGGCCGTCGGCTCACCCTCGAGGCCTGGCCCGAATGCGACGGCTCTATCCCCCGGAGCCACGGGCACATCTCCCACGTCGAGCACGACCTGGTCCATGGCGATGCGGCCGGCGATCGGATACGGCCGACCATGGATCGCCATGCGTCCGGAGCCCGTCGCGGCACGCGGTATACCGTCTGCGTAACCGAGCGGGACCAGGGCGAGGGTGGTCTCCTTTGTGGCCCGATAGACGAATCCGTACGAGACTCCGTGTCCTTCTGGCACGCGCTTCACCGAGAGCACGGGCGCAGAGACCGTCATCACGGGAACGACGCCGGCCGGTGCGCCGTCGGTGAGTTCCATGCCGAAACCGAACGCGGCGATGCCCGATCCTGCGGGGGGAATGGAGAACCGCTCGGTGTGCCACCAGCGCACGTCGATGCCGATTCCCGCGTCGGCGATGCTCCGCGCATCACCTTCGTCGCGCACACTGAGGATGTCGGCCCCGGACTCCGCCGCGACGCGGGCGAGACGAACGAGTCCGTGGCCATAGGCATCCGCGGTCATGTCGATCACGAGAGGGCCGCCGACGGCCCGAGCGGCGAGGATCGACACGTTGGCCCGGAAGGCGCCGAGGTCGATCGCGGCGTCGCGACCGAGGGACGTCGGGTCGACGGTGTCATCGAGCTCGCTCATGCGATGTACTCCCTGGCCACACGGTCACCCAGCCGAGTGACGATCTCGTAGTTGATCGTGTCGGCTGCCCGTGCCCAGTCGTCGGCAGAGGAGACGCCCTCGGTCGGATCGCCGAACAGCGTCACGATATCGCCGCGTGCAGGATCTGCGCCAGTCGAGACGGGCTCTACGACGAGGTGGTCGGATTCGACGCGCGTCACGAGAAGTCGCCCGTAGCTTCCGGTCACGTGGATGCGGCCTGCGGCCTGCGGAGGAATACCGTCTCCGTAGCCGAGGGGCACGATGCCCGATCGGGCTGCGAAATCCGCGTCGGACGAGGGGGCGACGGCGACGATCGTGCTGCGCAGGGTCATCGCCGGATGGAGACCGAGGTCGGCGGAGTCCGCATCATCGAGAGGCGACAGCCCATAGGCGCCGATACCGATGCGCACGAGGTCGAGTCGCGTTGCGGGCAGTCGCAGCGCCGCGGCGGTCGAGGCCAGATGCCGAAGTCGCGGCCGCAGACCGGCCTGTCGCGCGGTCTCCACCCCGACGTGCAGGCGTTCGAGCTGGCGTGCGTCTTCGTCGTCGTCGGCGTTGGAGAGGTGGCTGAAGATGCCTCTGATGATCAGCTGACCTGAGAGCTCACGTCGTCTCGCGTCGTCGAAGAGTGCACCCCACTGGGACTCGCCGGCACCGTTGCGCCCCAGCCCCGTGTCGAGCTTGAGATGCACGGCCGCGGGAACTCCCCCGACAGTCTGCTGGGCCTGGGCAATCGACGCGAGCTGACCGAGATCGCTCACGCCGAGGTCGATGCCGGCCTCGAGCGCGGCCGCGAAGTTGTCGTGCGATTCGTGCAGCCAGGCGAGCACGGGCTGCGTGATGCCGGCATGCCTCAGCTCGAAGGCCTCCGAGAGGTCGGCAACGCCCAGCCAGGTGGCCCCGCCGTCGAGCGCAGCGCGCGCAACCTGGGCGGCGCCGTGCCCATACGCGTTCGCCTTGACCACGGTCATCACCTGGGCGCCCTCGGCGAGGGAGACGAATCGGGCGACGTTGTGGCGAACCGCGCCGAGGTCTATCGCCGCGACCGAGTCGGGCGCCGCGGCAGTGCCGGTAGCGGGAGTCGTCATTGCGCGGCGCTGCTCACGTGTTCGGCACGCTCGGCGACCACGAACGCGAGGGCCGAGTCACCGTCGTGACTGAGAGAGAGGTGGATCGCCCCGACGCCACGAGCCCGGGCCGTCTCAGCCACCCGCCCGCCGAGCAGGAACGACGGCTTGCCGTCGTCGTCGGTCACGACCTCCATGTCGTGCCACCGAAACCCGGAGGAGTCGCCCAGCGCCTTGATCAGGGCCTCCTTGGCCGCGAACCGTGCGGCGAGCGACCGCGGAGCTCGACCGCGTTCGCCCTCAGCGAACAGGCGCTCGACGAGTCCCGGCGTGCGATCGATCGAGCGCACGAATCGGGGCACGTCGACGAGGTCGACGCCGATGCCGACGATCACCGGCGAGACCTACTCGACGGTGACGGACTTGGCCAGGTTGCGCGGCTGGTCGACGTCGAGCCCCTTCGCCGTCGCCAGTTCCATGGCGAAGATCTGCAGGGGGATGACGGCGAGCAGCGGCTCGAACAGCGGGCCCGCCAGCGGGATGCGGAACACGTCTGATGCGTACGGAAGCACAGCGACGTCGCCCTCTTCCGCGATCGCGAGAACCTTCGCGCCTCGAGCCTTGATCTCCTGGATGTTCGACACGACCTTGGCGTGCAGCGAGTTGGGGTGACGCGGGCTGGGCACCACGACGAACACGGGCTGGCCCGGCTCGATCAGTGCGATCGGGCCGTGCTTCAGCTCGCCGGCGGCGAAGCCCTCGGCGTGGATGTACGCCAGCTCCTTGAGCTTCAGCGCGCCCTCCAGCGCCACGGGGAATCCGACGTGGCGGCCGAGGAAGAGCACGGCACGGGAGTCGCTCATCCAGTTCGCCAGCTCGGTGATCTCGCCGTGCTGCTCGAGCACCCAACGGATCTTGTCGGGAATCTCCTGGAGTTCGACGATGGAGCTGGAGATGGTCTCGTCGTCGAGCGTCGCGCGAACACGAGCGAGGTGCAGGCCGAAGAGGTAGAGCGCGGTGATCTGGGCGATGAAGGCCTTGGTCGACGCGACCGCGACCTCGGGGCCGGCGTGCGTGTAGATCACGGCGTCGGACTCGCGCGGAATGGTGGCGCCCTGCGTGTTGCAGATCGACAGAGTGCGAGCGCCCTTGGCCTTCGCCTCCTGCACGGCCACCAGGGTGTCCATGGTCTCGCCCGACTGGCTGATCGAGATCACGAGCGTCGATGCGTTGACCACCGGGTCACGGTAGCGGAACTCGTGCGAGAGCTCGACCTCGACCGGGATGCGTGCCCACTTCTCGATGGCGTACTTTCCGAGCATGGCCGAATACGCTGCGGTGCCACAGCCGAGGATCACGATGCGGTCGATCTCGGTGAGCAGTTCGTCGATTGCCTCGAGCTCGCCCAGAACCACGTGGTCGTTGTGGATGCGACCCAGGAGGGTGTTGGAGACGGCCTCGGGCTGCTCGCTGATCTCCTTCGCCATGAAGCTCGACCAGCCGCCCTTCTCGACGGCCGACGCATCCCACGAGACCTCGTACTCGTGGGCCTCGACACCGTTGCCGGCGAAGTCGGTGACCGAGACGGAATCGGGGGTGATCGTGACGATCTGATCCTGTCCGATCTCCATCGCCCGGCGGGTGTGCTCGATGAACGCGGCGACGTCGGAGCCGAGGAAGTTCTCGCCGTCACCCAGACCGATGACGAGCGGGGAGTTGCGGCGAGCGCCGACGACGACGCCGGGCTCGTCCTGGTGAAGCGCCAGCAGCGTGAAGGCACCCTCGAGACGCGCCACAACGCGGCCGAGCGCGGCGGCCAGGCCGCCTTCGCCCTCGAGGTACTCACGGCCGAGGAGCTTGGCGGCGACCTCGGTGTCGGTCTCGCTCTCGAAGGTGTACCCGTCGGCCAACAGCTCGTCGCGGAGACCGGCGAAGTTCTCGATGATGCCGTTGTGGATGAGGGCGATACGACCGTCGGCACTCAGGTGCGGGTGCGCGTTCACATCTGTCGGTCCACCGTGGGTAGCCCACCGCGTGTGGCCGATGCCTGTGCTGCCGTCGGTGAGAGCGGATGCCTCGAGATCGGCGGCGAGGACGGCCAGCTTGCCGGCCCGCTTGCGCGTGACGAGCTCGCCCGACTCGGTGATGATCGCGACGCCGGCGGAGTCGTATCCGCGGTACTCGAGACGACCCAACCCACCCATCAGAACATCGAGACTGGAGTTGTTACCGACATAACCCACGATTCCACACATCCCTCGAGTTTACGGCCTGGATCGGGCGTGGGGCACAATAGGGGATCTATGGCTGACACCGGGCACTCCTCTCCAACCACGGGCCACCCGACTCCGTTCCGCGATATCGCCCGCAAAGAGTGGGCCGCGCTGGCACCCTCCACCCCGCAACCGCTCTCCGAAACAGAGATCGTTCAGCTGCGTGGGCTCGGAGAGCCGCTCGACATGACAGAGGTCGCGGAGGTGTACCTGCCACTGAGCCGCCTGCTCAATCTGTACGCGGCCGGAGCCAAGCGACTGCACGCATCGACCAGCGATTATCTGGGAGAGAGCCAGACCGCCACGCCGTTCGTCATCGGCGTCGCGGGCTCGGTTGCGGTCGGCAAGTCGACGATCGCCCGCCTGCTGCGCGAACTCCTGGCCCGGTGGTCGGACACCCCCCGGGTCGAGCTCGTCGCCACCGACGGATTCCTCTATCCCAACGCCGAATTGAACCGCCGCGGCATCATGCACCGCAAGGGGTTTCCCGAGTCCTACGACAGGCGCGCCCTGCTGCGCTTCATCAGTGCGGTCAAGAGCGGGGTGCCCGAGGTCCGCGCTCCGTTCTACTCGCACCTTGCGTACGACATCGTGCCCGAGGCGCAGATCGTCGTGCGGCAGCCCGACATCCTCATCGTCGAGGGACTGAACGTGCTGCAGCCGCCACAGCCCGGCCAGGGCCTCGCGGTGAGCGACCTGTTCGACTTCTCCATCTACGTGGATGCCCGCACCAGCGATATCGCCGCCTGGTACGTCGATCGGTTCCTGGCTCTCAAGCGCGGGGCGTTCGCCAACCCGAATTCGTTCTTCCACCGCTACGCCGACCTGAGCGACGACGACGCGCGCTCGACGGCCGCCGAGATCTGGCGTTCGATCAACGAGCCGAACCTCGTCGAGAACATTCAGCCCACGAAATCACGGGCCACTCTGGTGCTGCGCAAATCATCGACGCACGCCGTCGACAGAGTCCTGCTGCGCAAGATCTGAGCGGATGGCGGCTCCGCTGCTCAGCTCAGCGAGAAGCCGCCGTCGCTCGTGAGGACCTGACCGACCATCCACCGGCCCTCGTTAGACACGAGCCACGCGATCAGGCGCGCGGGGTCGCTCGGCAGTCCGAAGCGTCCCAACGGCATCGACCCGAGCACGCCCTCCTTGACCTCGGCCGGTCGATCGGTGGGCACGTCGTCGAGGTATCCCCGTGTTCACAGGGCCGGGGTTGACCGTGTTGAGCAGGATCCCCCGGGTCAGGAGTTCGGCGGCGACTGTCGGGGTGATGCCCGCGAGAGCGGCCTTGCTCGTGGCGTAGGCCACCTCCCCCGGCATCGGCCCCTCGTGCTGGCCTGACGTCATCCAGATCACTCTTCCCGTCGCCAGCTCGTCGATGGGAGCGGAGGGGTCGGGGGCGAACTGCTCGGCGAAGTATCGCGTCAGCAGCAGGGTCGAGCGCGCGTTGACCGACCAGTGGGCGTCGAGGCTCTCTGACGTCATCTCGAAGATCGAGCCGTCTCCACCGCTCTGCGCGTGATTGCAGATCAGGATGTCGAGCCGGCCGAGGGCATCGACCGCCGCGTCGATCAGGCGACCGGGTGCCGTGGGCTCGGCGAGGTCGAGACCCCAGTCGCCGAAGTCCGCACCCGGTGCCAGCGCGGAACGAACCGCGGCGCGAACGGAGTCGATGTCGTCTGCACCCCACGGCTGGTCGGCGTCGTGGGGAGAGAAGTGCTGAACGAAGACACTCGCTCCGAGCTCGGCGAGACGTCGACTCACACCGAGTCCTATGCCGCGGTGTCGGGACACCCCGGTGACGAGAGCCGTGCGACCGGCCAGAGGCAACGACGACGAGCTGGCGGAAGACATGTCCATGCCGCCAAGGCTACGCCGAGCGCGCGGTCAGCGGGCGAGCGCGCGGACTGCGATGGAGCGCCCGCCCGATAAGGGAGCGCTCGACCCGGAGAAGGTCAGACGCCCAGACGCTCGCGGACGACGTCAGCCAACGAGTGCGCGATCCGATCCGCGGTCGTCTGATCGGCCGCTTCGACCATCACTCGAACGAGCGGTTCAGTACCCGACTTGCGAAGGAGTACACGGCCGGTGTCGCCGAGCTCGGCCTCAGCATCGCGCACGGCCTCGGCCAGTACCTCGTCGGTGTGCACGGCGTGGTGATCGACGTTCTTGACGTTGACCATGATCTGGGGGAAGACCGTCATGACCTCGGCCAGCTCGGCCAGAGTCTTGCCTCGCCAGGCCATCTCGGCGACGAGATGCAGGCCGGTGAGGATGCCGTCGCCTGTCGTGCCGAAGTCGCTCATGATGACGTGACCGGACTGCTCACCACCCAGCGAGTAGTTGTGGGCGTTCATCTCTTCGAGCACGTAGCGGTCGCCCACACTCGTCTGGATGACCTCGATGCCGTTCTGGCGCATCGCGACCAGTAGGCCGAGGTTGCTCATGACCGTGGCGACCAGGGTGCTGTCGCGCAGAGCGCCGCGCTCATTCATGCCGATCGCGAGGATCGCCATGATCTGGTCTCCGTCGACGATGTTGCCGTCTCGGTCGACGGCCAGGCACCGGTCTGCATCGCCGTCGTGAGCGATTCCCACGTCGGCACCGTGCAGCAAGACGGCCTCGGCCAGTTTGTCGAGGTGGGTGGAGCCGACTCCGTCGTTGATATTGAGGCCGTCGGGGTCGTCACCGATCACGGTGACGCGCGCACCGGCATCCGTGAAGACCTGGGGCGAGACACCCGCCGCCGCGCCATTGGCGCAGTCGAGCACGACGTGAATGCCATCGAGGCGGTGCGGAAGGCTCGCGAGCAGGTGGACCACGTAGCGGTCCTCGGCGTCGGCGAATCGGCGGATGCGGCCGACGTCTTTGCCGGTGGGCGCCTTCTTCGGGCCGGACATGGCGGCCTCGATGCGGTCTTCTACCTCGTCGGGCAGTTTCGTGCCGCCGCGGGCGAAGATCTTGATGCCGTTGTCGGGAGCCGGGTTGTGCGAGGCCGAGACCATGAAGCCGAAGTCGGCGTCGATGTCGGCGATGAGAAACGCGATCGCCGGGGTCGGGATCACTCCGGCGTCGAGCACGTCGACACCCGAACTGGCCAGACCGGCCGCTACTGCGGCGGAGATGAACTCTCCCGAGATGCGGGGATCGCGAGCGACCACCGCAACAGGACGCCTCCCCGTCGCCGCACGAGCGGCCGCACTGCGCCCCTGGCCGAGGACCACCGCGGTGGCTTGGGCGAGGGAGAGTGCGAGGTCGGCTGTGAGGTCGGCGTTCGCGAGGCCGCGAACGCCGTCCGTACCGAACAGACGGGGAGGCATTGTGTTGCTGTATTCAGTGCAGTCGGGAAACGACTGCGATTAGCGCTTCGAGAACTGAGGAGCCTTGCGGGCCTTCTTGAGACCGGCCTTCTTGCGCTCCTTGACGCGAGCGTCGCGGCTGAGGAAGCCAGCCTTCTTCAGCGTCGCGCGGTTGTTCTCTTCGTCGATCTCGTTCAGCGCACGGGCGATGCCCAGGCGAAGAGCACCGGCCTGGCCCGAGGGGCCACCACCGGAGATCTTGGCGACGACGTCGTAGCTGCCCAGCAGATCGAGGACCTTGAACGGGTCGGTGATCAGCTGCTGGTGCAGCTTGTTCGGGAAGAAGTCGGCGAACTCACGGCTGTTGACCGTGATAGTGCCGGCACCCGGAACGAGGCGCACGCGCGCGATGGCCTGCTTGCGACGGCCGACGGCCGCTCCTGAAACGGTGAGCGCGGGGCGCGGGGCGGCCTGTGCGGCTGCCTCGGCGGGCGTCTCGGTGGAATAGCTCTGCTGCTCCTCGGCGGGAGCAACGTCAATCTGGTCTGCGATCTTCGCCACGATGGTTACGAATCCTTAGCTTGTCTTAGAAGAAGTGTCTGGGCCGGTCGCTACTGGGCGACCTGGTCGAGGGTGTACGGCGTCGGCTGCTGGGCAGCGTGAGGGTGCTCGGAGCCGGTGTACACCTTGAGCTTCGTCAGCTGGGCGCGACCGATCGAGTTCTTCGGGAGCATTCCGCGAACGGCCTTCTCGATTGCGCGAGTCGGGTTCTTCTCGAGGAGCTCGGCGTACGTCACCGAAGACAGACCGCCCGGGTAACCCGAGTGGCGGTAAGCCAGCTTCTGCGCGAGCTTCTTGCCGGTGAGGGCGACCTTCTCGGCGTTGATGATGATGACGAAGTCACCCATGTCCATGTGGGGGGTGAAGGTGGCCTTGTTCTTGCCGCGGAGGATGACCGCTGCGTGGCTGGCGAGGCGGCCGAGGACTACGTCTTCGGCGTCGATGATGACCCAGTTACGGGTGACCTCGCTGATCTTGGGGGAATAAGTGCGCGTCACAGTATTACTGCTTTCTTTGTCGAAATGAGGAGTCCGTGAAATCCCACTCCGGTGGCGTGTTCCTCAATCGACTGAAGTCGACCACGGGCAAGAAGCCCGGGAACGCGGCCCGTGGAGGGCTCAAGTTCGGGCGCCACACGAAGCTGCGTGGACACCAAGAATCGAGACTAGCCTATTTGCGGCCGCACCGCGACTGCGGGGCGCGTATCACGCGCGTTTGGCGCGGGTCTGCACGGCACGGTCGGCGAGACCGGATGCCTCGGGGTAGCCCACTTCGCGAAGGATGAGGCCACGCGCTGGCATGACCTTGAAGGCACTCGTGCGCTCGAGTGCGTCGCTCAGTGAGACGAGTTCGCTCGTGTCGAGGCGCCCCTCCCCCACAGCGACGCAGGCGCCGACCAGCGCCCGCACCATGCTGTGGCAGAACGCATCGGCCTGGAGCCTCGACACGAGCACACCCTCGTCGTCGCGCTGCCAGGTGAAGGACTGCAGAGAACGGATGGTCGTCGCCCCCTCGCGCGGCTTGCAGAACGACGCGAAGTCACGCAGACCCAGGAGGCTCTGCGCAGCGTCCTGCATCAGCGCCACGTCGAGCGCGCCTGTGTAGGCGGCCGTGAATGTCCGTTCCAGCGGATTCCGCTCGGACGACGCATCTGCCAGACGGTATTCGTAACGACGCCACGTTGCCGCGAATCGCGCGTCGAAGTGCTCGTCGGCCGGCCCGCTCGAGGTGATCACGACATCCGACGTCGAGCCCAGAACGCCATTGATGCGACGAGCCAGAGCCTCCGGCGCCACCCGCGCAGCCTGGGCCGGCGTCAGATCGAGGTGGGCGACCTGCCCCGTCGCGTGCACCCCGGCATCCGTTCGACCGGCGACGACGAGCATGGGAGCGGGGCCGTGGCGATGATAGATCGTGTCGAGCGCTTCTTCGAGCACCCCCTGCACGGTGCGCAGAGCGGGCTGCTTCGCCCAACCGGAGAATGCCGTGCCGTCGTAGGCGATGCCCAGGCGAACACGGATGAGCTCTTCGGCACTCGGGATGAGCGTCATGTCGGGTCTCCGGTCGATCGTCACGTACGAGCTTAGAACGAGAGAACGCCCCGCCATCCGAGTGGATGGCGGGGCGTTCGCAGGTGGTGCTGACTACTTGGCGTCGTCGGCCTTTGCAGCTGCGTCGGCCTCGACCTCTGCAGCGGCGTCGGTCACGACCTCGTCTTCGACGGGCGCGCTCTCTTCGACGGTCTCGGTCTCTTCGACCGGGGCATCTTCGACAGGGGCGTCTTCGACCGGCGCGGCGACAGGAGCGTCGGCAGCCTTCTTCGACTTGGACTTCGACGGCGTCTTCACGACGGGCTCGAGAACGAGCTCGATCTGGACCATCGAGGCGTTGTCACCCTTGCGGAAGCCGAGCTTCGTGATGCGGGTGTAGCCACCCTCACGCTCGGCGACGAGCGGAGCGATCTCGGTGAAGAGCTCGTGCACGACGCTCTTGTCACCGATGACACCGAGAACGCGACGACGAGCGTGCAGGTCTCCGCGCTTCGCGAACGTGATCAGACGCTCGGCGACCGGACGCAGGCGCTTGGCCTTGGTCTCGGTGGTCTTGATGCTCTTGTGGGTGAAGAGGGCGGCGGCCAGGTTGGCGAGCAGCAGGCGCTCGTGCGCCGGTCCGCCACCGAGACGGGGTCCCTTGGTGGGCTTAGGCATGGTGTTTCTCCAGAATCAGTTCAGGTAAGTAGGTTCGAGTCGGCGTACGGGGCGCGACTAGATGTTCTCGTCGTCGTAGCCGCCGTAGAAGTGGGCTCCGTCGAAACCGGGAACCGTGTCCTTCAGCGACAGGCCAAGCTCAACGAGCTTGTCCTTGACCTCATCCACTGACTTCTGTCCGAAGTTGCGGATGTTCATGAGCTGGGTCTCGCTCAGGGCGACCAGTTCGCTCACCGTGTTGATTCCCTCGCGCTTGAGGCAGTTGTACGAACGGACGCTCAGGTCGAGGTCTTCGATCGGAACGGCGAGTTCGCTCGAGAGAACGGCGTCGACCGGCGCGGGGCCGATCTCGATGCCCTCTGCAGCCGTGTTGAGCTCGCGTGCCAGACCGAAGAGCTCGGTCAGCGTGCGGCCGGCCGAAGCGATGGCGTCGCGCGGGGTGATGGCGTTCTTCGTCTCGACGTCGACGACCAGACGGTCGAAGTCGGTGCGCTCACCGGCACGAGTCGCCTCGACGCGGTAGGTCACCTTGAGAACGGGCGAGTAGATCGAGTCGACCGGGATCTGGCCGGCTTCGGAGAACTCGCTGCGGTTCTGCGTCGCAGAGACGTATCCGCGACCGCGCTCGATGATGAGCTCGAGCTCGAACTTGGCCTTCTCGTTGAGCGTGGCGATCACGAGTTCGGGGTTGTGGATCTCGACGCCGGCCGGAGCCGAGATGTCTGCAGCCGTGACCTGGCCCGACGCGTGCTTGCGCAGGTAAGCGGTGATCGGCTCGTCATGCTCGCTGGAGACGACCAGACCCTTGATGTTCAGGATGATCTCGGTGACGTCTTCTTTAACACCGGGGATCGTCGAGAACTCGTGCAGCACACCGTCGAGACGGATGCTGGTGACAGCGGCTCCGGGGATCGACGAGAGCAGGGTGCGACGGAGCGAGTTGCCGAGCGTGTAACCGAAACCGGGTTCCAGGGGCTCGATGACGAACCGCGAGCGGAATTCGGAGATGTTTTCTTCGGTGAGCGTGGGGCGCTGTGCAATAAGCACTATTGATTCCTTTCGGCCAGATGTCCGCTATATGACACCGTGCAGTGACAACCGGGTGGCGGGCCCGGCTGGTTATTGAGTTATGTGAAATCGTGAAGTTGCGCTGGTCGAGTAGCGAGGAACGAGCATATCGAGACCCGTCACCGGTGTCTCGATACACTCGCTGGCGCTCGTTACTCGACCCGCCGTCGTGCGTCTAGCTCGCTGCGCGAGTTAGACGCGACGGCGCTTCGGCGGGCGGCAACCGTTGTGCGCCTGCGGGGTGACGTCGTTGATCGATCCGACCTCGAGGCCAGCGGCCTGGAGCGAACGGATGGCGGTCTCGCGACCGGAACCCGGGCCCTTGACGAAGACGTCGACCTTCTTGACGCCGTGCTCCTGAGCCTGGCGCGCGGCCGACTCGGCGGAGAGCTGCGCGGCGAAGGGAGTCGACTTACGCGATCCCTTGAAGCCGACGGTTCCCGACGAAGCCCAGCTCAGCACAGCACCCTGGGGGTCGGTGATGGTGACGATGGTGTTGTTGAACGTCGACTTGATGTGGGCCTGGCCCACGGCGATGTTCTTCTTCTCTTTACGACGCGGCTTACGAGCGGCCGATTTTGGTGCTGCCATTGTTTTCTCCTAAAACGTTTATGGCGATGCGTGAGGCTCTGGGGCCTCTCGCTATCGGGCCTTCTTCTTGCCGGCGACGGTGCGCTTCGGGCCCTTGCGGGTGCGAGCGTTGGTCTTGGTGCGCTGTCCGTGAACGGGCAGGCCACGACGGTGACGGACACCCTGGTAGCTGCCGATCTCGACCTTGCGACGGATGTCTGCTGCGACCTCACGACGAAGGTCACCTTCTACCTTGAAGTTGCCTTCGATGTAGTCGCGCAGCGCGATGAGCTGGTCATCGCTGAGATCCTTGACTCGGATGTCGCCCGAGATGTCGGTGTCGGCCAGAGTCTTGAGCGCACTGGTGCGACCGACTCCGTAGATGTAGGTGAGTGCGACTTCCACGCGCTTGTCGCGCGGAATGTCTACGCCTGCTAGACGTGCCATGGTGGTGGCTCCTGTTTGTGTGTGGAGGTCTGCAGCAGAACCGGTGCCGCGGCCTCCGACCGCGGGTGTCCCCGATCAGCCTTTCGGCTTCTCGGATCTGGTTCTGCTGTTGTGTTGTGAGGGTGAAACGGGTGGAGCTGGCTGCTTAGCCCTGGCGCTGCTTGTGGCGCGGGTTGCTCTTGCAGATGACCATCACGTTGCCGTTGCGACGAATGACACGGCAGTGCTCGCACATCGGCTTGACGCTGGGGTTGACCTTCATGGTGATTCCTTGCTTTCGCTGTCTTCGTACCCGGAGGATGCCCCGGGCCGTTACTTTCCAGCGATCAACATCGCTCGAATGAGCGTTACTTGTAGCGGTAGACGATCCGACCGCGGGTCAGGTCGTAGGGGCTCAGCTCTACGATCACCCGGTCCTCGGGGAGGATTCGGATGTAGTGCTGACGCATCTTGCCCGAAATGTGGGCGAGTACTTTGTGTCCGTTGGTCAGCTCAACACGAAACATCGCGTTGGGCAGAGCCTCGACCACTGCGCCTTCGATCTCGATGACACCGTCTTTTTTGGCCATTACTCACTATCGCTAAAGTTATTGATTGCTGGTCGTGCGTTTGGATGGGTGATTGCGCCGGATTGACTCCGAACGCGGCACGCCGAAAAGGGCGTACAAACACCAAAGATCGAGCTTAGGTGATATGAGCCTTTCTGGCAAGTCGATCCGAGTACGATTCAGGGGATGTCCGCCCTCGTCTTCACCTCGCGGCTCGCCTCGCTGATGGCTACAGTTCTCGGGCCGTCCGTCGTCCTCATCGTCGTGCTGGAGCAGGGCTGGATGCGACGGCTCGCGGTGCCGCTCGATGCTGGCTCGATCTGGCAGACCGGATCGTGGCGGTGTCGGTGCTCCGGAGTGGGATGCTCCGACGACGACGACGGAGCCGTCTAGCTCTTCTGCACCCGCTCCACGACGCGCACGACATGGGCATAGAGCGGATGCGACGCATCGAGCCCGGTGAGCCGTGAGGTGACGTCGGCGGCGGACGCCGTCGCGAGCAGTTCTCTCAGCTCCACGCTCTGCGCGTCCTCCGGCAGATCGAAGCGCAGGGCCGCGCCGATCGCACCGAGAAGAGCCTCGGGTACGAGGCCGCGCTCGGCGAGCTCCGCGGCTGGTCCGATGAAGCGCTCGTGCCGACCGAGCTTACGCACGGGCTGTCGTCCGACCCGAGCCGGCGTGTCGGGCAGGAAAGGGTTCGCGAAGCGCGTGAGGTTCTTCTGAACGTACGTCTCCTGCACCTCGGGGTCGAAGTCGTACTTCGCGATGAGCAACGTCTTGGTCTCGTCGAGAACGGCGGCGACCCGGGCGAAGACCTCGGGGCTGCGCATGGCGTCGCTCAGGGTGCCTGCGCCTTCCAGAAATCCGAAGTACGCCGTCGTCGCGTGACCCGTGTTCACGGTGAAGAGCTTGCGCTCGATGTAGGGCGCCAGGTCATCCACGAAGTGGGCTTCGGGAATCTTGGGCAGGTCGTCGCCGAAGGGGCCGGATTCGATGGCCCACTCGAAGAAGTCCTCGACGGTCACGTCGAGCCCGGCATCCGCTGCCTGCCCCGGAACGATCCTGTCGACGGCAGTGTTGGCGAAGACGGCTCGCTCATCGAGTGCTGCGAGGGCCGCGTCGTCGAGACCAGCCACGATCTCCTGCTTCAACAGATCGGTCGCGTTGATGGCGTTCTCGCACGCCATGACGGCGAGCGGCTTCGACGCCCCCTCGCGCTCATTGATGGCTCGGGCGATGAGTGGCGCGACGAAGCGCAGGATGTTCGGGCCGACCGCCGTGGTGACGATGTCGGCCGACGCGATCTCGGCGACGACATCGGCCTCGTGCGTGGCCGAGTTCAGCGCTCGATAGTTGTCGACCGTCCAGCTCTTCGACGAGGCTCCCACCTCGTGCACCTGGTAGCTCGGTGTCTCGGCGAGGGCGTCGATGAGCTCGGCGTTCACGTCGGCGAAGACCACCTCGTAGCCGGCGTTATGCAGGATGAGCCCGACGAATCCGCGACCGATGTTGCCGGCACCGAAGTGAACCGCCTTCATTCGTTGACCTCGCCCAGCAGAGCGAAGAGTGCGGGGGCGTCAGGCGCATCCAGAAGCTTCTGAACCTCGTCGTCATCGGAGAAGATGATGGCGATCTTCGAGAGGATGTCGAGGTGACCGTTGTCTTTGCCGGCGATGCCGACGACGAAGCGCACCTCGTTGCCGGCCCAGTCGATGGGGGTCGCATAGCGAACGAACGACAGACCGGAGTTCAGGATCGTGTCCTTGCCCTCGTTCGTGCCGTGCGGGATGGCGAGGAAGTTGCCCATGTAGGTCGAGACGCTCTTCTCACGCTCGAGCATGTAGTCGACGTAGTCGTCGGTCACCGCGCCGGCGGCCACGAGAATGGATGCCGCTTCGCGGATCGCTTCCTCCTGCGTGGTCGCGGTGCCGGTGACGCTGATTGATTCGAGATCCAGTACGTTGTCGCTCATGACGTCCTCTTCGTTCGCTTCTTAGGTCTTCGTAGATAGAGCCCCGGGCCGCCCGGCCGCCGGAGTCGTGCTCCGACGGCCGGGGGCGTTCTGGGGATTCGGGATCAGGTTACGCCTGGTCCTGGGGGTGCTGCGCTGCCACCTGGTTCACGACCTCGTCGTACTTCGGACTGTTCATGAAGTTGTCGACCGAGACGTGCTGGGCGTTCGGCGTCTTCTGCTTCGCCCTGTCGGTGAGCTCCTTCTGCGTGATCACCAGATCGATGTCGTCGGTCAGGTTGGCGATCGCGAGGTTCTTCACCGACACGTCGGTGATACCCGCCTTCTTGAGCTTGTTCCGCAGAACAGACGCGCCCATGGCGCTCGATCCCATGCCGGCATCGCAGGCGAAAACGATGTTCTCGAGCTTCGCAGCGGTCGCGACCCCGCCGGCGGCGGACGCCGGTGCCGCTGCACCGTTGCCCAGAAGGGAACCGACGCGACTCTCGCCGCCCTTGTTCGCGGCATTCGCCGCGAGCGCTGCGCCCAGGGCATCCTCGCCGGCGGCCTCGGCTGCGAGGTCCTTCTTACGGCTCGCCCGCAGAATGATCATCGAGACGAAGAACGTGACCGCCGCCGAGAGAACAACCGACAGAGCGACGCCGAGGTAGCTGTCCGATGCGGTCTGGGCGAAGATCGCGATGATGCTTCCCGGGGCCGCTGGGGCACGGAGGCCCGTGTCGAGCAGCATGTTGGTCGTGACACCGGTCATGCCACCGGCGATCAGGGCGATGATCAGGGTCGGCTTCATCAGGGCGTACGGGAAGTAGATCTCGTGGATGCCACCGAAGAACTGGATGATGGCCGCGCCAGGGGCGGAGGCGCGGGCCGCGCCGATTCCGAACACGACGAAGGCGAGCAGCAGGCCGACACCGGGGCCGGGGTTCGCCTCGAGCAGGAACAGGATCGACTTGTGGCTCTCACCGGCGGCCTGCTCGATACCGAGCGGGGTCAGCACGCCGTGGTTGATGGCGTTGTTCAGGAAGAACACCTTGGCCGGCTCGATGATGATGCTCGTCAGAGGCAGCAGGTTGGTGTCGACGAGCCATCCGACCGCACCGCTCAGCGCAGACATGATGCCGTTGATGACCCAGGCCACGGGATAGAACCCGATGATGAGCAGCACGAAGCCCCAGATTCCGGCCGAGAACATGTTGACCAGCATCTCGAAGCCGGGTCGGATCTTGCCGTCCCATAGGCCGTCGAGCCACTTCATGGAGTACGCGGCGATCGGAGCCATGATCATCGCACCGATGAACATGTGCACCTGTCCGAGTTCAGACGCGTCGGGGTTCTCAGCCAGCGCAGCCGCGTTGACCTGGGCGATCAGGTAGTCGGAGCCGCCGATGACACCCATCAGGGCGATCGAGGCCACGACGCCACCACGAACCTGATAGATCATGTGGCCGCCTGTGTAGGCGATCAGGATCGGCAGCAGGTAATGGATGAACGGCCCGACGATCGTGGCGAGCTGCTCGTTGGGGAGCCAGCCGACATCGATGAAGAGAGCCGTCAACAGGCCCCACGCGATGAGGGCGGGGATGTTCGGCATGATCATGCCGGACAGGAATGTGCCGAATCGCTGAACGCGAACGCGGGCACCTCCCGACTTGGCGGGAGCTGACGTCGTCGTCATGAGTGTTTCTCCTTGATTTCTGTGTTGTAGGGGTGCGTGATCAGGTGGTGCGTGATGCGGGTGTTACATCAGGAGGACGCGCTGGCGGACACCGCGGCGCGGGCCTCCATCGCGCTGTTCGCCTTGAGGGCGAGTTCGGCGAAGTGCTGTGCCTGCTCGATCGTGTAGAGGCGCAGTTCTGCACGGACGTCGGCGAGCGCGGCGGGCGACATCGAGAGGCTGGTCGCTCCGAGGCCGACGAGCACGACCGCGAGCAGCGGGTCTGCAGCGGCCTCGCCACAGATGCCCACGGGCTTGCCCAGGGCCGCTCCGGCCTTGCCGACCTCGCCTACCAGACGCAGTACGGCGGGGTGCCACGGGTCCTGGAACGAGGCGACGCTTCCGAGGAGGCGGTCGGCGGCCAGCGTGTACTGCGTCAGATCGTTGGTTCCGATCGATGCGAAGTCGGCGTCGACGAGGATGCGATCGGCCAGCAGGGCAGACGACGGAACCTCGATCATGACACCGGCGGTCTTCAGCCCGATCTCGCGCGCGATGGACGTGAAGTAGCGGGTTTCCTCGAGGGTCGACACCATGGGCGCCATGACCCACACATCGGCCGTGTTCTCGGCTTCGGCGTTACGGATGGCGGTGAGCTGGTCGCGCAGGATCTGCTCATTCGCCCGCAGGGCCCGCAGACCACGAAGGCCGAGGGCCGGGTTCTCCTCAGGAGCGTCGTTCAAGAAGCTGAGTGGCTTGTCTGCTCCGGCATCCAGTGCGCGAACCACGACCTTCTTGCCCGGGAATGCAGCGAAGAGCGAGGAGTACTGCGACTGCTGTTCCTCGACGGTCGGTGCCTGAGCCGAGTCGAGGAAGAGGAACTCCGTGCGGAAGAGTCCGACGCCCTCGGCACCGAGCTCGACAGCCTCCTCTGCTCCGCCCGCCGAACCGAGGTTGGCGAGAAGGGGGATCTCCGTGTCGTCAGCGAGACGGCCGGGCCCCGCCGGCGCGTTGGCCAGCGAGGCGCGCTCCTGGATAGCCATCTTCGCAGCGAACCGCTCGTCGTCATCCGGGTCGACGGTGATCGTGCCCGTCGAGGCGTCCACGATGACCGTGGTTCCGTTGGCGATCTCGAGCGCTCCGGCGACACCGACCACAGCGACGATCGACTTCTCCCGAGCGAGGATCGCCGTGTGCGATGTCGGTCCGCCATCACTCGTGATGAGGCCCAATACCTTGTCGAGGTTGAGAAGCGCGGTGTCGGCTGGAGCGAGGTCGCGCGCTACGAGTACGAACTGGTGATCGGGGTCCGGCACGCCGGGCGCTTCGACTCCCTGCAGCTGAGCGACGACGCGCTGTGACACGTCGTCGAGGTCGGTCGCCCGCTCGCCCATATAGCCGCCCATGCTCACGAGCAGGTCACGGAAGCTCGCGAATGCCTCGAACACCGCGCGCTCCGCGGTCTTGCCCGTGCCGATGCGCGCCTTGACATCATCGGAGAGCGTCGGGTCCTCTGCCATGAAGGCCTGGGCCTCGAGCACGTCCTTGGCCGATCCGCCTGCGCGCTCCCCTCGGGCGCGGATGCCGGCTGCGGTGGCGGCCAGCGCTACGGCGGCACGCTCTTTCTCGGCGTCGACGCTCAGCGTCGACGGCGCATCCTGAGGCTCGGGGAGCGGCGCGGGCATCTGCAGCACCGTTCCCATCGCCATGCCGCGACCGATTCCTACTCCCTGAAAAGTCATGGCGCTCACGCGGCGTCGTGGTCGGTCGCGAGCAGTGCCGCGAGCTCGTCGAGCACGGCGTCGGCATCGTCGCCCTCGACAGACAGCACAACGTCGTCGTTGTGGTCGATGCCGAGCGAGATCACGCCGAGGATGCTGGCCGCGTTCACGGACTTGTCACCCTTCGTCAGCTGCACGGGAACTCCCGCTTTGGCCGCGGCCTGAGTGAAGATCGACGCCGGACGCGCGTGCAGCCCGTGGGTCGAGGCGATGGTGACGGTGCGTTCAGCCATGATTTCTCCTTGATATTTCGTGGTTCGTTGGGTGGGTCACGACGAGCTGGCGGTGTCGGAGACACGATTCAGTACGAGATCGAGCGCGGTCTCCTCGCCTCCTGAGCCGAAGATCGTGTCAGGCAAAAGGGCGCACGCCGAGCCGGCAGCGTCGGCCAGCTTCGACAGTTCGTCGAACTGTTGCGCGAGGTGGGGGCCGACCAGCAGAACGTCGATTGCGCCGAGTCGTTCTGAGAGCCCCGCGGTGCTCGATGCCGAAACAGTCACGTCGATCTCGCGACGGCCGGCGGCGGCCCGGATGCGATGGGCCAGGAACGTGCTGGATGCGCCAGCACCGCAGACAACCAGAACTCTGTGCATCTCTCGCCTCCTTGCGATCTACGTTCAATACTCTCGGAGAAGTCGCGGCTTCGCGCCGGGTTGCGCCGTAGAAAAGTTTCCGCAGGGGAGGAAGCCGCGTGGTTGCAATTAGTCTGGAGACGCCCGAGATGGTTGACTCAGGTCGGGAGCGACCAGCACATGAATGAGAAGTACGAACGGCTGTTGGACTATCTGTCCCAAGCCGACGGCTGGGTGACCGCTGCTGAGCTCGCCGACAAACTCGGTGTCACCAGCCGCAGTGTGCGGAGCTATGTGACGGCCGCCAAGAGCGCATCTCATCCCCACGAGACCATTCAGTCCGGCGTCCTCGGATACCGTGTCGACCGCGATGCGCTGAGTGCGTTCCGAGCGGAGGGCAGGGTCGTCGAACCCGAGACACCTCGCGACCGCATCTATCAGCTCGTGCGCCTTCTCGGCAATGCGCCCGAGGGGCTCGAGGCTCGCAGCCTGGCAACCCGGTTGTTCGTCAGCGACTCGACCCTCGAGCAAGACCTGCGCAAGGTCAAGCTGCTGGTCGAGGCCGATGATCTCTCCTTGGTGAGGCGCGACAACCTCGTCTCGATCGTTGGCTCGGAGGCGAACCACCGTCGCCTCCTCAGTCGGATGTTCCGCGAGGAGAGCGCGCAGGGATTCCTCGAGCTCGAGCGAGTGCAGCGCGAGTTCGAGTCCGAGAACCTCGGGAGCTTCAAGACCGAGTTGATCGAGATGCTCGACGCGCACGGCTACTTCGTGAACGAGTACGGCCTGAACAACGTGCTGCTGCATCTGATGATCGCCCTCGAAAGGCACGATCGCTCTCAGTCTGACGTACCGCTCGTGGCCGCAGGCCCGCGGGTCGCAGAGATCGCAGCGGCACTCTCGGGCCTCGTCGTGAATCACTTCGACGTGTCGCTGAGCGCGCCCGACCTCGACTACCTCGCTGTGCTGCTGACGACGCGGGTCGTGACACCGGGTCACGACGAGTCGACGACGCAGGTGGTCGAGAACTATGTCGACGCCAATGTGCTCGCCACCGTGCGCGACATCGTCGCGCTCGTGCATCAGGAGTACCTGATCGACCTCGACGACGAGGAGTTCATGGTTCGGCTCTCGCTGCACGTACGCAACCTCGTGGCTCGCGCACACGACAACGCGTATTCGGTGAATCCTCTGACCCGCTCGATGAAGACCTCGTACCCGATGACTTACGAGCTCTCGGTCTTCATCGCCAGCCAGCTTCAGCGCCGCGCGGGGATCCACATCAATGACGACGAGATCGCATTCATCGCGCTGCACGTCGGTTCATACCTCGAGCGCAAGCAACGCCGGGGCGACCGGCTGCGCTGCGCTGTGGTGTGTCCGAACTACTACGACATGCACGAGATGTTGACCGAGCGGATCACCAAGGCGCTGGGCGACGAGCTCGACGTTGCCATCGTGATCACCCGCACCGACGTCGACTGGACGGAGCTCGACGCCGATCTCGTACTCTCGACGATCGCCTCCCGTACCCCGCGCGAGAACGAAGTCGTCATCCAGCCGTTTCTGACCGACGGCGATATCGAGAACGTTCGCCGGGCGATCAGCCGTGTGCGTCGGCATGCCCGCCGCATGCAGATCAAAGACGACCTGCTGCTCTACTTCGACGACGCACTCTTCTTCAGGGAGATGCACGCATCGAGCGAGGTGGAGATGATCGAGACTCTCGGTCAGCGCATGGTCGAACACGGTGTGATCGACCGCTCCTACGTCGACGGAGCCATCGAGCGAGAGCTCATGTCGTCGACCGCGTTCACCGACAGCATCGCGGTGCCGCATGCGATGGCGATGACGGCCAACCGCACCTCAATCGCCATCGTGATCAACGATTCGGCCATGGCGTGGGGCGAGAACCGCGTGAACGTCATCGCGTTCATCGCATTCGCTGCCACCGGACGCACGTCGTTTCAGGAGGTCTTCGACCAGTTCGTCGAGGTGTTCTCCGACCGGGAGGACGTTCAGCGCATCATCAAGCGCGCGATCGACTTCCCCAGCTTCATCGACGAGCTCGTGCACGTCATGGACAAATAGTCCGCACGGGCACCCTCGACGGACTCAGTGAACGTCGGCTACGGGACGGGGGTCGGTGTCACACCGAACGGGGCCAGGCCCGCTGCACCACCGTCGTGAGCGGTGGTGACCCAGATTCCGTCGGCGTGCACGGCGACGGAATGCTCCCAGTGCGCTGCGACGCTTCCGTCGTCGGTAGCGACGGTCCAGTCGTCGTCTCGCACGAACGTCTCGATCGATCCGAGGGTGACCATCGGCTCGATCGCCACCACCAGGCCGGGCTTCACGTCAGGGCCCTTGGCACGAACGCGATAGTTGAAGACGGGCGGAGCCTCGTGCATGCTGCGACCGATGCCGTGGCCGATGTAATCGGTGACGATCCCGAAGGTGCCCTGCGCCTCGATGTATTCCTCAATCGCCTCGCCGACCTCGTTCAGGTGGCGAGCGGTGCTGAGCCGGGCGATGCCTGCCCACAGCGAACCCTCTGTGACGTCGGACAACCGCTGACGTTCTGCCACGAGCTCGGGTCGTGACTCGTCGGGGATGACCACGGTGAATGCCGAGTCGCCGTTCCAGCCCTCGACCTCTGCTCCGTTGTCGATCGAGACGATGTCGCCGGGCTGCAGGATGCGTTCACCCGGGATGCCATGAACGACGTCGTCGTTCACCGACGCACAGATCGTGTGTCGGTAGCCCGGAACCAGCTTGAAGTTCGACACTCCCCCGGCCTCGACGATCACGCGCTCCGCGATCGAATCGAGTTCGAGTGTGCTCACACCAGGGCGGATTGCGGCGCGCACCGCGTCGAGCGATGCTGCCGTCACCAGGCCCGGTCGCACCATGAGCCGCAGCTCATCGGGCGTCTTGTAGATGTTCTTGCGAAAGCTCATCGAGAAGCGAGTGCGGTGACGATGCGTTCGGTGACCTCGTCGACCTCACCGAGCGCGTCGACCGCGACGACGAGTCCGCGGCTGGCATAGACGTCGATCAGGGGGGCCGTCTGGTCGGCGTAGACCTCTTGGCGGTGTCGCAACACCTCTTCGGTGTCGTCGGCTCGGCCCTCGACGAGCGCACGCTTGCGCAGGCGATCGACGACCTCGTCGACGTCGGCCACGAGCTGCACGACAGCATCGAGATGCGCGTGAGCCTTGGCGAGGATTCGATCGAGCTCGTCGACCTGCTCCGTCGTTCGCGGGTAGCCATCGAGCAGGAACCCACCGGCCACGTCGGGCTGCAGAAGCCGGTCGCGAACCAGATCGTTCGTCAGGGAGTCGGGCACATACGAACCCGATTCGACGAGCGCCTGGACCTGCTTGCCCAGCTCGGTGCCTTCTTTGATGTTCGCGCGGAAGATGTCACCGGTCGAGATCGCGGGGATGCCGTAGATCTCGGCGAGCTTCGCCGCCTGAGTGCCTTTGCCGGCCCCGGGAGGACCGATGATCAGCAGCCGCACGGTTCCCGTCACCGTGTCGACCGAAGTCATCGCAGGAGGCCTTCGTAATGACGCTGCTGCAGCTGCGAGTCGATCTGCTTGACCGTCTCGAGTCCGACACCGACCACGATCAGGATCGACGCTCCACCGAAGGGGAAGTTCGACGTGGCCCCGACGAGCGCGAGCGCCACCAAAGGAATCAGGGCGATCAGACCGAGGTAGATCGATCCGGGCAGGGTGACACGAGTAAGCACGTAGTCGAGGTACTCGGCAGTGGGTCGACCTGCACGGATGCCAGGAATGAAACCGCCGTACTTCTTCATGTTGTCGGCGACCTCTTCAGGGTTGAAGGTGATGGCGACGTAGAAGTAGGTGAATCCGACGATCAGCAGGAAGTACAGGATCATGTAGAGCGGGTGATCGCCCTTGGTGAGGTAGTTCGTGACCCAGGTGACCCACGGTGCGGGCGACTGCCCGGCCGCCGGCTGGTTGAACTGGGCGATGAGCGCCGGCAGGTACAGCAGCGACGACGCGAAGATGACCGGGACAACACCCGCCATGTTGACCTTGATCGGGATGTAGGTGTTGTTGCCACCGTACGTTCGCCGACCGACCATGCGTTTGGCGTACTGAACGGGGATGCGTCTCTGGGATTGCTCGACGAACACCACGGCCGCGACGATCACGAGACCGACTGCTATGACCAGAAGGAATGTCTCGAAGCCCTTTGCCTGCGCGATGCTCCACAGCGACGTGGGGAACTGAGCGGCGATGGACGTGAAGATGAGCAGCGACATGCCGTTGCCGATGCCGCGCTCGGTGATGAGCTCGCCCATCCACATGATCAGTCCGGTTCCGGCCGTCATCGTGATGACCATCAGCATGATCGCGTACCAGGCGTCGTCGGTGATGAGCTGAGTACATTCGGCCACCGTCGTGGTGCCGAAGAGAGCTCCGGAGCGCGCCACAGTAATGAGCGTCGTCGACTGCAGCACAGCCAGCGCGATGGTGAGGTAGCGCGTGTACTGCGTGAGCTTGGACTGGCCCGCCTGACCCTCCTTGTGGAGAGTCTCGAAGTGCGGGATGACCACGCGGAGCAGCTGGGTGATGATCGATGCCGTGATGTACGGCATGATGCCCAGCGCGAAGATGCTCAACTGCAGGAGAGCGCCACCGGAGAAGAGGTTGACGAGCTCGTAGAGGCCCGAGGTGTTTTGGTTCGCAGCGAGGCACAACTGCACGTTTCCGAAGTCCACGAATGGCGCAGGGATGAACGATCCCAGACGGAACAGCGCGACGATGCCGAGCGTGAACCCGATCTTCCGGCGGAGATCCGGGGTGCGGAAGATCCGCGCGACGGCTCTAAACAAAAAATGCCTCCTGCTAATTGGCGAAAGTGATGGCGCGAAAGCCCCCGGCAGACTCAGGGAGTCTATCGGGGGCTCTCGTCGAAACCGTAGCGCGCGAGTGATTCATCACTCACCGCACCGGAAGGTGCGTTACTTTACGGAGCCACCGGCGGCAACGATCTTCTGTTCGGCTGAACCGGAGACCTTGTCGACCGCAACGTTCAGCTTAACCGTAATGTCGCCCTGTCCGAGAACTTTGACCTTCTCGTTGTTGCGTACGGCACCCTTGGCGACGAGGTCACTGATCGTGACCTCTCCACCAGACGGGTAGAGCTCGGCGAGCTTCTCGAGGTTGACGACCTGGTACTCGACGCGGAACGGGTTCTTGAACCCGCGCAGCTTCGGCGTACGCATGTGCAGAGGCATCTGCCCACCTTCGAATCCGACGCGGACCTGGTAACGAGCCTTCGTTCCCTTGGTTCCACGGCCGGCGGTCTTACCCTTGGATCCCTCACCACGACCGACGCGCGTACGCGCCTTCTTGGCACCGGGCGCCGGGCGCAGGTGGTGAACCTTGAGAACCTGCTCGCGGGGAGCAGCCTCTTCGGTCTTCTCCTTCGGTGCGGCCTTCGCCGCAGCCTTGGGAGCGGCAGCAGCCGACTCGGCCTTGTCAGCCTTGGGGGCTGCGGCCTTCTTCGGAGCAGCAGCCTTCTCCGCCTTGGGGGCGGCCTCGGCCTTGGCGGCCTTGGGGGCCTTCGCAGCGGTCTCTGCCTTGGGAGCAGCGGCCTTCTTCGGAGCAGCCTTGGCGGCCGTCTCCTTCTTAGCTTCTTCAGCCATTAGTCAATCTCCTCAACCTTCACCAGGTGAGCGACGGTGTTGACGTAGCCACGGTTCTGCGAGTTGTCCTCGCGGATCGTGACGTCGCCGATGCGCTTGAGTCCCAGGCTGCGAAGGGTATCGCGCTGGTACTGCTTCTCACTGACTTTGGACTTGATCTGGGTTACCTTGAGGCGCGCGGCCATCATGCACCTGCCTTCGCAGTTGCCGCGGCCTCGCGAAGCGCTGCCTCGGTGCGGAGCAGACGGGCCGGAGCCACGTCTTCGTAGGAAAGACCACGGCGTGCGGCGACCGCGCGGGGCTCCTCGAGCATCTTCAGAGCCTCGACGGTCGCGTGCACGATGTTGATCGTGTTCGACGAACCGAGCGACTTCGAGAGGACGTCGTGGATGCCGGCGCACTCGAGCACGGCGCGGACGGGGCCACCTGCGATAACACCGGTACCGGCTGCCGCGGGACGAAGGAGAACGACGCCAGCGGCGGCCTCTCCCTGAACCGGGTGCGGAATGGTGTTGCCGACGCGGGGAACGCGGAAGAAGTTCTTCTTGGCTTCTTCGACGCCCTTCGAGATGGCGGTGGGAACCTCGCGGGCCTTGCCGTAGCCGACACCGACGAGTCCGTTGCCGTCTCCGACGACGACCAGAGCGGTGAAGCTGAAGCGACGACCACCCTTGACGACCTTCGACACGCGGTTGATCGTGACGACGCGCTCGAGGAACTGGCTCTTGTCGGCGTCACGGCTTCCGCGGTCTCCGCGGTTGGGGTTGCGCTCACGGCCTCCGCGACGAGCCTCGCGGGGCTCGGTCTGGTTTGCCTCCGTCGATGCGGCGGTCTCTACCGGGGCTTCAACAGCCACAGCGTTCTCCTTAGTAGTGTTTTCGGTGCTCACAGGTTCAGCCCACCTTCACGAGCGCCCTCAGCGATGGCCGCAACGCGTCCTGCGTAACGGTTTCCGCCGCGGTCGAAGACGACTGCTTCGATGCCGGCTGACTTCGCACGCTCGGCGACGAGCTCGCCGACCTTGCGGGCCTTGGCCGTCTTGTCGCCATCGAACGAACGCATGTCCACCTCGAGGGTCGATGCCGACGCCAGGGTGTGACCCAGTGCGTCATCGACGACCTGCACGAAGACGTGGCGAGCCGAGCGAGACACGACGAGACGGGGGCGGAGGGCTGTGCCCTCGACCTTCTTGCGGAGACGGTCGTGCCGGCGCGAACGCGCAGCAGACTTGCTCTTTCCTCTAGTTCCGAGACCCATGGTTACTTACCACTCTTTCCGGCCTTGCGGCGAACGACCTCGCCGGCGTAACGCACACCCTTGCCCTTGTAGGGCTCAGGCTTGCGCAACTTACGAATGTTTGCGGCAACCTCACCGACGGCCTGCTTGTCGATTCCGGTGACCGTGAGCTTGTTGACGCCCTCGACCGAGAAGCTGATGCCCGCGGGCGGCTCGACGGTGATGGGGTGCGAGTAGCCGAGTGCGAACTCGACGCCAGCGCCCTTGGCTGCAACGCGGTAACCGGTTCCGACGACCTCGAGGCTCTTGGAGTAGCCCTCGGTGACACCGATGATCTGGTTGGCGATCAGGGTACGGGTAAGACCGTGCAGCGAACGCGATTCGCGCTCGTCGTCGGGACGGGTGACCAGAACCTGGCCATCCTCGATCTTGACCTCGATGGGACTTGCAACGGTGAGCGCGAGCTCACCCTTCGGTCCCTTGACGGCGACGGCCTGGCCGTCGATCTTTACTTCGACCCCCGCAGGGATCTCAATGGGAAGTCGTCCAATACGTGACATCAGTGATCACCAAACGTAGGCGAGGACTTCCCCACCTACGCCTTTCTTGGAAGCCTGGCGGTCTGTGAGCAGACCGGAGGAAGTGGAGAGGATTGCAACACCGAGGCCACCGAGAACCGTGGGGATCTCCGTCGACTTCGCGTAGACCCGAAGGCCCGGCTTCGACACGCGCTTGATGCCCGCAATGGAGCGTTCGCGGTTCGGTCCGAACTTGAGGGAGAGCGTCAGGGTCTTGCCGACCTCTGCGTCTTTGACGTCCCACGCCGAGATGTAACCTTCGGCCTTGAGGATGTCTGCGATGTGAGACTTGAGCTTCGAGTGCGGCATGGACACGGTGTCGTGATATGCCGAGTTCGCGTTGCGCAGTCTGGTCAGCATGTCTGCGACCGGATCTGTCATTGTCATTGTGTAGTGCCTTTCGCCTGGTTTCGACACCCTTTACGAGGGAGCCGACCTTTGGTGGTGAACTCCGCAAAACCTGCGGAGCTTCTCGCTGTATGCGTCACGCCTGGGCCGTGAGACACGGCCCAGGCGAAACGGCAAACAACAAAGCTTATCCCACGCGGTCGAAAACCGCGCGGGACGAGACTATGCGGGGGTGTTCTCCGCGTTGCGGAACGGGAACCCGAGCGCCTTGAGTAGCGCTCGACCCTCGTCGTCGTTCTTGGCGGTCGTGACGACGGTGATGTCGAAACCACGAACGCGGTCGATCTTGTCCTGGTCGATCTCGTGGAACATCGACTGCTCGGTCAGACCGAACGTGTAGTTGCCACGTCCGTCGAACTGCTTGTCGCTGAGACCGCGGAAGTCGCGGATGCGGGGAAGCGCGAGCGACAGGAGACGGTCGAGGAATTCCCAGGCGCGGTCGCCACGAAGCGTGACGTGTGCGCCGATGGGCTGGCCCTCGCGCAGCTTGAACTGAGCGATCGACTTGCGGGCGAGAGTGACCTGCGGCTTCTGGCCGGTGATCGCGGTGAGGTCCTTGACGGCCCCATCGATGATCTTGCCATCGCGGGCGGCCTCGCCGACACCGGTGTTGACCACGATCTTCACGAGTCCGGGCACCTGGTGCACGTTCGTGAAGCCGAACTCCTCCTGGAGCTTCTTCGAGATCTCGGAGCGGTACTTCTGCTTGAGACGGGGCTGGATTTTGCCAGACACCACTGCAGTATCGGTCATTACAGGTCCTTACCTGACTTCTTGGCGTAACGGATGCGGACGGTCTTGGTGACGCCGTCCTTCGTTACCTCTTCGGTGCGGAAACCGACGCGGGTCGGCTTCTTGGTCTCGGGATCGACGATCGCGACGTTCGACACGTGGATCGGGGCCTCGTGGGTCTCGATTCCGCCGGTCTTGGTACCGCGCTGCGTCTGTCCGACGCGGACGTGCTTCGTGATGAAGTTCACGCCCTCGACGACGACGCGGTTCTTCTCGACGAGTACCTCGAGAACACGACCCTGCTTGCCGCGGTCTCCGCCGCGGGCCTGGGTCGCGCCCGTGATGACCTGAACCAGGTCACCCTTCTTGATGTTTGCCATGACTTAGATAACCTCCGGTGCCAGCGAGATGATCTTCATGAACTTCTTGTCGCGAAGCTCGCGGCCGACGGGGCCGAAGATGCGGGTACCACGGGGGTCACCGTCGGTCTTCAAGATCACTGCGGCGTTCTCGTCGAACTTGATGTACGAACCGTCGGGACGACGGGTCTGCTTCTTCACGCGAACGATGACGGCCTTGACCACATCGCCCTTCTTGACGTTTCCGCCGGGGATCGCGTCTTTGACGGTGGCGACGATGACGTCACCGAGACCGGCGTACCGGCGGCCTGAGCCACCGAGAACGCGGATCGTGAGGAGCTCCTTGGCGCCGGTGTTGTCGGCGACCTTGACTCTGGATTCCTGCTGCAGCATTTTCTACTCTTCCTTAGGCGAAGTAAGCGCGAGGCCTACTTGGCCTTCTCGAGGATCTCGACCAGGCGCCAGCGCTTGGTGGCGCTGAGGGGACGGGTCTCGCTGATGAGGACGAGGTCGCCGATGCCGGCGGAGTTCGCCTCGTCGTGGACCTTGACCTTGGACGTGCGGCGGATGACCTTGCCGTACAGGGGGTGCTTCACGCGGTCTTCGACCTCGACGACGATGGTCTTCTCCATCTTGTCGCTCGTGACGTATCCACGACGTGACTTGCGGTAGCCGCGAACGACTGCCTTGGTCTCGTCGGCCGGCGTTGCAGCCGCCTCGTTAACCTTTGCCATTACTTGGCCTCCTCAGCCTCAGCGGCCGGGGCGTCCGCCGGAGCGGCCGCATCCTTCTTGGCCTTGCTTTTCTTTTCTGCCTTGGGAGCCACCGCAACCGGAGCGGGCGTGGCACGAATGCCCAGCTCACGCTCACGGATGATCGTGTAGATGCGCGAGATGTCGCGCTTCACGGCGCGCAGGCGTCCGTGGCTCTCGAGCTGGCCGGTAGCCGACTGGAAGCGAAGGTTGAACAGCTCTTCCTTCGCCTTCCGCAGCTCTTCGACCAGGCGGGCGTCTTCGAATGTGTCGAGCTCGACAGGGGCGAGCTCCTTGGAACCGATCGCCATTATGCGTCGCCCTCCTCGCGCTTGATGATGCGTGCCTTGAGCGGCAGCTTGTGGATGGCCCGGGTGAGGGCTTCGCGTGCGATCGTGTCGCTGACGCCGCTGAGCTCGAAGAGCACGCGACCCGGCTTGACGTTCGCAATCCACCACTCGGGTGAACCCTTACCGGAACCCATGCGGGTTTCGGCGGGCTTCTTGGTGAGCGGGCGGTCGGGGTAGATGTTGATCCACACCTTTCCGCCGCGCTTGATGTGACGCGTCATGGCGATACGAGCGGACTCGATCTGGCGGTTCGTCACATATGCAGGAGTAAGGGCCTGGATGCCGTACTCGCCGAAGCTCACCGTGGTACCGCCGGTGGCGTGGCCACTGCGTCCCGGGTGGTGCTGCTTACGGTGCTTGACTCTGCGTGGAATCAACATGGTTATGCCTCAACTCCTGCTGCAACGGGAGCCTCTGCCTTGGGGGCGGAGGCGCCAGCGCCTGAATTCGTGCCGGCAGCACCACGACGGGGACGGTCGCCATCGCGGCGGTCGTCACGACGGTCGGGGCGCGTCGACTTCTGGTTGGCCTGCTCGCGGGCAAGCTCCTTGTTGGTGATGTCACCCTTGTAGATCCAGACCTTCACGCCGATGCGGCCGAAAGTGGTCTTGGCCTCGTAGAAGCCGTAGTCGATATTCGCGCGAAGGGTGTGCAGCGGCACGCGACCCTCGCGGTAGAACTCCGAGCGGCTCATCTCGGCGCCGCCGAGACGACCGGAGACCTGGATACGAACACCCTTGACCGATGCGGTGCGCTGTGCGCCCTGCATTCCCTTGCGCATGGCACGGCGGAACGCGACGCGAGCGGTGAGCTGCTCCGCGATTCCCTGGGCCACGAGCTGGGCTTCGGCCTCGGGGTTCTTGACCTCGAGGATGTTCAGCTGGATCTGCTTGCCCGTGAGCTTCTCGAGGTCGGTGCGGATGCGCTCGGCCTCGGCTCCACGACGACCGATCACGATGCCCGGGCGGGCGGTGTGAATGTCGACGCGAACACGGTCACGGGTGCGCTCGATCTCAATGCGAGCAACGCCGGCACGGTCGAGCGAGGTGCTGAGCAGTCTGCGGATCTTGACGTCTTCTGCAACGAAGTCCGCATAACGCTGTCCCGGCTTCGTCGAGTCGGAGAACCAACGCGACACGTGGTCGGTGGTGATACCGAGACGGAAGCCGTACGGGTTTACTTTCTGTCCCATTACTTCTTACCTGCCTTCTTCGTGGACTGTGCCACTGCTGCCTCGTCGGGCGTGTTCAGCACGACCGTGATGTGGCTCGTGCGCTTCAGAATCTGGAACGCGCGACCCTGTGCACGGGGCTGGAAACGCTTGAGGGTGGTTCCCTCATCGACGAACGCAGCCGAGACGAACAGGTCCTGCTCGTCGAGGTAGCTGTTCGACGCGTCGGCCTTGACCCGAGCGTTCGCCATGGCGGACGCGACGAGCTTGTAGACCGGGTCGGACGCACCCTGCGGGGCGAACTTCAGGATCGCCAGCGCTTCGACTGCCTGCTTGCCGCGGATCATGTTGACGACGCGACGAGCCTTCATGGGGGTGACGCGGATGTGTCGCACACGTGCGATTGACTCCACCATTTCTCTCCTCCTTTCGCCACCGCGTTAGCGGCGACGGCCCTTCTTGTCGTCCTTCACGTGACCACGGAAGGTGCGGGTGGGAGCAAACTCGCCGAGTTTGTGCCCAACCATGGTTTCGGTGACGAACACCGGGATGTGCTTACGACCGTCGTGGACGGCGATCGTGTGGCCGAGGAACGCGGGGATGATCATCGATCGGCGCGACCAGGTCTTGATGACGTTCTTGGAACCGGCTTCGTTCTGAGTGACAACCTTGCGATACAGGTGGTCGTCAACGAAGGGGCCCTTCTTGAGACTGCGTGGCATCTTCTACAACTCCTACTTACGCTTCTTGCCGACGGTACGGCGACGAACGATGAGCTTGTCGCTTTCCTTGTTGATGTGCCGGGTGCGGCCTTCCTTCTGGCCCCAAGGGCTAACAGGATGACGTCCACCGGAGGTCTTTCCCTCACCACCACCGTGCGGGTGGTCGACCGGGTTCATGGCGACACCACGCACGGTCGGGCGAACGCCCTTCCAGCGCATACGGCCGGCCTTTCCCCAGTTGATGTTCGACTGCTCGGCGTTGCCGACCTCGCCGATCGTTGCGCGGCAGCGAGCGTCGACGTTGCGGATCTCACCGCTGGGAAGACGAAGCTGGGCGTAGGGACCGTCTTTCGCGACGAGACGAACCGAGGCTCCGGCGGAGCGGGCCATCTTGGCGCCACCGCCCGGCTTCAGCTCGATCGCGTGGATGACGGTACCGGTGGGGATGTTCTTGAGCGGCAGGTTGTTGCCGGGCTTGATGTCGGCAGACGCTCCCGACTCGACGATGTCGCCCTGTGCCAGCTTGTTCGGAGCCAGGATGTAGCGCTTGGTTCCGTCGAGGTAGTGCAGCAGAGCGATGCGTGCGGTGCGGTTGGGGTCGTACTCGATGTGAGCGACCTTGGCGTTGACGCCGTCTTTGTCGTTGCGACGGAAGTCGATGACACGGTACTGGCGCTTGTGGCCACCACCGATGTGACGGGTCGTGATGCGACCTGCGTTGTTACGTCCACCGGTCTTCGAGAGCGGACGCAGCAGCGACTTCTCAGGCGTCGACCGGGTGATCTCCGCGAAGTCGGCGACGGATGAACCGCGACGACCCGGGGTGGTGGGCTTGTACTTGCGAATAGCCATTTCTATATCCCTCTGGCCCTAGCCGACAGCGGTGAAGATGTCGATGGTGCCGGACTTGAGCGTGACGATGGCGCGCTTGGTGTCTTTGCGCTTGCCGATGCCGAACTTGGTGCGACGGGTCTTGCCGACACGGTTGAGCGTGTTGATCGACGCGACCTCGACCTTGAAGATCTTCTCGATAGCGAGCTTGATCTCGGTCTTGTTCGAGCGGGGGTCGACGATGAACGTGTACTTGCCCTCGTCGATCAGGCCGTAGCTCTTCTCGGAGACGACCGGCGACAGGATGATGTCGCGCGGATCCTTGTTGAATGCAGCGTTGCTCATGTCTAGACCTCTTCCTGAGCAGTGTTCTTCGACTTGGCTGCGACGAACGCGTCGAACGAAGCCTTGGTGAAGATGATGTCGTCGGAGACGAGCACGTCGTATGCGTTCAGCTGGTCGGCCGGCAGCACGTGCACGGTCGGGATGTTGCGAACGCTCTTCAAGCTCAGCACGTCGTCACGCTCGAGCACGATCAGAACGTGCTTCGAGGTCGCGACCTGGCTGAGCAGCTCGAGAACGCCCTTGGTCGAGGGCACGTCGCCCTGAGCAAGCGACTCGACCACGTGAACGCGTCCACCGCGTGCGCGGTCGGACAGCGAACCGAGCAGAGCTGCGGCGATCATCTTCTTGGGGGTGCGCTGGTCGTAGCTGCGCGGGGTCGGTCCGTGGACGATGCCACCACCGGTCATCTGAGGAGCGCGGATCGAGCCCTGACGAGCGCGACCGGTTCCCTTCTGCTTGAACGGCTTGCGACCGGCACCGGAGACCTCGCCACGACGCTTGGTCTTGTGGGTTCCCTGGCGGGCGGCGGCGAGCTGAGCGACCACGACCTGGTGGATCAGCGGGACATTGGTCTGGACGTCGAACAGCTCGGCGGGAAGGTCGACGGTGCCGGCCTTCTTGCCCTTGACGTCGACGACGTCAACCGTGGTAGTTGCGGTAGCCATGAACTAGGCCCCCTTCACTGCGGTACGAACGAAAACGAGACGGCCACGCGCTCCGGGAACAGCACCCTTGATGAGGATGACGTTCTTCTCGGCGTCGATGGAGTGCACGGCGAGGTTGAGCACGGTGACGCGCTCTCCACCCATGCGACCGGCCATGCGCATGCCCTTGAAGACGCGCGACGGGGTCGAGGATGCACCGATGGAACCGGGCTTGCGGTGGTTGCGGTGCGCACCGTGCGAGGCGTTGTCGCCTCGGAAGTTGTGACGCTTCATGACACCGGCGAAACCCTTGCCCTTGGAAGTGCCGACGACGTCGACCTTCTTGCCGGCTTCGAAGACGGCGTCGACGGTGAGCTCCTGGCCCACCGTGTAGTCGGCCGCGTCGGCGGTGCGGATCTCGGTGATGTGACGGCGAGGCGTGACACCGGCGGCGTCGAAGTGACCCGTGGCCGGCTTGTTCACCTTGCGGGGGTCGATCTGGCCGGCGGCGATCTGAACGGCCACGTAGCCGTCGCGCTCGACGGTGCGGATCTGCGTGACCACGTTGGGCGTGATCTCGACGACCGTGACGGGGATGAGACGGTTGTTCTCGTCCCAGACCTGGGTCATGCCGAGCTTCTTGCCGAGGAGACCCTTGCTGGTCTTGGTGGCGGCTGCTTGTGTAGGCGTAGACATAGTGTTCAGTCCCCCGCTTAGAGCTTGATCTCGATGTTGACGTCAGCCGGCAGGTCGAGACGCATCAGCGAGTCGACGGCCTTGGGCGTGGGATCGATGATGTCGATCAGACGCTTGTGCGTGCGCATTTCGAAGTGCTCGCGGCTGTCCTTGTACTTGTGGGGCGAACGGATCACTGCGATCACGTTCTTCTCGGTCGGCAGCGGTACCGGACCGACGACGGTCGCACCCGCGCGGGTCACCGTGTCGACGATCTTGCGCGCCGAGGAGTCGATGACCTCGTGGTCGTACGACTTAAGTCGAATGCGGATCTTCTGTCCCGCCATGTGTGACTCACTCTCTTGTCTTGCGTCTTACCGCCTGTAGGCAGCATTGGACGCGCTTGCTTGCCCGAGCCTTGCAGCCCGTGCTCGATACGCCCGCAGTCGGTCGCACCACTGTTCTTCTGTCAATGTCCTTACGGACCCAACCCGCCTAGCCCCGCGCGCAGACTGATCTGCAGTGCAAAGAAAAAGGATTGAAGTGTGTTCTGCTACCCGCGGCCCAGCTCTCAACCTCGGATCACGAAGACCCAGTGGGCTAGCTGTGCACTGCCTGGCAGTGATTTCGCGCACGCGAGGTGACACGAAAATGTTGAACTAGACGAGTTTGCCACACCCGAGGGGCATCGTGCAACCCGGGCGTGTCGCGTTGGGCGTGTCGCGCCGTTCCGGCGATGCACGGGACAGATCGATCACTCGAAGAGAAGCGCCCGCAACTCCGATTCGGCCGACCCGAGTCGGCGAGGGTCGATCGTCGTTCCCTCGGTGTAGTGATCGACGACCCGCGGATCGACGTAGCTCTTCTTGGCGATCGAAGGCGTGTTGCCGAGCACCTCGGCCGCGTCGCGCATCGCTTGCGCGATGGCCCGAGTGCGAGCGGTGCTGCGCTGCTCTGGCCCGTGCTTCGCCAGGCTGACGGCCGCCGCCACGGTGCCGTGCAGTGTTCGGAAGTCCTTCGCCGTGAACTGGCCGCCTGTCTTCTGCCTCACGTAGTCGTTGATCTCGTCGGCGGCGATCGGATGCCAGTTGCCGGCTCCTTGACGCCAGGCGAGCAGGCGCGCCCGCGGCCCGCGATGCTTCAACGCGCGCACGACCGCGGCGAGATCCGGATCTGTGATGTCGCTCTCCCAAGCCTGACCGCTCTTCGCGGGGAAAGCCAGATGCACGGTGTCTCCGCTCACTCGAGCGTGAGCTCCCAGCAGCGTCGACAAGCCGTGACTGCCGTTCGACTCCGCGTATCGCTCGCTGCCGACCCGCAGCGATCCCGTGTCGAGCATCCGGAAAGCCGCCGCCAATGCGCGCTCTTTTGTGGGCTCGGTGCTACGAAGGTCGATGGTGACGCCGCGACGCGCTGTCGGAAGGGACTCGGCGAGAGCGAGAGCCCGGTCGAACTTGATGCGGTCTTTCTGCTCACGCCAGGTCGGATGGTAGATGTACTGCCTGCGCCCCGCCGCGTCGATACCCGTCGCCTGGATGTGCCCGTTCGCATACGGCGCGATCCACACATCGGTCCAGGCCGGAGGAATGGCGAGCTTCTCGATGCGCTCTCTCAGCTCGGCATCTGCCACGACCGTACCGTCGTGGTTGCGATAGGAGAACCCCCGTCCAGCACGAACCCTGTGCAGGCCTGCGCCCGCCGAGTTGCTTCGCCTCAGTCTCACCATTGACCCATTGTGAGTCCCCCGGGACCGGCGACACGCATCCGGCCCCGGGGCTTGACAGGTGCCTCGACTACTCGGTGCCGACCGCTTTGTCTGCAGCAGCGCGGGCGCCCTCGACCTGCTCGTCGAACTTGTCGCCCGTGACCTTGTTCACGGCACCGGCCACACCGTCGAGCAACTTGTCACTGAGGTCTTCGGCCTTCTCGCTCTTCAGGGCTTCCTGCACCTTGTTGTCGCCCAGGAACTCCTGCGCCTTCTTGGTGATGTCTTCGAGTCCCATGATTCTCCTTTGATCGGGCCCCGCGATCGAGGCGGTTGGCCCATTCTGCTCCGTGAGTCAGAACAAGTCGAGAGCCTCGCGCGCAGCCTCACCGAGTGCGTGACCGTAGGACGCTCCGTGACCCGCGGCGTGAACGGCGAGCGGATGCAGCTGATGCAGGCTGATCCGATCTCGCCATCCGGGTCGCAGGGCGAACTCGTCGTCGTACGCGTCGACGATCACGTCGAGATGGGGCACGCCGAAGAGGTGCAGCATGGCGAGGTCGGTCTCTCGGTGGCCGCCGTGAGCGGCCGGGTCGATGAGGACCACACCGTCGTCAGCCCACATCACGTTCCAATTCCACAGGTCGCCGTGGATGCGCCGCGCGGGTTCTCCGTCGTCGGCCGCTCCCGATTCCACCAGCTGACAGACAGCGCGTACGACGTCGGCAGCTGCCTCGTCGATCGATCCCACAGACAAGGCGATATCGAGGAACGGCCGGACCCGCTGCTCGGAGTAGAACCGCCCCCACGAGCGCTCCGGACTGCACTCCATCGGTCGTGCTCCGATGAATGTGGGGCCCTTCCAGCCTTCCGGAGCCGAGCCGAAGGCCTGCGCGCCGGCCCGATGAGTGACCGCCAGCGCCCGCCCGAATCGCGCGGCGGCATCCGGTGTCGGCCGTGCCCGCTCGAGCTGCTCGATGGCGATTCGCCCCGGGGAGACGGACTCGACCCGGGCTGCTCTCGCGCCGCCTGCGGGCTCGGCCTCTGCTAGCCAGGCGAGGCCGGCAGCCTCCGCCTCGAAGAAGCCAGCAGGGGCGCAGGGGTTGGTTTTCACGAAAGGCATGGTTCATTGTCCCTTCGACAGGCTCAGGGAGCGACAGGGTTAAACGACAGCAGGGCCGCACCCGAAGGTGAGGCCCTGCTGAGTTACTACTGGTGAAGAATCGACTACTTGGTGATCTTCGTGACGGTACCGGCACCGACGGTGCGGCCACCCTCACGGATCGCGAAGCCGAGGCCCTCTTCCATGGCGATGGGCTGGATCAGCTCGACGCTGATGTCAGTCGTGTCGCCGGGCATGACCATCTCGGTGCCCTCGGGGAGGGTGATGACGCCGGTCACGTCGGTGGTGCGGAAGTAGAACTGCGGGCGGTAGTTCGTGTAGAACGGGTTGTGGCGTCCACCCTCGTCCTTGGACAGGATGTAGGCGGTTCCATCGAAACCGGTGTGCGGCGTGACCGAACCCGGCTTGACGATGACCTGGCCGCGCTCGACGTCTTCACGCTTGGTGCCGCGGAGCAGCAGACCACAGTTCTCGCCGGCCCATGCCTCGTCGAGCTGCTTGTGGAACATCTCGATACCCGTGACCGTGGTCTTGACGGTCGGGCGGATGCCGACGATCTCGACCTCGGAGTTGATGGCGAGGGTTCCGCGCTCGGCGCGACCCGTGACGACGGTTCCACGACCGGTGATCGTGAAGACGTCCTCGACGGGCATCAGGAAGGGCTTGTCCTTGTCGCGGACGGGCTCCGGGATGGAGTCGTCGACGGCCTGCATGAGCTCGAGGATCGCGTCGACCCACTTCTCGTCGCCCTCGAGAGCCTTGAGGCCCGAGACGCGAACGACGGGAGCGTTGTCGCCATCGAAGTCCTGGCTGGAGAGCAGCTCGCGAACCTCGAGCTCGACGAGCTCAAGGATCTCTTCGTCGTCGACCATGTCGGACTTGTTGAGCGCGACCAGCAGGTAGGGGACGCCGACCTGCTTGGCGAGCAGAACGTGCTCGCGGGTCTGAGCCATCGGGCCGTCGGTAGCGGCAACCACGAGGATCGCGCCATCCATCTGAGCGGCACCGGTGATCATGTTCTTGATGTAGTCAGCGTGACCCGGGGCGTCGACGTGAGCGTAGTGACGCTTCTCGGTCTCGTACTCGACGTGCGAGATGTTGATCGTGATACCGCGCTGGCGCTCTTCGGGAGCGGAGTCGATCGACGCGAAGTCGCGCTGAACGTTGGTCTTGGACGGGAACTTGTCGGCAAGGACCTTGGAGATCGCTGCAGTCAGCGTGGTCTTTCCGTGGTCGACGTGACCGATCGTTCCGATGTTTACGTGCGGCTTGGTCCGCTCGAACTTGGCCTTGGCCACTGGGTCCTCCTCAGGACTCTCTTGCTCCGCATCCGGACAAAAAACTACCGGGTGAAGAGCGGGGGTGTTTGTGTGTTGATGTTACGCGCTCCGGTGCTCGCAACAATATTGAGCACCGGAACACGATACAGGACTATTCGCCCTTGTTTTTGTTGATGATCTCTTCGGCAACAGCCTTGGGGACCTCGGCGTAGCTGTCGAAGGTCATCGAGTACACCGCGCGGCCCGAGGTCTTGGACCTCAGGTCACCGATGTAACCGAACATCTCCGAAAGCGGTACATGGGCACGGATGACCTTGATACCGGTCGCGTCCTCCATGGACTGGATCTGGCCACGGCGCGAGTTGATATCGCCGATGACGTCACCCATGTATTCCTCAGGGGTGCGCACCTCGACTGCCATCAACGGCTCAAGGATGACCGGGTCCGCCTTGCGGGCGGCTTCCTTGAACGCCATGGAACCAGCGATCTTGAACGCCATCTCCGAGGAGTCGACGTCGTGGAACTGGCCGTCGAGCAGGGCTGCCCGAACACCCACCATGGGGTAGCCGGCGAGAACGCCGACCTGGAGGGCATCCTGGATTCCCGCATCGACCGAGGGGATGTACTCGCGCGGAACGCGGCCACCGGTGACCTTGTTCTCGAACTCGTAGATCTTCTCCGCGGTCACCTCCATGGGCTCGATCGAGATCTGCACCTTGGCGAACTGACCCGAACCACCGGTCTGCTTCTTGTGGGTGTAGTCGTGCTTCGGCACCACGCGACGGATCGTCTCGCGGTACGCGACCTGGGGCTTGCCCACGTTGGCCTCGACGTTGAACTCGCGGCGCATACGGTCGACGAGGATGTCGAGGTGAAGCTCGCCCATTCCCTTGATGACCGTCTGGCCGGTGTCCTGGTTCTGCTCCGTGCGGAACGTCGGGTCTTCTTCAGCGAGCTTCTGGATGGCGACACCCAGCTTCTCCTGGTCGGCCTTCGTCTTCGGCTCGATCGCGACCTCGATGACCGGCTCCGGGAACGTCATCGACTCGAGAACGACCTGGTCGTTCGAGTCGCTGAGCGTGTCTCCCGTGGTCGTGCCCTTCAGGCCGATGACAGCGTAGATGTGACCGGCGGTCACGCTGTCGACGGGGATCTCCTTGTTGGCGTGCATCTGGAAGATCTTGCCGATGCGCTCTTTCTTGCTCTTGGTCGAGTTCGTGACCTGTCCGCCCGAGTCGAGACGACCCGAGTAGACGCGGATGAACGTCAGGCGACCGAAGAACGGGTGCACGGCGACCTTGAACGCGAGAGCGGCGAAGGGCTCCGAGGCGTCGGGGTGACGCTCGACCTTGACCTCTTCATCACGCGGGTCCGTTCCCACGGTGGCGGGAACGTCGAGCGGGCTGGGCAGGTAGTCGACGACTGCATCGAGCATCGGCTGAACGCCGCGGTTCTTGAAGGCGGAGCCACAGAGAACCGGGTAGATCTCGCTCGCGACCGTCAGCTTGCGGATGCCAGCCTTGATCTCGGCGACCGTCAGCTCTTCGCCGGCAAAGAACTTCTCGAGCAGCGCGTCGTCGGTCTCGGCGACGGTCTCGAGGAGCAGCTGGCGGTACTCGTCAGCCTTCTCCTTGAGGTCGTCCGGGATCTCCTGGACCTCGTACTTGGCTCCCATGGTGACGTCACCCTTGGAGTCGGAAGGCCAGACGAGAGCGCGCATCTCGACGAGGTCGACGACACCGACGAATCCGTTCTCGGCACCGATCGGCAGCTGGATGACCAGCGGCTTTGCGCCGAGCTTGTTGATGATGGTGTCGACCGTGAAGTAGAAGTCGGCTCCGAGCTTGTCCATCTTGTTGATGAAGCAGATGCGGGGAACTTCGTACTTGTCGGCCTGGCGCCAGACGGTCTCCGACTGGGGCTCTACGCCCTCTTTGCCGTCGAAGACTGCCACGGCACCGTCGAGCACGCGGAGCGAACGCTCCACCTCGACGGTGAAGTCGACGTGACCCGGGGTGTCGATGATGTTGATCTGGTTCTTGTCCCAGAAGCAGGTGACGGCAGCCGAGGTGATCGTGATGCCACGCTCCTGCTCCTGCTCCATCCAGTCGGTCGTCGATGCGCCGTCGTGGGTCTCACCGATCTTGTGGTTGACACCCGTGTAGAACAGGATGCGCTCGGTGGTGGTGGTCTTGCCGGCATCGATGTGAGCCATGATGCCGATGTTGCGGACCTTATTCAGGTCGGTGAGCACGTCCTGTGCCACAGATTGCCTCCGGTTGTTTACTAAGGGGTTTGTCGAACGTTGGCGGCACCGATCGAGGGGCCGGTTCGCGGAGCGAACCGGCCTCTCGACCAGCACACGCGATTACCAGCGGTAGTGAGCGAATGCCTTGTTCGACTCGGCCATCTTGTGGGTGTCTTCGCGGCGCTTGACCGCGGCACCGAGGCCGTTCGACGCGTCGAGGATCTCGTTGGTGAGACGCTCGGTCATCGTCTTCTCGCGACGGCTCTTCGCGTAGCTCGTGAGCCAGCGGAGTGCGAGAGTGTTGGCACGGTGAGGCTTGACCTCGACCGGAACCTGGTAGGTCGATCCACCGACGCGGCGCGACTTGACCTCGAGCGTGGGGCGAACGTTGTCGAGCGCCTTCTTGAGGGTGACGACGGCGTCGGCGCCGTTCTTGGCAGCGACTCCTTCGAGTGCGTCGTAGACGATGCGCTCGGCGAGGCCCTTCTTGCCATCAAGAAGGATCTTGTTGACGAGCTGGCTGACGATAGGCGCGCCGTAGACGGGGTCTGCGACGACGGGGCGCTTGGGTGCTGGTCCCTTACGAGGCATTACTTCTTCTCCATCTTCGCGCCGTAACGGCTGCGAGCCTGCTTGCGGCCCTTGACGGCCTGGGTGTCCAGTGCGCCACGGACGATCTTGTAACGCACACCGGGCAGGTCCTTCACACGACCGCCGCGCACGAGCACCATGGAGTGCTCCTGCAGGTTGTGGCCCTCACCGGGAATGTATGCGGTGACCTCGGTGCCGTTGGACAGCTTGACGCGGGCGACCTTGCGAAGAGCCGAGTTGGGCTTCTTGGGCGTGGTCGTGTACACGCGGGTGCAGACGCCGCGCTGCTGCGGGTTGGCCTTCAGGGCCGGCGTCTTGGTCTTGGTGACCTTCGGAGTTCGGCCCTTGCGGACCAACTGCTGAATGGTTGGCACTACTTCTCCTATTTTCTACTGCACGGTGACAGCTTGCTTTCGCGTAGCAATCGGTAGCGCCCGCGTGCGGGATTCAACCGATGTTCTTGTGGACCCGCCGTCTGCACACGCGAGCGTCTGCAGAGATTGTGATGGTGGGTATGCCGTGGGGGCCTGACCCAGAGAGGGCCTGCCCTTGCCTTGCCGCAGACTGGTCTGTCGCAAGATTCTCATCTCGGACGAATCCGAGTTGAAAAGTGGGCGTGCAAGAATGCACACACCCGGCAATATTAGCCCGAAGTGGTGCTTCGGTCAAGCGACGACGACTGCTAGAACGGCAGCACCGATGAGGTGAACGTGATCGCTCCGTCGACGACGGAAACCGTGCCGGCGGGTCGGTAGTTCGGCAGACTCGTGCCCGATGGTCCGGAGCGGCCGGCACTGTCGACGGAGTCGGCGAGGACGTCGAGCGTTCCCGCCGTCGCCGACGAGACGGCCCAGCCGCTACCCGCCCAGTCGCCGATCGAGTACGTGGGCCTCACCGTGAGCGTCCAGCGGATATTCGAGTAGGTGACACCGTCTTGCGCTCGAGCCTGGAAGCCGCAGCCCGTGGGTGCGAGACTCTGCTGCGCCACGCATCCGTCGACAAAGGCGTCGACCGCGGCGCGGGCGGCTGCCGTGCCTGCCTCGGTGAGCGTGGTGGTCACCGCCGCGGTTGCGATGCTTCCCGCAGCCTCGTCGGAGAGACCGACAACGTTCGCCGTCGCGGGCTCCGCGTCGAAGAGGTCGCTGTCGTCGACCACCGACACCTCGTAGTCGCCAGGAAAGGCGCGGAGGCCGGATTCGGAGTTTTCGACGTCGTTGCCGTCGACCTGCACGGCGAGACCCTCCGGCCCTTGGACCTGCACATTCACCACACCGAGTGGCAGGGGCTGCAGCTGCCAGACGTCGAAGACGACGAACGTCTTGCCGGCCTTCTGCAGCTCGAACTCCTGCGTGTAGCTGGTTCCGCCCTGGATGATCTTGGCCGTGATCACGGCCGTGTCGCCCGTCGTCTTCGCCTTGCCCACGCTGAAGTCTGTGATGTGGTTCGCCGAGGCGTTGTAGGCCTCGTCGGTGAGCAGCCCCGAAGGCTTCTCCCCCATGACCTCGAGTGCTGATTCTGCTCTACCGTCGACCAGGTCTTGCAGGAACGTCTTCACCTGCGTGTCCGGTGCGACGCTCGACGAGATGGATGTTCCGGCGATGGCCAGTCCGGCCCCACCGAGAATGACGACCGCAGCGGCAATGGAGATGCCGATAATCAGACCCTTGCGCGATCGACGAGCGCTCGACTGGGGCTGGAACTGCGGCTGCGGCTGCGGCTGCGGCTGCGAGAACTGGGGCTGAGCGAACTGGGGCTGCGACGGGAACTGCGGCGATCCGGGATAGCCCTGCACGGGAGGAACGGGCGGTGCGGAAACAGGAGGCACGGGAGGCAGCGGCGGAACGGACGACGCACCCTGGGGCACAGGGGGAAGACTGTTGTCTGACATCGGGGGCTCCTCGCTTCGAATCCCGGATTAACATCCAAGCAGAGATCGACCGCCAGCACGCGACCTAACCCCTGGGCCCCGTCATTCGCCTTCCTTCTCCCACGGCCAGGACGCCCGTCCCTGGCCTGGTCCGAGCAGCGAAAGCCCGACGGCAGAAACGAAGGCAGCCCCGACCACCACGATCGTGAACGGAGTAGGCGCCTGAGCTGCGACGACCAGCAGGAACGCCGTGAGCCGACCGGTGGCCACGAACTGCAGAATGCCCAGAGCGACGAGTTGCACGGCGACCGCTCCGAGAGCGAGAACGGCGGATGACCCGACCACGGCCCCGACGCCGCGACCGGCCACGGTCGACCAGCGATTCGACGCCAGCGCGAACAGAACGGCCACGGCGCTGATCGCCACAGACACCGGCGCGACGATGGGACCGACCTCGGGATCGGCCACCACCTCCGTCTCGGTCAGGAGACTGACGAAGCCCCACCCTGCGACGACGAGCGCGACGAACAGCGCGGTCGCGAAGACCGACCGGCCGTAGCGCAGACCTCGGCTCGGCACGGCGACTACCAGGCCGGTGAGCCCTGTGGCGCCGTCGCCGGCGCCTCGGCCATCGTCTTGTCGTACTCCTCGCGTGCAGCCTGGTTGCGTTCCTTGACCTTGCGGCCACGGGAGGCGACCCAGGCGCCTGTCCAGACGGAGACCTCGCGAGCGACGACCGCGGCGACGATCGGGAGCGGATCCATCAGAAGCGAACGAAGGAACTCTCCGAGGGACTCCTGGCTCATCGTCCAGCCCTGCACAGCGAGGTATGCGCCGACGATGGAGCCCGCGTAGACGACCGCGGCCACGACGAAGCCGCCGATGATGTACGCCCACCATCCGGCTCGGTTGAGGATCAGCACGAGGAGGATGAACGCGATGGCGAAGAAGACAACCGGAACGATGAAGGCGAAGTTCACGAGGAATCGCGTGAGTGTCGAGAGAGCGTTCTCGACCGCGGGGTTGAACGCGAAGAAGATCGAGGCCACTGCGGCGTACACCACGGCGAAGGCGACCGTTCCCAACAGGGCTATGACGGTGCCGAACAGTCGATTGCCTCGGCGGGCGGGCTGCTCGGGGCGCGCGACGTACACCGGCGTAGGTGCCTGCGCGTAGATCTCACCGCCGGGAATGCCCGGGGCCGCAGCCGGAGCGGCCGGCGCGGCGGAACTCTCGGGCTGCTGCGCGAGCGGAGCGCCCGTGGTGTGCGGGTTCATCGGAGGCACCGTGGTGCGGACGACGTACGGATTCGGATCCTCCGCCGGGCCGTTCTGCGCCGGACTCGTCCACCCCTGCGACGCCCCAGCCTCCTGATCGGGCTCGGCGGATGTGCGCACGACGACAGGCTCGAGAGTGCCGGGCTCGACGCTCGAGGGTTCTGCCACGACGAACTCCCGGGTGGAGTCGGTGTGCGACTCTCGCCGGCTGCTCTCGGGGCTGTCCGGGGAAAGCGGGTCGCGGTCGGGATCGTTGCTGGTGCTCATAAGGCCATCCTGCCTCCCGTGGTACCGGTTCGCCAGCAGGCGCGGCGCACGACATGCGCATGCGCACGTGTGTGCGATCGCGTCAGCGCACGCTGAACGACTGACGACCGAGACGTACGACGGCGCCGACGACGACCAGGGTCCTCTCGCCCGAGCGAACGGCGACCGGCGCCCCTCCCGGCTGCACGACCACCGTTCCGTTGCCCGATCCGAGATCCTCGATCCACAGACCGTGAGCATCGATGTCGAATCGGGCGTGCACCTTCGAGACCGACCTCCCCGGGTCGTCGACGGTCACCAGCTGAAGCGATGCGTCGTCGCCCGCATCGCGCGGCGCCCGACCGATGACTCCGCGACCCGTGACCGTGACGACCTGTCCGGTGCTGAACTCCAGGACGAAAGACGGGTCTGGCTCCACTCGCTCCCGCGTCGGCGCCGACGGCTCGATGTAGGGGATCCTCGGAGACCGCGCATCCCAGAGGCCCGTGCCCGACTTGCCGGGGAATGGAGGAAGTCCAGGCTCAGCCACGGCGCTCTCCCCTCCGGCTAGACACTCGCGCGTGTGCCGACAGGGAGCGGAGCCGAACTGCCGCCCGAATGCGTTGCCACAGAGTGTATTCCTTGGCCCACGCAGACCGGAGCGTGGCCAGGTCTGACCAGTACTGGTCGGCTTCGCGCGTCTCGATCCGCTCCTCGGCGAAGACCGCCGTGTCGGCCCGCCGGGCGAATGTCTCCAGGTCGACAGCGCCGACCACGCGGGCTGCCTCGAGTCTGGTCGCTGTCGCGGGCACGTCGTAGCCGTAGTCCAGGCCGGCATCGACGATCTCCTGCCATCCGCCGGCGATCCGGGAGGCAGCATCCGACCGACGTCGGCGACGTCGTCGACGTGCCGCTTTGGCACTCGCGATGACGATCGCCGGGGCCAAGACGATCACGAGCGCCAGAGCGACGATTCCCACGACGCGCGCGATGCCCAGCACGAGGGGCCAGAACGCATCGGGGTCGTTCGCCTTCGTCTCGTCGGCCTCGGGCCGGTTTGGCTCGACCGGCGTATCGTCGGCGGCGGGTGGCGGTGGAATGACCACCTGGGGTCTCGAGACCTGCTGCTTCGTGTCCGGCAGCTTCTCGGGAATCGGCCGGTCCTCGGGTGTCGGGTCGATCGGCACCCACCCGTATCCGGCCAGATCGACCTCGACCCAGGCCGAGACATCCGAGCCTGTCACCACGCTGGTTCCTGCCGGGGGCGCGAACCCCATGACGACCCTCGCCGGAAAGCCCAGCTCGTCGGCCATGAGTGCGACCGCCGCGGCATACTGCTCGTCATCGCCCAGCATCACCGGCGCGGTCAATAGCTGGGTGATGCGATCGGCGGCATGACCCGACCGGCTGTAGGGCCGGCCGTCGTCGGTGCCGTGGCTGATGTATCCGGATGCCTTGATCGCCTCGACGACGGCGGCCAGCTTCTCGCCGGGCGCGTCGAGCCCCTGGGTGTCGGCGGCCACCGCCGTCGCGATGGCGTCGGGAACGTTGCTGGACTGCGGCACGGACGCGGTGCCGGGTTGCGCCGCTTTCAGCTCGTCATCATCGGGCATCGACGGCACGATCGCCTCGATCGTGTAGCTGTCTCCTTCGCGGACTCCCCCCAACACGGCCGCCGTGTTCGACGCGCGGTTGTAGTAGAACGAGTCGGTGAGCTGCGATGCGCGCGATCCATCGAAGGAGACCCGCTCCACATCGCCGACCGTCGGGAGCCAGACCCCTCGATATCCGGCCACGACGATCGACGCCGACACGGGCGTCCCCGATTCACCCGTTCGGTCGATCATCGATGGCACCCGCGCGAAGAAGCCCGACGCGCTGTCGTTCGCGTCGTCTCCCACGCTGTAGACGACGCCATTGTAGGTGTCGAGTGCGGCGAGCCGGATGCGCGCGCCATCGGGGAGACCCTCGACGTCGAAGAGCGGCGCATCGGCAGTCCCGGCACTCCAGTACGAGCGGAATCCGCTGAGCGGACTCGCATAGTCGCGGGGGTCGAAAGGCCGCTCGACCGCTGCCCGCACGACGTCCCGCGATCCCTGAGGGGCGAGCACCCCGGCGGCCGACACCCCGGCGACCATGGCGATAGAGAGGACGAGTGCGGCCGCCAGCACGGGGCGCAGCGCCCCGCGTCGTTCGGCGAGAGTCGCCGAGGCTCGAGCACCCGATTCGGTCTGACCCGCGAGCACCGCGATGGAGAGTCGTCGGGTGCGTCGCGCGCGCCAGGTCATCCACGCGATGGCCACGACGAGAAACGCGATCGCCGGGACGAAGGGAGACCACGCGACCTCCGGGCCGAGCGCAATGCCGACGACGGCGACGACGATCGGAACGAGTACGGCCGCATCGCTTCGCCGCGCGCGCAGCACGATCGACAGACCGAGCACCGTGCCGCCGAGCAGAAGCACGAGCGCGGGAGCGAGCAGGGATTGATAGCTCGCCACCGGGAGGTCGACCGTGACGAGTTGCTTCCATCCCAGAGCGGTTCCGGTGATGAGATCGCGCAGACCGTCGACACTCGGCAGGACACCGAAGATGGTCCGCCCCGGAACCGCGAGCGCGACACCGAAGACGAGATAGAAGGCGATGGAGGCGCCGAAGACACCGTATCCCGGCCACCGCAGCAGTGCGCCCGTCCAGGCGACGACGACGCCGAGGATGAGTGCCGCCGCGGCGAGAACGATGAGCCGCGGTGTCTGGTAGATGGGCCAGAGCGTCGACGCGGCCAGAGCCATCAGCGCCACGAAGAAGAGGGTGTCGGCCGCGGCGGAGCGCCGGTCGACGGTCGCTGGTCTCATCACGATGCGGCCCTCGCGAGGGCCTTCTGCACGTCGTCGAGGTATCCGATCGTGAGCACGCGCAGCTCGCCGACCCGGCGAAGGCTGGGAACGATGCCGGGATTGCAGACGACCGCGAGCACCTCCACGCCGGGCGGGAACGCGGCGGACGCGCTGCGCAGGTGTGCCGCCGTCGGCTCGGATCCGCAGACGATGATGGCCACGGAGGCCCCCGAGACCGATTCGGCGCTGCCCCGCGCGAGTGTGACGAGCCCCGACGCGAGCGGGCTGTGCTCGACGCGCGCGAGGTCGTCGAGAAGCCTCGACCGGCTGAGTGAGCTGAGTCGTCTGGGGGTCTTCACTGCCCGGCGCGCGAATTCCGGTGTCTCGTCGCTGGCGAGGACAGAGACGTCGCGCGCGTCGCGGATGGCACGGATTCCGATCGACCCGGCCACGCTCACGGCGAGCTCGAACTCTTCCTCGGAGTGGTAGTCGGCGCTGGCAAGCGACAGCGCGATCACGAGATGACTCCGCCGAGTCTCTTCGAATTGACGCACCATGAGCTGGCCGGTTCTGGCCGTGCTCTTCCAGTGGATGTGCCGACGATCGTCGCCCGGCGCGTATTCGCGCAGGGCGTGGAACGAGACATCGGAGTCGGTGAGGTCGCGCGTCGGGTTGCCCTCGAGGTCGCGAATGAGACCCGTGCTGGTCGCCGGGATGGGCACGGTCACGGGATGCACGAACAGGTCGAGGTGCGAGGTCCACACGTATTCGCGACGAAGAAGGCCGACGGGATCTGCTCTGACCGTCCGTACGGGTCCGATCCTCACCACTCCCCGCCGCGACGTCGGAACCGCGAAGTCTCGGCTCGTCCGGCCGCCCCGGGCGATTCCTCCGAGATAGAACTCGGCCAGGCCCCGGCCGACGGGTACCTCCGATTTCACGGGAGGGAGACGGAAGCGACTGGGGTTGCGAACAGTCAGACTCGCGCGCGCGGCCTCGCCGACCACAACGCGATCTCGGTCGATCGAGAGCCCGATGTCGTACGAGTTACGGCCGAGCAGGAAGAAGACCCCGAGGACGAGGAGCGCGAAGCCCGTGAACGCGACCACCACGAGTTCGATCCACCCGAGCAGGTACCCCAAGAGCGCGGCGATCACGACCACGACGGAGATCGATAGTCCGAGGCCCGTGACGGTCGCCGAGATCCATCGCCCCGCGCGCTCCGCGTAGCTTCGGACCGTTCGTGCGGCGCGGCGCATCCGCAGACGCGCGGTCAGCCTCACGTCGTCGGCAGCACCGGCCGCCGCGCGCGTTCTGGTGTACGCGTGGGTGCCGGTCAGGCCTGTGAGATCGCGCTGCGATTCGGTCGCTCCGGATGCCGCCAGCTCGCGCGCGCGGACCGCAGCTCGACGGCCGAACGCCGTTCTGCGGGCGCGCACCTCGCGCCGCGGGCGCTCCGACGCGCCGGAGCCGTCGGCCCCGGCCGCGCGCCGCGCTTCGTCACTCACCCCGCCTGCGCCCTGTCGGTGGGCGGAGGGGTCTCGAGCAGGATCTGTCCGATGACGCTGGAGGCGGTGACGCCGTCGAACTCCGCCTCCGGGTCGAGCACGAGGCGATGAGCGAGCACATTCTCCGCGAGCGTCTTCACATCGTCGGGCGTCACGAAATGCCGGCCCTGGGCCGCAGCCCACGTCTTCGAGGTGCGCACGAGGGCCACGGCGCCGCGCACGCTCGCACCGAGACGCACCTCGACGGCGCCGCGCGTCGCATCCACGATGTCGGCGACGTAGTCGAGCACCGCGTGCCCGACATGCACCGTGCGGGCGAGATCGGCCATCTCGACGATGTTGGCGCTCGTCACCACGGCCGGAATGGTGCTGTCGTGCGTGCGCGTCGCCGCGCCTTCGAGAATCGCGATGGTCGACGATCGATCGGGGTAGCCGAGCGATGCCTTCATCATGAAGCGGTCGAGCTGAGCTTCGGGCAACCGGTAGGTGCCCGCCTGCTCGATCGGGTTCTGCGTCGCGACGACCAAGAACGGCCGGCCCACCCCGTGGGTGGCGCCGTCGATCGTGACGCGTCCTTCCTCCATGACCTCGAGCAGCGCGGACTGGGTCTTGGGACTCGCCCGGTTGATCTCGTCGGCCAGAACGATCGACGCGAAGATGGGTCCACGATGGAACTCGAAGACGCCCTGCTTCTGGTCGTAGATGCTCATGCCGGTGACATCGCCCGGCAGCAGGTCGGGGGTGAACTGGATGCGACTCGACGTTCCCTGCACCGTCTGCGCCATCGCTCTCGCCAGCGACGTCTTGCCCGTTCCCGGTGAGTCCTCGAGAAGCAGATGCCCCTCGCTCAACAGCGTGGTGAAGGCCAGCTTCACGACGTGGGTCTTGCCGAAGACCACGCGCTCGACGTTCGAGACCAGCCGGCCGAATACATCGGCGAACCAGACGGCCTGTTCGCGGGTCATGGTCATGGTCGTACTCCTGGTGTCGTCATCGTCTGTGCCTCAGCCGCACTTCTTGCCGCTGCCACGCTGTCGCAGGTCGTTCTGGTCGGTACCGCTCGTAAAGTCTCCCCCATTGCCGATCGTTCGAACGACCACCTCTTGGGAGTCGGCCAGAGTGCTCAGCGCCGGCACCGTGGGGTCGTCTGACCACGCCGACCAGATTCCGGGGATGCCGGCGAGCGACGATCTGAAGGAGTACTGGAAAGTCCACGAGACCGATCCAGGACTCTCAAGCGCAGCCGAGACCGCGCCCCCGGCCACACACGACGCGACCGCCGCGTTCGCGTTCACGGGGGTGAGCGCGTTCGTCGGTGCTCCGGGCTCGCTGCATCGAGTGGTTCCCTCGCTCGTGATGCACGAGGTGAAGGTCCACGGACCGGATCCCGTGAGTGGCGAGTTCTTCGTGACCGCGCCTCCCCCGGAGACCTGGATGGTGTATTCCGACGTGTTGGTGTTCGGCAGCGTGATCGGCGCGGCAGTATCTACTGCGACACCGTAGATGCCGCCGCTGGGGCTTTGATATTTCAGAGCCACCGTCGGCGGAGCCGGGGGGATCAGCACTCGAATGCTCCCGGTCTGAGCCGACGAGCATCCCCAGCCGTTGTCGGCGTAAACCACGTAGACGAAGCGAGAGCCGACGTCGCCATCGGCTGACGGCACGATGACGCCGGACGAGACAGCGCGCGTGCCGGATGCCTGGCTGCAGTTGGGCACAGAAGCCTGCGCCCCGTAGCGCACCACGTTGTACGTCACGCCGGATCCACCGTTGGCGCCGAACGCCGACCAGTCGACGCGCACCGATCCGGCATCGTCGACGATCGTCGCCGTGACCGCGGTCGCCACGGGACGACCAGCAGCTGTGACCGAGCCCGAACTCGACCTGTTCCAGGGAATCTGACCCGGGTAGAGCGTGTCGGCTCCGTTCTCGGCCCACACCTGGGCCGAGTACTCGGTGCCGGGAACTCCCTTGTATCGCAGCGAGGTGGCCGACCTGTCGACCTCGATCGTCGATCCCCCGATCTGCACCCGCACTCGCTGCACCGCGCTGCCGGGGTTCGGATCGGGAATCGACTTCCACGACACGACGACGTACCCCTCGTTCGACTGAGCCTGGTCGGCGGCCTCGCGCGCGATCGTGACCTGCTGCGGCGGCGCGGGAATGTAGTCGCTGCGCATCGGAGCGCTCCGGGCGCTCGGGGACGATTCTCCGTACTCGTTGACGGCGATCGAGTAGAACGTGTAGTTCTTTCCCGCCTGAAGATCGTTGAGGAGGCAGGTTGCCGAGGCTCCGCAGTCCTTCGAATATCCGCCGTTGTCGTCGCTCCTGATGATGAACGACGTGATCGGGGCCCCGTTGGGGTACGGAAGTGGCGCCGCCGACACACTGAGCTGGCCGTTGACGAACCCTGCGCCGGAGAGCACCGGCGCAGCGGGTTGGTCTGGTACGTCCACGATCGTGATCGTGACAGTCCCCCAGGTGGCGCGCGTCGGATCCTTCGTCGCGTCGACGACCTGGTACTGCATCGTGACCTGTCCGGTGGCCTTGAGGTCGACCTGAGGCGACACCGTGACCGAGAGCGTGCTCTTGTCGGCGCTCGGGGTGACCTGCACACCGGCCGGAACGGCGCCCTGCACGGCCCCGACTGACAGGGGCGTGTCGGGGAACGGATTGGTTGCCGTGTCATTCTCGAGCACAGGGATGGTGGCCGTTCCACCGCGACGGATCGTGAGGCTGTCGGCCCCCGGGCTCACGAGCGGGCGGGTAGACGTGACCACCGAGAGTTTGACGATGCCGGCTTTGCCCTCGTTCTTCGCGTCGCGCACACCCACGGTGAGCTCGGATGCGCTGCCGACTTTGGCGTCCGCGGCGGCGGCGACCCTGAGTTGTGAACCCGACACCGAGGCCGAGAATCCCGAGCCCGGCTGAGAGGTCACCTCGTAGACGAGCTGATCCATGTCGGCCGGATACGGGTACTTCGTGAGATCACGCAGCTCGATCACGCGATCATCACCCGGCTGCAGACCGAGCTGCGCACCGGAGAAGACGGGAGGCTGGTTGTCTCGAGGAGTGACGGTGATGGCGAGCACGATCACGGCCTTGTGTCCGTTCGGGTCGTCAGGGCCCGACCCGTCGGTCACCTCGAACGACAGCGATGCCGGGCCCCAGTACCCGTCGCGACTCGTGAACCGCAGGGTGCGAGGGTCGACCACGAGGTTTGTTCCGTCGGCGTTGCTGGCCTTGACCGTGGCCTCATCGGTCAGACGAACCTGCCTGCCACCCGCCGCGACCACATAATCGTTGATGTTGATCGACAGGGTGTCGCCACTCAGCACCTGCAGGGGCTTGGCCGTGGTGCGCAACTCGGGCAGAGCATCCTCGAGACCGGGTACCCAGATGAACGCGGAAGCACTGACGCTGTCATCGTCGGCTGTGGAGACGACGAACGGAATGATCTGGCTCTTCTGCTGCACCGCGACGCGCACCCGATTGTTCGGCAGGACGGATGCCGTCGTGTCGTATCCCGGCACCAACGACAGTCTGAGCGAGCCGACGTCTCCTTCGGCGTAGAAGACCTTGCGCATCACATCGACGGTGACATCGTCACGACCCTGGATGTCTGTCAGGTTGAGCACGGTGTCGTCAGCCTCCGGCCGCACCGGCGGCGCCGCGGCATCGACCCGAACGCGAAGCCAGGCGGATGCCTGTTGCCCGCCGTCGTTCTGAATCGTGTAGAGCACCGCGTAGTCGCCCTCTGTCTTCGGCGCGTGGAACGTGATGCGGTCGGCCGACTTGGGCACGTCGACGTCAGCGACGGCGGACTCCGCGCCGACGACCTTGAGCGGACTCGCATTCGGGTCCGAGTCGTTCTCGAGCACGCGCACGGTGATGGCGGTGCCCGGCGTCGTGACGACGACGTCGTCGACCGCGACGGGAAGGCTTGCCGTGTCGAAGCTCGGGCTGATGCCCACCCGCACCGTCCCCGTCGCGCGCGCCCCGAGGCTGTCGACCACCTCGTACGAGAAGGTGTCGGTGCCCTGTGACGCAGCGCCCGCCGTGTAGGTCAATCCGTCGCCCGAGACCATCACGCTGCCTTGCGCGGGATTCGACGCGGCGCCCACTAGCCTCACCGAATCGCCATCGGCATCCATGTCGCCCAACGGCACCGGGATCGTCACGCTGTCACCGGCGAGGACGCGGCCCGACAGGGTGGGCGGCACCGGGGCTGTATTCGTCGCGGCGTCGGCCTCTCTGACCGCGATCGTCACCTGGGCCGTATCGAACTGCACGTCGGCCGTCGTTCCCAGGCGGTAGATGGCCGTGTAATCGCCCGGCTCATCGGGCGCAAGATAGCGCAGGCGGTTGCCGGATGCGAAGAGCAGCCCGCCGCCGGACGGTACGTTCTGCACGAGCACGGGATCGAGCACGAGCGGCTTGCGGTTCGGATGCTCGTCGTTGGCCACCACGGGGATGTCGATGACCTGGCCCACGCGCACCGAGACGCTGTCCGCCACCGCCACCGGTGCCTGCAGCCTCTTGGGCTCGGGCACCTGATAGATCGTGACGGTTCCCTCGGCACTCGAGAACCCGTTCGTGGCCGCGTAGGTGAAGGTGACGGGTGCATCGAGCGGGTTATTCAGCCGAACGCGCAGCAGGCGGTGCTCGATGACCTCGACGACGACGCCGGATGACGACGGCACGCCGGCCACGCCCGCGATGCTGAGAACGCCCCCGGCCGGGTCGATATCGGAGGCGAGCACGTCGACGGTGTCTGTCTGCTGCTGGTAGAGGAACGCGACCGTCGGGACGGTGATCGGCTTCGTCGAGGCATCCGGCGCGGCGGCGATGTCGACGCGGATGATTCCGGTGGCGGTCTGCTGCGCGGCGTCTGTTACCGAGTACGACAGATAGTGCACCCCGGCGTTCTGCGCCAGAAAGCGGAACGTGCCCTTGGCGTAGTTCGGGGTGATCTTGGTCTCGGGATAGTCGGCGACGGTGCTGAGGCGGATCGCGCCGGTACCTCCGCGCACGTGCGCCAGCGGCGAGATCTGCAGTTCCTGACCGGTGTAGCCCTGCACCAGGAATCCCTCCGTGAGGAGAGGAACGGTACCGGGATCCAGGACGGTGACCCGCAGCTGCCCCGTGCCCGACAGGGTGAAGTCGGAGACCTGCAGCCCGATGTCCTTCTCGGCCGCCGCCGTGCCGCCGTCACGGAAGTCGAGTTCACCAGCGGGCGAGAAAGAGACGCGGTCGGGCTCACCCGCCTGCGCGTCCTCGAGATACATGGGGTCGCCGTCGGGGTCGTACCAGTCGCCGAGCACATTCGCTGTGAAAACTCCCCCGGCGGCCACGCTCGCCTTCGTCGTTCTCGCCTGAACGGGCGCCGAGTTCTCGCCGGGCGCGCGCACGGTCACGTTCACGGTGCTCGACGCCGTGCCGCCCCTCCCGTCGGAGATGCTGTAGTCGAACGAGAAGGTTCCGGATGCCTGCGGCGTCAGCGTGACCTGGAGTTGTTGAGCCGTGCTGACGAGATCGACTCCCGCGATGGCGGGATCGATCTCGGAGGTCGCTGTGATCGAGAGGACATCGCCGTTCGGGTCGTAGTCGTTCAGCAGCACGGGAAGAATGCTCGACACACCGGGACGGGCTCCGAAATCGTCGGGGGTCGCTACGGGCGGCTGTTGATCCTTGACGAGTTCGGGGGGTGTGTCGTCGTCGATCTCGTCGTCTTGCTGGGGGTCGTCGTCTTTGTCGATCAGCTGATCCCAGTTGTCGATGAGCCTGTTCTCGTGCTGCACGGCCCACACGCGTCCCGCGCCGCGATCATTGAGAACGACGTAGCGTCCGTTGCTGCGAAACGCGAGATCGTCGTCAGCCGAGACCCCGGCCAGCTGGCCGCGCACCGCATCCGACGAATCGCAATGCTGCCAGGTCGAGCCGTCGGCCCACGCCGCGTACGCGCATCCATCGTCGACGAGCGGCTGTGTCGGCCGGCCGTCGGCGGCCTCGACCAGCTGCTCGACCGCACCCGACGACGTGTCGATTCCGAGCAGCCCGCCCGTGTGGGCCAGCAATAGTGCCCCGCCCCGTGTGCTCGGCGCGGCGAGCCGAAGCTCGGCAGACGAGGTGACACGGTCGGACAGGTCTATCGGCCGCCCGTCTACCACCAGCTGCCGGCTCGTGGCATCGAGAACGGATGCGACGCCGCCGGTGCGCGTGATCTGGAGCTCGTCGGTGGCTTGCAGCTCGAGGCCCGTGACCGCCTCGGATCGGGGCTCGGCACCGGAGGAGAGATCTGCCGTCACGAGTCGTTGCGATTGACGATCGAAACCCACCAGCGTGCCGGAGTCGTCGACGGCCACCACGCTGCCCGCATCGAGGCTCAGCAGCGGCTTCGCCGATTCGTCGAACGAATCGAGATTGGCCTGGCGCACCGCCCACACCTCGCCCGTGGTCCCCGAGTGGATGACGATCTGACCGTCGGCCAGCATCACGTCGGGGTCGCCCGCCGGCAGCGGAATCGTGGAGGTGACCTGCGACGAGGCCGGATCGATGATCTGGAGGGTATTGCTCGTGTGATTGTGGGCGAGCACGGTATCGCCCCGCTGCAGCACATCGATGTCACTGCCTTCGCTCGGCACGACCGTGTTGAGCTCGAACACATCGGTGTTCGCGCGCCCCACCACCTGACGCGCTCCGTTCGTCACCCAGACCGATGCGTCGTCGAGTTCGACCTTCTGTTCGGTGTACCCCGTCGACGCGAGCGCGATCGCCAGCACCACGGCGGTGACCACGAGGACACTCGCCGTCGAGATCGCCTGAGACGCGTGCGCGCGCAGCCAGCGGAAGATCATCCGCCGTCTCCAGCCGATGAGCACTTCTGCGCCGACGGATCGCCGAGTCGGCCGTCTCGCAAGACGCGCACGGTGATGCAGTCGGGAACGAGCGGGTCTGCCTGAACCGTGAATTCGTTGGCCGACTGGGTAGACGAAGACCCGTCTGCGCCACGGATCACGTAGAGGTCACCGTCTGCGAGCCCGGGGTCGCGCCAGGAGAAGACGATGGCGTCGGCACCGGCGCTCGCTCGGATGTCGCTGACGACGGGGATCGAGGTGTTGAGCGCGCCCAAGACGAGCACGACCGCGGCGACGATCGCCGCCACGAGCACCACCGCGCTGCCGACGACGGCGGCGATCACCCCGGGCCTGCGCAGCGGCTTGGCGCGTGAGGTGGTCGCCTGCCTGATGACGGTGACGCTCGAATCGGTCGACTCGTGCACGGTGTCGCTCCGACGTCCGCGGTGCCGCACGCGAGCCTCGCCTGCGGCACGCACCGAGACGCCGCCCTGCGCCGCTCTCGTCAGCGGCGCTGGGGCCGCCGCGCGCTGCGCCCCACTGGCAAACGCTTCATTCGAGATGTCGGCCGACGTCTGCGGTAGCGAGAGCGTCGATTCGATCAGCTGCAGCCCACGAACCACTTCGAGAACGCTCGCCGGCCGCGCTGCCGGGCTCTTCGACATGCACGACGCGAGGAGCGTCTCGAGCTCGGCCGGAACATCCGGTCGACCCGTGGGCGGCACCCGATCGCGGCCGACGATGCGGCGCTGCAGATCGTCGCGAGTGTTGCTCTTGCCCGGATACTCGAACGGGCTGCGACCGGCGAGCATGGAGTAGAGCGTCGCGGCCAGCGACCAGACCTCGCTGCGCACCGTTCCCCGCGTCTCGGACTGGAGCACCTCCGGCGCCGACCAGGGCACGCTCATGCCCTCGGCCTCGTCGCGATCGGCCTCGGCCACGGTGGCAGCGATGCCGAAGTCGGCGAGGACGGGATGGTTGTACTGCGTGATGAGGATGTTCGAGGGCTTGATGTCGCGGTGCAGAAAGCCGAGCCGGTGGGCGCTCTCGAGCGCACTGCCGATCTTGACGCCCGCCGTCAACACCTCCGCCAGGGGGATGCGTTCGGTCTTGTACCGCGTGCCGAACGACGAGGGGCAGTATTCCATCACGAGGTAGGGGCGACCGTCGGGCGCGATGCTCGCGGCGTGCACCGTGACGACCGATGGATGCGTCGCGAGTTGCGACATCAGATTGGCCTCGGAGAGGAACATCGCGCGCACGCTGTTGCTGGCCACGCCCGGCAGGAGGACCTTGACGGCGACGTCGGCTCGGGGCAGTGCCTGTTCATAGAGGAAGACGTCGGCGAAGCCACCCTTGCCCAGCGCCCGCAGATGCGTGTAGCCCGCGAGAAGCGGCGGCTGTGACGGCAGCCTGCGAGCCATGGGTGTTCCTCTTTCGAGACGGTTACGTGGGGCGGGGCGAGAACCTTTTGACTGTCCCCCGAAAGCCGTCCCTCCACTGTACATATGCCATCACCGGCATCGTGTGTCTCGAGCGCCAGACGGGGTGCCCCCAATCAGGGTGACACGGTTCAGTCGAAGCGGGGAAGGGTCGTGTCGGCGTCGTCGACGGCGTCGCTTCTGACGACCTCCACGACCACGGTCGTCACGTTGTCACGGCCACCCGCGGCGAGTGCAGCCTCCAGCAGCAGGCCGGCTGCATCATCGGCATCGATGGCCTCCGCTAGGAGCAGACGGATGAGGTCGGTATCGACCTCTTTCGTCAACCCGTCGGAGCAGATCAGGAGCCGAGCGCCCTCCGCGACGGGAATGAACCAGAGATCGGGGACCGGGTTCTTGCCGAAGCCCACGGCTCGCGTGATGATGTTCCGGTTCGGGTGCGACTCCGCCTCGATAGCGGTGATGCTGCCCGCGTCGACCATCGCCTGCACGGCGGAGTGATCGACCGTCAGCTGGGTCAGAACACCATCGAGGAACGAATACACCCGCGAGTCGCCGATGTTGAAGACGGCCCAATAAGGCCGCTGCCCCTGAATGGTGAGGGCGATTCCGGTGACCGTCGTGCCGGACCCGGGTCTGTCGTGGCCGACGCCGATCTCTCCGATGTCGTCGCTCGCCTGGCGCAGCGCCTGAGCGATCTCGTCGGTCGACGCGAAGTCGCCCGAGATGTACTGGGCCAGTCGGGCGACGACCGCGGCGCTCGCCTCGTCGCCCGCCGCGTGGCCTCCCATGCCGTCGGCCACGGCGAAGACGGGCGCCGCGGCGAGGTAGCTGTCCTGATTTCCGGCGCGTTTCAGGCCCGTGTTCGTCTGAGCCGCCCACGAGAGGCCGAGCTGGCCGACGCCGTCAGGAAGCGCGACGGTGCGGGCGCCGACGGTCGACGCGGCGACGCTCACCACGACGCGCCCTCAGTAGGAACCACGCCCGGTCGCTCGACGATCTCGAGCACCACGTCGTCACCCAGATCGAGCAGCGTTCCGGTGGCGACCACACGGCTCGCTCCGGGGCTGAGCATCGACGGCGCCGCGCCCGGAACTCGCACCCGAGTTCCGTTCGTCGATCCGAGATCGCGCACCACGACGGCGCGACCCTCCTGCTGAATCTCGACGTGGGTCGAGCTGACCTCGCGTCGTGGCGACGGCACGGCCACGAGCTCGGGTACGACGCCGGATGTGATGCGCGGGCTCTTCGGGGATCGGCCAACGTAGACGGTACGGTCGAGAGCGACCGTGCGCCCATCGGGAAAAGCCACGGCGAGGGCGCCCGACGCACCGGATGCGTGGGTCGGCTCGATGCGCGTTCGTCGGCTGACCGGCGGGGATCCGCCGGCGTTGACGTGCGCGCTGGCGGGGATGGCGGGCAATGCGGGCGGCAGGAGGGGTGCGGGCGGCAGGAGGGGTGCGGGCGGCAGGAGGGGGGTGCCGGCCGCGGCGGATGCGGGGGCCTGGGCGAGAGCGACCGGCCGGCTCTCGCGACGCCGTCGACCAGGGCCGATGACCGTATCGGCGGAGGCATCCGGATCGTCGATCACGTCGGTCAACGCGGCCGGCTGCCCCAGGATGGTCTGATCGTCTGCGTCGGCTTCGCTGCCTTCTGCGGCCACGAGAGCCGGCTGGCCGATGATCGTGTCGTCGACATCGTTGCCCGTTCGGGTCAGCGGCTGGACGATCGCGCCGCCATCAGCGACGATCGACCCCGCCTTCAGGACGGTGTCGTCGTCGAGGCTGCCCGCGTCGTCGAGTTCTATCGCGGTGACACCCCCGATGACCTGGCCGATCTGAGCAGAAACCGGCGCACCGGCATCCTGCACCCGCACCAGCACAGACACCTCGGCCCCGATCAGCAGCTGCACAGCACCGTCGGCCGACGATCGAAGCTGGCTAGCCTTCGGGTCGAGGACATCAGGGTGAATATGGAGCGTCACCGGCGCATGCCACTCGACGCGCATCAACCCAGCACTCACCTGAACTCCCGCCATGCCGTCGACGGTCATCGTCGCCTGTCGCGGCCCAGTTTATTACGCTCGGGCTCGCCCCTGTTCGCGGTGGGGACGGCTTATGCTCGTGCCTGTGCCAGAGGCAGTCGAGAGAGTCCTTCCGTCGGGGACGGTCGCCCGGCTGAGCCCCGATCCATTCGTCGCGGGCGCGCTGACCCTGAGCCTCGATTCCGTGCCGCAATCCCACGTCTCTCTGCGCGATCCACGTCATCTCTTCTACGACTACGTGAGTCGCATGGGAACGGCCATCGATCTGATATCCCGCGCTGCGGAGCCGATCACCGTGCTGCACCTGGGCGCCGGAGCCCTCACGCTTGCCCGCTACGTCGCCGAGACGAGACCGGGGTCTCGCCAACTCGCTGTGGAGAGCGAGAAAGGGCTGGTTCCCTTCGTTCTCGAAGAGGCTCCCCTGCCGCGATCCGCCACGATCGACCTGATCGAGAGCGATGCTCTCAGTGCTCTCGACGCCCTCGCTTCTGCCGATTCAGGCTGGACGGGGCTGGCCGACGTCGTGATCTGCGACCTGTACTCGGGCCTCGAGACCCCCGCCCACCTCGTGACGACTGCCTTCTTCAGGGCCGTGCGAAGCGTACTCTCGCCTGGCGGAACCCTGCTCGCGAATGTGGCCGACGACGCCGACCTCGCGCGCAGCGATGCTCAGCTCGCTGCGCTCTCGGCGGTGTTCCCTCGTGTCGCGATGATCGGCCCCTCTGCTCTGCTCGACGGTCGCGAGGCCGGCAACGTCGTGCTCCTCGCGGGATGCGACCCGGCCATCATCGAGCGGATGCCTTCGCTCGCGGCCGCCGGACCGCATCCGGTCACGTGGCGGGCGCTTTAACGAGAGAAGAGCCCCTCACCGCGAACGGTGAGGGGCTCTCTCAGTGGGTGACCTGCTTAGTTGTAGGTTCCCGGGGTGTAGTCGTCGCTCGAGAAGCTGTCGAAGTCGACGAACGACAGGTCGGCTTCTGAGAACGATGCGTCATCGGTGAAGATGCGGTTCGGGTAACGCTCCGCCTTCGCCTCATCGGTCGCCTCGACGGCGACGTCGCGGTAACGCGGCAGTCCCGTTCCAGCGGGGATGAGCTTACCGATGATGACGTTCTCCTTCAGACCCATCAGCGGGTCGGACTTGCCCTCCATGGCGGCCTGCGTGAGAACACGCGTGGTCTCCTGGAACGACGCGGCCGACAGCCACGACTCGGTCGCGAGGGAGGCCTTGGTGATACCCATGACCTCCTGGCGAGCGGATGCGGTCTTCTTGCCCTGGGTGAGCGCCTCGCGGTTGAGCGTGTTGTAACGCGCCCGGTCGACGAGCTCGCCCGGCAGCAGGTCGGTGTCACCGTGCTCGACGACAGTCACCTTGCGGAGCATCTGACGAACGATGACCTCGATGTGCTTGTCGTGAATCGGAACACCCTGCGAGCGGTAGACGCCCTGGACGCCGCCCACGAGGTGCTTCTGCACTTCGCGGACACCCTTGACGCGCAGAACCTCCTTGGGGTCGACGGCACCGATGATGATCTGCTGTCCGAGCTCGACGTGCTGACCGTCTTCGATGAGAAGCGTCGAACGCTTCAGCACCGGGTAGGCGATCGGCTCGTCGCCGTTGTCGGGCGTCAGGATGACCTTTCGGCTGCGATCGGTGTCTTCGATGTGCACGCGGCCTGCGGCTTCGGCGATCGGGGACGCACCCTTGGGGGTACGAGCCTCGAACAGCTCCTGCACACGGGGCAGACCCTGCGTGATGTCATCTGCGGACGCCGAACCACCGGTGTGGAAGGTACGCATCGTCAGCTGGGTTCCGGGCTCACCGATCGACTGGGCCGCGATGATACCGACGGCCTCACCGATGTCGACGAGCAGACCCGTGGCGAGCGAGCGGCCATAGCAGGCAGCACACACACCGACGGCCGACTCACACGTGAGAACGGAGCGCACCTTGATGATGTTGACTCCGGCCGCAACCAGCTTGTCGATCAGAACGTCTCCGACGTCGTCTCCGGCCTCGGCCACGACAGTGCCCTTGGCGTCGACCGCGTCGGCCGCGAGCGACCGTGCGAACACCGAGTTCTCGACGTTCGGATCCTTGGTCCACTTGCCGTCGGCACCCTCGATCGCGATCGGGAGGTCGAGACCCTTGGTGGTGCCACAGTCGTCTTCACGGATGATGACGTCTTGTGACACGTCGACGAGACGACGCGTGAGGTAACCCGAGTCGGCCGTACGGAGGGCCGTGTCGGCCAGACCCTTACGGGCACCGTGCGTCGCGATGAAGTACTCGGCGACCGAGAGTCCTTCGCGGTAGCTCGAGATGATCGGGCGAGGGATGATCTCACCCTTCGGGTTGTTCACGAGGCCTCGCATACCGGCGATGTTGCGCACCTGCAGCCAGTTACCACGAGCACCGGAGGTCACCATGCGGTTGATGGTGTTGTCCTTCGGGAAGTTGTCGCGCATGGCCTGCGCGACCTCTTCGGTTGCCTTGGTCCAGATCTGGATGAGCTCCTGACGACGCTCGAGGTCGGTCGTGAGACCCTTCTCGAACTGGCCCTGGACCTTGGCGGCCTGCTTCTCGTAGCCCTGAACGATCTCGCGCTTGTTCGGCGGAGTCAGGATGTCGGAGAGCGCGACGGTCACACCCGAACGGCTGGCCCAGTAGAAGCCGGCGTCCTTGATGCGGTCGAGCGATGCAGCGACCTCGACCTTGGGGTAGCGCTCGGCGAGATCGTTGACGATCTCTGAAAGCTGACCCTTGTCGGCCACGGCCTGGATGTACGGGTAGTCGGCAGGCAGCGCCTCGTTGAAGAGTGCGCGACCCAGCGTGGTCTCGACGATGACGGGGCCGTCGACGTAGTCGGCCGGACCCTCGTTCTCGCCGAAGTGCACGTCGTGCAGACGGATCTTCACGGGTGCGTTGAGGTCGAGCGACTTCTGGTCGTGCGCCAGGATCGCCTCGGCGACCGAGGAGAACGCGCGGCCTTCGCCGGTTGCTCCCTCTTTCACCGTGGTGAGGTGGTGCAGACCGATGATCATGTCCTGTGTGGGCAGGGTCACCGGGCGACCGTCGGACGGCTTCAGGATGTTGTTCGATGCGAGCATCAGGATGCGCGCCTCGGCCTGGGCCTCGACACTCAGCGGCAGGTGCACGGCCATCTGGTCACCATCGAAGTCGGCGTTGAACGCCGCACAGACGAGCGGGTGAAGCTGAATCGCCTTGCCCTCGACGAGCTGGGGCTCGAAAGCCTGGATGCCCAGTCGGTGAAGCGTAGGTGCACGGTTCAGCAGCACAGGACGCTCGCGGATGATCTCCTCGAGCACGTCCCAGACCTGCGGACGGCTGCGCTCGACCATGCGCTTCGCGGCCTTGATGTTCTGAGCGTGGCTCAGGTCGATCAGGCGCTTGATCACGAACGGCTTGAACAGCTCGAGTGCCATCTGCTTGGGCAGACCACACTGGTGCAGCTTGAGCTGGGGACCGACGATGATGACCGAACGACCGGAGTAGTCGACGCGCTTTCCGAGCAGGTTCTGGCGGAAACGACCCTGCTTTCCCTTGAGCATGTCGCTCAGGGACTTGAGGGCGCGGTTGCCGGTACCGGTGACGGGGCGTCCACGACGACCGTTGTCGAACAGGGCGTCGACGGCCTCCTGCAGCATGCGCTTCTCGTTGTTCACGATGATCTCGGGGGCACCGAGGTCGAGCAGGCGGCGGAGACGGTTGTTGCGGTTGATCACGCGACGGTAGAGGTCGTTCAGGTCGCTTGTTGCGAAGCGGCCACCGTCGAGCTGGACCATCGGGCGCAGCTCCGGCGGAATGACCGGAACGACGTCGAGCACCATGGCCGCCGGCGAGTTGCCGGTCGCGAGGAAGGAGGACACCACGCGCAGGCGCTTGATGGCGCGGATCTTCTTCTGACCCTTGCCCTCGGCGATCTGCAGGTGGAGGTTCTCACCCTCGGTCACCAGGTCGAAGGCCTCGAGGCGCTTCTTGATGGCCTCGGCACCCATGTAGGCGCTGAAGTACTGGCCGTAGCGGTCCTGGAGCTCGTGGAAGACGGCGTCTTCCGGCTTGAGCTCGCCGACCTTGAGGCTGCGGAAGTCCTCCCACACGCGCTCGAGCTGACCGATCTGCTCGTCGTACGCCTTGCGGGTCTGTCCCATCTCCTTCTCGGCGGAGTCCTTCGTGCGACGCTTCTGGTCGCTCTTGGCGCCTTCGGCCTCAAGGGCTGCCAGATCGGTCTCGAGCCGCTGGAGGCGGTTCGCGATCGTGGAGTCGCGCTGGTCGGACAGGGTCTTGATCTCGAGGCGGAGCTCGTTCTCAAGGCCGGGCATGTCTTCGTGGCGAGCATCCTCGTCGACCGAGATGATCATGTAGGCGGCGAAGTAGATGACCTTCTCGAGGTCTTTCGGCGCCATGTCGAGCAGGTAGCCCAAGCGCGACGGAACGCCCTTGAAGTACCAGATGTGGGTGACGGGAGCGGCGAGCTCGATGTGGCCCATGCGCTCACGACGAACCGAGGACTTGGTGACCTCGACGCCGCAGCGCTCGCAGACGATTCCCTTGAATCGCACCCGCTTGTACTTGCCGCAGGAACACTCCCAGTCACGGCTCGGCCCGAAGATCTGCTCTCCGAAGAGGCCGTCCTTCTCGGGCTTCAGCGTGCGGTAGTTGATCGTCTCCGGCTTCTTTACCTCACCGTGTGACCACTTGCGGATATCGTCTGCCGTGGCGAGACCGATGCGCAGTTCGTCAAATGTTGTAACGTCCAGCAATGTTTTCTCTTCTCCTGAAGGTTGCGTCAGCTAAGTAACTAAGCCGGATCAGATGTCGTCGATGGACGACGACTCGAACCGGGTGGAGATGTTGATGCCGAGCTCCTCAGCTGCACGGAAGACCTCGTCATCCGTGTCGCGCAGGCTCACTGCTGTTCCGTCGGCCGAGAGGACCTCGACGTTCAGACACAGCGACTGCATCTCCTTGATGAGCACCTTGAAGCTCTCGGGAATACCGGGCTCCTGGATGTTCTCGCCCTTGACGATCGCCTCGTAGACCTTGACTCGGCCGAGGATGTCGTCGGACTTGATGGTCAGGAGCTCCTGGAGCGCGTACGCGGCTCCATAGGCCTCGAGGGCCCAGACCTCCATCTCACCGAAACGCTGTCCACCGAACTGTGCCTTACCACCCAGCGGCTGCTGCGTGATCATGGAGTACGGACCCGTCGAACGCGCGTGGATCTTGTCGTCGACGAGGTGGTGCAGCTTCAGGATGTACATGTAACCGACCGAGATGGGCTCGGGGTACGGCTCACCGGAGCGGCCGTCGAACAGACGGGCCTTTCCGGAGGAGCCGATGAGGCGGTCACCGTCGCGGGTCGGAGTCGTCGAGTCGAGCAGACCGGCGATCTCTTCCTCGAACGCACCGTCGAACACGGGGGTCGCGACCTTGGTGTTCGGAGCGGCCTTGCGGGCCTGCTCGGGAAGCTCGGCAGCCCACTTGGGCTTGCCTTCGACCTCCCAGCCCTGCTTGGCGATCCAGCCGAGGTGGGTCTCGAGGACCTGTCCGAAGTTCATTCGACCAGGAATACCCAGCGGGTTCAGCACGATGTCGACGGGGGTTCCGTCGGCGAGGAACGGCATGTCTTCGACCGGAAGGATCTTGGAGATGACGCCCTTGTTGCCGTGACGGCCTGCGAGCTTGTCGCCCTCGGTGATCTTGCGCTTCTGAGCGATGTAGACGACAACACGCTGGTTGACGCCCGAACCGAGCTCGTCGTCGTTCTCTGCCGAGAACTCCTTGACGGCGATGATCGTTCCCTGCTCACCGTGGGGCACCTTCAGCGACGTGTCGCGAACCTCGCGGCTCTTCTCGTTGAAGATGGCGCGCAGCAGGCGCTCCTCGGCGCTGAGCTCGGTCTCACCCTTGGGTGTGACCTTGCCGACGAGGATGTCGCCGGGGCGGACCTCGGCACCGATGCGGATGATGCCGCGCTCGTCGAGATCTGCGAGCAGCTCGGGCGAGACGTTGGGGAGGTCACGGGTGATCTCCTCTTTACCCAGCTTGGTGTCGCGCGCGTCGACCTCGTACTCCTCGATGTGGATCGAGGAGAGCACGTCGTCTTTCACCAGGTTCTGGCTCAAGATCATCGCGTCTTCGAAGTTGTAGCCTTCCCACGGCATGAATGCCACGAGCAGGTTCTTTCCGAGCGCGAGCTCGCCGTTCTCGGTGGCGGGACCATCGGCCAGAACCTGGCCGACCTCGACCCGCTCGCCCTCGGCGACGATCACACGGTGGTTGTAGCTGGTGCCCTGGTTCGAGCGGTCGAACTTGCGCAGGTAGTAGTCCTGCGTTCCGCCCTCGTCGAGCTGGATGGTGACGACGTCTGCCGAGACCTCCGAGACGACACCGGCCTTGAGCGTGGTGACCACGTCTCCGGCGTCGATCGCCGCGTAGCCCTCCATACCGGTTCCCACGAGCGGGCTCTCGCTGCGCAGCAGCGGAACAGCCTGGCGCTGCATGTTGGCGCCCATGAGGGCGCGGTTCGCATCGTCGTGCTCGAGGAAGGGGATGAGGCTGGTCGCGACGGACACCATCTGGCGCGGCGAGACGTCCATGTAGCCGATGTCCTCGGCCGGGAACAGGTCGACCTCTCCGCCCTTGCGGCGGGCGAGGACGCGCGACTCGGCGAAGCGGGCCTCGCCGGTGAGCGGCGCGTTGGCCTGGGCGACGATGTACTCGTCTTCTTCGCTAGCGGTGAGGTAGTCGATGGTCGCCGTGACCACGCCGTCGACGACGCGACGGTACGGGGTCTCGATGAAACCGAACGAGTTGATGCGCGCGAACGAGGCGAGCGATCCGATCAGACCGATGTTCGGGCCTTCAGGGGTCTCGATGGGGCACATACGGCCGTAGTGCGACGGGTGAACGTCTCGCACCTCGACACCGGCGCGCTCACGACTCAGACCACCCGGGCCCAGCGCGGAGAGGCGACGCTTGTGCGTCAGACCCGCGAGGGGGTTGTTCTGGTCCATGAACTGCGACAGCTGGCTGGTTCCGAAGAACTCCTTGATCGCGGCGACGACGGGGCGCACGTTGATCAGGGTCTGCGGGGTGATGGCCTCAATATCTTGAGTGGTCATACGCTCGCGGACGACGCGCTCCATACGAGACAGACCCGTGCGGACCTGGTTCTGGATGAGCTCGCCGACGGCGCGGATACGACGGTTTCCGAAGTGGTCGATGTCATCGACGTCGAGACGGATGTCTACCTTCTTGCCCTCGCGGGTGCCGGGGATCGTGGTCTGGTTGTCGTGAAGGGCGACCAGGTACTTGATCGTGGCGATGATGTCCTCGACCGTGAGCACGGAGTTGCTCAGCGCGCTCTCGATGCCGAGCTTGCGGTTGATCTTGTAACGACCGACCTTCGCCAGGTCGTAGCGCTTCGAGTTGAAGTAGAAGTTGTCGAGCAGCGCACGCGCGGCCTCGGCAGCAACCTGCTCGCCCGGACGGAGCTTGCGGTAGATGTCCTTGAGAGCCTCTTCTTTGGTGAGGATCGTGTCCTTCTCGAGGGTGGCCTCGATGGATGCGTATCCCTTGAACTCGGAGAGGATCTCTTCGCTCGTGAGGCCGAGGGCCTTGAGGAAGACGGTGACGCTCTGCTTGCGCTTGCGGTCGATGCGAACGCCGACCTGATCGCGCTTGTCGATCTCGAACTCGAGCCATGCACCACGGCTCGGGATGATGCGCGAGGAGTAGATGTCCTTGTCGGACGTCTTCTCCTGGGCGCGCTCGAAGTACACGCCGGGGCTGCGCACGAGCTGCGAGACGACGACACGCTCGGTGCCGTTGATGATGAACGTGCCGCGCTCGGTCATGAGCGGGAAGTCGCCCATGAAGACGGTCTGCGTCTTGATCTCACCGGTCTGGTGGTTCATGAACTCGGCCTCGACGTAGAGGGGAGCCGCGTAGGTCTTGCCGCGCTCCTTGCACTCGTCGATCGTGTACTTCTCAGGCTCGAGGAACGGAGCGGTGAAGCTCAGCTGCATCGTCTCGCCGAGGTCCTCGATCGGGGAGATCTCTTCGAAGATCTCCTCGAGTCCCGAGTTGTTGGCCAGGTCTTGACGACCGGCCTTCTTCGCCTCGGCGACGCGCTCTTTCCAGATGTCGTTGCCGACGAGCCAGTCGAAGCTCTCGGTCTGCAGGGCGAGCAGATCCGGGACCGTGAGTGTGTCTGTGATCTTCGCGAACGAGAGACGCGATGCGTTTCTCCCGGTCTTGGGTGAGTTGGTGGTTGCGTTGCGCGCAGCAGCCAAGGAAATAACCTCCGTGGACCCCGTCGGGTCTCAGTACTGTCGGTTGACTAATAAGGATGTTTCGTTTGCGATCGCACCCGGCTTCGACCTACATTTGTCAAGAAGTTCGGGGATGTAAGACCATGGCTGCCGACCGCGATATGAGGGCATGGTTTTACTGGGAGCGCAAAGGTCAACTATATGCGCATCCGACGCGCCTGTCCACCGCTTTTCTTGATTAGTTTTGGAATCTCCGGTATAACCGCCCTCTCCCCTCGCTTCGACAATCTGGGCGAACGGGCTTTCGCCGTTCCCTGAGCCTGTCGAAGGGCGATAATCGAGCCATGAGCAGATCAACGCGAGGTGCCGACCGGGCCGAGCCCGAGCATCCATCGGCGACGCTCTCGAGGAGCGGCTTCCACGCGCGCATAGAGTCCGACCGGTACTCGCCGGGCAGCTTTCTGCTCGTCGTCGACGGCACGCCCCAGTCGCACGTCGACGTCGACGACCCGACCCATCTGAACTTCGAATACGTGCGCCGCATCGGTCACGGCATCGATCTGCTGCGACAGGAGGGCGAGGCGATCACCGCCGTGCATCTGGGCGGCGGAGGCCTCACCCTGCCTCGCTACGTCGCAGCGACTCGACCGGGCTCACGCCAGCAGGTCGTGGAGTACGAGAGCGAGCTGGTCGACCTCGTGCGCCGGGAGCTCCCCCTTCCCCGCGACGCGCAGATCCGCATCCGGCACGGCGACGCGCGCGAGCAGCTCGCCTCGTTCCCGCCCGGGCTGGTGGGCAACGTCGATCTGCTGGTCGTGGATGTCTTCTCGGGCGCCCGCACGCCGGCTCACGTCACGAGCGCGGAGTTCTACACGCTGGGACGCGCCCTTCTCGCGAACGACGGCATGATCGCGGTGAACGTCGCCGATGGCGCAGGCCTCGCCTTTGCCCGAGGGCAGGCAGCCACGTTGTCGAGCGTCTTCGAGCACGTCTCGATCGTTCTCGACTCGCAGATGCTGAAGGCCAAGCGCTTCGGCAACGTGGTCATGTTCGGCTCCAGCACCCCTCTGCCGTTCGAGCGCATGCCCCGGCTCGTGGCCGGCGATCCCGTCGCATCCAAGGTCGTCACCGGAGCCGAACTGCGCAACTTCATCGCCGGCGCCGCGATCGTCACCGATCAGACCGCCGTGAAGTCGCCTCCCCCGGGGCGCAGCATCTTTCAGCTCAAGCCCTGAGCGGGCCGCAGACAGGAGAAGCACAATGAGCGTCCGACGCACCGCCACCGCCCTGATCGCCTCCGCGGTCGCGATGCTCGTGCTCAGCGGATGCGAGGCGCCGAGACCCGAACGCACGGTCGCGACCGCGACGCCGTCGGTCGCAGCGCCGACGTCCCCCTCCCCCACCCCGACGGCGACGGTCGCCCCGCTCGTGGGCGCGTACACGCCCACCGGTAACCTCACCGCTCTGGCCAACGACCTCGCCGCTCCCTGGTCGATCGCACCCGCCGGAGCCGACGGCATCCTGATCTCCGAGCGCGACTCGGCACAGATCGTGCTCGTCGATCCGACGGGTCAGAAGCGCGTCATCGGCAGTGTGGGCGGTGTCGCCGCGAGCGGAGAGGGTGGCCTTCTCGGCCTCGCGGTCCATGGCGACGGCGCCGAGCGCCGGCTCTTCGTCTATTTCACGACCGCCGACGACAACCGAGTCGTGTCTTTTCCTCTGACCGGCACCGGCACATCCCTCTCGCTCGGGCCCGCCACCGAGGTGATCACCGGTCTGCCCAAGGCGTCGAATCACAATGGGGGCCGCATCGCCTTCGGACCGGACGGCTTGCTCTACATCACCACGGGTGACGCCAACCAACGCGATCGAGCGCAAGACGTCGACTATCTGGGCGGCAAGATCCTGCGGGTGGATGCGGCGGGTTCCGTCCCCGCCGACAATCCGATTGCGAGCTCGCCCGTCTACAGCCTCGGCCATCGGAATCCCCAGGGAATCGCCTGGAGCACCGACGGCACGATGTTCGCGGCGGAATTCGGGCAGGACACCTGGGATGAGCTGAACATCATCGAACCCGGCGCCAACTACGGCTGGCCGGATGTCGAGGGAGTGGATTCCGCCGACACCCGTTTCGTCGCCCCCATCGCGCAGTGGGCGACCGACGACGCGAGCCCCAGCGGCATCGCGGTGGTCGGCGACACGGTATTTATGGCGGGTCTCGGCGGCGAGAGACTGTGGACGATCGATCCGACGGAGGGAGCACAGACGCGGGAGTTCTTCGCCGGCCAACTCGGACGGATTCGTGACGTCTACTCGGTCGGTGATGGGAGCCTGTGGCTGATCACCAACAACACCGACGGCCGCGGAGAGCCCCGTCCCGGCGACGACACGCTGTATCGAGTCACGCTCGCGCCGACCTCCGGATAGGGTTGTTCGCAGCCCGCGAGACTTCAGAACGTCGACCGCGGCAGCACCGCGCGCCTATCAACGGAGTACCTGACCTAGTGAGCATCATCACCGGCTACGACCCTCGCAATCTCAGGGAGAAGATCGACGTCCAAGCGGCCTCCGCACGGCTCGGCGAGCTGGGCCAGCTGCGCAGTCTCTCGGCCCTCAACGAGAAGGTCGGTCTCTACCGCCTCCTCGGTCGTCTCGACGAGGCCTGGACGGTCGCGAACGAGGCCGTCAGACACACCCGCTTCTCGGGAGACCGGGAGCAGCTCCTCGGGGCACGGATCCGCCGCGCCCAGGTGCAGCAGTATCAGGGCAAACTGCAGGCTGCCCTCTCCGAGCTGTCGCTGTGCGTCGACGAGGCCAGGGTGCACGAGTGGGGTCCGCTCGAGGCCGCCTCGCAGCTGACCCGAGGCAAGGTGCTCTTCGACATGGGCGACTACGAGGCCGCTCTGGTCGACTTCAAAGCCACCGTCTTCCTCTACGAGAAGATGGGTGCGTCTCTCGACCAGCTCGAGAGCTCGCTTGTGGCCGTGGCGGTCACCGAGTCCTTCCTCACCGAGCCCTGAGCATCCCGCCGCTCGCGCTCGGGCGGCGATGTCGCACGGTCGGGTTAGTGTCTTTGCGTGGCTGATCTCTCGAAAGTACGCGTCTGGGCAGACGCGCTGATTGCGCTGCACCTCGACCCTCACGTCTGGTCGTTCGGCTTCGACAATGCCAAGACGCGCGCGGGCCTCTGCAGCTTCACCACCAAGCGCATCACGGTCTCGCGCTATCTGGCCGCCACCTTCGACGACGACGAGATCCACCAGGTCTTACTGCACGAGGTCGCGCACGCGATGGCGGGTCACCGCGCTGGGCACGGTCCGTCGTGGCAGCGCATCGCCTCATCCATCGGCTACGTGGGCTCGCGCACGCACACCGGCTCGGTCGCCGACGAACTCGCTCCCTGGGCAGGCGTCTGCCCCGCGGGCCACGAGCACTTCCGCTATCGCAAGCCCGCTCGCACTCTGGCGTGCGGCACCTGCTCCAAGCGGTTCGACGCGGCCAACGTGATCACGTGGCAGCGCCGAGACATCGATCCGGCCCGACGCCGCCAGGCAGCCTTCCGCGGCTGACCGGGCGGTTACACGGGCGGTTCGGGGTCGTACTGGATGCCGCGGCGCACCTCGCGAGCGCGCTCGACTCCCGCGAGGCGCGCGACGAGATGCAGGGCCATGTCGATGCCCGCCGAGACGCCCGCCGCCGTGATCACATCGCCGTCGTCGACGAAACGGTCATCGGGCCGCACCTCGATGCTCTGGTCGAGCACGCGGAGCCGGTCGAGGGTGCTCCAGTGCGTCGTCGCGGGCCTCCCGTTCAGGATGCCTGCCGCTGCGTAGACGAGCGATCCGGTGCAGACGCTGGTCATGAGCGGCACCGTCTCGCGCTGCGTGCGCACCCATTCGAGCCGCTGCTCATCGAGCAGGTGCCCGCGGGTGCCGCGCCCGCCCGGGTAGATGAGAACCTCGAGGGGCGGTGCGGCATCCACTGACACGTCGGGCAGGATACGCATGCCCTTGGCGCAGTTCACCGGTTCGAGCGATTCGGCCATGAGGAACACGTCGTACCCGTCATCGGGGCTCGTCCGCGTCCACCACGACAGCACCTCCCAGGGACCGACCGCATCGAGTTCTTCAACGCCGTCGAACAGAAGGATGCCGATGTGCTTGGTCATGTAGGCAACACTATCCGCGCCGAATCGGTGCATCCGCGCCCGGACGTCCCGGCGCGGATAGACCGGATGAGCGCCGATACCTCGGCTGACGACGAGTGCTCTGCCAGACTCGAGGCATGTCCGAGTCAGTGCCCCCGTTTCCGCCGCAGAATCCTGCGAATCCTCGCCCACAGGCGCCGCAGGTATGGGATGCGCCGGTCGACGCGCCGCCGACCCGCCCCACGAGTCCCGGGCCCTACGAGCGTCCCGCGTATCCACAACCTGTGCCGTTCACGACGGTGCAGAACAACGGTTACGCCACAGCCGCCCTCGTCCTGGGCATCTGCGGCTTCGTGCTGATGGGAATCCCGTTCTTCATCGGAATCGTCCTGGGAGGAATCCCCGATCTGCTCGCCGTGGCGTTCGGCATCGCGGGGATCTCCCGTGCCAGCCGACCCGGCGTCCGAGGCATGGGCGCCGCGATCACCGGCCTGGTACTCGCCAGCGTCAGCCTGATGTCCGTCTTACTCGGGGCAGGCTGGCTGTGGTGACGCCGCTGCCAGCGCACTGCTCGGGAGCACCCCTCAGAACGCCTCGCTGACGCCAGAGTTGTGCGGGTCGTCGTGATGTGCGCGCACGAGACTCGCTGGCCATGAGTTGCGGGGAGCCTTCTCGGGCTTGCGCAACGCCTGTTCGAGCACGGCGTCACCGAGATGCTTCTCCACGTCGAGGCGCGGGTAGGCCTCCTCGATGGCCCGTCGCTCGCTCTCGGAGACGGTGTCTAGTCCGAAATCTCCACGAACGCCCAGTCGAGTGAGCCTCGTGACGGGGCCGCGCCTCTCAGCGATGTGAGGGGAGGTGTGCAGGGCGATCGCCTCCCACACGAGGTCGATCTCGGCCGGCAACACTCCCTCGGCGGTGAGGAAGCGAGACGCGGCGTCAGCCCCGTCAACCTCGAAGCGCAGATCGCCATCGGCCTCGTCGGTCGTTCCGATGTCGTGCAGCACGCAGGCGAGAAAGAGCAGCTCGCCGTTATAGTCCTGGCCCTCGGCGAGACCGTCGGATGCCGCCACGACGCGGGCGTGCAGAAACGTACGAACGCTGTGGTGGGCGATCGAGAGTTCCTCGGTGCGCTGCACCCAGTCGAGTGCGCGACGCGCGGTGGCTCCCGTGGGCAGTTGCAGAAGTTCGCTCATGTGTCTCACGCTAGGCCCGCGCCCCGTGGCGGGACGCCCTCGGGCCGGTCAACTACGCACGAGATTCCGCCGAGTTGCACGAAAAC
>Ga0308163_10000409_pt1 | contig 82799 bp, 77 predicted proteins | sample PhyTR1_FD_201037 | JGI IMG/M metagenome (GOLD analysis project Ga0308163, IMG submission 201037) | Phyllosphere microbial communities from UC Gill Tract Community Farm, Albany, California, United States - DLSLT.R1 | ecosystem: Host-associated > Plants > Phyllosphere > Unclassified | place: USA... | reverse complement strand
CGCTCCCCGAGCGTGCCGTCCTGTTGCTCGCGCCGCCGCTGGTGTGGCTCGCGCGCGTCTTCCGGTTCGCCATCGTCGCCCTCAACGCGACGGCCAACTCGATTCTTCGGCTCTTCGGGGTCGAGCCGAAAGACGAGGCGGCGAGTGCATTCACGCTCGACGAGGTCTCGACGATCGTGTCGCAGTCGACGCGAGAGGGAGTTCTCAGCGACACGACCGGAGCGCTCAACGCAGCTTTCGAATTCACGTCGAAGACCGTCAAAGACGTGGCCGTGCCGCTGGAGTCGCTCGTGAGCCTGTCGGATCACGTCACGCCAGCGGAGATCGAGCACGCCGTGGCCAAGCACGGATTCTCGCGCTACATCGTGGTCGACGAGGAGGGTCGGCCCGACGGCTACCTCCACCTGAAAGACGTCATCGATCTCGACGCCGACGAGGTCGACCTGCCGGTGCCCGCCAAGCGCATCAGGCAGCTGGTGTCGATCTACGAGGGAACGGAGCTCGAAGACGCGTTGGCCAGCATGCGCCGCACGAACGCGCACCTCGCGCGCACCTTCTCAGAATCGGGTCGCACCACGGGCGTGCTCTTTCTCGAGGACATCATCGAGGAGCTGGTGGGCGAAGTGCAGGATGCGACTCGGCGACTCTGACGCGAGCCGGCGACTCTGACTCGACCCGGCGCGTGGCCTGCTTCTAGTTCGGCCAGGCCGCGCGCACGTACTGTGACGGCCAGTAGTCGACGGCCACGCCCAGTTCGTGAGCGGCTCTCAGCGCGAAATGTGGATCTCGCAACATCTCGCGTCCGAGCATCACGGCATCGGCACGACCCTCGTCGACGATCTGCGCCGCTTGCGTCGAGGTGGTGATGAGACCCACCGCGCTCACGGGAACGTCGCCTTTCGCGCCCACATATTCGGCGAGGGGGACCTGATATCCGGGCGTCGAGGGAATCGTGACGCCCGTGATGTTGCCGCCGCTCGAGATGTCGAAGACGTCGGCTCCGTGATCTCTGGCCCAGCCCGCCACGGTCGCGGTCTGCTGCTCGTTCCAGCCATCCTCGACCCAGTCGGTGGCCGAGAAGCGCACGAGAAGAGGAACCTCGTCGCCCACCGCGGCCCGGATATCGGCCACGACGCGTAGCAGCAGTCTTGCTCGGTTCTCGAGGCTGCCGCCGTACTCGTCGCTGCGCTCGTTGCTGAGCGGAGACAGGAACTGGTGAAGCAGATAGCCGTGGGCGGCGTGAATCTCGAGCACGTCGAATCCGGCATCGATCGAGCGCAGTGCGGCTGCGACGAAGTCGTCGACGACGCCGTCTATGGCCGCCGAGCCCATCTCCGCGGGTGTCGCGTAGCCGGGGAATGCGACAGGCGAGGGACCTTCGGTCTGCCAGCCTCCGGCATCCAGCGGAACCGTGCCGCGTTCGCTCGCCCAGGGCCTATACGTCGAGGCTTTTCGGCCGGCGTGGGCCAACTGGATGCCGGTGGTCGCTCCCTGACCGTGCAGGAAGTCGGTGATGCGACGGAAGGCCTGCGCCTGCGCGTCGTTCCAGATGCCGAGGTCCTGGGGCGAGATCCGGCCTTCGGGGCTGACGGCCGTGGCCTCGGTGATCACGAGACCGGCACCGCCCTGGCCGAACGATCCGAGATGAACGAGATGCCAGTCGGTGGTCATCCCATCGCCGGCCTCAGCGGAGTACTGGCACATGGGAGCAACCCAGATGCGGTTGCGGATGGTCACGCCTCGGATGCTGAGGGGCGTGAAGAGAAGGGAGCCGCTCATGGTCATGTCTTTCGTCAGGTATCGCGGAAGGCATGGAGCTCCGCAGATCGTCGAGGGTGGGGGTGCAATCAATCTATCGTGGAGCTGTGAGCGACAAGACCGAACGCACGACGACACAACCCGCAGGCCGCACCGGCCACACGATCGAGTGGACCGCGGCAGACGCGGCGTCGATCATCAGAGTCCCTCGAGCGAGCGACGACAAGTATCGCCGCGGTGTCCTGGGAATCCGGACGGGGTCGAACATGTATCCGGGGGCGGCCGTGTTGGGCGTGGATGCCGCCGCGAGGACCGGTGTCGGGATGATCCGGTATCTCGGCCCCGAGGTTCCGACGACCCTCGTGCTGCAGCGACGCCCCGAGGTCGTCACGGCTGAGGGTCGGGTGCAGGCGTGGCTCGTCGGCTCCGGCATGGATGCCGGACAGAGAACGGATGCCGAGACATCCCTGCTTCGACGCGCCCTCGGTGACGACGTGCCCTGCGTGATCGACGCGGGGGCTCTCGATCTCGTGCCCGAGTCCGGATCCCACACGATCATCACGCCGCACGCGGGTGAACTCGCCTCACTCTGGGACCGCGCCGGTGTCACCGTCGAGCGATCCAGCATCTCCGACGATCCCGTGCACTGGGCGACCGCCACGGCCGAGCGTTTCGGTGTCACCGTGCTGTTGAAGGGCGCGCGCACGATCGTCGCCGGACCGACGACCCGCACGATCAGCGTGACCGCGGCGTCGAGCTGGGCGGCGACCGCCGGCTCGGGTGACGTTCTCGGGGGCATCCTCGGAGCCCTCGTCGCTACCAACGCACCGTACTTGGCCGACGAGGGCGCCGGCATCCTGCCACGCGTGGCGGCGACCGCCGCCTTCGTGCATCAGGCGGCGAGCGTCCGCGCATCTGGCGGCGGCCCCATCACGGCACTCGATATCGCCGACTCCGTCGGGCTCACGATCGCGGATCTGCTCGGCGGCGACTCGCGCTGATCGGCCGTGCTGGGTGCTCTGAGCTCAGACCGAGATCAGCGTGGAGAGACTGCCAAGGTGAAGTCGATGGAGCCCTCGTTGTCGACGCGGGCGAACCCGAGGTCGATGGGCTCTATGCCGTAATCGTCGAACGAGACGGGAACGCTTCCGGTGAGCGTGAGTCGACCGTTCTTGAGGGTGGCCGTGAGCGACACGTCGACCGCGCGGCTGACGCCATGCAGATTCAGATCGCCCGATGCCGCCACGGTGACCGGCTTGCCGCCGAGCAAGTCGTCGGTGAGCGTGATGGGTGACGAGAGCGTGAACAACGCGGTGGGGTAGTCGGCGGCGTCGAGAGCAGGGCCTCTGAAGTAGGCGTCGCGCACGGCGTTGTCTGTGGTGATGCTGGCGACCTCGACGACGATGGTCGCCCCGGTGAGCACGCTGTCTTCGACGGTCGCGGATCCGGCGACACGGTCGGTTGTTCCACTGACCGTCACCGCCGACCCGTTGACCACGGCGCCGACCGTGTAACCCGCGCTCGATCCGTTCTCGATCGCCCAATCGCCGGACAGATCGGAGGTATCATTCACAACGCTCTGCGGCGACACCGCGCGCACCGTGGGCATCACGCTCGGTATCGTGGCGCTCGGGCTCGCCGCGGCGCTGCCGTACATGATGGGACCGGCGACAGCAGCCATCGTGCCCAGTGCGAGCACCGACGCCGAAACGCCGATAGCAATGCTCGCAAGTCTCTTCATGATCCATCCGTGCTGGTTGGTGGGTGAACCGCAAGACAATCAGGCCGAGGTGATCCCTAGCTGGGAGCCAGCGGCGAGCAGCCTGTGCGCGTGCTCCCGCAGGACGGATGCGGCGCGGCCTAGTATGGGCGTCGTGCGGATGATGCTGGTGACGACGGTGAGGCGACCCGCGGTTCTGTGGGCGGCGTTCCTGATCGTGCACGCCTGGCTCGGATTCGTAGGTCTGACTCACCCGACCCTGCCGTGGGGCGACGTCACGCGGCAATACAGCTCGTGGGTGCAGAACGCCCTGGCCGGCGACGTGGTGGGCGTGTCCGAACCGTGGGTCTACCCGCTCGTTGCGCTCGTTCCCATGCTCGCGGCGATGGTGCTCGGTCCGGAGCTGTATGGCGTCGGCTGGTTACTCGTCGTGGTCGTCACCAACGCCGTCGTCTTGGCTTATCTGCTTGCGCGCACGGGGCCAGGAGCTCGGTTCGGGGCGCTGAGGATCACCGCGGCCTGGTGGTGGATCGGTTTTATGTTGTTCCTCGGCCCCGTTGCGCTCGGACGAATAGACGTGATGACGGTCGCCATCGCGATCATCGCCCTGCTCGTTGCTCAGCATCGACCCGTGGTGGCCGCGGCGCTCCTGGCCATCGCGACGTGGATCAAGGTCTGGCCCGCGGTTCTCGTCGCCGCGGTCGTCGTCGCCAGCCGAAGACGAGCTACCGCCGCGATCTCCTACGTGGCCAGCGCCGTCGCCATCGGGCTCGTCGTGCTCGCCCTCGGAAGCGGCGCGAACAGTCTGGGGTTCATCTCTCAGCAGTCCTCGCGCGGGCTGCAAATCGAAGCGCCGATCAGCACCGTCTGGATGTGGATCGCCTACGTCGATCCGATGTCCGCCTCGGTGAAGTACATCCAGTCGATCAACACATTCCAAGTTGTCGGTGCGGGCGTAGACGAGGCGAGCGCGTTGATGACGCCGCTCCTCGTCGTCTCGTCGGCGGCGCTGCTGGCGCTCGGCGCGATCGTCGTGCGCAGCGGGGCTCGGCCCGTTCACCTGCTCGCGCCCCTCAGCCTCGCGATCGTCGTGGGCCTGCTCGTCTTCAACAAGGTCGGTTCGCCTCAGTTCGTGTTGTGGATCGCCGCGCCCGTCGTGCTCGGGATCACCACGCAGGGAAGGCGTTTTCTCGCCCCGGCGATGCTGGCTCTGGGTATCGCCGCCGTGACACAGATCGTCTACCCCTTCGGGTACGACGCCCTGCTCGTTCTTCAGCCCGGGATGCTGGTCGTGCTGACCCTACGTAATCTCGCGCTCATCGCTCTGTTCCTCCTTGCCGTGCGAATGGTCTGGCGCCTGAGACGGCGTCCAGATTCGTCCCCAGCTCGTCCTGAATCACTGGAAAGGCAGATCTCCTGATGCTCGTCGCATTCTCTGTAGCACCCTCGGGAACCGGAAGAGAGGACGGGTCGGTGCACGATGCCGTCGCCGCCGCCGTGAAAGTCGTGCGCGACTCCGGGCTGCCGAATCAGACGGACTCGATGTTCACCACGATCGAGGGGGAGTGGGACGAGGTCTTCGCGGTCGTCAAGGACGCGACCGAGGCGGTCGCCCGTTTCGGCAGTCGGGTCTCGCTTGTTCTGAAGGCGGACATTCGCGCCGGGTACAGCGGGGAACTGACGGCGAAGGTCGAGCGGCTCGAAAGCGCCCTCGGCAAGCTCACTCCGTGAGGTTGGTCTCCGACGCGCGGTGGTAATCGACCTGCACGAGCAGGCCGTCCTGGATCGCGCGCTTACGCAGGGCGACCTTCGTTCCGACGTCGATGCCCGCCACGCGGTACTTCTCACGGATGCGTTTCAGGTAGGACTTCGCGGTCTCTTCTGAGATCTCGAGCGCCTGGGCGACCTGCTTGACGGGCTCGCCGCCGCCGTACAGCGCCATGACCCGGCGCTCCTGCGCCGAGAGCTTGGGCGCTCCACCGACCTCGTCGGCCGAGAGCGCGAGGTCGAGCTCGCTCGAGATGAACGGTTTTCCCGAGTGCGCTGCGCGGATCGCCTCGACGATCATCGCCGCTTCCTCGCTCTTCACGAGATAGCCCAGCGCGCCGGCCGCGATCGCCTCGCGAATGACGGCGGGCTCGGAGTAGGTGCTCATGAGCACCGTCTTGACGCCCGTGGTCTTCAGGGTGCGCAGCTTCACCGAGATCGGAAGCGAGTCCTTCAGGTCGAGGTCGAGCAGGACCACGTCGACAGGGAACTCCGGGTGTGTGAGCAGGTCGGGCCAGGTGGTGACGGCGGCGACCATGTCGATGTCGTCGGCGGCGTTACGGATCCACTCCGTCAACGCCCCGAGGAGCATTCGGTGGTCGTCGACGATCGCAAGTCGGATCGGTGCTGCGGAGTCTGTCACGGTTGTCCTCCCGGCCGTTTACGCTGTGGCGTTCTGTGCCACGGTACGAACTGTCGTCACGATCGTCATGCTGCCCCTGGTGGCCATCTCCACATGCTCACCGACACGATCGAGCGCCGGCCAGACGGCGGGGTCGATGCGCCGCCTGGGGACGCCGTCGACCGTGAGTGCGACCGGAAAGCTCATCTTATCGGCAGCATCGCCGACTTCCTCGACGGTCTGCGGGCCGATGACGATCTGCAGGGTCGGCTGCAGGCGAAACGAGTCCGCCACGAGCAGCCAGATGGCAGAGAGGAGCCCCTCGCGTTGGCTGGGATCGAGGAGACCCGCCAGACCCCGCGGATCGGTGAGAGTCACGACCGGGCCGAGAACCTCCGATTCCTCGATCGCATGGTGGAGCCAGGTATCGTTGCGCCCCGCGACCAAGAGCAGGCGCAGTTCGGTGGCGATCGACGATGCCGATGCCGCCACCTCGGCGTCGAGGGGAAGATCCATGGTGCCTCGGGCGACACCGTCGAGGATTCGTTCGGCTTCGAGGTCGAGGCGTGCGAGGTCGTCGGACGCCCGCATGCCGAAGGCGAACCGCGGAGAAAGCAGCGCGCTCTCGACCACGGAGCGATCCATCTCGAGCTGCACGAGCGCGCCGAAGCCCCTGATGATGAGGGCGCCGAGAAGCGGGGGAAGCAGGGCTGTCGCAGCAACCTGTACCGACGGGCCGGGGGAGAACGACTCGGAGAAAGCGCCGGCGACGAGCATGGCCACGATGATCACGGCGAAGACGCCGTCGGCGACCAGCAGCTGACCCGCGGGTCGCGATCCGACCAGGGCGAGCAGCGTCGCCCCCACTCCGAACACGGTCGACGAGTGCAGAATCGGCTGAGACGCGCCGACGTTGGCGATGGTCTCCAACAGCAGGGAGAGCGCCATGAGCACGGTGCCCGCAGCGAAGACGACAGCCGGGATGCGGCCGTGGAACCTGCGCGAGAGGAGACACGACCCGAGGAGGGCCACCGAGAGCAGCATCCAGGCGATGACGCGGAGCGCGACGGATTCGTCTGCGGGACCGGTGATGGCGTCGATGACGAACGTGATCAGGCCTCGCAGAAACAGGCACGACCCGAGCACGATCGCCGCAATGCCGAGATACCCGTAGCCGAGCCTGGTGTCGCCGGCGAGGTCATCGTGCAAGGCAGAGACGGCTCGCGGCCCGATGTGCCGTGCTCTCACAAGGCGGCTCAGGACGTTCGGATCCTCGCCGGGCAGCGGATCGCGGTGAGGGAGCGGATCGGTCACAGCTTCGGAACCTCCAGAACGACCGTGGTGCCCGATCCTGGTGCGGAGAAGAGCCGCGTTCGACCACCCACCTCGCGGATGCGGGCGATCACGGATTCTGCGAGACCGAGCCTCGCGGAGTCGACCTGGTCGAGATCGAAGCCGACACCGTTGTCGGTCACCATCGCTCTCACCGTCGTGTCGTCCTGGGTGATGGTCACCTCCGCGTCGCTGACCCCCGAGTGTCGTCGAACGTTCTCGAGGCACTCCGCCAGCGAGAGCAGGAATGCGTCGAGCACGTCGCTGGGCAGCAGGAGGCGCCCCGCTCCGTGCCACGAGACGGTCAGGCCCATACGATCGAAGCGCTGCTTGACCGACTCGAGCGTGTGTCCCAGATCGCTGGTCTCCGTCGCTTCGAGCGTGTAGGCGCCCGAGGACCGTGGCATCGGGGTGCCCCCCAGGCGCAGCTGCCTCAGAAGACGCGCGTCTTCCGATGCCTGGGCTCTCAGAGCGTCGGGGCTCACGCCGACTCCGGAGTGCGCGAGGAGTGTCAAGGTGGCGAGGACGGTGTCGTGCAGGAGTCGGGCGCCCTGTCGGCGCTGAGCCTCGGTTTCTGTGGCGTGGCGTTCAGCGAGATGCGCCCGCCCGAGTCGGGCGATACGGGCGAGCGCGCGAGAGATGCTGACGGAGAGCCAGATGGTGACGCCGATCAGCGCGGACCAGCCGACGATGACGGAGAGAAGAGTCTCGACCACAGTCAGGGTGCGGGTGGTGGTCACAAGGGTCGCGGCGAGAACAAGTGCCGCTCCGACGGCCAGGACGATGATGCGGGCGGGAGTATCGAGGTTGCAGACCAGAAGAGCGGGAAGGGCGGCCGATCCGAGGAGGAGTGCTGCTGTTGCCGTCGATCCCGCGTCGCCACCCAGCGCGTCGGTGCCGAGGAGCAGGATTGTTGCGACCCCCGCCAGCAGCACGGTCGCGCTCCAGCCCAGTGACCTCGTCCTGCCGATCATCGTGAAGCCCGCAGCCATGAGCCCGTAGAGAGGAAGCGTGGCGACGAGCACGTCGAGGTCGGATGCGACGTCGAGCAGGAGGGCGACGAACGACGCGGAGAGAAAAGAGAGACCGACGAGGCGCGTCGTGCGGGCGAGGAATCGCCGCTGGCCACTCGCGCTCAGCGGCACTGTCGGCGCCGGACGACTGCGGAAATCCGGCGTTCTGTCACGAGAGTCATGCTAACCGCTCTGTGCCCTGAAGTGGGGGAGGTGCACATATTGTGTTGCAGATGGGAGGAGCGTAGCCTGGGTCAACTACTTGGGGGGAACCGCCGGGAGTGTCGTTGGCAAGGCGATACTCCCGGCTTTTTTGTGTCGTGCGCCAGCCGGACGGCGCGGGTCACGCATCCAGCAGCCGTCTGAGTTGCCGTCCTACGGCCTCGTTCTCGATCAGGAAACCGTCGTGCCCGAATGGCGACGACAGCACGACGGCGTCGGTGCCGTCGATGTTTCCTGGAACGTGACGGGCGATCTCGAGCTGATCCTCTATCGGAAAAAGTCGGTCGCTGTCGATGCCGATGATGATCGTGGGCACCGTGACCTTCGAGAGAGCGTCGGATAGTCCGCCTCGCCCCCGACCCACGTCGTGCGAGTTCATCGCCTGCACCAGGGTCACGTATGAGTTGGCGTCGAAGCGGCGCGTGAACTTGTTGCCGTGAAAGTCGAGGTACGACTCGACGGCGAATCGCCCGTCGCTGCCGAGGGGGCTGATGCCCGACTGCCAGCTTCTGCCGAATCTGTCGTTCAGCTCGGATGGGCTGCGGTAGTTGAGGAGGGCCATCCGACGAGCCAGAGCGAGGCCGCGGTGGGGGCCCTCTCCGTCGGCCGCGTCGTAGTAGTCGCCGCCGACGAATCGGGGATCGATGTGGATGGCCTCGACCTGCACGGAATTGAGTGCGACCTGATCTGCATTCGAGCGGGCGGGGGCGGCGATCACCGCGAGCCTGTCGATGCGCTCCGGGCGGGAGACTCCCCACTCGATCGCGTGCATTCCCCCCATGGACCCACCGATGACCGCGGCCCACCGATCGATGCCGATGGCGTCGGAGAACGCCGCCTGGGCACGCACCTGGTCGGCGATGCTCGTGTAGGGGAAGGACGCGCCCCATTCGATCCCGTCGGGCCCGAGCGACGCCGGCCCCGTGCTTCCCTGGCAGCCTCCCAGCATGTTCGGGCTGACGACGAACCACCGGTTCGTGTCGATGGCCAGGCCCGGTCCGACGATGCCGCTCCACCATCCGTCGGTCGGATGCCCCGGCGCGGCGTGTCCGACGAGGTGGCTGTCGCCGGTCAGCGCGTGAAGAACGAGAACGGCGTTGTCTCGTTCGGGCGAGAGCGTGCCGAGGGTCTCGTAGGCGATGCGCACATCGGGAATGCGCGCTCCGGTCTCGAAGTCGAACGACCCGATCGAGACGAAGCTCCGGCTTCCGACCGGGTCGCCGTCCCGCCAGGCGCCGGATGCGGGCGGCTTGCCGAGAATCGATCTGATCTGCGCGTCGGTGATGAAGCCGCTCGGAACGGTGTCTTCGGGTGTCTGCCAGTCCATATCACTTCATTCTGGCGTGCAGCAGGCGACCCGGTCCGATTGTTACGTCGGACCGAGTCGCCTGCTGCGTCGGGAGGGCTGGACTACACGGCGGCGTTCGCGCGTGCCACCTCGCGTGCAGCGCTGAGGCCCGCTTCGAGATCGGCCTTGATGTCGTCGATGTTCTCGAGCCCCACGGAGAGCCGCACGAGTCCCGGGGTGACGCCGGAGGTGAGCTGCTGCTCGGGCGTCAGCTGAGAGTGCGTCGTCGACGCGGGGTGGATGACGAGACTGCGCACGTCGCCGATGTTGGCCAGGTGGCTGAACAGCGTGAGGTTGTCGACCAGCGCGCGCCCCGCATCCACCCCGCCTTTCAGCTCGAACGACAGCACGGCGCCGACACCCTTGGGAGCGTACTTGTTGGCTGTGGCGTACCAGGGGCTCGTGGGCAGGCCCGCGTAGTAGACAGTGGCGATGTCGTCGTGCGCGTCGAGCCATTCCGCGACGTCCTGAGCGTTCTGCACGTGGCGTTCGATGCGCAGGCTCAGGGTCTCGATGCCCTGGATGAGCTGCCACGCGCTTGCCGGAGCGATCGACGAGCCCAGGTCGCGGAGCAGCTGCACGCGCGCCTTGATGATGTAGGCGATGCCATCTCCGAGTGCCTCGGAGTAGTTCACGCCGTGGTACGAGGGATCGGGCGATGTGAGACCGGGGAAACGGTCGGGGTTCTTGCTCCAGGCGAACTTTCCTCCGTCGACGATGACGCCGCCGATGACGGTGCCGTGGCCGCCCAGGAATTTAGTGGCGGAGTGCACGATGATGTCGGCGCCGTGCTCGAACGGGCGGATCAGGTAGGGCGTCGCGATCGTGTTGTCGACGATGAGCGGCACGCCCGATTCGTGGGCGACGTCGGCGACGAGCTCGATGTCGAGGATGTTGATCTTGGGATTGCCGATCGTCTCGGCGAAGAAGAGCTTCGTGTTGGGGCGCACCGCACGGCGCCACTCCTCGGCGTCGTCTTGGTTCTCGACGAAGGTGGTCTCGATACCGAGCTTGGCGAGCGTGTACTTGAAGAGGTTGTAGGTGCCTCCGTAGATCGATGCGCTCGACACGATGTGGTCGCCCGCCTCGGCGATGTTCAGCACGGCGAACGTCTCTGCGGCCTGACCCGAAGCGACCAGCAGGGCTGCGGTCCCTCCCTCGAGGGCGGCGACCCGCTCCTCGACGACGTTCTGCGTCGGGTTCTGGATGCGCGTGTAGATGTTGCCGAACTCGGCGAGGGCGAACAGGTTCTTCGCGTGGTCGGAGTTGTTGAAGACGTACGAGGTCGTCTGGTAGATCGGTGTGGCGCGGGCGTTGGTCACCGGATCGGGGGCCGCCCCGGAGTGGATCTGCTTGGTCTCGAATTTCCAGCTGGCGTCGTTGTCGCTCATGAGTCCTGCTTCCTTGGGGCGGGTGCGAGAGCGGATCGCTCTCAGGCGAGCCTAGGAACCGGGTGCACGAGCGTCAACGGGCGTGGACACACGACGTAACAGCCACCGCGGATGCGGCTCGACCAGGGGTCTGAAGAGTCTTCGCACGGGCTTCGACGCGAGCAGGAACGTGACGACGATCGCGAACACGATCATGCCCGGTAGATACCAGAAGGGCACATCGCCTTCGAGGACGCCGGACTCACGGAACGGATACAGCACGAAGGTATGCAAGAGGTAGATGTAGAGGGTGGCTTGGCCGAGGTCGGTGAAGACCGTGCGACGCCGGGGAACCAGGACCAGAAAAGCGAACGACAGGATGACGGCGACGCCGATCACCGCGAGACGTATGCCGCCGGCCCACCACTCGCCATACCCCATGTCCGCGTACGACTCGTCGAACAGCAGGAAACGCCGGATTCCGATCTGCCGCCAGAAGTCGATCCCCGCGAAGACGGCGACGGCGACAGCGCCGAACACGGCAAGAGCGCCGACGCGCCACCAGAGAACCGTCGAGGGCGACCACGACAACCACCGACGTGTCAGGTCGCTGCCTCGAAGCCGCCAGCCGAGCACGAAGAAGGGCAGCAGACCGAGAGTGCGAGACACGGCCAACTCCGACGTGATCGCCCCGAGGTATCCCGCCCACACCGAGACGACGATGCTGATGACGAGCGGATAGCGCAGTTGCGCGAGGTACGGGAGAGCGATGCGCCAGGCGATGAGAGAGAGGATGAACCACAGGGTCCAGGACGGTTGCGCGAGATCGATGTTCAGTGTGCCGACGATCGCCCAACGAATCAGGGTCCAGATCGTCTCGAAGATGAGATACGGCAGCACGAGGTCGGTGACAAGCCGCTTGAGTTGTTTCGCGCCTGGAGGGCTGGACTTGGCGAAGTAACCGCTCACGAGCACGAAGACGGGAACGTGGAAGGCGTAGATGACGAGGTAGACGCCGTACGAGGTGTCGGAGGCGTCGATGAGCCGCAGGATGGCGTGACCCACCACGACGAGGGTGATCGCCATGAAGCGAGCGTTGTCCCACAGTGGCAGTCGCGCCTTCGATCCGGTGGCGGGCGCGGGGGTGCCCGGCTGGTCTGGCTGAAGCGGTGACGTCACGGCGACAAGCCTAGCTTCGGCTCGACAGCCCGGCTTCGGAGAGGCAGCCGCCTCGCATCAGGCGGTCAGGACGGCGGTCTCGAACGCACTACCGTGGAATCGGAGTTCTAACCCTGTCGGAAGAGGTATGTCAATGAGTCGTCGTGCGGTCGTCACCGGAGCAAGCTCGGGGATCGGAGAGGCCACGGTCGTCGCGCTCCGTGCCGCCGGTTGGGATGTCGTGGGAGTAGCGCGACGCCGGGACCGGCTCGAAGCGCTCGCGGAGCGCACCGGTGCCGAGTACTTCGTCGCAGATCTGACGGTGCAGAGCGAGGTCGATGCGCTCGCGGGGTATCTCGCGGAGACCGGTGGTGTGAGCACTCTGGTGAACAACGCCGGCGGTGCACGCGGTCTCGACTCGATCGAGAACGGTGAGGTCGACGACTGGGCCTGGATGTACGAGGTCAACGTACTCGCCGTCAAGAGAGTGATCACGGCACTTCTGCCTCTTCTTCGCGACTCGATCGGAGACGGGGGCGTCGCCGACATCGTCACGGTCACCTCGATCGCGGGCCACACGGCTTACGAGGGCGGGGGCGGCTACAACGCGGCCAAATTCGCCGCGCACGCCATGCTCGACGTGCTGAGGCTCGAGGTGAGCGGCGAACCGATCCGTGTGCTCGAGATCGCCCCCGGCATGGTGTACACCGAGGAATTCTCGCTGAACCGTTTTGGAGGCGACAAGGAACGCGCGGAGAGCGTCTACGCGAATGTGCCTGATCCGCTGGTCGCCGACGACGTCGCGCGAGTGATCGTGTCGATGATCGAGCAGCCTCCGCACGTGTCGCTCGACCTCGTCGTCATCAAGCCGGTGGCGCAGTCGGCACCGCACAAGGTGCATCGGGGGGCCCTCCGTGTACGACCCGACGATCACCGGGTCTGATCCGAGCTAGTCCTTCGCGTCGACCGGAACGACCGGGTCTGCGAACGCAAGACGGGGCACGAAGAAGAGCAGAACGGTCGCGGCCAGTGCGCCGAGGCCGCAGATGATCCACACCTGCATGTAGCCGAGAAGGCTCGAGGCGGTGGATGTGACGGTGGAGGCCCCGGCGAAGAGCACCACTCCGAAGATCGCCGAGGCGAACGAGCCGCCGATCGTCTTCGTGGTGTTCGTCAGCGCGGCCGCGACGCCGGTCTGGCCACGAGGCGCCGCGGCGGCAGCGGCGCTGGGGAGCGCGCCGACCAGCGCACCCGACCCGAGCCCGGCCAAGACCATATTGGCGACCACCTGTGTCGCAGTGTCGTGGAAGGGAAGGAACAGGAGGTAGCCGACCGCCACCAGGAATGCGCCTCCGATGAGGGCGACTCGAGGCGTGGCCCAGGTCGAGATGATCGGAAAGAGGATCGCTCCGATGATCATCGACACGAGATACGCCCCGATGAGGTTGGAGATGTCGCTCGCGGCCAGGCCCAGGCCATACCCGTTGATGGGATCCGTTCCGGCGAATGTGCTGAGCGGCGCTTGTGCTCCCAGGAGGCTTATCCCGATGAGTGCGGCGGTGAGCTGCACCGGCCACATGGTGGGCTGGGCGAGAACTCTCATGTCGATGGCCGGGTCGGACTGTCGCCGCTCGTAGCGCACGAATGGCACGAAGACGAGGGCTCCGATGACGATGAGTGCCCAGACCCACCAGGTCTCCGGGCCGTTTATCCTCAAGAAGGTCAGCCCTGAGGTGATGAGCAGCAGGCCCGCGGTGAGGATCGCGAAGCCGGCGAGGTCGAGGGAACGACCAGGTTGCGGTGACGATTCCGGAACGCCGAGCAGAACCACGAAGAAGACGAGGGTGACGGCGATCGCCGGAATCATCAGGGTCGGAGCGACGGCGTCGCCGAACGCGGCGAACACTCTGCCACCTGCCAAGGCGCCGAGGATCGCGCCCGCCTCGAGGGCGACGACGAGCAGGCCCGCCGCACGTCGGGTCTGCGATGCAGCGCGGCCGGTGCGGCGCCCTCGCTCGAAGATCAGTGCGACCTCGAGAGGTAGCCACACCACGTAGAACCCCTGCAGTGCCCACGCGATCAGAAACGACACGAAGTCGCCTGCGAAGACGAGCCACCAGCTCGCCGCAGCCGTCAGAACGGTCGTGAGAAGCAGCATCCGCTTGTGGCCCCACATATCGCCGAGCTTCGCGATGATCGGCACGACGAGGGCCGCGACCAGGAGTTGACCGGCCTCGAACCAGTTGAAGTCGGCGTCGACGATGTTCAGATGCTTCACGAGGTCGGGTATAAGAGGGATGTAGTACCCCTGAAGGATGCCGCTGGTGATCTCGACGAGGAAGAGATAGCCGATCAGGCTCGCCGTGACGCCCATCGACGTCGTGCCGAGAGATCGCGTCTGGCCACGTCTCGGCCTGCCAGGTTCGGTCGTCATGAGCGGATGTTACTCGCGCTGTGCCAGGTGAGAAAACCGGTACCGTATGAGGCATGGTTCGAAGTGACGAGACGACAACTGCAGACGTGGCCCCGGTGGCCGAACCCGAGAGGGAGGTGCTCGGTTGGCTCGAATTCGGTGATGCCTCTCGCGACCTCGCGAGAGACGTGCTCGGAAGCGGCTTCGTACCCGACTTCGTGATCGCGATCGCCCGCGGTGGTCTCCTCCCGGCCGGCGCGCTCGCCTACGCCCTCGGAACCAAGAGCTGCGGCAGCCTCAACGTGGAGTTCTACTCCGATGTCGAGACCACTCTCGCCGAGCCCATTCTGCTGCCGCCGATGCTCGACAACACAGCCCTCATCGGCAAGAACATCCTTCTGGTCGACGACGTGGCCGACTCCGGCCGCACGCTCGCCATGGTCGTCGGACTTCTCGAGAACGTCGGAGTCATCGTCAAGACGGCGACGCTGTACTCGAAGCCTCGTTCCGTGATCGAACCCGACTTCTTCTGGCGCAAGACCGACCGATGGATCGTCTTTCCCTGGTCGGCGCATCCTCCCGTCAGCGTCTGATGTCCATCCATCTCTGCGGCGGCGGCTGGCCCTTCGATGCCGACGGTGCCGTCTTTCGTCCCTTCCTCGACGAGGCGACGGGGCGGGCCACCGATGCGGGTCGCCTCGACGGCCCGCGCATCGCCATCGTGCTCGTGCGCGACGGCGACGGTCCGGAGAAGTTCGTGGAGCTGTCAGCCGTGTTCGGAAGTCTCGGCAAGATCGAGCCGATCGCCGTACTCGCCCCGGAGGGCGCATCGATCGACGACTCTCTCCTCGTCGACATCGACGGGCTGGTCGTGTGGGGAGGGCTCGTGCCGGCCTACCGCGAGAGCCTGCAGTCGTCGTTCGCCACGATCCGGGCGCTGGTGGAGTCGGGCGTTCCCTACTTCGGAATATCGGCCGGCGCCGCTGTCGTCAGCGATGGAGCCCTGATCGGCGGGTGGAAGATCGGCGACGTGCAGGTCTGCCCCGTCGATGCATCACAGGAGATCGAGCAGGTGACCGTCGCCGCGGGAATCGGCCTCATCGATACCGCGATCGACGTCCATGCGGCGCAGTGGGGCACGGTGGCGCGCCTCATCGCTGCGACGGAGGCAGCGGTCGTCGACGGCGGTCTGGCGATCGACGAACAGACGACGTTGATCGTCGGCGACGGTTCGCTGCGGGTCATCGGATCGGGCAGCGTCTGGTCTGTGTCGCGTGACAGCGGCTCCGTGCGTGTGTCGACCATCGGTGTCGGCTGAGCGATGACGGGATCGCTGCCCACCCTCGTGTCCGAGGGCCTGATCGACCCGGCATGGGCGGAGGCGCTGGCTCCAGAGGAGGAGACCATCGTCGCGCTGGGGGACTTCTTGCGCGCCGAGGTCGCTGCGGGGCGCGGCTATCAGCCGAGCGGCCGAAACGTGTTCCGGGCATTCCGGCGACCTCTGTCGGAGGTGCGGGTACTCATCGTGGGGCAGGATCCGTATCCCACGCCGGGGCATCCGATCGGCCTCTCGTTCGCGACCGATGCGCACGTGCGCCCGCTGCCGCGGAGCCTCCAGAACATCTATCGCGAGCTGCGCGACGACGTCGGAGTGGAACCTCCACCTCACGGAGATCTGAGCTCGTGGTCCCGTTCCGGCGTCATGCTGCTCAACAGGGTGCTCACGGTGCGCGCCGGGGAGGCCGGCTCGCATCGCAAGAAAGGCTGGGAGCGCGTGACCGACCTCGCCGTGCGCACTCTCGTGGCTCGCGAGGCACCACTGGTCTCGATCCTGTGGGGCCGAGACGCCGCGTCGCTCACGCCGCTCCTCGGAGACACCCCGATCATCGAGTCGGCGCATCCCAGCCCGCTCTCTGCGAGCCGAGGATTCTTCGGATCCCGACCCTTCAGCCGTGCGAACGCGCTGCTCGAAGCCCAGGGGGCTCAGCCCGTCGACTGGTCGCTTGCGTCGACGGCGGAATAGGCTTGCACAATGCTTGAAGAGGAGTACCAGCCCCGCCGTAGACTGCCGCCCGCTCTGCGTCCGAAGTCGCCGCCGCCGCCGAAGTTCGAATACATGATTCGTGACGCGACGACGCGCGATCTCCCCGATATTCGCGAGATCTACAACCACTACGTGGCCAACAGCACCGTCACCTTCGACGAGGACCCGATGTCGCTGAAGGCGTGGCGCTCCAAGTTCGCCTGGGTCGCGAAGCTCGGATTTCCCTTTCTCGTGGCGGTGTCGCCGAGCGGGAACGTTCTCGGCTTCGCCTATGTCGCCCCGTGGAAAGAGAAGGCGGCCTATCGACGCACCGTCGAGAACTCGATCTACCTCGGGCCGGCCGCCACGGGCAAAGGCCTCGGCAAGGCGCTGATGGGCGAGCTTCTGACTCGGGCGAAGGCTGCGGGCATCAAAGAGGTGCTCGCCGTGATCGCCGACCAGGGCGCAGAGGCATCGCTCAAGATGCACGAGGGCTTCGGATTCAAAGAGGTCGGTCGTCTCGGACGGGTCGGGTTCAAGTTCAATCGCTGGCTCGGAACCGTCATGCTGCAGAAGTCGCTGAAGTAGCCCGACGCATCCCGTCTACTCGCCGGTGGCGCCGTCGAGCATCTCGCGCAGGATGTCGATGTGGCCGATATGGCGTGCCGTCTCCTCGATGAGATGCACCGTGATCCACCGCAGGGTGAATCGGCCATCTCGGCCGCGGCAGACTTCGTCGAGCGAGTGCCTCCGCTGCACTGCGCGTGACTCGGCGACGGCGGATACGTAGTCGGCGACGATGTCTGCGAGGGTGTCCTCGTCGGTGATCCTGAACTCGCCGTCCGGATCTTCGTCGGACCATCGGTACGAGAGATTCGACTCACCGTCCATCACCTCGCGGAACCACGAGCGTTCGACATCGGCGAGGTGCCGAATGAGCCCCGCCACCGTGGTGAGCGAGGGCAGGAGGCGGCGCGCTGCGTCCTCATCGCTCAGTCCTGTCGCCTTGTACACGACGGTCGCACGCTGCAGGTCGAGAAAGCCCTCGAGGAGCTCGCGTTCGTCGCCCCGGTCGGGCGGTTGAGGGCGGTTGTCGGCGGGAAGCGTTCCGGTGCTTGTCGAGGTCACGGTCTCCAGCCTAGAACTAGGCTCGATTCATGACCGCTCCGCACGAGTTCTCGGCCCTCGACCAGTACCGCCTCCTGCAGCGAGGAGAGCTCGGCGTCGTCGAGCTGACCCGGCACTACCTCGACCGCATAGAGGCACACAATGGCGAGCTCGGCGCGTTCTTCACCGTGACGGCCGAGCGCGCACTCGAACGGGCCCGACACGTCGAGTCGCACGTTCCGCGGTCCACGCGCCTCTGGGGGATGCCTTTCGCCGACAAGGACCTGTGGAGGCGGGAGGGGGTACGCACGACATTCGGTTCGCGCGCTTTTGCCGACTCCGTGCCCGAGACGAGCGACGAGCTGCCCCGAGTCCTCGACGAGGCGGGAGGCGTCAGCCTCGGCAAGACGGCGACGCCCGAATTCGGTATGACGAGCCACAGCGAGACCGCTCTGGCGCCGGCCGCCCGCAACCCGTGGAATCTCGATCTCGGTCCGGGAGGGTCGAGCGGGGGAGCGGCTGCCGCCGTCTCGGCCGGGCTGCTCCCGTTCGCGCCGGGGTCGGACGGCGGCGGATCGATCCGCATCCCCGCAGCGGCCTGCGGTCTCGTCGGCATCAAGCCGTCTCGTGGCAGGGTGCCGGCCCTGTCGGGTATCGATGCTCTCGGCGGTCTGCCTGTGGCCGGACCGATCGCCCGCAGCATCGCAGACGCGGCCTTCCTGCTCGACGGAATGATCGGGCGCCGCGGCTCGCTGATCGACGATCACTTCGCTCTGCGTGCTCCGAGTGAGGATGACGGAGACTTTCTGGGCTACGCCATCAGGGGAGATGGCCGCTTTCAGATCGGCGTCTGTGTCGACTCTCCGTGGTCGACATCCCACGAGATCGTCGTCGACCCCCAGATCTCCGCAGTGCTCGAGGATGCTGTCACGCTGATATCCGAGCTCGGGCACGGAATCGAGGAAGTCGATCTCGCACCCGCGCCCGCATACGGCGCTGCATTCACAACCGTGTGGCAGGCCGGTGCTGCCCAGATTCGGCTGGGTTCAGATGCGTCGGCGCGGGCGAGCGATGCGGATGCCGATGGTGACGTAGAGCCGCTCACCCGCTGGCTTCGACGGCGTGGCCGGGAACTGTCGGCCGTGCAGCTCGCGGAGGCACTGGCCGAGCTGTCCCGCTTCGAGCGCCGAGTCATCGGCGACTTCTCCGGATTCGATGCGATCCTCACTCCGACTCTCGCCCTGCTTCCGCGACCCATCGGGTGGTACGACGCCGTCGATACCGAACGCAACTTCGCTCAGCAGGTGGAGTATTCGCCGTTCACGTCGTACGTCAACGCCTCCGGGCTTCCGGCGGTCACGCTGCCGGTCGGCATGAGTTCGGGCGGTCTCCCGATCGGCGTGCAGCTCATCGGTCGGCCAGGGGGAGAGGGCATTCTGCTCGCGCTGGCGCGTCAGATGGAACGCCGGTTGCGGTGGGATGTGCGGCATCCGCCAATCTGGGAGTGAACAGATTCTCTTCGCAGGTTAGGTATGCCTATACTAAGTCCGATGAGAGTTCTGATGACCGAGGCGGGAGCCATGCCCACGACCGCCGGGCGCGTACTGCTGGCAGGCGATTCGTCGATCATTCCCGTCATCCAGGGGCTGATAGAGACTCTTCCTGATACGGCTCGCGGGCAGATCTTCATCGAGGTCGAGACGGCACTCGACATCATTGCGCTCGAGACACCCGAGCGCATCACCGTGAGTTGGCTGGCGCGCGATGTGCGTGCCGGTGCTCCTGGGCAGGTACTCGGTCGTGCGGTCCGAGCGTGGGTGAGTGAGATGACCACCGGCGATGTCGTCGCCGATGGAGCCGAACTCTGCGTCTGGCTCGGTGGCGAGGCCGCGCGAATCGACGATCTTCGTGCAGACCTGGCAGAACGGCTCGGCTCCAGCCGCGAGACACTCGCTCGATAGTCCGAGTCCGACGGCGTTCCGGTTCTCGAAGGCCGGCCCTCGTCTAGAACGCCGTGTTGCAGTAGACCGGCGTCGCCGGGGCGAGTAGACGCTGCAGCATCGTCGCGGAGCCGGGAACGACCTCTCGCAGGGCGCCCGCTGCTGCAGCTACGCGGGCATCCGCGCCGCCGAGGTACAGGGCGCCGAGCACCCACGCATCCATCTCGATGTCGACCGAAGCCGAGCCGAGCCGCTCGAGGCGCCCCACGCCCGCTTCTACCGACAGCGTGAACGAGCCCTCGGCGAACCCGAGCGAGTCTGTCACTCGGAACGAGACCGTGCCGTCTTCGACGTAACCTCGAGCGCTGAAGGCCGCAATCGGGTCGAGGATGCGAAGCCAGATTCGGTCCTCCACGGTGCTGACAGTCACCACGCGCGGGTCGACCAGAGCCCACCGCAGCGCGTCGTCGGGCATGCCAGACGAGAAGGTGACGCGCGTGGTCAGGTCGATCGATGCGAGGTAGTGCCAGAGGGACAAATAGGCATCGGGGGAGGCGGCGACGAGGTCGTTGACCTCGATCGCCGGAGGCTTCGACTCCCATCCGGTGAAGCGGTAGGTGACGTAGCCGTCGACATCGCCGGCCTCGCTGTAGTGCACGGCGGCCCGACGAGCACTGTCTTCTTCGCCTTCGTCGTTCAGCCTTCCGGAGATGCGATCGGGGTACGCGGCGTGCCGGCCTATCGAACCCGGCTGCGCGTCGTGGAAGGCGTCGAACACCGCCGTGGCGATCGCGGGGATATCGCGAGGATCGACAACGCTGCACTGGCCGGAGGGTGTCTTCGCGAGTGCGAAACGCGCGTCGGTCTCGACGGTGAGTTCGTGGATCCACGTCGCCGCACCAAATCCGAAGCGTCGGTAGATCGATGCCTCTGACGCGGTGAGCGCAGCCACCGCGAACCCCGCCTCAGCCGCGCGACTGAGATCGTCGGTCATCATGCGCCGCAGGATCCCACGCCGCCGATGTGTCGCGCGAACGGTCACCGACGAGATGAGGTGGGCGGGAATCTGGACTCCGGGGCTCACCGTGAGGGGCTTCTCGAACGACGCGAAGGTGGCCACAGGAATATCGGAGCGCAACGAGTGCTCGGGCGACCCGGTGTCGTACACGCCCGTGAGCTGCTGACCGTCCTCGACGAGGTATCCCGCCAGGGCGGCGGCATGTGCCTGCGTCGGCCGGCGACCCAGAAAGCCGAGAAAATCCGCCTCGAGCCAACCGGCGGTGGGCCCGTCGGCGGTCTCGCCATCGCGGCCTGCCGGAAAAGTACGGAGTTCGAGGGACTGTGTTGAGGTGCTCACACCCTCCACGTTAGCGCCCACCGCGCCGCGTCTCAGTCGATGGGCTCGAGCAGGCCGGCCTCCGAGGTGTCGAGCGAGATGGTCGGGAGCGACGAGGTGATGACGCTTCCATCTGCCCTGAGGTTGCCCTCGACGTCGGCCGCCCGGGGAGCGCCCGGCAGCCGGGGCCCCTGGTGATCCAGCCCGATGAGAACGGGCTCGCCCGCCTGCACGGTGACACGCTCACCACGAACGAAGACCGTGGCCCTGTCGCCGTCCTCGACCGTCAGCTCGATGTCTGCCTGCCTCACGTCGACCCGGACCCGAGTGTCGCGCAGGGTGATGCGGTACGTGAGCCCCTGCCATTCTTCGGGCAGACGCGGATCGATCGTGATGCGTCCGCCGTGGTCACGGAAGCCTCCGAAGCCGTAGACCAGAGCGCTCCAGACGCCACCGGTCGACGCAACGTGCACTCCGTCTGCGGTGTTGTTGTGCAGATCTGCCAGGTCGACGAAGAGGCCCGAGGTGAAGTACTTGAGCGCCAGGCTCGAATACCCGACCTCGGCCGCGATGATCGACTGCACCACGGCCGACAGCGTCGAGTCGCCCGTGGTGATCGGATCGTAGTAGTCGAAGTCGGCGCGTTTCTCGGCCGCCGTGAACTGATCGCCCTGCAACAGCAGTGCCAGAACCACGTCGGCCTGCTTCAGAACCTGGAAGCGGTAGATCACCAGCGGGTGGAAGTGCAGAAGGAGGGGGCGCTTCTCGGGCGGCGTGTGCGAGAGATCCCAGCGCTCCTTCTCGAGGAACTGGGCGTCCTGCGGGTGGATCCGCAGATTCTCGTCGAACGGAATGTGCATGGCCTCGGCGGCACGGGACCACTCGTCGATCTCGGCCTCGTCGAACTTGACCCTCGCGACCATGCGGTCGTACGCCTGCGGATCCTCTTCACGGATGCGGGTGACAGCCGCGGCGGCGGAGCGCAGATTCGAGCGTGCCATGACGTTGGTGTAGAGGTTGTCGTTGACGACTGTTGTGTACTCGTCGGGCCCGGTCACGCCGTGGATGTGGAAGATGTCTCCACCGTTCGCCCGCCAGAATCCCAGGTCGGCCCACATACGCGCGGTCTCGACCAGGATGTCGATCGCCTCGCGAGCCAGGAAGTCCTCATCGCCCGTTGCCGAGACGTACTGGGTGAGCGCGTGAGAGATGTCGGCATCGATGTGGTACTGCGCCGTTCCGGCGGCGTAGTACGCGCTGGATTCGAGGCCGTTGATGGTGCGCCACGGAAACAGGGCGCCGAGCTGATTGAGTTCGGTCGCACGCATGCGGGCGTGGTCGAGCATCGCGTGCCGGAAGCGGAGAGCGTTGCGTGCGGCGATCGGAGACGTGTAGGTGAGGAACGGCAGTACGTATACCTCGGTGTCCCAGAAGTAGTGGCCGCCGTAGCCCGATCCGCTGACGCCCTTGGCCGAGACTCCCTGGCCGTCGGCGCGCATCGATGCCTGCGCGAGCTGGAACAGGTTCCATCGCGTGGCCTGCTGGAGAACCGGCTGGCCGGGCAGCACCACGTCGGTGCGGGCCCAGAACTCCGAGAGCCACTCGCGCTGGCGCTCGACGAAGGACTCCATTCCCTCGTCACGTGCACGGTCGAGAGTGCGATCGCAGCGGTCTGCCAGTTCGCGCGTGGGTACGCCCGACGACGTGTGGTAGCTCACCGTCTTCGTGATGCGAATCGTCTTGCCCTGGTGAGCGCGGATGCGATAGACGTGCTTGGCCAGATCGTCGCCGATCTGGGACGACTCCTCGAACTCGTTCTCGGTCTCGATCGTGTGGTCTGCCCCGCAGGCGATCGTCATGCCCGAGTTGGTGCAGCGGTAGCCCAGCACGTAGCGACCGTCTTCGTCGCGCTTGTAGCGCGGCTGGAGGACGCGATCGGTGAACGCCTCGGCTTTGCGGGGGTCGAAATCCTTCGATGCGGCGGTCGGAGCGTGGTACTCGTCGATGCCGTCTTGTCTGTTGAGGATCTGGCTCGAGATGACGACAGAGGCGTCGGCGTCGAGCAGGGTCACCTCGTAGTCCATGAACGCCAGGTGGCGATCGGTGAAGGAGACCATGCGACGCGAGTTGATGAGTACCCGCTTGCCGGACGGCGTACGCCATTCCAGAGAGCGGCGCAGGATGCCGTCGGCGAAGTCGAGCCGTCGCTCGTACATCGGCAGATCGGCTTCAGTCAGAACCAGCGGCTCGTCGTCGACGTAGAGCCGGATGATCTTGGCGTCTGGGGCGTTGACGATGGTCTGGCCGACCCGGGCGAAGCCGAAGGCCTCTTCGGCGTGCCTGATGGGCCAGGTCTCATGGAACCCGTTGATGTAAGTGCCGTGCTCGTGGCCGTCTCGCCCCTCGTCGACGTTGCCGCGCAGACCGAGATAGCCGTTGCCGATGGCGAAGAGGGTCTCGGTGCGGCCCATGTCCTTCGAGCTGAAGTCCGTTTCGACGAGTGCCCACTCGTCGAGCGGAAAACGGTTGCGGTCGAGCGGATCGCGGGAGATCAGATTCATGAGGGCTGCCCTGGTGTAGAGGTCGAAGACGAAGAAGGGGAGAGGGGAAGCAGTTCGTCGAGGTCGTCGACCACGATGTCGGCACCGCTTGCGAGAAGTTCGGGTGCGCCGGCGCCGCGGTTCACACCGAGGACGAGACCGAATTTACCATCGCGTCCGGCCTGCACTCCCGAGTGGGCGTCCTCGACGACGACGCACTGCTGAGGCGTCAGCCCGAGCAGCTCCGCGCCGTATGCGTAGGTCGCGGGTGACGGCTTGCCTGCCAGATCCTCCCGGGCAGCGACGAGGCCGTCGACGACCACGTCGAAACGATCGCGGATGCCCGCGGCACGCAACACGGGTTCGGCGTTGCGCGAGCTCGACACGACCGCCACGAGGATTCCCTCGTCGGTGACGGCATCGAGAAAACGTAGGGATCCCGGGTACGGTGCGACGCCGTCTGACTCGAGCGACTCGGTGAACGCGGAGTTCTTGCGGTTGCCGAGGCCGCAGATCGTCTCGAGCTCGGGCGAGTCCTCCGGTGTGCCCTCCGGAAGGGTGATCGAGCGCGAGGCCAGAAACGACCGCACGCCGTCATAACGGGGCTTGCCGTCGATGTACGCGAAGTAGTCGGCGTCGGTATACGGCTCGTCGATGCCGCGTGAGGCGAGATACGGGGAGAAGAGGCGAGCCCATGCCGACATGTGCACGTCGGCGGTCGGTGTGAGAACTCCGTCGAGATCGAAGAGCACAGCTTTCAACGACGTGAGTCGAGCGCGTGCATCAGTGATGGAGAGCACCGGGATCGGGGCAGAAGTCACAGGTATCCTCGGGGGGTTTCTGAGGGCAAGAAGAAAAGGGGGAAGACGTCGGGTGAAGCGGGTAACTCCGCCATAGTAGCGGCTGCATGGAAACGTTTCCGCACCGCCGGGTCAGTCGGTGACGACCTCGAGATCGACGAGTTTCTCGGATGCCGCCCAGAGCCGTTCCGCGAGGGCGTCGTCGCGCGCGGCGCCGCTCGTCCTGCCGTTCGGGACCAAGCCGTCGAAGTATGTTCCGCTGGGCACGGGATGCTCGGCGACAGACGCCAGTTCGATCAGCGGCACGGCCCCGGTCTCCGGAGTGATTCCGAGTCCACCGTTGCCGAGCGCATTGCCGAGCCGGAGCATCCACGAGTCGGCGCCGAACGAGGTCGTGACGAACCCCGGATGAAACGCGTAGGCGGTGATGCCGCTGCCCTGGGTTCTGCGCGCGAGCTCTCGCGTGCCGAGCAGCACCGCGGTCTTGGCCGAGCCGTAGGCCCGCCATCCGCCGAGCCACAGCCCCTTGCGCGAGTCGAGGTCGTCGAGTCGAAGCCTTCCCCACCGATTCGCCACGCTTGCGGTCGCTATCACGGTGACCGGATGCCCCGCGGCCGCCGTTTCGCGCAGTCGCGGCAGAAGCAGGCGGGTGAGGAGGAAGGGCGCGAGATAGTTGACCTGAAAGGTCGTCTCGTGGCCGTCTGTCGTTTGGGAACGGCGTGAGAAGAGTCCGCCGGCGTTGTTCGCGAGCACGTCGATGCGGTCGAATCGCTCGAGGAGCTCGCCCGCCACGCGGCGAACGTCGGACAGCGACGCGAAGTCGGCGACGAACGGCTCGGCATTCGTGATGGATGCGGCGACGTCGCGCGTGCGGTCGGTATCGCGTCCGAGAACAGCGACCCGGGCGCCGCGACGCCCCAGCTCTTCGGCCGCGGCCCGCCCGATTCCCGAGCTGGCGCCGGTGATGACCACCGTCGCGTCGACCGTGGCGCGACCGGATCGGGTCATCGGTAGTTGCCCTTCTCCAGGCCGGCTTCGATTTCGAAGCGGTTGGTGAGGGGGTTTCGACCCGCGAGAAAGTACAACACGGGAAAGACCAAGCCGTATTTCTTCCACTGGGCGCGGTGCACGGCCTCGTGTTCGAGCACGAGAGGTTTCGTGTTCGTGTCGGTGAGGTAGACCCCGCCTACGCACGATCCGCCGCGGGAGAACGACCATGTCGGCATGCCCTCGCAGACGAAGAGACCGTCGACGCGCCTCACCTTTCCGGTGCTGAGAGAGAAGCCCCAGATCAGCGCGACGGACGTGGCGTAGAGATAGCCGATGCGGGCCAGCGGGGGAGCGAGTACGACGGACTTCACTGCCCTCGTCAGGGCGATGTCGGGTATGGCGATCGGCTTCACGCGCCGACGGGCCGTCCGTAGGTCTCGAGCAGGCGAAGCCAGATCTCGTTCATGGTCGGGTAGGCGGGAACCGCGTGCCACAGACGGTCGAGAGGGACCTCGGCGGTGACAGCGATCGTGGCCGCGTGCAGCATCTCTCCCACATCCGGGCCGACGAAGGTCACTCCCAGGATGACGCGGCGATCCTCATCGACCACCATGCGGGCCGTGCCCTTATACCCGTCGGCGTGCACACTCGCGCCGGCTACATTGCCGATCTCGTAGTCGACGACACGGGTGCGGTAGCCGGCCTTCTCCGCGGCGGCCGCGGTCAGTCCGACCGACGCGACCTCGGGGTCGCTGAACGTCACCTGAGGAACGGCCTGATGGTCGGCCGTGGCGACGTGAGCGCCCCACGGCTCGTCGAGCACCTCGCGACCTCGGGCACGAGCGGCGATCACGTCGCCGGCGGCCCGAGCCTGGTACTTACCCTGGTGGGTCAGGAGAGCACGGTGGTTGACGTCGCCCGTGGCGTAGAGCCACCCTCCGTCGAACGGTTCACCGTTGTCGTCGACGACGCGCAGGGTGTCGTCGACCCTCAACCATTCGCCCGGTGTGAGCCCGATGGTCTCGAGTCCGAGGTCTTCGGTGCGGGGCGTGCGCCCGGTGGCCACGAGGAGCTCGTCGGCTATCACGGTCGATCCGTCGTCGAGATGAACGACGACGTCGCCGCTCGCGAGTCGGTCTACCGATGCCGGTGAGGTGTGCAGGCGCAGAGTCACTCCGAGATCCGTGAGCGAGGCGCCGACGAGCTCACCGGCGAACGGCTCCATGGCCTCGAGGATTCCGCCGCGAGCAATGAGCGTGACGGCGGAGCCGAGAGAGGCGTACGCCGTGGCCATCTCGACCGCGACGACGCCGCCGCCGATGATCGAGAGCCGAGGCGGGATCGCCTGCGCGCTCGTCGCTTCACGGCTGGTCCATGGACGAGCCTCCGCCAGACCCGGAACATTCGGGAGCAGCGCGGCTGAGCCGGTGGAGACGGTGATCGCGTGTTTCGCCGAGTACCTGGTGGTCGTACCGTCGGCACCCGTCACCTCGATCTGCCGGGGGCCGACGAAGCGCGCGTACCCGCGGATGAGATCGATGCCCGCGCTGGCGACCCAGTCGGCCTGGCTCTCGTCATTCCAGTCTTTCGTGAACGAGTTGCGCCGCTTCAGTACCGCCGCAACATCGAGGTCGCCGGTCACCGCCTCCTTCGCGCCTTCGACCGACCGGGCTGCCCGCAGCACCGATCCGCTTCGGAGCAGAGCCTTGGACGGCATGCACGCCCAGTAGCTGCACTCGCCCCCGACGAGTTCGCTCTCGACCAACGCGGTTCGCAGGCCGCCCTGCACCGCGCGGTCTGCGACGTTCTCGCCGATGGCGCCGGCCCCGATGACGATGAGGTCGTATTCGGTCGTGGTCATGATGGTGTCCTTCGTCAGTGGCCGGTGAACTGAGCCGTCGTGCGGGCGGCGAATGCCTCGAGACCGATTCGCGCGTCGTCGCTCGAGGCGAGGCGGACGAGAGCGGGTTGGAGTTCGGCCTCGGCCGCCGCATCCCCCGCGCGCACCGCGAGTCTCGCGTTGGCGAGCGCTGCCTGCACGGCGAGCGGCGCCTGGGCCGCGACGCGCTCGGCCAGCTCGAGTGCGCGGTCGAACTGCGTTCCATCAGGAACGGTCTCTTGAACCAGGCCGATCCGGAGCGCCTCCGCCGCGTCGAACATGTCGCCCGTCAGAATCCAGCGCATGGCGTTCCCCCATCCCACGGCGCGAGGAAAGCGCAGGGTGGCGCCACCGAAGGGCAGGATGCCGCGGCTCACCTCGAGCTGCCCGAAGCGCGTCGATTCCGCCGCGACGACGATATCGCTGGCGAGCATCAATTCGATCCCGAGGGTGAGACAGATTCCCTGCACGGCCATCACGACCGGCTTGCTGAGGCTGCGCCCGGAGACCTGCCACGGATTGATGCCGTCAGCATCGACGTAGTCGATGCCCGATTCCGTGATGCGCGGGCCGATGTCGGCGAGGTCGAGTCCGGCGGTGAAGTGGTCACCGGCGGCGTGCACGAGTCCTACACGCAACTCGGGATCGGAGTCGAGTTCGCCGTACGCCGCGGAGAGCTGTTGCAGCATCGAGAAGTCGGCCGCATTGCGCTTGTCGGGCCTGTGAAGCTGCATCAGCAGAACGTGCCCGCGGCGCTCGGTCACGATCCGGATCTCGTCTGGTCTGCCGTCGGATTCGGTCATGGCGTGCTCTCTTCTGATCTCACCACGGGGCGGGTGAGGGCCGAGATGATGCGGAGGATGCTGGGCAGATCGTCGGACGCCGATTCCGGCGCCGATGGAGCGAATTCCGTGATGCCGGCGCCGACGAGCGAGAACCGGGCGCGGACCGCAGAGATCGCCTGCACGAGCTGCTGCACGGTGAGTCCGAACGGTTCGGGATAGCCGACGCCGTCGATCTCCGCAGGATCGATGACGTCGAGATCGACGTGGATGTATACGGAACGCGCTCCCGTCTCAGCGATCGCCTCGACCACGGCCTCGGGTCGTTGAAGCTGCTCGACCGAGACGACTCGAAGGCCCGCAGCATCGATATAGGCAGCCTCGTCGTCGTCGAGCGATCGTGTGCCGGCGAGCACCACTCGGGTGCTCTGCAGGACAGTGGCAGGCACAAGCGCCTCGGGACCATCGCCGAGCAGGCTCCGCAGCACCATTCCGTGGAACGCGTGAGATGGAGAGGTCTCGGGCGAGTTGAGATCGCCGTGAGCGTCGAACCAGACGACCGCGACAGATTCGCCAGACGACTCGAGGGCGTGCGGGATAGCTCCCAACTCGACGGCACAATCTCCGCCGATCGTCACGACCGGCCCGACAGTGGACGCGAGCACTCGTCGTTGATTCGCGAGCACCGACTGGATAGCCGTGTAGCGGAGAACGCCGGTACCCTGCGACTCGCCTGCACCGACGGGTACGTCGACGACTCTGGTCGCTGCGGCGGGCAGATCGCCCTGGATGGCCGACGCCCCGTCGACCAGGCGCATAGCCCTCGACGAACCGGAGCCCTGCCACTGGGGCACGATCACGAAAGTAGCTGGCACCTGCTCAGTCTTCCACGGTCTTCGGGGCGTCGGACCGGATGCTATTCGACCGGCGCGTCGATCGGCCGTGCCGGCTGGTTCTTCGCTTTCAGCTGCGCGAGACGGGCGTCGACTTCGGTGAGTTCCCCGAGATCGTCGAGGCTCTCGAACTGGGCATCGAGGCTCGAGGCAGTGAGCTCCTCTTGACCGCGCACTTTTGCCTCTTCGCGTCGGATCTTGTCCTCGAACCGACCGAGGTCGCTCGTGGGGTCGAGGAGGTCGATGCTCTTCAGCGCATCCTGCACGGTGCTCTGCGCCTCCACGGTCTTGGCGCGCGCCGCGAGCTCGTCACGCTTACGCGTGAGCTGGCCGAGCTTCTCTTTCATGGCGTTGAGGCCGGCCTTGAGCTTCTCGACCACCTCGGTCTGCGATGCGATCGACGGCTCCGCGTCGGTCGCCTCCTTCTCGCTCTGTAGCTGACGCGTCAAAGCCACCTTGGCGAGGGCGTCGAACTTGTCGGCATCGAGGGTGTTGCCGGCGACACGGAGCTCGTCGCCCTTCTGGCTCGCGGCGAGAGCCTTGCGACCCCAGTCTTCTGCCGTCTTCACATCTTCGCGGTGATCGTCTTCGAGCAGCCGCAGGTTGCCGATGGTCTGCGCGATGGCGCTCTCGGCATCGGCGATGTTGTCGCTGTAGTCACGAACGAGCTGATCGAGCATCAACTGGGGATCTTCGGCCTGATCGATCAGAGCGTTGATATTCGCCTTAGCAAGCTGCGTGATGCGACCGATGATGGACTGCTTTGCCATTGTCTTCTCCTTGGGTTGTGACCGTGGATCGTGCGTGTACTAGAAACGCCCGCCGCCGCCGCGACGCCCGCCCGACCGTGATGACGATGAACTCCGACGGGAGCCTGACGACCGCGAAGATCTCGACGAACCGGAGGAACGTGAACTTCCACCCCAGCTCGACGACCCTCCGAACAAGCCCCCGGAGTACGAGCGCCGCGACGAGCCGCCGCCCGAGAACAGTCCCCCGAGAAGGCCGCCGAGCGCGGCGGAATCCTGGTTGTCGTCTGGCCAGCCCTGGCTCGAAGGTGCGCTGTAGGCGTCGACGTCGCTGCGGGCGGACTGATCGGCGGCTTGCGCGAAGCTGTTCGCCTGCGTCGCGGAGGCCAGTGCACGTTCCGGGTCGGTCGTCTGCAGGCTCTGAGCCTCGGTGAGGAGCCGCTCTGCCTCGGCTATGCGCGTACGGGCATCGACGCTGACGGCCCCGCGGCGCGTGACGACATACTCCTTGACGCCAGAGATGGTGCCGGATGCGGCGGCGAGAGTTCTCGAGAGCTGCTCCTGTACGCGCGCCAGCCGTTGTGCCTGCTCGCGCTCGGCGGCGAGCGCGGCGTCTAGCGGTGCATTCGCCAGCTGGAGCGTCTGCAGCGCGGCGATGGGGTCGGAGGGGCCGGAGGCCTGTGCCTGGGCGACGGTCGCCTCGACCTGAGCGATCAACGGACCCAGTTCCGCGCTGCGGGCTGCTCCCTGAGGAGTCGACAGCAGTGCTCGTGCCTCTGCCGTGTCACTGGATGCTTCGCTGACCGCTGTTGCCAGCGCGGCGACGGCGTTCTGCAACGCGGTCGTCAAGGTGTCGATCGCTGAGAGGAGGACTCCGGCCTGTGCGACCGCGGCCTGCGCGCGTTGGATGCTCACGGCCGCCTCGCTCGCGCGACCCCCGGCGATGAGATCGGGTACGGCACGGGCCGTGGCATCGGCGTAGGACAGGAGTTTCTCGGCTTGAGAGGGGTTGTCGCTGACCGTCGCGAGCGCCTGTGGCGCGAACCGCGTGTTGAGAGACGCGAGGGCGGCGGTTCCTCTCGGCGCGTTCGCTCGCGTCGCCGCCACGCCCGATGCGATGGCGTCGAGCGCGGGCTGCGGATTCTTCTCGAGCTCGCGCAGCGCGGCGAACGCCTCGGCCTGGGCGTCGAGCTCGGCGTCGGCACTCGTGCAGAGCTCGATGATCCTCAGTGACCATGCCCTCCTGTCCTCCGCGCTGTCGGGGCTGCTGTCGTCGAGGCGCTGCTTGAGCGCGAAACTCTCACGCACCTTCTGCTTGGCGCTCTCCACGGTCTGGACGAATGTCGCGGTCGCGTCATCGCCGAACTGAGCGATCGCGAATCCCAGTTCCTGTTCGCTGCTCGAGACCGCGTCATCGAGTTCGACGAGGAGCCTCCCGACCTCTCGGTCAAGATCCTTCTGGCTCGGGCCCGTCTCGCCCGAACGAACCGCGGCAGCGGATGCTGTCCTGCGTCGGCGCAGAAAGACGATTCCGACGACGGCTGCAACGATGACGACCGTGCCGCCGAGAACCCAGGTCAGGGCGGTCGGGCCCCCGCCACGGACGGTCGGTTTCGCATCACCCGGGGTGATCACGGGAGCGGAGACGACGTCTCCACGGAGCAGATCGCCGAGACCGGTCGCTGCGTTCACAGCGGCTCCCGCCCAGTCGTTCTGGCGCAACGACGGCTCGATCGAGGAAGCTTCCAGCTGAGCGAGTTGAGCGTCGCTCAGGGCGAAATCGGGATCGACGGAGACCTGGTAGAGGCGATCGTCTGTGGCAACGGCCAGCAGCACATCGTTGACGCCGAGATCGTTCTTGATGGCCGTGTCATCCGCCCACGCCTGCCTGTCGTCGGCGCCCGTGAAGTCGTCGACGTAGACCACGAAGAGGTTGACACCCTCTTGTCTCGACAACTCGTCGAGCGCATTCTGCACTTCGGCCGCGCGAGGGCCGAGTACGCCCGTGCGGTCGACGATATACGCACCGTCGAAGTCGACGGGGTCGGTCGCTGCGGCCGACAGGGGCGCTTGGATGGCGAGCAGAGCGAAGAGCAGTCCGATCCCGGCGAGGAGGCCGGATCGGAGGCGGAAGAATCGTCGGCGATCGCTACTGGACATCGCAGGCAGTCTAGAACAGCGACGTGTCTCGGCGGTATCGACTCTGTGTGTCGGTTCGTTACGAACGCGCTGGGGTGCGTGCCTCGGAATCACCATGATGGATGCATGCCCACTCGCACCGAGAAGCGACTCAGCGTCGTCGAGGTAACCCGGTACCGCCCCCGCGACGTCGAGTATCACGCCTACGTCGAGGTGCTCAACTCTCGCGCCGTGCGCGCCGCCGAGGATGCGGGCTGGCTCGTCAATCGCGTAGCCGCCGCCGATGTCGGAACGGCATCGCTGCTCTCTCTCACCGATGCGAGCGACGCCATCATGCTCATGGGTGGCGAAGACATCTCGCCTCGGTTCTACGGCGGAGAAGGGGATTACCCCTTCGAGAGCCAGCACTTCGAGACCGCCGACGAGGGTCAGATCTCGCTCGTTCACCGAGCGCTCCGCCGGGGAACGCCCCTTCTCGGCATCTGCCGTGGCCTCCAGATCATCAACGTCGCTCTCGGCGGAGACATCGTGCAAGACCTCGGCACCGAGACCATCCACAAGAACCTCGGCGCCCCCATTCGAGACATCATGGCTGCTCACACCGTGGCCCTCGACTCCTCGAGCAGACTCTCTGCAGATCTCGGCGTGAGCGAGATTCTCGTGCAGAGCGCCCACCACCAGGCAGTCTCACGGCTAGGCGAGGGCCTGGTCGCGATCGGCACGGCGCCGGACGGCGTCGTCGAAGCGGTCGAGCATGTCGACGCGCGGATCACGGGGGTGCAATTCCACCCCGAGGACCCGGGCGCTCCGGCGGGGCAGCTCGCCGAACTGGTGGCCCGTCTCAGTGTCCGGGAGCGCGCACTCGCCTGAGAGTCGAAGCGGTCGTCTCAGTCGCTCGACCGCGTCGCTGCGGCGATGATCGCCGTCAGCGACGCCTGCATCGACTGAAGCTCCGCGATGGGCATGCCGAGTTGTTCGATCATCGTCTGCGGGATGCTCTCGGCCTGCGACCGCAGCGCCCGGCCGGCCTCGGTGAGGGTCACATCGAGGCGGCGCTCGTCGGCCGCGCTGCGCCGTCGATCGATGAGACCGGATGCCTCCAACCGCTTGAGCAGGGGCGAGAGAGTCGCGGGTTCCAGCTGAAGCGCTGCTCCGAGCTCTTTCACCGACCTCGGATCCTGCTGCCAGAGCGCGAGCATCACGAGGTATTGCGGGTGCGTCAGACCGAGTGGCTCGAGAACGGGCCGATAGAGCCCGATCACGCTGCGCGATGCTACGGCCAGGGCGAAGCACACCTGATTCTCGAGCGCCAGCACGTCGACGTCCTGCGGCATGCACGCTTCCCTTCGCCCGTGCGATGCGCACGAATCAATAGGGCACTAAGTATAAGAGGCTCAGAGCCCCGGAACGTGTTTGATGTTCGAGCGCGCCATCCGCACGGCCTCGCCGACCCCGCCGTTCAGAACGAGCTTCGACAAAGCCAGTCCGAATCCGGTGACCTGCTTTACCGTGATGTTCGGTGGCAGCGACAGGGCGAGCGGATCGGTGGCGATGTCGACCAGCGCCGGGCCGTCGTGGGCGAATGCCTCGCTGAGTGCCCCGCGCAGATCCTGGGGATCGTCGACGCGACGGGAGAAGAAGCCGAGTGCAGCGGCGACGGCGGCGTAGTCGACGCCGGGCACATCCACGCCGAAGTCGGGGTAGCCGTCGACGAACATCTCGAGCTTCACCAGTCCGAGGGTGGAGTTGTTGAAGACCACGACCTTGACGGGCAGCTTGTATGCGGCGATGGTCACCAACTCGCCGAGCAGCATCGACAGGCCCCCGTCACCCGAGATGGTGACGACCTGCCGACCCGGATAAGCAGACTGGGCTCCGATGGCCTGGGGGACAGCGTTGGCCATCGAGCCGTGCAGATACGACCCGATCAGCCGGCGGCGCCCGTTGGGAGTGATGTAGCGCGCCTGCCAGACGTTGCCCATGCCGGTGTCGGCTGCGACGATGGCGTCGTCCGACAACAGCTCGTCGAGCACGGTGACGGCGAATTCGGGGTGGATCGGCATGGTCTTGTCGACGTCGGTGTACTTTCCCACGACCGAGTCGAGCAACCTGTGGTGCCGCTTGAGGGTCTTCTCGAGGAAGCTCCGGTCTCGCTCGCCCCGGATCAGCGGAGTCAGGGCGGCCAGGGTCGACGCGACGTCACCGTGGATCGCGTGAGTGACGCTCGCCCGCCGACCGAGGTGCGACGCGTCGGCATCGATCTGTGCGATCTGCACCTTCGTTCCGTCGGGCAGGAACGGCTCGTACGGAAAATCGGTGCCGAGCAGGATGAGCAGCTCTGCATCGTGCATTCCAGCGTGTGCTGCGCCATAGCCGAGGAGACCCGTCATGCCGACGTCGAAGGGGTTGTCGTACTGAATCCACTGCTTGCCGCGTAGCGTGTGACCCACGGGGGCGGCGAGCAGATCGGCGAAGGCGACGACCTCGTCGTGCGAGCCCTCGACACCCGCGCCCGCGAAGATGGCCACGGTTTTTGCTTCATTGATCGCGCTGGCCAATTCAGCGATGTCGTTCGCGTCGGGCACGATCGCGGGAGGCCGGGGGAGAACGAATGCCGGGGCCGAGCCGACGGCATCCAATTCGGCGATATCGCCGGGCAGCGTGACGACGGCCACGCCGCCGAGTCCTGTCGCGTGCCGGATGGCGGAGTTCACGACGCGCGGCGCCTGAATGGCCGTCGAGATCAGCTCGCGATAATTCGAGCACTCGACGAACAGACGGTCGGGGTGGGTCTCTTGAAAGTAGGAGCTGCCGATCTCGATGCTCGGAATGTGACTTGCGATCGCAAGAACGGGCGCGCCCGATCGGTGGGCGTCGAACAGGCCGTTGATGAGGTGCAGGTTTCCCGGGCCGCAACTGCCGGCACACACCGCGAGCTTGCCGGTGAGCTGCGCCTCGGCTCCGGCGGCGAACGCCGCAGCCTCCTCGTTGCGCACGTGGATCCAGTCGATGCCTCCCTTGGCCGATCCTCCGGTGCGGCGAACAGCGTCGACCACCGGGTTGAGGCTGTCTCCGACGATGCCGTAAATGCGGTGGACTCCCGCGTCGACGAGTTGTGCGATGAGCTGATCTGCAACAGTTTTAGCCATGGCTCCAGTTAACCCCGCTGCGGCGCCGCCAGGCTAAGACGCTTGTCGAAACTCGGCACGGGCGACGCCGCCGCGCCGAGAGATCCAGAGCACGCCGGCGGCCGTGAGACCGATGACGGCGGCGATCAGCACGACGTAGAACGCGACCGAGATGTAACCCTGAGCAGAGGTGTTGGGATTGAGAAAAGGGTACGGATACCAGTAATCGGTCTTGTACACCTGATCGGTGACGAAGGGCGCGCGAACCAGTGTGTAGACCACCCAGACCAGGGGATAGACCAGGATCGTGCCGATGCGACGGGCGGGGATCGCGCGGCGACCGGGAGCGAGGATCCAATCGAGAAGAAGATAGGCGGGCGCCACGGCGTGAACGATCTCATTCGACCAGCCGAGCGTCGCACCCTGCGGCAACTCGATGCCCCGGAGCAGCAGGTTGTACACGACGCCGGTCACGACCATATAGCTCACGACGGCCGCGCGGGTCACCTGGAACCACTCGGGATCGTCGCCGGATCGAGTTGCGAGTAGGCCTGCCCCGACCGCCAGCACGGCGACGGCGGCGACGTTGGACTCGATCGTGAAGAAGCTGAAGAAGTTCACGACGTTGCTGCCGATGTTCGTGACGCCTCGATCCGACCAGAACGCGAGGCTCGTCAGCAATTGGCCGACGATCGCGGCGACGATGGCGATGGCGACAGCGGCCCGAAGTGCGGCGAAGAGAATCCTCATGGCGATCCGACCCCCGGATGTGCGCGGCCGACGAAGCGCCGGTGTGCCCTCGACTGGATTTGAACCAGCGACCTATTCCTTCGGAGGGAAGCGCTCTTCCGCTGAGCTACGAGGGCGTACTCCAGAAAACCTACCAGAAGCGGCACACTGTAGCGCGCGTGATCGTCCGCTGGCGATGACCGCCCGCGCAACACGAACTCGAAACATTCGGATGGCATGATGCATGCCATGAAGCGCTCCGTCTCAGCACATATCGCCGTCCGAATCGACAGCCCCGTGACGATGGTCTTCGCCGCGTCGGTGGCCGAGGGGATCACGAAGGAGGTCGAGACGATCGACTTCCGCTACGGCGACAGCAGCATCACGCCGGTCGAGATCAGTGATCTGCACGGAACGAGGCTGCACCAGTTCACCGTGGGCGCCGGAACGCTCACCATGGATTACTGGGCGACGGTGACGGGTGACGCGGTGCCCGCCGCCATCACGGCGATCGATCGCATCACCTATCTCAAGCCGAGCAGGTACTGCGAGTCCGACATCCTGCTGCCCACGGCCGTCTCCGAGTTCGCCGGCCTCAAAGGCCGTGCTCTGCTCGACGCCGTGAGTTCCTGGGTCGGGGACAAGCTGAGCTACGTTCCGGGCTCGAGCCTGCCCACCGACGGCGCCGTCAGAACCCTGCTCGCCAGGCAGGGCGTCTGCCGTGACTACGCGCACCTCGTCGTGGCCCTGCTGCGCGCACTGGACGTGCCCGCGAGACTGGTCGCCGTGTACGCACCGGGGCTCGATCCGATGGACTTCCACGCCGTTGCCGAGGCCTTCGTCGACGGCGCGTGGTACATCGTGGATGCGACGGCGCTGGCCCCGAGACAGAGCCTCGTCAGAATCTCGACGGGACGCGATGCCGCGGACACGGCATTTCTCACGAACCACGACGGCCTCCTCACTCTGACCGAGCTCGAAGTGACGGCGACGGTCGACGAGCTGCCGACCGACGATGTGACGCGGTTGGTGCAATTGCGCTGACGCGGCCATCGCCCACGCACGGCGGCCGGTGCGGGCTGAACGGTAAGATCGACGCTCGTGACTCCCGAACAGCTCTCCCTGGCCCTCTTCGACATCGTGACCGCTCGTATCGAGCAGCGCCGAGCCGCAGGAGAGTCCGTTCCCGACTTCGGCATCACTCTCGCAGACCTGGCCCTCGAGCGCCCGCGCAACCGCGACCACGGCGACTGGGCCTCCAACGTGGCGATGAAGTTCGCGGGCAGGCTCGGAACGAACCCCCGCGCCTTCGCCGCAGAGATCACTCCCGAGATCGAGGCCATCCCCGGCGTCGCGTCGGTGGATGTCGCGGGCCCCGGATTCATCAACATCACGCTCGACGTGGCGGCGGCCGCCGAGATCGCCCGCCAGATCGTCGACGCCGGCGATGCCTATGGGCGCAACGACTCGCTGGACGGGCTCTCCGTGAACATGGAGTTCGTGTCGGCCAACCCCACGGGGCCGCTGCATCTGGGGCACACCCGGTGGGCCGCTCTCGGCGACGCGATCGCTCGCGTGCTGCGCGCATCCGGTGCCGTCGTCGCGACCGAGTACTACATCAACGACGCCGGCAACCAGATGGACAACTTCGGCCTCTCTATTCTCGCGGCCGCCAAGGGCGAGCCCACGCCGGAGAAGGGGTACCCGGGCGCATACATCGGCGAACTCGCCAAGCACGTGCTCGGGAACGTGCCGAACCTCCTCGAGCTTCCCCTCGACGAGGCCGTGCCGCTCGCCCGAGACCTCGGATATCTGAAGCAGCTCGAAGAGATCAAGGATTCGCTCGAGCGCTTCCACGTGCACTTCGACGTGTTCTTCTCCGAGCGCACGCTGCACGCGGTCGATCCTCAGACGGGTCGCAGCCTCATCGACGATGCGGCAGACCGGCTCCGCGCTCAGGGCCACGTCTTCGAGGCCGACGACGCCGTATGGGTGCGCACCACAGACTTCGGAGACGACAAAGACAGAGTCCTGACCCGCGGCAACGGTGTCGTCACCTACTTCGCGGCCGACGCCGCCTATTACCTGAGCAAGAAAGACCGCGGATTCACCGAGAAGATCTACCTTCTCGGTGCCGACCACCACGGCTACGTCGGGCGCCTCAAGGCGCTGGCAGCGGCGGCCGGCGACGATCCGGACGTCAGCATCTCGGTGCTGATCGGCCAGTTGGTGAACCTCAACGGCGCCAAGCTCTCGAAGCGGGCCGGCAACATCATCGAACTCGACGACCTGCTCGAATGGGTCGGCGCCGATGCGCTGCGTTACTCGCTCGCCCGCTATCCCGCCGATTCGCCCCTCTCTCTCGACGGTGACGTGCTGCGCTCGAAGACCAACGACAACCCGGTCTTCTACGTTCAATATGCGCACTCGCGCACCCGTTCGGTTGCACGGAACGCACTGGCTGCGGGCGTCGACCGCTCCGTGTTCGACCCCGCGCTGCTGTCGCACGAGTCCGAGACCGAGCTGCTGGGTTCGTTGCAGGAGTTTCCCCGCATCGTGCAGAAGTCGGCGGAGCTGCGCGAGCCGCACCGCATCGCCCGCTACCTCGAAGAGGTCGCCGGCCACTACCACCGCTGGTACTCGCAGGCCCGCGTTCTTCCGCTGGGCGACGAGCCCATCAGCGATCTGCATCGCACCCGTCTGTGGCTGAACGACGCGACGGGACAGGTCATCCGCAACGGACTCGACCTCCTCGGCGTCTCGGCTCCGGAACGGATGTAAGCGGGCTCGTGACGGAGTCCGTGATGGCCCCTGAGCAGAGCGCTGCTCCCCGCCGACGAAGGAGGGGGATCGTCGTCGTTCTGATTGTCGTGCTCGTGCTCGCGGTGGTGGTCGTGATCGCCGATGTCGGGCTTCGCGCGTACGCAGAGGATCGGGCGAAGGCCGAGATCGCGGCGAGTCTGCCGGCCACTGTCGACGGAGACATCGACGTGACGATCGGCGGTTTCTCTTTTCTGCAGCAGTATCTGTCGGGCACCCTCGATCAGGTCACCATCGATGCGCCCCAGCTGTCGGTCGACGGGGTCCCCGTCGAGGCTCACGTCGTGGCTACGGGAGTTCCCACCGATCTCTCGCAGCCGGTCGGCGCGGTGTCGGCACGCCTGTCGCTGAGCGAAGACGCCGTGAACAGCGTGATCCAGGTTCCGGGTGCGGCCACTCTGACTCTCGACGACCAGGCGGTGGGTTACGACGGGTCGATCACCGTTCTCGGGTTCCGCCTCCAGTACCTGGTGACGGCCGGGGTGTCGGTAACCGCAGACTCCGTGGTTCTCACGCCAGAGACGGCCAAACTCACTGCGGGCTCGACCGTCGTCGATGCGTCGAGCGCCCTCAGCTCGATCCTCGACGAGTCGATTCCTCTGTGCGTCGCAGACCGACTACCGAAGGGTGTCGACCTGACATCGCTCTCGATCGACCCCGGCTCGGCGACGGTCACGCTCGACGCGTCGAACTTCACGATCGACGAGACCAGCCTGCGCACGATGGGAGCCTGCCCGTGACCGACTCGTCTTTCGTCGTCCACTCGGTCGACGGCTCCGAGGCCGGCGCTCGTGACCTCGTGGTCACCGACGACGGCGCCGTGTGGTGTGTGTTCGCCGCTGTAGGAATCGTCGTGCGGGTTGCGCCCGATGGCCGGCAACAGAGGATCGCGCTCGGCGGAGAGCCCTCCGAACCCCACTCGGTAGCCGCGGCGACGCGCGATTCGGTGTGGGTCACCGATCGGGCATCGGATCGCATCCTCAGACTCGATTCCTCCGGGGTCGTCTTCTCGGCGGCGGTCACACCCGGTGCTGCGCCAGCCGGCATCGTCGGGCAGCATGACGGCAGCGCGTGGTTCGTCGAGGAACGAGCCGATGCCGTGGGGCACGTGGACATTCTGGGCCGGGTGAGCGAGTTCGACACGGGCGTGCCCGGAGGGGCGCCGGCATCCATCGCGTCGAACGGCTCGTCTCTCTGGTTCGCGCTTCCCGGCGCCGGACTGCTCGCCCACGCACGCGGGGGCGACTCGCTGCCCTCTCTCGTGGAGTTCGACAACCCCGCGGCCGCGCCGGCGACGGTGAGCATCGGCGACGACGGATGTGTGTGGTTCGCCGATCCCGCCCGTCGCGTCGTGGGTCGCATCAGCCGTGGCGGCGTGGTCATCGAGTTCGTGCTGCCCGAGCGGGAGTGGCGACCGGTCCGCGTTGCCTCCGATGCTACGGACGGGTGCTGGTTCACGGTCGACGGCGTCGAGGCGATCGCTCGCCTCGACGGCGAGGGCCGCTCGGCCATGATCGCCGTGCCCGTGAGCGACGGAGGCGTGCCGACATCGATCGCGCTCTCTCGCGACGGCGAGCTCTGGGTGGCCCTGGAATCAGGCGAGCTCCTGCAGATCCCCGACCCCGAAAGCCTGACGGCGGACATCCAGTAGTATTCTGCTGTCGCCCTGTCTGTGGGCGCGCGAAGGCTTCAGGAACCAATCCGGGTTCGCTCGCCCCCACCCGACCATCGGTCCCGTGACGGGACGATCGATCTCATGTCAGGATCCTCCATGACCTCTGTCGCACATCCGCTCGCCCCCGACTGGCTGTCTGTGCCACTCGACGCGAACGAGCTGTCTCCGGCCGTCTGGCCGTCGAGCGCGCTTCGTGACCGGCACGGAGAGCTTTCTCTCGGGGGAGTGCCCGCCTCCGATCTCGCTCGTCAGTTCGGAACCCCGCTGTACGTGGTCGATGAGGAGCACGTCCGTTCGCGCGCACGCGAGACTCTCGCGGCGTTCTCATCGCAGTTCGAACGCATCGGAACCCGGGCGAAGGTCTATTACGCCGGCAAGGCGTTCCTCAGCACGGCTGTGGCTCGCTGGGTCAGCGACGAGGGTCTCGGCGTCGACGTGTGCTCGGGCGGAGAACTGGCCGTCGCGCTGGCCGGCGGTGTCGATCCCTCTCACATCGGCATGCACGGCAACAACAAATCGGTCGACGAGATCGAGCGCGCCGTCGCCTCAGGGGTCGGCACGATCGTGATCGACAGCGAGATCGAGATCGAACGCGTTGCGGATGCCGCGGCCCGGCTCGGCAAGGTCCAGGCCGTCAGGCTTCGGGTCAACAGCGGAGTGCACGCCCACACGCACGACTTTCTCGCAACCGCGCACGAAGACCAGAAGTTCGGGTTCCCCCTCGAGCGGGCCGAGGCGGCCGTGCGAACGATCCGTTCGCATGCCGGCCTGACATTCCTCGGGCTGCACTGTCACATCGGCTCGCAGATCTTCGGAGCCGACGGGTTCGCCGAGTCGGCAGCCCGTCTCCTCTCGCTGCAGGCGAAGCTCCTCGAAGACGGCCCGGTGCCCGAGCTCAACCTCGGGGGAGGATTCGGCATCGCGTACACGGCGGCCGACGATCCCACGCCGATCGCCGAACTGGCCGCACGCATCGCCGACATCGTGGCGGCGGAGTGCGCACGGCTGGGCATCGCTCTGCCCGTCGTCGCGTTCGAACCGGGCCGCACGATCGTGGGCGGCGCGGGAGTGACCCTCTACAGCGTGGGCACGATAAAAGACGTCGACGTCACTCTGCCGCAAGACGAGTCGGGAGCGACGGCCGTGCGGCGCTACGTGAGCGTCGACGGCGGCATGAGCGACAACGCGCGCCCGGCCCTCTACGGTGCCGACTATTCCGTGCGCATCGCGAGCCGCGCATCCGATGCCGACGCCGCGCTCGTGCGCGTCGCGGGCAAGCACTGCGAGTCGGGAGACATCGTCGTGTACGCCGACTACCTCCCCGGCGACGTGGCTCCCGGCGATCTGCTGGCGGTTCCGGCCACCGGCGCGTACTGCTGGGCGCTGGCGAGCAACTACAACATCGTGGGTCGCCCGCCCGTCGTGGCCGTCGCGAACGGCGAGGCACGACTGCTCATCCGTGGCGAGACCGAGCACGACCTTCTTGCACGCGACACGGGTGTCGCATCCGACGAACCAGGAGCATCATGATCGCCTACCGCAACCTCCGAGTAGCACTGCTGGGCGCGGGTTCCGTCGGTGCCCAGGTGGCGACGCTGCTCACGGAGCACCACGACGAACTCGCGTCACGAGTCGGCGCCGGTCTCGACCTCATCGGCATCGCCGTGCGCGATGTCGACGCGCCCCGTACCGCGCCCATCGACCCGGCGCTCTTCACCACAGACGCGATGGGGCTGATCGAATCGGCCGACATCGTCATCGAACTGATGGGCGGCATCGAGCCCGCACGCAGCTACATTCTGCACGCCCTCAACTCGGGCGCCGACGTGGTCACGGGCAACAAGGCGCTGCTGGCGGCTCACGGACCCGAGCTGCAGGCCGCTGCCGAGCAGGTGGGCGCCCAGGTCTACTACGAGGCGGCCGTCGCGGGCGCCATTCCCATCATCCGTCCCCTCCGCGACTCTCTGGCCGGCGACCGGGTGAAGCGCATCCTCGGCATCGTCAACGGCACGACGAACTTCATCCTCGACAAGATGGATGTCGAGGGCGACACCTTCGAGAACGCCCTCGCCGTTGCGACCGAGCTCGGTTATGCCGAGGCCGACCCCACCGCCGACATCGAGGGCTACGACGCGGCTCAGAAGGCGGCGATCCTCGCGCGCCTCGCTTTCCACACCGACGTTCCCGTCGAGGCTGTGCACCGTGAGGGCATCACGCAGATCACGGCGGCGCAGGTCTCTCAGGCCCAGAAGGCCGGCTACGTGGTCAAGCTTCTGGCGATCTGCGAGCGGATCACCGACCCCTCCTCGGGTATCGACGGCGTCTCGGCTCGCGTCTACCCCGCCCTGATCTCGCGCCAGCATCCGCTGGCCGCCGTGCACGGAGGAAAGAACGCCGTGTTCGTCGAGGCCGAGGCTGCCGGCGACCTCATGTTCTACGGCGCCGGCGCAGGCGGGATCGAGACCGCGTCGGCCGTACTCGGCGACGTCGTGTCCGCCGCGCGTCGTCACGTCGCCGGCGGGCCGGGTGTCGCGGAGACGACACACGCCAATCTGACGATCCTGCCGATCGACAGTGTGAGCACCCGCTACCAGATCACGCTCGAGGTGTCGGATGCGCCGGGCGTGCTCGCCCGCATCGCCTCGCTGTTCAGCGAACACGGCGTGTCCGTAGAGACGGTGCAGCAGTCCATCGCGTCGGTGGAGTCAGGAGCGGTGAAGTCGGACGCGCTGAGCGCCGGAACGTCGGAGTCCTCCGGCACCGCTACCCTTGTCATTGTCACGCACGTGGCCAGCGAGCGCGCCCTATCGCGCACGGTGGCCGACATCGCAGACCAGCAGGTCGTCGTGCGGGTCGAATCCGTCTTGAGAGTTGAAGGAGCATAATCCCGTGAGCACCACACGAGCATCCCGCCAGTGGCGCGGAGTGCTGCACGAGTACGCGGACCGTCTCAACATCTCGGAGGCGACCCCTATCGTGACCCTGGGAGAGGGCGGAACGCCCCTCATCCCCGCGCCCGCGCTGTCTGCTCGCACGGGCGCCCAGGTCTATGTGAAGTTCGAGGGCATGAACCCCACCGGCTCCTTCAAAGACCGCGGCATGACGATGGCCATCTCGAAGGCGGTGGAGCACGGCGCCAAGGCCGTGATCTGCGCCTCGACCGGAAACACCTCGGCATCTGCCGGCGCCTACGCCACGCACGCCGGCATCACTGCAGCCGTTCTCGTGCCCGAGGGCAAGATCGCTCTGGGCAAGCTCAGCCAGGCGATCGCGCACAACGCCGAACTGCTGCAGGTCCGCGGCAACTTCGACGACTGCCTCGACATCGCGCGCGATCTGGCAGAGAACTACCCCGTGCACCTCGTGAACTCGGTGAACCCCGACCGCATCGAGGGCCAGAAGACGGCCGCATTCGAGGTCGTCGAGGTTCTGGGAGACGCTCCCGACTTCCACATCGTTCCCGTCGGCAACGCCGGCAACTACACGGCCTACTCGCGCGGCTACTCCGAAGAACTCGTTCGGGGCGAGACCACGAAGCTGCCCCGCATGTTCGGGTTCCAGGCCTCGGGCAGCGCACCGATCGTTCGCGGAGAGATCGTTCGCAACCCCGAGACGATCGCCTCCGCGATCCGCATCGGAAACCCGGCGTCGTGGGAGCTCGCACTCGCTGCTCGCGAGGCCAACGACGGCTACTTCGGCGCCATCGACGACGACAAGATCCTCGAGGCCTACCGCATCCTCTCTGCCGAGGTCGGCATCTTCGTCGAGCCCGCCTCGGCGATCAGCGTCGCGGGACTGCTGGAGCGCGCCGACGCCGGAGTGATCGGCAAGGGCGCCGTCGTGGTGCTCACGGTCACCGGCCACGGCCTCAAAGACCCGCAGTGGGCGCTGAAGACCGCCGACGGCTCCGATGTGACTCCCACCTCGGTCGCCGTGGACACCGACGAGATCGCCGGTGTGCTGGGTCTGTCGAAAGCCTCGTCGTGAGCCTTGCCGGCCGTTCGGTGACGGTCAAGGTCCCCGCCACGACCGCGAACCTCGGCCCGGGGTTCGACACCCTCGGCCTGGCGCTTGCGCTGTACGACGAATTGACCGTCACCGTCAGGGAACAGCCCGGGGCCACCGTGCAGGTCACCGGCGTCGGCGAGGGCGAGGTTCCCACCGATGAGTCCAACCTGGTGGTTCGCGCGATAGCCCACGCCTTCGCCGCCTACGACCAGCCCATGCCCGGTCTCGACCTCGTGGCGCACAACGTCATTCCTCACGGACGCGGACTCGGTTCCTCGGGCGCCGCCATCGTGTCCGGCATCATGGCGGCCAAAGGGCTGCTCGACGGAATCGTCGACATCGATGCGCTCGGTCTGCTCGCCCTGGCCACCGAGATGGAGGGACACCCCGACAACGTTGCTCCCTGTCTCTTCGGCGGGCTCACCATCGCGTGGGTCACACCCGAGGGTCCGCAGTTCAAGAAATTGATCGTCCACCGCGGCGTTTCTCCGCTCGTACTCGTGCCCCAGGCGACGATGTCGACCGCGCTCGCTCGCAGCCTCCAGCCGGAGTCGGTGCCGCACGCCGACGCCATCTTCAATGTCTCGCGCTCGACGCTTCTGATCGCGGCGCTCATTCAGAGCCCCGAGCTGCTGCTGGCCGCGACCGAAGACCGGCTGCACCAGAACTACCGCGCGGAGGCCATGCCCGACACGTCACGACTCATCGGTCTCCTGCGCGAGCAGGGATTCCCGGCCGTCGTCTCCGGAGCGGGCCCGAGCATCCTCGTGCTGTGCAGCGACCCGGCCCAGCGTCTCGCCGCCGTCGAACTCGTCGGGTCAGAATCGGCCGCGCCGTGGACGTCGCTCGTTCTGGCTGTCGACTTCAAAGGTGCTACAGTGGTCACGCATCCGGTTGAAGCGGCTTGATCCAAGCTCGTACCCGGTAGCAATCTCACACTCATCGCTGCCCCGCGACTTACGCGTACTGGCTCAGCACCTCTCGCCCATACGCCTCGTACACGGACAGCTCTCTGCGTAGTACCACCCCGGCCAAAGGCTCGGAGCGGACAGCAGTGGAAGGAAACCCCACACACGTGACTGACGTCAATCTCCGCGCCCCGGGCGCGGAAACCCCCACAGCTCTTGCCGGCCTCAAGGTCGCAGAGCTCCAGGCTCTCGCACAGTCCCTCGGCATCAACGGTGCCGCCAGACTCCGCAAGGGCGAACTGGTGCAGGCGATCACCGAGCGCCAGGCATCCGACACGGCCGACTCGGCCGCGGCCTCAGACGACTCCGTCGTCTCTGCCCCCGTCGAGGCGTCGGCGGAGCAGCCGACGCTCGTCGAGGTCTCAGAGCCTGCAGAGAATGCAGACGATGCGGTCGTCGATGGCGGCGTCGATGCCGCGCTGGTCGACGCTTTCGTCGCTGCACCGCTGAACGACATCGTTCCCGTAGACGAGATCGTCGAGGCAGAGCGGCCGCAGATCGATACCTCTGCGCCGCGCAAGCGGGCCCCGCGCCGGGCGAAGTCCGTCGACGGTGCCGGTGCCGTCGAGTCTGAACCCCGTGTCCAGGCCGTCTCGCATGTGAACGCGAAGAGCGACGAGCTCTCGGCGCTTCTCCCGCCCGTCACCCGCGGCCGCGCAGCCGATAAAGACGCTCGTGCGTCTGAGCCTCGTGCGACCGAGAATGCTCAGGCGGGTGACGCAGACGAGTCTCGCTCGGACCAGCCTCGTGAGCAGGGCGGTCGCCAGGGTCGCAACCGCAATCGGAACCGCGATCGTGATCGCAACCAAGACAAGCAGAACGGCGCGGATCAGTCCGCCGACACTCAGAACCCCGACCGCGCGTCGACCGAGCGATCGGGCGCAGCCCGCGGGCAGGGCGATCGAGCTCAGGCAGAGAATGGCCAGAACGGTCGTGGCCAGAACGAGAACGGTCGCGGTGGTCGTGCACAGGACGACAACGCGCAGAACGGCCGTGGCCAGAACGGCCGCAACCAGAACGAGCGCCCCCAGGCCGAACGTGCCCAGAACGAGCGCCCGCAGAACGATCGCGGCGACTCGAACGGACCCGTGCTCGACGAAGACGGTCGTGGCGACCGCAGCGCGCGCAACCGCTACCGCGACCGCAAGCGTCGCGGACAGACGGGCAACGACGACCTCGAGCCCGAGATCAGCGAAGACGATGTTCTGATCCCGGTAGCCGGAATCCTCGACATCCTCGACAACTACGCTTTCGTTCGCACCAGCGGCTACCTGCCGGGCAACAACGACGTCTACGTCTCACTCGGCCAGGTCAAGAAGTACAACCTGCGCAAGGGCGACGCCGTCGTCGGTTCCATCCGCCAGCCACGCGAGGGCGATGGCAACGGCCGCCAGAAGTACAACGCGATCGTCAAGATCGAGTCGATCAATGGGCTGCCTGTCGACGAGGCCGCGAACCGCGTCGAGTTCAACAAGCTGACTCCGCTCTACCCCCAAGAGCGTCTGCGCCTCGAGACCGAGCCCGGCAAGTTGACGCAGCGCATCATCGACCTCGTGGCCCCCATCGGAAAGGGCCAGCGCGGCCTGATCGTGGCGCCCCCGAAGGCCGGAAAGACGATCGTTCTGCAGCAGATCGCCAACGCGATCTCGACGAACAACCCCGAGGTTCACCTCATGGTCGTTCTCGTCGACGAGCGCCCCGAAGAGGTCACCGACATGCAGCGCACGGTCAAGGGCGAGGTCATCGCCTCGACCTTCGACCGCCCTGCCGAAGACCACACCACGGTTGCCGAACTCGCTATCGAGCGCGCCAAGCGCCTGGTCGAACTCGGACACGACGTCGTCGTGCTGCTCGACTCGATCACCCGACTCGGACGCGCATACAACCTGGCGTCACCTGCCTCCGGCCGCATCCTCTCTGGCGGCGTCGACGCCTCTGCTCTCTACCCGCCGAAGCGCTTCTTCGGTGCAGCGCGCAACATCGAGAACGGTGGATCGCTCACCATTCTCGCCACCGCACTCGTCGAGACCGGATCGAAGATGGACGAGGTGATCTTCGAAGAGTTCAAGGGCACGGGCAACAGCGAGCTGCGCCTGTCGCGCCAGCTCGCAGACAAGCGCATCTTCCCGGCCGTCGATGTCAACGCTTCCTCCACGCGCCGCGAAGAGCTGCTGATGGGCGTCGACGAGACGAAGATCACGTGGAAGCTGCGCCGCGCCCTCGCGGGTGTCGACCAGCAGCAGGCGCTCGAGATCGTTCTGGGCCGTCTGAAAGAGACGACATCGAACGTCGAGTTCCTCATGCAGGTGCAGAAGACGATGCCCAATCCGACGGGTCACAACGGACGCGACCTGGAGAAGTAGGAGATGTTCGAGTCAGTCGAAACACTGCTGACCGAGCATGACGAGTTGCAAGAGCAGCTCGCCGATCCTGCATTGCACTCGGATCCTGCCCGGTCGAAGAAGGTCAACCGCCGCTACGCGGAACTCAGCCGCATCATCGCGGCCTACCGCCAGTGGCAGCAGCTCGAGAGCGACCTCGCGGCCGCTCAGGAGATGGCGTCCGAGGACGCCTCGTTCGCCGAAGAGGTGCCCGGAATCACGGAGGACCTCGCGGTGGCCGAAGAGCGTCTCCGCCGTCTTCTGATTCCGCGTGATCCCAACGACGGTCGCGACGTGATCATGGAGATCAAGATGGGCGAGGGCGGGGCTGAATCAGCCCTGTTCGCGGCCGACCTCTTGCGTATGTACCTGCACTACGCCGAGAGCAAGAAGTGGAAGACCGAGATCATCGAGCAGACCTCGAGCGACCTCGGCGGCATCAAAGATGTTCAGCTCGCCATCAAGGGCTCCTCAACCGACCCGGCACAGGGAGTGTGGGCGCACCTCAAGTACGAGGGAGGCGTTCACCGCGTGCAGCGCGTTCCCGCCACCGAGTCGCAGGGACGCATCCACACGTCTGCGGCCGGTGTACTCGTCTTCCCCGAGGTCGACGAGCCCGAAGAGGTCGAGATCAGCCCGAACGACCTGAAGATCGACGTGTATCGCTCGTCCGGTCCCGGGGGGCAGTCCGTCAACACGACCGACTCCGCCGTGCGCATCACCCACCTTCCCACCGGAATCGTGGTAGCGATGCAGAACGAGAAGAGCCAGCTGCAGAACCGTGAGGCCGGCATGCGCGTTCTGCGTGCCAGGGTGCTCGCGCGTCAGCAGGAGGAGATCGACGCGGCGGCATCCGTGGTTCGCAAGAGTCAGATCCGCACGATGGATCGATCCGAGCGCATCCGAACCTACAACTTCCCGGAGAACCGCATCGCGGATCACCGCACGGGCTACAAGGCGTACAACCTCGACGGTGTCATGAACGGAGCCCTCGAGCCCGTCATCGAGTCGTGTATCGCCGCCGACGAGGAAGCTCGTCTGCAGGAGCTCGGGGGAGCGGCCGAATAATGAGCGCGGTCGTCCTCGAACCCACGGGAACGCTGGGCCCCCCGACGGTCAGAAGCCTCCTGGAGCACGGCGTCGCCGTGCTCGCTCGAAGCGGCATCTCAGATCCCCAGGTCGACGCGGAGCTGCTTGTGGGCTTCGTGCTCGGAGCGAGCCGCGGACAAGTGCAGGCGATGACGATCACAGACAAGACGCTCGGCGTCGAGGACGCGGTCGCGATCAGCGAGGCCATCGAGCGTCGGGCCGCGCGAGAACCGCTTCAGCACATCACGGGTGTCGCCTGGTTCCGCAACCTCGAACTCGAGGTCGGCCCCGGCGTGTTCGTGCCCAGACCCGAGACGGAGTTCGTGGCGGGTCTGGCCATCGACTCCCTTCGCTCGATCGTCATCGATCCTCGACGCGAAGACGGACCGATCGCCGTCGACCTCGGAACGGGAAGCGGGGCCATAGCCCTGTCGCTCGCGACGGAGGTTCCTCACGCGCAGGTCGTCGCGGTCGAGAACAGCTCGGCGGCGTTCGTCTGGACCAAGCAGAATTTCCGCCGAGTCGACGCCCCGAACGCTCGTCTGGTCTTCATCGATCTGCTCGACGCGGTGCCGGAGCTCGACGGCCGCGTATCGGTCGTCGTGTCGAATCCGCCGTACATTCCCGCGCAGGCGGTCCCGCGCGACCCCGAGGTGCGTCTCTTCGACCCCGAGCACGCGCTCTACGGGGGAGAAGACGGCCTCGACGTCGTCAGGAACGTCTCCCGCACCGGTCTTCGACTGCTGCACTCGGGCGGTGTCCTGGTGATCGAGCACGGCGAGTTGCAGGGCGACGAGATCAGACGACTTCTGGATGCCGACGGCTGGCACGCCACCGCCACTCACCGTGACCTCACGGGGCGCGACCGGGCGACGACCGCGCTGCGCTGACGCCGCAGCTATGCTTGGTCGGCGGCATCTCACCGCCGTCCCCGAACATCAGGAGTGATCATGGAACCGATCAGCGCAACCATCGGAAGCATCGTGCTGTTCGTCATCTTCGTGGCCACGGTCATCTCCATCGTCCGAAACCCGAATCACGGTTTCGTCGGCAAGCTGGTGTGGTTGATCGTCGTTCTCCTGACCTCCGTCATCGGCTCGATTCTGTGGCTGCTCTTCGGCCGCGGCAAGGTCAACCGGTAGGGCCCGGCCCTCCCGAATACGATGTCGAGAGTCGACTCTGTTATCGATCCACCTGTTCGTCGGGCGCCGCTGATCGGTGCGCTGACGGGCATCCGTGCCCTGGCTGCGTTCTGGGTCTTTCTCCGGCACTTCCGCACCGAGATCGTCGATGCCCTCGGTCCTGGCCCCTTCACGCAGTTCGTCATCCACCTGTCATCGGCGGGATATCTCGGGGTCGATCTCTTCTTCATCCTCAGCGGATTCATCCTGACCTACACGCACATGTCGACGATGACGAGTGCATACACCTGGCGCACCGCCGTTGGATTCATCTGGCTGCGGCTGGCCAGGGTGTGGCCCCTCACCGCTTTCGTGCTCATGCTGTTCGGGGCATATTTCATCTTCCAGGCTCTCTCGTCCGACGATCCCTCGTTCCTCGGACAGGCGGACCCCGGGCGACTTCTCCTGCACCTGACGCTCCTCAACGGCTGGTTCCCATCCCCGCTCGACTGGAATGGCGTCGACTGGTCTGTCAGTGCTGAGTGGATGGCGTATCTGACCTTCGCCGTCGGTGTCGTGGTGCTGGCTCGGTTCGCCGCCGTCGCATCCCGTCGTGTCATGGTCACGGTCATCGTGCTGCTGATGCTCCCTGTACTCATCGTCGGAGCGAGCATGCAGGACGACACGATCTTCCTGTTCGCCAACGACAGCTACGTGACCGCTGCGGGGGTGCTCCCCATCCGGGTTCTGGGCGAATTCTGGATCGGTGCAGTGCTCTCGTTGCTGCTGCGTCGCTTCCTCGACGGCTCGACTGTGTCTCCGGCATCCGGTGGAATCCGGCGTTGGCCTCTCGCGACACTGACCGCGGCAGCCTCGATAGGCGTTCTTCTGCTCGTGGCCTACAACGATCCGCTGCACAACATGCGCGCCGGTCAGGAGGAGTTCCACTCCGGCATCGACATGATCGCTCCGGCCGAATCGATCGTCGTCCTTCCCCTTCTGGTGCTCCTCATCGCGACTCTGGCGATCTGTCCTCGAGATCCTCTATCCCGGCTCCTGTCGACGAGACCGCTCCTCCTGGCCGGCCGGGCCTCCTTCGCTTTCTATCTGGTGCATCCTCTCGTCATCGGAGCGGGTCTCTTGGTCGCGTCGAAACTCCACGCCACGTCTGGGCCGGTGCTGCTCGGAGTCGTCATCGGCACCGCCGCTGCAGCATGGCTCAGCGCCTGGATCCTCTGGCGATTCATCGAGGAGCCGTCCCGGAGACTGCTGCGACGGATGCTTCCTCCGAGCGTCATTGTCTGAACCCCCAGGGGCCACGCACTATCATTGGGGTCGATATGGCTGCCCTCTATGACTGCTCGGTTCCGTCCGAGCTCCTGACGGGAATGCGACTCGCCCGCGCCGCTATCGGTCGCGGCGCGCTTGTCGTCATTCCGACGGACACGGTGTACGGCATCGCCGCCGATGCCTTCAACCCGGCCGCCGTGCAGGCGCTGCTCGATGCCAAGGGACGCACGCGTAGTTCGCCACCTCCGGTTCTCGTACCCGGTGTCGCCACACTCGACGCTCTCGCGGAGACCGTGAGCCAGCCAGTGCGAGACCTCGTGGACGCCTTCTGGCCCGGGGGCCTGACGATCATCGTTCCCGCGCGGTCGTCGCTCGCCTGGGATCTCGGCGACACCCGCGGCACGGTGGCACTGCGTCAGCCGTCCGACCCCATCGCCCTGGAGCTACTCACGGAGGTAGGGCCTCTGGCCGTGTCGTCGGCGAATCTCACCGGTGAGCCTGCCGCGACCACGGCATCCCTGGCTCTCGAGAGTCTCGGTGACAGCGTCGACGTCTATCTCGACGGCGGAGCCACCGAGACCGTGACGTCGACGATCGTCGATGCGAGCACGTTCGGCGACGACGGTTCTCTCCGAATCGTGCGTCACGGGGCGGTGTCGGAAGAACAGCTGCGGTCGATTTTGGGGGACGTGCTCTCTGTGCCCGATCATCGACTGAACGGCTGATCCGTGCGGATCTATCTGCTGGTCGCCGCCATCTCTGCGGTCGTCACGTTCGGGCTGGCGCTCGTCGTGTACAAGCTGAGTCATCGGTTCAGGCTCTACCCGAAGATCCGCGAGCGGGATGTGCACACCCGACCCACGCCCCGGCTGGGCGGCGTCGCCATGTTCATCGGCATGGTCGTGGCGTTCGCCGTGGCCTCGCAGGTCGACGGGTTCAGGCTGGTCTTCGTGAATCCGGGTCCGGTGTTCGCCATTCTGGGCGCCGCCCTGATCATCGTGGTGATCGGGGTCATCGACGACCTCGTCGACCTCGACTGGACCATCAAGTTGGCGGGGCAGATCATCGCGGCCTGGCTGCTCGTCTGGCAGGGAGTGGCTATCGTGTCGCTCCCGATCGCGGGCACGCTCGCCGTCGGCTCCGGTGTGATGTCGCTGATCATCAGCCTGTTCGCGGTCGTCCTGGTGATGAACGCCATCAACTTCATCGACGGGCTCGACGGGCTCGTGGCCGGCGTCTGCCTCATCGCCAACGGCGTCTTCTTCCTCTACACGTTTCTGCTCATCCAAGAAGGGTCGGCGACCGACTACTTCAACCTCGCGGCGCTCATCACCGCGATCCTGATCGGCGCGTGTGCGGGATTCCTTCCCCTGAACTGGCATCCGGCGAAGATGTTCATGGGCGACGCCGGCGCCATGCTCGTCGGCCTGTTGATGGCGACCAGCGCGATCGCCGTGACCGGTGTCATCGACCCGGCGACTCTCGGTCGACGCGAACTGCTTCCCGCGTTCATTCCGATTCTCCTGCCGTTCGCGATCCTCGTGCTTCCGCTTCTCGACTTCGGACTCGCTGTCTTCCGCCGACTTCGTGCCGGCAAGAGCCCGTTCAGCGCAGACAGGAAGCACCTCCACCACAGGCTCCTCGACATGGGGCACTCGCACTTCCACGCCGTCCTCATCTTCTACGCCTGGACGGCCGTCGTCTCGGTCGGGTGCCTGTTGTTCTTCCTCGTGCCCACGGGCTACGCGGTCGTCTTTCTCCTCGCTGGACTCGTGGTGTGCACGGTGCTGACCCTGGCGCCGCTCAGCCGGCGCAAGGTCGTCGAGGCGACCGCCCAGTCGACCGAGGCAGAGAGCCCGGAGGCGTCGATGGCAGCCTCGCTCGACCCGCTCGACGCAGCATCCGAATCCGTGTCACCTCCCGCAGAAACGAAAGGCGCCTAGAGTGTCGACCCCCACCCCCCATGCCTCCTCGGCCGCCACAGGCTCCTCCGCGCGGCCGGTATTCCTGCGCATCCTGAAATGGGGAGGGTTGCTCTCCCTCGCCATCGCCGTGATCGGGGGAGTGGTGGGCTTTCTCGTCGACTCCGAGCGCGGTCTCGTCAGCGCCCTCGTGGGAACCGCCATGGCCATCCTGTTCACCGGCCTCACCGCAGCGTCGATCCTCGTCGCCAACCGCTTCTCGGGGACGGACTTCTTCACGGCCATCTTCTTCGCCGTGGTCATGGGTGCGTGGATCGTCAAATTCGCGATCTTCCTGGTGCTCGTGTTCCTTCTGCGAGATCAGCCCTGGATCAACCCCGTCGTGATGTTCCTCTGCATCATCGCGGGTGTCCTCGGGTCGCTCATCGTCGACGTGGTGGTGGTCGCTACATCCCGCATGAGCTATGCAAGCGACGTCAAATTGCCGGGCGAGTAAGAATATGTCCGATCCGGCACATTCGGGCCACCAATAGGCGTTCTCGATTGGTCAGGGGGGCCTAACTCTTGATAGGCTTCATAAAGATCGTTCCGCTGCGTCACTCGGGTTGTCACCCAGAAGCAGCACCCCCCATCATTCGTCGTCGCGAGAGCCTCGCTCCACGCCCCGAACCAGGAGATAGCGCTGTTAGCTAACGCTCTGAACTTGCTTGTGCCGTTGGCTGCCGATGATGGTCAATTCCACGGTCCGTCCATCGAGGAATTCTTCCCAGAAGTCATCTTCTTCCCCGGTACCCCCTTCGAGATCAACCGGGTCATTCTGATCCGTTTCATCGCGGTCGCCGCGATCCTCATCCTGTTCTGGCTGGGAACGCGCAAGATGAAGCTGGTACCCACACGGGGCCAGAGCATCGCCGAGATGGCGCTCGACTTCGTTCGGGTGAATATCGCCGAAGACCTGCTGGGCAAGAAAGACGGCAAGCGCTTCCTGCCGATTCTGACGACGATCTTCTTCATGGTCCTCGCCATGAACCTCACGGGCATCGTGCCGTTCTTGAACCTCGCGGGAACCTCGGTCATCGGTGTTCCCCTCGTGCTGGCGGTCGTCGCGTACGTCACCTTCATCTACGCGGGCTTGAAGAAGCATCCGGGAGCGTTCTTCAAGAACGCACTGTTCCCGCCCGGAGTCCCCAAGGGTCTCTACATCATCGTGACGCCGATCGAGCTCCTCTCGACGTTCATCCTGCGTCCGGTCACCCTGACTCTCCGACTTCTCATGAATATGGTCGTGGGACACCTTCTGCTGGTGCTGTTCTTCGGAGCCACCTGGTTCTTCTTCTTCACGGCGAGCGGATGGTTCACGCTGTTCGGTGTCGGCACGCTGGCCTTCGGCTTCGTGTTCACGCTCTTCGAGATCCTCGTCGCCGTGCTTCAGGCCTACGTCTTCACCCTGCTCACCGCTGTCTACACCCAGCTCGCGCTGGCTGAGGAACACTAAACGAATTAGGCGCCCGCCTCGTTCGACATCACGGAAGGAAACACACGTGGACGCAACAACCGTTCTCGCCGAGATCAACGGAAACATCGCGACGGTCGGTTATGGTCTCGCAGCCATCGGCCCGGCCATCGGCGTCGGTATCGTCGTTGGAAAGACCATCGAGGGTGTCGCCCGCCAGCCCGAGCTTGCAGGCCGCCTGCAGGTTCTGATGTACATCGGTATCGCCTTCACCGAGGCCCTGGCCTTCATCGGTATCGCGACCTACTTCATCTTCGTCTGATCCCGCTTCGCTCAAGAGATAGGAGGCTGGAATGCTTCACGCAGTTCTAGCTGCCGCAGAGGAAACGGCCGAGACGACGAATCCGCTCATCCCAGAGATCTACGACATCGTCTGGTCGCTGCTCTGCTTCGTCGTCATCCTGTTCTTCTTCTGGAGAATGGTGCTTCCTCGTGTCAAGACGATGCTCGACGAGCGTTCGGCTGCGATCGAGGGCAACATCGCCAAGGCCGACGCGGCGCAGGCGCAGGCCGAGGCTGCTCTCGAGCAGTACACGGCTCAGCTCGCCGAGGGTCGCGCCGAGGCCGGCAAGATCCGGGAGCAGGCTCGCGCCGACGCTCTGAAGATCGCTGCCGAGCTCAAGGAGCAGGCTCAGCTCGATGCGGCTCGCATCCAGGCACAGGCGACCAGCCAGATCGAGGCCGAGCGCCAGGCGGCCGTCGTGTCGCTGCGCGCCGAGGTCGGAAGCCTCGCTCTCGACCTCGCGTCGGGTGTCATCGGTGAGTCCGTCAAGGACGACGCCAAGGCTGCCGGCATCGTCGACCGCTTCCTTGCTGACCTCGAGGCGTCCGAGGCATCCGCCCCGACCGCCGGAAACAAGTAAGCACATGGGATCAGCGACAAGAGAAGCGATCGCCGGCGTTCGAGCCAGACTCGCCGGGCAGGGCGGTTCCGCCACTCTGGCCACGGGGGAGCAGCTGCTCCTCGCCGGCCGGGTCATCGGCGATTCGTCTGCGCTGCTGTCGCTTCTCGCTGACCCCTCAGCAGATCAGGCATCGAAAGCCGGAGTCGTTTCAGAACTCTTCGGATCGAAGCTCGATGCTGAGGCCGTGCGCATCCTGAGTGACGTTGCAGCCAGCCGTTGGTCACGCCACGACGACCTGCTCGAAGCCATCGAAGAGCTCGGCTTCCGGGTTCTCGCCGATTCGGCAACGAACGCCGAATCGATCGAGGACGAACTCGCTCGTTTCGGCGAGGCGGTGTCCACGAGCGACGAGCTCGAGTTGGCGCTCGGTTCGAAGCTCGGAGCGGTCGACGCGAAACTGGCACTGGTCGATGCTTTGCTGCAGGGCAAAGCGTCCGCGCAGACTCTCGCGATCGTGCAGCAGCTCGTTGCCCAGCCTCGCGGTCGGCGCATCGGAGAGCTGCTTCGGGTTGCGGCGAATATCGTGGCAGATCAGGCCGGCAAGTCCATTGCCACGGTCACCAGCGCGGCTCCCATCGCTCCCGCACAGCTGGAGCGTCTGGAGAAGGGGCTCTCGTCACTGTATGGACGACCCCTCTCCGTCAACCAGCAGATCGATCCCGCCCTCATCGGCGGTCTTCGCATCCAGGTGGGAGATGATGTCATCGATGGCAGCGTCTCCGCCCGCATCAACGATTTGAGACTTCAGCTCGCTGGCTAGCCCCTTGTGGTTGGCTTGCTACACGCCGGAGCGAATCCTTCGGCAGAAAAAGGAAAAACGATGGCAGAACTATCGATCAGCCCCGACGAGATCCGTGGTGCTCTTCAGGACTTCGTGAAGTCCTACGAGCCCGGCAAGGCGACCAAGACCGAGGTCGGATACGTCACCGACGCCGGTGACGGCATCGCTCACGTCGAGGGTCTTCCCGGCGTCATGGCCAACGAACTGATTCGTTTCGCCGACGGAACTCTGGGTCTTGCTCAGAACCTCGACGAAGACGAGGTCGGTGTCATCATCCTGGGTGAGTTCTCGGGAATCGTCGAGGGCATGGAGGTGCAGCGCACGGGCGAGGTCCTCTCGGTTCCCGTCGGTGACTCATACCTGGGTCGCGTCGTCGACCCCCTGGGCAACCCGATCGATGGTCTCGGTGAGATCGCGTCCGAGGGTCGCCGCGCACTGGAGCTGCAGGCTCCCGGAGTCATGCAGCGCAAGAGCGTGCACGAGCCGATGCAGACCGGTATCAAGGCGATCGACGCCATGATCCCCGTCGGCCGTGGCCAGCGTCAGCTGATCATCGGCGACCGCCAGACGGGTAAGACCGCCATTGCGATCGACACGATCATCAACCAGAAGGCCAACTGGGAGTCGGGTGACGTCAACAAGCAGGTTCGCTGCATCTACGTCGCCATCGGCCAGAAGGGCTCGACCATCGCTTCGGTGAAGGGCGCGCTCGAAGACGCAGGAGCGCTCGAGTACACGACGATCGTCGCGTCTCCGGCCTCCGACCCCGCCGGCTTCAAGTACCTCGCACCGTACACGGGCTCGGCCATCGGCCAGCACTGGATGTACGGTGGCAAGCACGTTCTGATCATCTTCGATGACCTGTCGAAGCAGGCCGAGGCATACCGCGCCGTATCGCTTCTTCTTCGCCGTCCGCCGGGACGCGAGGCATACCCCGGTGACGTCTTCTACCTGCACTCTCGTCTGCTCGAGCGCTGTGCCAAGCTCTCCGACGAGCTGGGCGCCGGCTCGATGACCGGTCTGCCGATCATCGAGACCAAGGCCAACGACGTGTCGGCTTACATCCCGACAAACGTGATCTCGATCACCGACGGTCAGATCTTCCTGCAGTCCGACCTGTTCAACGCCAACCAGCGTCCCGCAGTCGACGTCGGTATCTCCGTGTCGCGAGTCGGCGGTGACGCTCAGGTGAAGTCGATCAAGAAGGTCTCCGGAACGCTCAAGCTCGAACTCGCCCAGTACCGCTCGCTCGAGGCCTTCGCGATGTTCGCATCCGACCTCGATCCTGCGTCGCGTCGCCAGTTGGCGCGTGGTGCGCGCCTCACCGAGCTGCTCAAACAGCCTCAGTACTCGCCGTACCCCGTCGAAGACCAGGTCGTCGCGATCTGGGCGGGAACGAACGGCAAGCTCGACGAGGTGCCGGTCGAAGACATCCTCCGTTTCGAGCGCGAGCTTCTCGACTACCTTGCCCGCAACACCGAGGTGCTGACGACTCTGCGCGAGTCCAACGTCCTGTCGGACGAGACGGCGTCGCTTCTCGACTCCGAGGTCGACAAGTTCAAGCTCGAGTTCCAGACGGGCGAGGGCAAGCCCCTCGCATCGGTCGGACGCGAGGAGTTCACTGCGACCAAGGTTGAAGACGTCAACCAGGAAAAGATCGTGAAGGGTCGCCGCTAACTTATGGGAGCGCAACTCCGCGTCTACCGGCAGAAGATCAAGTCTGCCCAGACGACCAAGAAGATCACCAGGGCCATGGAGCTCATCTCCGCCTCGCGCATTCAAAAGGCGCAGGCGCGAGTAGCAGCCTCCACCCCGTATTCGCGGGCGATCACTCGCGCAGTGTCTGCGGTGGCGTCGTACTCGAACGTCGATCACATCCTCACAACGGAGCCCGAGAAGGTCGAGCGCGCTGCGATCGTCATCTTCTCGAGCGACCGTGGTCTCGCGGGTGCGTTCAACAGCAACGTGCTCAAGGAGTCGGAGCAGCTGGCCGAGCTCCTGCGCAGCCAGGGCAAAGACGTCGTGTACTTCCTGGTCGGCCGCAAGGCGAACGCGTACTTCGCGTTCCGCCGTCGGCCTTCCGAGAAGACCTGGCAGGGCGGCACCGACAACCCCGAGTTCGAGACCGCGAAAGAGATCGGCGATGCCATTCTCGAGTCGTTCTTGAAGCCGGCCGCCGAGGGTGGGGTCGACGAGATCCACATCGTCTACAACCGCTTCGTGTCGATGCTCGTGCAGGTTCCCGAGGTTGTTCGTCTGCTTCCTCTCGAGGTCGTCGAAGGTGTCGAAGAGCCCGATTCGAAGGCGGTATTGCCGCTCTACGAATTCGAGCCAGATGCCGCTTCCGTTCTCGATTCGCTGCTTCCCGTCTACATCGAGTCGCGCCTGTTCAACGCCATGCTGCAGTCCGCGGCCGCTAAGCACGCTGCTACGCAGAAGGCCATGAAGGCTGCCAGCGACAACGCGGATGGCCTCATCCGCGACTACACCCGACTGGCGAACAATGCTCGCCAGTCCGAGATCACCCAACAGATTTCCGAGATCGTCGGCGGCGCCGACGCGCTGAGCTCGGCAAAGTAGCGCGAAAGAAGAGAGAAGCAATGACACTGACCGCACCTGAAGCTGCGACGACGACTGCGCCCGGCGCTGTCGGCCGCATCGCCCGCGTCACCGGCCCTGTCGTGGACATCGAGTTCCCCCACGACTCGATCCCGGGTATCTACAACGCCCTCAAGACCACGATCGCCATTCCGGGCGCTCCCGAGACCGTGCTGACCCTCGAGGTCGCCCAGCATCTCGGAGACGACCTGGTCCGCGCGATCGCCCTGAAGCCGACCGACGGACTCGTCCGCGGCCAGGAGGTCACCGACACCGGAGAGCCGATCACGGTTCCCGTCGGCGACATCACCAAGGGCAAGGTCTTCAACGTCATCGGCGAGGTGCTCAACGCTGAGCCGGGCGAGAAGATCGAGATCACCGAGCGCTGGCCCATCCACCGCAAGCCCCCGGCGTTCGACCAGCTCGAGTCGAAGACGGAGCTGTTCGAGACCGGCATCAAGGTCATCGACCTCCTCACCCCCTATGTGCAGGGTGGAAAGATCGGACTCTTCGGAGGCGCCGGAGTCGGCAAGACCGTTCTGATCCAGGAGATGATCCAGCGCGTTGCTCAGGATCACGGTGGAGTGTCGGTGTTCGCCGGAGTCGGCGAGCGCACCCGTGAGGGCAACGACCTCATTGCTGAGATGGAAGAGGCGGGTGTCTTCGACAAGACGGCCCTCGTATTCGGCCAGATGGATGAGCCGCCGGGAACGCGTCTTCGCGTCGCCCTGTCCGCCCTGACGATGGCAGAGTACTTCCGCGACGTGCAGAAGCAGGACGTCCTGCTCTTCATCGACAACATCTTCCGGTTCACGCAGGCGGGTTCCGAGGTCTCCACTCTTCTCGGTCGCATGCCGTCCGCGGTGGGCTACCAGCCCAACCTGGCCGACGAAATGGGCATCCTGCAGGAGCGCATCACCTCGACGCGTGGTCACTCGATCACGTCACTGCAGGCGATCTACGTGCCTGCCGACGACTACACCGACCCGGCGCCGGCAACCACATTCGCCCACCTCGACGCCACCACGGAGCTGTCGCGTGAGATCGCGTCGAAGGGCCTCTACCCGGCCGTCGACCCGCTGACCTCGACCAGCCGCATCCTCGACCCCCGGTACTTGGGTGAGGATCACTACAACACGGCCGTGCGCATCAAGGCGATCCTTCAGAAGAACAAGGAACTCCAGGAGATCATCGCGATCCTTGGTGTCGATGAGCTGTCTGAAGAAGACAAGATCACCGTGTCGCGGGCTCGTCGCATTCAGCAGTTCCTGTCGCAGAACACCTACATGGCCAAGAAGTTCACGGGCGTGGAGGGTTCGACGGTTCCGTTGAAGGACACCATCGAGTCGTTCTCCGCCATCGCCAACGGTGACTTCGACCACGTCGCCGAGCAGGCCTTCTTCAACGTCGGTGGCATCAACGACGTCGAAGAGAAGTGGGCTCAGATCCAGAAAGAGAACGGCTAGTCATGGCTTCGCCGCTTACGGTGAGTGTCGTGTCGGCCGACCAGGAAGTCTGGTCGGGCGAGGCGACGATGGTCATCGCCAAGACGGTCGAAGGCGAGATCGGCATCCTGGCCGGTCACGAACCGCTCCTGGCCATCCTGGCCGAGGGCGAGGTTCGCGTGACGCAGGCTTCGGGTGCGCGAATCACCGCTCAGGCCGATGACGGATTCCTTTCTGTAGAGAACAACACCATCACGATCGTCGCGCGCAACGCGGCGCTCGTCTGACGCAAGCGGGTCGTCCACCTCGTGCTCATCCTCCTTCCGCCGTCCGAGACGAAGCGGGAGGGGGGTGACGCGGCGAGGCTGGATCTGGCCCGCTTGCGTTTTTCGTCGCTGACGGCGACTCGTCGCCGCCTGGTAAGAGAACTGCGTGCTCTCTCTCGCGATGAGGATGCGAGCCTCAAAGCTCTGAAGATCAGCGTCCGTCAGCTCTCGGAGGTCGAGCGGAATCGCACCGTCACCACCTCGCCGACGATGCCGGCTATCGACCGGTATACGGGCGTGGTGTTCGATGCTCTCGACTCGGCCAGTCTCCCTCAGGAGGCCAGAGCGTTCGCGGCATCACACCTGGTGATCCAGTCAGCGCTTCTGGGGCCGATCGGCGCCTTGGATCCTATTCCGGCGTACAGGCTGTCGCACGATTCCAAGCTGCCGGGAATCCATCTGGCCAAGACCTGGGCACCCGTCGCGCCGCTCGAGATCGGTGCGGGCGAAGAACTCGTGCTCGACTTCAGATCGGAAGCGTACGTCGCTCTGTCGCCCGTGCGCTCAGGCGCCAACTCCTGGTTCCTGCGAGTCGTCACCGAGTCCGACGACGGCACCGTTCGGGCCCTGAATCACTTCAACAAGAAGTCGAAGGGGCTGCTGACCCGAGCGCTGTTGATGCACGCGCGCGATCTGTCGACGATCGACGAGGTCATTGCGGTCGCGGGGGCAGCAGGTCATCGGATGGAACTCGGCGAGCCGGGCGAAGTCCGGCTCTACTCGTCAGGCGTGTGATCGCGTCGGTGCCGAGACCCGCTGGCTGACCCGGTGGCGCCGCGCGTTGTTGCGGGTTGCCGCTAGTCTTCTTGCATGATCTCGACATACGACTCGGATGGCACCGCGGCCGGTGCAGCGGCCGGACTTATTCTGACGCTGATTTTCAGTGCGTTCTACGTGGTTCTGATCGCCGCTATCTATGTCGTCAGCTCGTGGTTTCTGAGCAAGATCTTCGTGAAGGCCGGAGAGCCCGCCTGGAAGGGATGGGTTCCGATCTACAACTCGTGGGTATTTCTGGAGATCGGGGGACAAGCGGGGTGGTGGGCCCTTGTCGCCTTCGTGCCGGTCGTCGGGATCGCGTCGAGTGTATTCATCTGCATTGCCGCCTACAACATCGCTCTGCGCTTCGGTAAGACGGCGGCGTGGGTCGTGCTCTACATTTTTGTTCCCTACGTCTGGTGGGGTATCTTCGCGTTCGACCGATCCGTGTGGAACCCTCAGCCGATCGCTGGCATCTTCGTCGCCCCCGACTGGGCGAGACCGACCAGCGCTGTGCTTCGATACGTGCCGCAAGCGCGGCCGGTCTACGCGCCTCAACCCCCGGCCGGGCCGCAGAACCCCGGCTACTGATTCAGCTCGACGCGACGGCGAGTTGATCGCCGCGCGCGCAGCCCGACGCGTGATCGTTGATCAGCCCCGCTGCCTGCATCAGGGCGTGCATCGTCGTCGGTCCGACGAAGGTGAGTCCGAGACGTCGCAGTTGTGCGCTGAGTGCTCGTGAACTGTCGGTCACCGTCAGCATCTCGTCGACGGTTGCGGGGCGTTGGTGCGATGAGGGAGCGTGGCTCCAGATAAGACGATCAAGGGATCCCGGGTCATCACGCACCAGCTCGTGAACGATTCGAGCGTTCTTAATGGTGGCGGCGATCTTTTGGCGATTGCGGATGATCGACGCGTCGAGGGCCAACTCGTCGATCTTGTCGTCATCGAATCGAGCGACTCGTTCGATCGAGAACTGGTCGAAGGCGGCGCGGAAAGCGGGACGTCTTTTCAGGATGGTGATCCAGGACAGGCCGGCCTGGAACCCTTCCAGTGCGATGGTCTCGAAGAGTGCGACGTCGCCGTGCAGGGGCGTGCCCCATTCTTCGTCGTGATATCGCCGATATTCGGAATCGTCGGAGACCCAGCCGCATCGTGCGATGCCGTCGTCTCCTGTCTGGAGGAGTTCTCGTGTCATGACTCCGACAGTATCCCCGCACACGAGAGTGCGGAGCCTTGCTCACCTCGGCTGGGAAGCAGGGGCGGAGCCCACGGGTGTGGACAGTGTTGCTCCCGTCCCTTCCTTCACAGGAGGCCCGTCTGAATCGCTTCTCCACAGACTGACGGCCCGCCCTCGCCGCGATCCGCGGCATACAGCAGTCTCTCGTCATGACTTCCTCGGTTAAAGCGAAACGCCCAGCAGATTTCTTGATCGCCCTGCCTCGCGTCATGGGGTACACGCCCGTGAACAGCATTGTCGTGCAGACGTTTCAGAACCGGCAGACCGCGGCCTCGTTGCGAGTCGATCTGCCCCCTGAAGACAGCCGGGCGAACCCCCGGCTGGTCGCGGACGCCATCATCCGTCTGATCAGCCGTGTTCCGGGTGTGGATGCCGTTCTGATCGCCGTCTACACGGATGAGGCGTGGACCGCAGAGGACCGACCTCCGCGTCCGCAGCTGGTCGAGGCGATCGTCACCCGGATGGCGTCGGCGGGACTGGGTATCGTCGATGCGCTGTGCTGTTCAGGCAGGGTCTGGGCGTCGTACCTCGATGCTGAGCGCGGCCGCTTCGATGAAAATGAAAAAACACGCATCGATGCCGAGCTCGACGGCGTCGGTGCGCCCCGCGATGTGGAGGCGCGCGCTCAGGGAGCGCCGCCGATCGATGAGGCCTCGAGTGCACAGCGCGACGAGGTGTCGCGCGCATCGGCCGCGATCATGCACGATGCTGGCGAGAGAGAACGGCTCTGGGAATGGTCCGTGGCGCACGTCCTCTGGACTGACGCGATCGAATCCACGCCCTCCGATATTCCGCCGGAGGCCGTGGCTGCCATGCTGTGGAGCATCAGAGACAAGGGCGTGCGCGATTGCGTATTGATGCTCATGGCCTGGGGTGACGATGCCGGAGACCGGGCCGCCGCGGACACGGCGATGCTTCGTCGAGGGGCGGCTGTGCCCGACGGTTCGATACTCGAGACCTTCGTCGGTGAGGGCCGGAGGTGCCCAGACGGACTGAGGATAGAGGGAGCAGTGCGTCTACTCCGCCATCTCATCTCCCTCGCCCCGCTACCGTGGCAGTTGGCTCCTTTCACGATGTTGGCCTGGTTCGAGTGGGCACGAGGCCAGGGCTCCTCCGCGGGTGACTATCTCGAGCAGGCTCTGGCGATCGGTCCGGGGTACGAGCTGGCACGACTCTTCGAGCAGCTGATCAGCACGGGCCGTGTGCCTGACTGGGTAGGCAGGCAGGCGGTGTGAGAGGTGGTCAGAGCCTGCTCCACGCCTCCGTGAGCACTCCGCGAAGGATCTGCTCGATCTCGTCGAACTCTGCCGCGCCGATGGTGAGGGGCGGCGCGAGTTGGATCACGGGATCTCCCCGATCGTCGGCGCGGCAGTAGAGGCCGGCGTCGAAGAGCGCTTTCGATAGAAAGCCGCGGAGAAGCCTCTCGGACTCGTCGTCGTCGAACGTCTCTTTAGTGACCTTGTCTTTCACGAGTTCGATCCCGAAGAAGTATCCATCTCCCCGCACATCGCCCACGATCGGCAGATCACTCAACTTCTCCAGAGTGGAGCGGAAGAGCGGCGAGTTGGTCCTGACGTTCTCGTTGAGCTTCTCCTCTTCGAAGATATCGAGGTTCGCCAGGGCAACCGCAGCCGATACGGGATGTCCGCCGAAGGTGTACCCGTGCGCGAACGACGTCTGACCGTGTTTGAAAGGCTCATAGACCCTGTCGCTCACGATGGTCGCGCCGATGGGGGAGTATCCGCTGGTCATGCCTTTGGCGCAGGTGATCATGTCGGGGACATAGCCGTACTCGTCGCACGCGAACATGTGGCCGATGCGGCCGAATGCGCAGATCACTTCGTCGCTGACCAGCAGAACGTCGTACCGGTCGCAGATCTCTCGAACTCGCTGGAAGTATCCGGGTGGTGGAGGGAAGCAGCCACCGGAGTTCTGTACCGGTTCGAGAAACACGGCTGCAACGGTGTCAGGGCCCTCGAACTGGATCATCTCCTCGATGCGATCGGCGGCCCAGATTCCGAACGCAGTCAGATCGTCACCGTGTTCTGGCGCACGGTAGAAGTTCGTGTTCGGCACACGGAAGCCGCCCGGCGTGACCGGCTCGAACATGGCCTTCATACCCGGGATGCCCGTGACCGCCAAGGCTCCCTGTGTAGTGCCGTGATAGGCGACGGCGCGAGAGATGACTTTGTGCTTCGTCGGCCGTCCTTGCAGCTTCCAGTAGTACTTGGCCAGCTTGAACGCGGTCTCGACAGCCTCTCCGCCCCCGGTCGAGAAGAACACGCGGTTGAGGTCTCCGGGCGCGTAGTGTGCGAGCCTGTCGGCGAGTTCGATGGCGTTCGGATGGGCGTAGGACCACACGGGGAAAAAGGCCAATTCCTCGGCTTGACGTGCCGCGGTCTCGGCCAGCCGCCGACGACCGTGTCCCGCGTTCACCACGAAGAGCCCAGACAGTCCGTCGATGTACTTCTTGCCGCGACTGTCCCAGATGTGATGGCCCTCGCCACGCGTGATGATCGGCACGCCGTCGCCCGACTCCATCACGGACTGCCTACTGAAGTGCATCCACAGATGGTCCTTGGCCTTGCGTTGAAGCTCGCTCTCGGCGGCGTCGGAATAAGTCATGTCATTCATCGGGTACCCCAGTTATAGAGCTGCTTGTGCAGTTTCAGATAGACGAATGTCTCGGTGGAGATGACACCCTCGAGGTGTCGAATCTGCGAGTTGAGCAGAGCGATGAGATCGTCATCGCTCTCGCAGACGACCTCGGCCATGATGTCGAACGTGCCCGCGGTGAGCACCACATAGTCGACAGCTGGTATCGCCGCAAGCGCGTCCGCAACGACGCGGGTGTCTCCCGACACCTTCAGGCCGATCATCGCTTGACGGTAGAAGCCGAGCTGCAGAGGGTCGGTGACGGCCACGATCTGCATCACGCCCGACTCCGTGAGCTTCTGCACTCGTTGTCGCACCGCCGCCTCGCTCAGTCCCACAGCCTTGCCGATCTCGGCATATGACCGTCGTCCATCGACCTGCAGCTGCTCGATGATCGCCTTCGATGTGTCATCCAGATGTGATTGACGCGGCTTTGGGCTCATGCCTGGATTCTGTCAGGATCTACCGCTCCGGGCAAGCGATTCCGTCGCAAAGCGCGATCCGCACCACGAAATCAGTTGAATACTCCCGAATTTCATGCGTGCTGAATGCACCCGGCGCTGAGCGAGCGTCTCCCGTCGACACGTGCCGGCCGTCTGTCGATGTGACCGAACGGCGAATAAGCTCGACGGGTGAACGCGCCCACTCAGACCACAGGCCGTGTCGTGTACGACGCGGCTTCGCCGTCTGGCTCTCAGCTGGCTCTGGTGGTGCCGGGTATGGTCGCGCTCCTCGAGGGAGCCAACTCGCCGACCGTGCTGTCGCGACTGTGGGGCGAGATGTCGAGCGGCTCCGTATCGCTCGAACGCGTGGTTCAGGCTGTTCCGTCGCTCGGTGCCGATGCCGTGTCCTCGTTCGCCGTGGCAGCACTCGAGACAGACAGCGCCGGCGCGGCGGTGCTCTCCGTCGTGGCCAGAGGAACCTCTGTCGTCGACGTGTACGCAGCGGATGCTGCGCCGCGGCGGTTCTCGTCGCAGGGTCTCCGGCCGTGGCATCTCGCGTCGTTCTCGAGAGTGACCGGACTTCGCTTCGGCGCGAGCTCCGACGCCGTCGGTCCCGCGGAGATGTTGACCGTCTCGGGTGCCGAGCTTCCGCTCGTGCTCGGTGTCGCATCCGTCGATTCGGTGTTCTGGATGCTCGACGAGGGTCGAACGGTCGTCGACGCGTCGGCGAGACGCCAGATCCTCGAGCCGCGGGCCGCTACGCACGCGGCCGACGACGCCGAGATCACACTGGAGCGGGTTCCGGTTCGGCGCCTGGGCAGACACGGAGGAACGAACGAAGCCGACGGTGCGTCGACGGACCGTATTCGGCCCATCCGCGTACGGATCGGGATGCAGGCCCCGTTCGAATTGCATGTGCCGGTGTACGTCGGCCGCAGGCCTCGAGGCCCACGGCAGATCGCCGGTGACCAGGTTGTCCTCGTCGAGGTGCCGTCGCCCACTCGGGAGGTCTCGGCGACCCACCTGCATATCGTGCAGCGAGGGCGCGAGGTCATCGTGACGGATCTGCAGTCGACGAATGGCACGGGCGTCACTCTGCCCGGCTCACCTCGGATAAAGTTGAAACAGGGGGACTCGATAGTTCTTCCCCCGTACAGCAGGGTCGACATCGGCGACGGCAACGTCATCGAGATACTTCCCGGAGCGGATTGACCGTGAGAGACGGTCTGCGCACCGACAGAACCGTGCGCGCCCGAATCCGAACAGCATGTCGAGGAGAAGAGTCCCGTGACCCAGATCGGTGACAGCAACGCCCACGTGAGCGTTGTCCTTCCCGGCGCCGCAGACACCCTGACCCTCACCTGGTCACTCTTGTCGGACCGGGGAAACAAGCGCGCCGTCAACGAAGACAGCGTCGTCGCGAATCCGCCCCTGTTCGCCGTGGCAGACGGCATGGGTGGTCACTCCGCAGGCGACATCGCCAGCGCTGCGGTCGTCACTCGCCTCGGCGATATCACCGGCCGGGCTTACATCGATGCCGACACGATCGATCGAGCCCTCGAATCTGCGCGAGCCGACATCGACAGAGTCGGCGATGAGAGTGTTCTCGGAACCGGAACCACCGTGACCGGCGTCGCGCTCACGGTCGTCGACGGCGAGGCGCAGTGGGCCGTGTTCAATATCGGCGACTCGCGGGTCTACTTCTTCGCCGATGGCGAGCTCGAACAGATCACGACCGACCACTCCGTCGTGCAGGAGATGGTCGCGGCCGGGTTGATCACCCGCGAGCAGGCCGATGTCCATCCCGACAGCAACGTGATCACGCGGGCCGTCGGGTTCCACGACAAGCCGGTTCCCGATTACTCGCTCATTCCCGTCGAACCGGGCCAGCGCATCCTGATCTGTTCCGACGGGTTGACGAAGGAACTCACCGATCACGGCATCCGGCATTACCTGGCGACGACCGAGTCGGCCGAGCGCGCCGTGAGCGAACTCGTCGCTGCCGCGCTGGCCAACGGAGGCCGAGACAACGTGACCGTCCTGGTCGTCGACGTCTCCGTCGCCGTCGACGAGACCGAATCGACCCGTCCGAGCGCGCGAACCCCATGAGCACGGTGAGGTGCAAGACCTGCGGAACCGCGCTCCCCACCGGCGCGATGTTCTGCGGCGAGTGCGGCAGTTCGGTGCTGGCCGCGTCGGCCATGAGTGACACCCAGCACGTCGAGCCCCTGCCCATGCCCGGTCGACACGAAGCATTCACGGCTCCCGCCAAGGCTGCTCGGCGATCGCCGGCGGCACCGGCGGTCTTCCGGCTCATCTTCAGCACCGGAGAGAATGCGGTCGTCGCCGGCCCAGGACTCATCGGCAGAAACCCGGTCGTCCGAGAAGACGAAGGTCGACTCGAGATCGTGCGCGTCGTCGATCCGCAGCTGAGCGTGTCGAAGACGCATCTCGAGTTCGGCATCGAGAACGGGATGTTCTGGGTCAGCGATCGCCATTCGGGCAACGGCACATCGATCTCGGTCTCGGGCGAAGAATCGGTGGAGGCCCTACCCGGGGAGCGCTACGGGGTGGCGCGAGGAACGCGCATCCGCATCGGAGAACAGTACTTCGACGTGCTGTAGAAGCGGCACGCCGCCGAGGGTCGCTCACACAGCCGGCCCTTGCGGATCTCTCCACCAATGGCAGCGGCAGCACACGCGGGAGCGCGTGCACGAGGTCTACTCGGTACATGCGTCGACGTCACTCCCTCTCGTCTGACGAGTCGCCGCCTCATCGAGCGCCGAGCACTCTCGACATCGCGATGGATCTCGACGAGGTCCTCGTCGTTCCTCGGCGCTCGGATCCGCCCCCGAAGACTCCCTTTCCGCTCATCGGATCGTTGGCCCCCTTGGCGATGGCCGGCGTGGTGTGGTTCGTGCTGCACTCGCCCCTCGCACTCGTCTTCGCTCTGCTTTCGCCGGTGATGGCCGTCGCGACGCTCCTCGACGGTCGGGTCACGGCACGACGCGCCCTGCGACGAGACGACGTCGACCTGGCGCGGCGTAAGCGGGCTTTCGTCGATCGCGTAACGACTCTTCACGCGCACGAGCTCGCAACCTTGAGGCAGGGCGCGCCCTCGGCTCGATCGATCCTCGGGCGCGCCTCCAACCCGTTCACGGCGACCTCGGCTGCGCAGGTGACCATCTGCCTGGGTGCGGGGCCGGCGAAGAGCGCCCTGAGGGTGGAGGGAGGAACCGATGACGATGAGGATTCGCTACGCCTGCGATCCGTCGCTCTTCGCTTGGCTCACGCACCGCTGCTGGCGCCAGCTCCTGCGCGCATCGCTGTCGTCGGATCGTCGACGCTCGCGAATGCCATCGCCCGAGGCTACGTCGTGCAGCTCGCCGCGGCCGTGTCACCCAGCGCCGTCACGTTCGTGACCTGCAGCGCGGCAGAGGACTCGAGTCCCGGTGCCTGGGCGTGGGTGGAATCCCTTCCCCATTCCGGCCACGACAACGTGTCGGTCGGATCACTCGCCGACGCCCGACGACCTCTCTGCGCGTCGTTCATCGTGGTCGCGGACTCGGTCGATGTCGTTCCTGCGGAAGCCGATGTCGTCGTGGCCGCCGATTCGGTGGCGAGGGTCACCGTGCTGCGGCATCCTCGGCTGTCGACCCCTTTCGAGATCGAGGGGGAGCTCGTGTCGATTCTCGAGGCCGTGGAATTCAGCGACAGACTCGGTCAGCAGACCCTCGACGCCGAACGAGTGCACTTCGCTTTGCCGTCCCGCGTGTCCGCAGCCGAGGTCGAGGCTCTCGTCGGCGCGGGTGACGGGGGAGTCTCGCCGTCGCCGAAAGGACTCAGCGCGGCCATCGGGTTAGGGGAACAGGGCGAGGTCGTCAGTCTCGACCTCGTCGAGCAGGGGCCGCACGCGGTCGTCGCCGGTACGACGGGAAGCGGGAAGAGCGAGCTCCTCGTCACGTGGGTTGCGGCGCTCGCTCGCGCGTACGACTCGACTGCATTCTCTGTTCTCCTCGTCGACTTCAAGGGTGGGGCTGCGTTCGATCCGCTGACCGGCCTCGAACAGTGCGTCGGGCTCATCACGGATCTCGACCCCGGAGGGGCCGAGCGAGCACTGTCGAGCCTCAGAGCCGAGGTCCGCTGGAGAGAGCGCGTGCTTCGCGAGGCGTCCGCGCGCGACATCTCGGACTCCCGCCTCGCCCCACGGATGCCCCGTCTGCTGATCGTCGTCGATGAGTTCGCCGCGATGCTGTCCGAGTTCCCTCAGCTCCACGACGTGTTCGCGGACATCGCCGCGCGGGGGCGCTCGCTCGGTATGCATCTCGTCCTCTGCACCCAGAGGCCCGCCGGGGTCGTCAAGGATTCGCTGCTCGCCAACTGTGAGCTTCGACTCTCTCTGCGCGTGAACAACGCGGCCGATTCGACCGCCATCATCGGCAGCCCAGCCGCCTCGATGCTGTCGCCCGCACAACGCGGTCGCTGCCTCATCTCGGTGGGTGGGCGGCCCCCCGTGGTGGTTCAGGTGGCTCAGACGGATGCCGCGGATCTCGTCCGAGACGGTCCCTCCACGCGTCCGGCTCCGCGTGCTCCCTGGCTGCCGGCCCTTTCTTCGAAGGTCCTCCTGGACGACGTTCCGAGACCGTCCACCGGCATCGTCCTCGGTCTTCTGGATCTGCCCCATGAACAGCGCCAGCCACCGGCCTGCTACGACCCGGGCGAACAAGGGCCTCTGCTGACCCTCGGTTCGTCACGCTCGGGAAAATCGACGCTTCTCTCGACGATCGCTCATCAGGCATCCGCGGCGGTGTTCGTCGGCCCAGGCATCGAGCGGGCGTGGGACACGGTGCACGATGTCGTCGAGCTGTGCCGGGAGAGACAACGCGGGGGAGACTCCCACGATCCGATCCTCGTCTTCATCGATGACGTCGACTCGGTGGTGCGCCGCTTCGAGGCCGACTATCAGAGCGCGTTCGTCTCAGCGCTCGCCACTCTTCTCCGCGACGGCCCACCCTGCGGCATCACAGTCATCGCGACGGCCCAGCGGCTGGCCGCACCAGTCACGGCCCTCGCGCCCCTCTTTCCGGAGCGCATCCACCTCAGATTCGCGAGTCGCCAGGAGTACATCGTCGCCGAAGGCATAGCCTCCGACCACGACCCCGGCCTTCCGTCCGGAGCGGGGCACTGGCGGGGAGCACGGCTCCAGGTCGCGCTCGTTCCGGGCCTCGCGGCGAGCCGAACCTCGACGCCGTCCCGCCCCTCGACGCCGTCGCGCCACGTGCGCACGCGGGAGGAATCACCGCCGTCGACCTTGCTCGTCGTCACCTCTCGGCCCGCACGGTTTCTCGATCGGCAGGTCGACGCGATGTCCGACGCGGTGACGCTGATCGACGTGGGCGATCGCGCGGCCCTCTCGGCATTCGTTTCCGCGCCCGACGTGCCGACCTGGCTGGTCGGCGCGCCTGACGCCTGGATGGCCGCCTGGAGCACCTTCTCGGCGTTGCGGAGCCGGATCCCGGTCTATTTCGACGGCTGTTCTCTCAGCGACTTACGATCGCTCACCCGACGGCGAGACCTGCCGCCGCCGTTCGATCATGGTCGGAAGCCTCGGTGGCTGCTCGCACCCGATGACACGATCGCGCGATTCGACCTCGCGGAGGATTCCCGCCGATGACCGTGCGGATCACAGCGGATTCCGTGAAGTTTATGTTTCGGTATCGATGCTTTCGTCGTATTTCACCCCACGGCAGCGTGTGCTGTGCCACTATCAGACCACCCTGATACCGGAGAGTTCGGAGATCCACCCGACATGAACGCGCCACTGCCCCGTGACCCGCTGATCCAGCAGGCGATCGCCCACACACGATCCCTGCAGAGGGCGAAGCAGATCGCGGTGTCTCGGCGTTCCGTACTCGCCGGAGCGGGGCTGGGCCTCGGTGCTTTGGCGCTGGCCGCCTGTTCGACGGGCCCCCGCCCTGCGCCTCTGGCTGCGGTCGATTCGTCGGCATCCGACAAATCAGTCGTGTGGGACAACTGGCCGGCGTACATCGATGAAGACGACGACGGCAACTATCCCACGGTGATCGGTTTCGAGGAACAGACCGGCATCAAGGTCACTTACAACGTGGCCGTCGACGACAACAATTCCTACTACGGCAAGGTCAAGGACCAGCTCGCACTGGGTCAGGACATCGGCGCTGACGCGGTATGTCTCACTGAGTGGATGGTTTCTCGACTGATACGCAAGGGATACGTGCAGGAGCTCGACGCGGCCAACATCCCGAACAAGAAGAACGTGCTCCCGTCGCTGGCGAACCCCGATTTCGATCCCGGCCGCAATCGTTCGCTTCCCTGGCAGGGGGGATTCGCGGGAATCTGTTGGAACAAAGAGCGTCTCCCCAAGGGTCTTCGATCCGTCGACGATCTCTGGAAGCCAGAGCTCAAGGGGCGTGTCGGTGTTCTCAGCGAGATGCGCGACACCATCGGCGTCATCATGCAGTCACAGGGCGTCGACGTCTCGAGCGACTGGACCGAGAACCAATTCATGGATGCGATCGATCTGTTCCGTAAGCAGGTCGACGATGGGCAGGTGCGCAACATCAAGGGCAACGCCTACCTGAACGATCTGCAGAACGAGGACACGTTGGCGGCGATCTGCTGGTCGGGCGACATCACGCTGATCAATGCAGAGGCGGGCGACAAGTGGGAGTTCATCCTCCCCGACTCCGGCGGAACGCTCTGGAACGACACCTTCGTGGTTCCCATGGGCTCGACGCGCAAGGCCAATGCAGAAGCGCTCATGAACTACTACTACGAGCCCGAAGTCGCCGCAGAGGTCGCAGCCTGGGTCAACTACATCACACCGGTCGTCGGCGCCCGCGAGGCGATGGACTCGATCGATCCGGAGCTCGCGAACAACCAGCTGATCTTTCCCGACGAGAAGACTCTCGAACAAGCGCACGTGTTCCGAACATTGACAGCAGAGGAAGAGAAGACCTTGGGCACCGAATTCCAGAAAGTGTTGTTGGGCATCTGATGAAGACGATGAGCACATTCGCCGAGGCCGGCGCCGACCTCGAGTTCGTCGACATCAGCAAGAGGTTTCCGGGTTTCACCGCCATCGAGAATCTCAATCTGACGATTCCGGCCGGGTCGTTCTTCGCGCTTCTCGGACCATCGGGTTGTGGCAAGACGACCACTCTCCGGCTCGTCGCCGGCCTCGAGGATCCGTCTGCAGGGCGCATCCTCATCGGAGGCAACGACGTCACGAATACCAAGTCATTCCAGCGGCCGGTGAACACGGTCTTCCAGTCGTACGCGCTGTTTCCGCACATGACGATCCTCGAGAACGTCGCCTTCGGGCTGCGTCGGCGAAAGATCGACGATCCGCTGACCAAAGCCCACGAGGCTCTGCGGCTCGTCGAGCTCGACCATCTCGCTGCTCGACGGCCGGCGCAGTTGTCTGGAGGACAGCAGCAGCGTGTCGCGCTCGCACGGGCGATCGTCAACCGCCCCGCCCTCTTGCTGCTCGACGAGCCTCTCGGCGCGCTCGACCTGAAACTGCGGCGCCAGATGCAACTCGAGCTCAAGAGCATCCAGACCGAGATCGGGCTGACCTTTCTCCACGTGACCCACGATCAGGAGGAGGCCATGACGATGGCCGACATCGTGGCGGTCATGAACAAGGGCGAAATCGAGCAGATGGGCGCTCCTGAGCAGCTCTACGAACTTCCCCGTACGGCGTTCGTCGCCAATTTCCTCGGTCAGTCCAACCTGTTCACCGGGCAGGTCACCGAGTCGGGCGCCGATTCCATCACCGTGGATGTGGCGGGCAGGGGCATCGTGGTTCCCCGTACACGAGCGCAGCGCCACGCGGGCGAGGTGACGATCGGCGTGAGACCCGAGAAGCTGCTGCTGCACACGGAGGCGCCGAACGACAGCGCGGGGATCAACATCCTCGGACCCGGGCGCGTCACCGACGTCTCGTTCTCTGGTGTCAGTACCTCGTACATCGTTCAGATGCCAGGACTAGGAGCCGTGACGGTGTTCGCGCAGAACATGGTCTTCGGTCCCGTCGTCAACGAGGGCGCCGAGGTCTGGGTCAGCTGGACGGTGGATCACGGTTTCGGGCTGGAAGACGAACCCACGCCCGGTTCGCGCTTCCCGGCGGATGCGTCGACCAGCGCCATCGCCATCCAGCGCAGGGCCGCGCTCGAGACTGAACTGGAAGGGGCATAACCCATGGCCTTCGCCGCATTCGCGTCGAGTGACGCGGCCGTGACGAAACCTCCCCGGCGAAAATCCACGATCGCCCTGGTTCTGCTCCTTCCGGGCATCCTCTACATGGTGCTGTTCTTCCTCACTCCGCTCATCTCGCTCGTCATCACCTCGTTTCAGGCGGAGCTGCCCGGGGGTGACATCGGCGATTACGTTCCCGGCCTGCAATGGCAGAACTACGTCGACGGTGCCAGCGAGTATCTCCCGCACATCCTTCGCGCGTTCGGCTATGCCCTCGTGGCCACGGTCTTCGCCCTGATCATCAGCTATCCGATCGCGTATTTCATCGGGGTGAAAGCCCGACGCTGGCCCCTCTTGCAGAGCATGATGCTCACCCTGGTCATCGCGCCGTTCTTCATCAGCTTTCTTCTGCGCACCCTCGCGTGGAAGCAGATCCTCTCCGACGAGTCTCCCGTGGTGCTTGCGCTCAAAGCGGTGGCCATTCTGCCCGCCGACGGCCATCTCACGGGAACGCCGTTCGCGGTGATCTTCGGACTCACGTACAACTTCATCCCGTTCATGACCCTCCCGCTCTATACGACTCTCGAGCGCCTCGACATTCGCTTCCTCGAGGCGGGCAGCGACCTGTACGCGAGTCCCGCCACGACGTTCGCGAAAGTCACGGTTCCGCTGTCGATGCCCGGAATCATCTCCGGCACTCTGCTCACGTTCATTCCGGCCGCCGGCGACTACATCAACGCGAGCCGCGACTTTCTGGGATCGAGCAAGACCGCCATGCTCGGAAATGCTATCGAGGCCAACTTCCTCACGCTGCAGAACTATCCCATCGCGGCGGCGCTCTCCATCATCTTGATGGCCGTGATTCTGGTGCTCGTCGGCGTCTACGTGCGCCGCAGCGGAACGGAGGACCTGCTGTGACCGCCCTACCCCTCGACCGTAAGAGCCCGTCGGCGGGATCGGCGGCGACGCCGCCTGCTCGCAGGAAGCTCGCGGGTCTCGGACTTCCCATCTACGTTGCGCTCGCCCTGGTCTTCCTGCTGATCCCCATCGTCTACACCTTCGTGTTCTCGTTCAACGACTCGGTGAAGTCCAACATCGCGTGGAGGGGATTCACGTTCGACAAGTGGCTCTCCGTGTGCAACGAACCCGGACTCTGCGAGGCCTTCGGCAACAGCATTCTCGTCGGAGTCGTAGCCACCGTTCTCGCGACGGCGCTCGGCACGGCGATCGCGATCGCCCTCGTGCGATACCGCTTCCGCTTCCGCTCCAGCATCAGCCTGTTGTTGTTCTTGCCGATGGCGACTCCCGAGGTCGTGCTGGGCGCGGGGCTCGCGGCACAGTTCTTGGCACTCGGCACGCAGAAAGGCATCGTGACCGTGATTCTCGCTCACACGATGTTCTGCATCAGCTTCGTCGTCGTCACGGTCAAGGCGCGCGTCGCGAGCCTCGACCCCGCCCTCGAGGAGGCCGGCCGAGACCTCTACGGTTCGGCAGCCCAGGTGTTCTGGCGCATCACATTTCCCCTGCTGCTGCCCGGAATTCTGGCGGCGGCGTTGCTCTCGTTCGCGCTGAGTTTCGACGACTTCATCATCACGAACTTCAACTCGGGCGCCGTCGACACCTTCCCGAAATTCATCTACATCGCAGCGGCGCGGGGGATTCCCGCGGAGGCTAACGTGATCGCCTCCGCCGTCTTCATCCTCGCGATCCTCATCGTCGTGGTGGCCCAGGTCAGTCGATCGGCCAGACAGAAGAGATTGGCGAAGCTCAGCTAGGCGACGTCAGAGGCGACGTCAGACGGTCACGCGGATGCTGCCGACGGGCTGGCCGCCGCCGAGAACGGCGAGATCGAAGGTGCTCACCAGGGAGTCCACGTCGCTGCGCTTCACTGCTCCTGCTCGAACGAGAAGCTCGAGCGCCACGATCGCTGCTGCGCGCAGGCTGCCGTCGAGAATCTTGAGGGCGACGGCCACACCCGATCTGGTGGACATGACCATGACGCCCTCAGCACCGAGTTTCGCGAAGAGCTGGAGTTCGTCGATGACGAGCGTGTTCTGTTCCTTCGGCGAATCGACGGCCCAGCCGTTGGCCAGCACCGAGTCGACGAGCCATTCGGCATCCGGTGTCTCGCCCTGGGCGATGCGCGACACGCCTCGGGCGAGGGCCCGGAGAGAGATCGCGTGCACGGGCGCACCGCAGCCGTCGACGCCGGATGCCGCGATCTTCTCTTCGGTCTGCTCTTCGATGAGGTCGCGAATGCGACGCTGCAGGGGATGCGCCGGGTCGAGATAGTCGGCCGTGCTCCAGCCCTGTTGGACACACGCGAGCAGCATCGCCGCGTGCTTGCCGGAGCAGTTCATGTAGACGCGCTCTGCGGAGCCTCCCGCTCGGACGACCGCGTCGCGGGCCGCGCGGTCACCAGGCCAGTCGGCCGGACACCCGAGGGCGGTCTCGTCGAGTGAGGCGAGCTGGAGGATCTGGCGCACCACGTCGACGTGCTCAGGCGTTCCGCCATGGCTCGCCATGGAGAGCGCGGTCTGCAGGGGATCCAGTCGCACTCCCGCCTCTCGGATGGCCAGCGCCTGGAAGGGCTTGAGGCTGGAGCGCGGGAAGACGGGCGCAGCCGCGTCACCGAATTCCTCGAGGACCGTGCCCGACGGATCGAGCACGACGGCGGCACCCACGTGGCGGGACTCGATGAACCCGCTGCGCTCGAGGACGGCCAGTTCGACAGCCCCGTCGATCGAGAAGGTGCCGAGCGAGGCGGCCGGCGAGGCAGGAGTCGCCGTGGAGGTCATCGAAGCGTCGCCAGGGCGTCGTCGATGACTCCCAACGCGTCGGTCAGAAGCGCGTCCGAGATCGCCAGGCTCGGAAGGAATCGCACGATGTTGCCGTATGTTCCGGCGTTCAGAACGAGAACTCCCTGCGACGCAGCGTAGGCCACGATCGCGTCGACGGCCTTCGGGTTGGGCTCCTTCGTGGTGGCGCCCGTGCCGGGCTGAACCAGCTCGATGGCGATCATCGCACCGATGCCGCGGATGTCGCCGATGATGTCGTACTTCGATGCCAACTCTTCGAGACCCGCGACGAGCGTCTGCTCGATGCGCGTGGCCTCGGCGAGCAGGTTCTCGCTCTCGATCTGCTCGAAGACGGCCACGGCCGCAGCAGCGGCCACGGGGTTTCCACCGAAAGTGCCGCCCAGTCCGCCCGGAAGAGCGGAGTCCATGATCTCCGCGCGTCCGGTGACGCCCGCGAGGGGGAGCCCGCCCGCGATGCCTTTGGCGCTCAGAACGAGGTCGGGAACCAGGCCGAAGTGCTCGCTGGCGAAGTAAGCGCCCGTTCGCGCCATGCCGCTCTGGATCTCGTCGGCGATGAAGACGATGCCGTTCTCGGTGCACCACTGCTGCAGGGCGGGCAGGTAGCCGTCGGCCGGTACGACGAATCCGCCCTCGCCCTGGATAGGTTCGACGACGAGGCATGCGAGGTCGTATGCGCCAACGGTCTTCTCGAGGTAGCCGATGGTGCGGGCCGCGGCCTCGGCGCCCGTGAGGCCGTCGTGGTAGGGGTAGGAGTTGGGTGCGCGGTAGACGTCGCCGGCGAAGGGGCCGAAGCCGGTGGAGTACGGTGCCGCCTTGAAGTTCATGGCCATGGTCAGGTTGGTACGACCGTGGTAGGCGTGCTCGAGCACGGCCACACCGGTGCGGCGCGTGTACTTGCGTGCGATCTTGACGGCATTCTCGACGGCCTCGGCGCCCGAGTTGACGAGAACCGTCTTCTTGGCGAAGTCGCCAGGCGTGTGCTGGGCGAGAAGCTCGGCGACCCGAACATATTCCTCGTAGGGGGTGACGGTGAACAGCGTGTGAGTGACCTTGCCGAGCTGCGCCGCGGCGGCCTCGACGACGCGAGCGGAGGTGTGACCGACGGTCGTGACTCCGATGCCCGCGCCGAGGTCGATGAACTGGTTGCCGTCGGCATCGACGAGGATCGCGCCGTTGGCCTTCTCGATGTAGATCGGCAGTGCCGTGCCGACACCCACCGGCACGACGGCCAGTCGTCGCTCGTGCAGTGCGATGCTCTGGGGACCGGGGATGGCCGTGACGACCTTCCGCTCCTGGGCGACGGTGTACGAGGAATTCAACGTGTCTGTCATGATGACATCGAGTTTACCGTCGTGCCGTCTCAAGCCCGGTTAGGCTGATCGCGTGAAAGCGCAGCATTCCTACACCGTGACCGTAGAGTGGCTTGGAAATCGGGGGACGGGCACCAGCGGCTACCGAGACTACGGGCGCGGCCACCTCGTGACGGCATCGGGAAAGCACCCCATCGAGGGAAGCGCCGATCGCACCTTCCACGGCGACACCGACCGGTGGAACCCCGAGGAGATGCTGCTCGCCGCGTTGAGCCAGTGCCACATGCTCTCGTACCTTCACGTGGCGGTCCTGCACGGCGTCGTCGTCACCGGCTATCGAGACGAGGCGACGGGAACCCTCGCTCTCGACCGCACGGGGGGAGGGCGCTTCACCTCCGCGACGCTTCACCCCAGGGTCGAATTGGCCGACCCCTCACAGGCGGAGCTGGCGCAGTCACTGCACGGCGAGGCGAGTGAGAAATGCTTCATCGCAAACTCGGTCAACTTTCCGGTGCTGCACGAACCCCAGGTCGGATGACGCCCAGGCGCGTGGTCGTGGCCCTGCGAGAGGCGCCTGCACCAGACATGATCGAGCGGGCCGTCGCATCCGCCGTCGGTGTCTTGCCCTCTCAGGTGATCATCGAGTCGACGTGTGACGAGTGCGCCCGTCCTCACGGCAAGCCGCGCGTGCTCTTTCCGCGCGCGCACGACGGCTCCGAGATCGTGGTGAGCAAGAGTTCGGCCGCAGGGTGGGTCGTGGCCGCCGTATCGACCGACGCCCGAGGGGGTGACCTCGGAGTCGACATCGAGTCGACGGTGCAGATGTCGAGAGCGCGAGTCGACGAAGCCGCCTTCTCCGACGCAGAGCGCGATCTCATCGACGACGAGGATGCGGCAAGCCGCGCTTCGCTCCGCACACGGCTGTGGTCACGGAAAGAGGCGTATCTCAAAGCGACGGGTCGCGGTCTTCGACTCGACCTGACGACGGTCGATCTCGCATCCGGAGTGGCCCCCGATGCTGTGATCGTGGAGGTGCCGCTCGCCGACCCGACGCTCGTTCTCACGGTCGTCATGCTGGGGCCGGACCCGGTCGTCGTGGAGTTGCTCGACCAGCCGTAGCGCGCGTGCTCAGCCGGGAAGAACCGGCAGCCGCTCGGAGAAGAGCCAGCTCTCGAAGAGCGCGTCGAGGTCGACGCTGCTGCGTTCGCTGGCGTGCAGATAGAAGCCCTCGGTCGTCACGTTGCCGTAGCGATTCTCGGTCGCCCACGAGCTCAGGAGTTCGAAGAAAGCATCGTCGCCAAGGGTGATACGCAGAGCGTGGAGCGTGAGCGCCCCCCGTTTGTAGACCCGGTCGTCGAACATCTTCTCTGGGCCTGGATCACCGATGGTCAGGTCTTGCGGGAGATGCGAGAGGCGCGCCCAATGCTGGTGCGCAAGCCTGTCCGTGGTCGGTCCTCCGGACTCCTCCGACCAGAGCCATTCGGCGTAGCAGGCGAAGCCCTCGTGCAGCCAGATGTCTTTCCACGTCGTGGCCGTGACGCTGTTGCCGAACCAGGAGTGCGCGAGTTCGTGGGCGATGAGCCGCTCGGATCCGCCCAGGCCGTCGATGTGGTTCCTTCCGAAGACGGCGAATCCGTGGGCCTCTACCGGGATCTCGAGGTCGTCGTCGGCGACGACGACCGAGTACTCGCCGAAGGGGTACGGTCCGAACGAGCGCTCGAAGAGAGCGAGCATCTTCTCCTGGTCGGCGAAGTCCTTCTGCGCGCGGGCCATGACCGAGGCGGGTGCGAGCACGGTCTGCGGCACGGGCACCCGCGAGAGCACCAGCTCGCGGTAGACGCCGATCTGAATACTGGCCAGGTACGTGGCCATCGGTTCGACGGTCTCGAACGTCCACGTCGTGCGGCTCGCCCGTCGGACTTTCGAGACGAGTCGCCCGTTGGCGAGCACCGAGTACGACGACTCGACTGCGATGCGGATGCGGAACGAGGCCTTGTCGCTGGGGTGGTCGTTGCACGGGAACCAGCTGGGCGCACCGCTGGGCTGCGAGGCGACGAGCACACCCTCGCTGAGTTCCTCCCAGCCGAGTTCGCCCCAGGGGCTGCGCACGGGTCGCGGCGATCCTCCGTAGCGCACGGTCACGACGAATTCCTGGCCGGCCGGGATGGCCTTCGCCGGTGTGATGGTGAGCTTCCTCGCGGACTCGATCAGCTTCGAGGGCGCAACACCGTCGATAGTGACGCGCGTCGCGACGAGTCCGCAGAAATCGACGCTGAATCGGGTCAGCTCGTGGGTAGCCGTGGCCGTGATGACGGCGGTGGCGGCGAGACGGTTGTTCGCGACCCTGTAGTCGAGATCGAGGTCGTACGACGAGACGGCGTAGCCGCCGTTGCCGCTGGTCGGAACGTAGCTGTCACCGATGGTCAGGGAACCGTGATTGGGGTGTGAGGGAGTGTGCGGCATCTGTCGCTCAAGTATTCCACGGCGCGATGGGGTTGCCGGTCCAGCGGCTGGATGCGGGAACGACCTCGCCGCGCATCACGAGTGACGCCGGACCCACTGTGGCGCCGTCGTCGATCCGTGCCGCGGGGAGGATCACGCTGTGCGGACCCAGGGTTGCTCCGGATGCGATCACGACGGTGTCGAGCGACATCACGCGGTCGTGGAACAGGTGGGTCTGGACAACGCAGCCTCGGTTCACGCTCGATCCCTCGCCGAGTTCGACGAGGTCCGCCTCCGGCAGCCAGTAGGTCTCGATCCACGAGCCACGACCGATGCGGGCGCCGAGCGACGCGAGCCACAGCGCGAGCGCGGGCGTTCCTGTCGCTGCTCGCGCGAACCAGGGGGCGGCGACCATCTCGACGAAGGTGTCCGACACCTCGTTGCGCCAGATGAAGGACGACCACAGCGGATGCTCGGTGGCCCGGATTCTGCCCACGATCGTCCACTTCGCGACGGTCGTGACTGCTGCAGCGACGGCGCCCGCGGCGAGCATGATCGGTCCGGATAGGACGATCATCCAGCCGAGGCCGAACTCGACCAGCAGGAATTCGAGCGCCAGCAGCACGCCGAGCCCGATGCCGACGGTGATCATCACGGGAACAAGGCGGCCCAGCTCCCAGAGCGCTCGCGCCACCCTCAGCGTGGGCGGAGGCTCGTAGGTGCGACTCTCGTCGAACTCGGCGACGGCGCGGCGCAGACGCACAGGGGGATTGCCGAGCCACGACGACCCGGACTTCGCCTTGCGCGGAGTGGCTGACAGCACGGCGACCAACCCGTTCTTCGGAACCGTCCTTCCAGGACCGGTCATTCCGCTGTTACCGAGGAACGCCCGACGGCCGATCTTTGCCTCGTCGATACGCATCCAGCCTCCGCCGAGCTCGTACGACGCGACCATCGTGTCGTCGGCGAGGAAGGCGTGGTCTCCGATCGTGGTCATCGCGGGCAGGAGCAGCACCGTCGAGGCTTCGACGTTCGTTCCGACCTTGGCTCCGAGGAGACGGAGCCAGATCGGGGTGAAGAGGCTGGCATAGAGAGGAAACAGCATGGTGCGTGAGAGGTCGAGCAGACGCTCGGTGGCCCAGACCTGCCATCCGACGCGGGAGCGAACGGGATAGTGACCGGGAGCAAGACCGATGCCGAGAAGTCGGACGCTGACCACCACGAGCGCCGCGAAGACGACGCCGGCCGCGATCGTCGCGAGGGGCACAGCGGCCAGGGCCCTCAGCGCGAGTTCTCCGAGAGATCCCGAGCCGTGCACCATGGCACCGGTGACGAGCGCTCCGACCGCAAGTGCCGCGAGAGGCAGAAGAGACAACAGCACCGAACCCGCGCCGTACGCTGCGACCCAGATGGATGCGCGCGGCGGCCGTTCGGCCGGCCAGCCCGGTCGGGCCTTGCCCATCCGCTCGGCCGGAGACCCTGCCCATCGTTCGCCGCCCGGAACGCGGCCCGACACGCTCGAGCCCGCGGCGATCTCTGCGCCCCGGCCGACCCTGGCGCCGGGCAGGAGCGTGCTTCGCGAGCCGATCGTCGCATCCGCCCCGACCGTGACGGTGCCGATTCGCAGTACATCACCGTCGATCCAGTAGCCGGAGAGGTCGACCTCGGGCTCGATCGCGACGCGGGCGCCGAGCTTGAGCATGCCGGTGACCGGCGGAAGCGAGTGCAGGTCGACGCCCTCGCCGATGGTGGCTCCGAGAGCGCGTGCGTAATAGGCGATCCAGGGGGCGCCGGCGAGGCTGGTCGCGCCCACCAGCGCGGCCACCTGTTCGGCCATCCAGAGCCGAACGTGGACCTGACCTCCGCGCGGGTACGCACCGGGCGCGACGCCGCGGAGCAGCAGGCGCGCCGCGACCACCGAGATGCCCATGCGACCGAAGGGGGTGACGAGAAGCACGAAACCCGCGAGCAGCCACCACCACGAGACGGCAGGGAGCCAGTCGATGCCGGCGAAGGCGAGAAGCAGCGCGTTGGCCGCGACGAGGTAGACGCTCCAGCGCGCGCCGACGATGATGTGCAGCGGAATCCCGAGGAGAGTCTGGGCCCACTGGGTGGAGCGCGGCGTGGGTGTCACGTGTCGTGGTTCCGTGGTCGCGCTCGGTGCCCGGGAGTCGAGTTCGGTGGCGAGCGCCCCGATGCGCGGATGGTCGTAGAGATCGGAGACCCGCGCTTCGGGGAAGCGCGCTCGGATCATGCTCGTGAGCTGCGCCGCGGCAAGACTGCCGCCTCCGACCGC
>Ga0308163_10000408_pt1 | contig 82979 bp, 64 predicted proteins | sample PhyTR1_FD_201037 | JGI IMG/M metagenome (GOLD analysis project Ga0308163, IMG submission 201037) | Phyllosphere microbial communities from UC Gill Tract Community Farm, Albany, California, United States - DLSLT.R1 | ecosystem: Host-associated > Plants > Phyllosphere > Unclassified | place: USA... | reverse complement strand
AAATAGCGCAGTCGCAGCGCAGATATCCTCTATTTATAGTGCTGCGGTATAAAAACTGCATGCATTCTTTACTCAACTTAGTGGGGACCTGCCTGGTTTTCTGCCAGAACAACCGGACTTCGGAGGCCATGACTGGACTTTGCTGGACATAGGTTTGGAGTATATAAAACGTTGTATTACTTTAGGTTATAAATCTTAAAAACCAAATATTATGGCCAGAGTAACCGGAAAACACGTCACAGGCGTATTGGGCCCTGTAACGCTAAGAAGATACCGCAAAAAGCAAACGATGTCCATCAGGAGCGGTGAAAAAATTAAGCAGACTGTAGCAACAAAAAAATGCTCCAGTACCTTTGGAAAAGCAAACATGTTGGTCCAGAGTGTCAGAAGCAGATTTGCTCCGTATACAAGGGATTTCTGTGATGGAACGATGTACAACCGTATGAATTCAGTCATGAGTATGATATTTTATGAATCAATTGATACGGAGACAATGGAATTTTCATTTACAAAAAAGAGCTTTGATAAATTGTCTGGTTTTGATTTTAATATCAAATCCCCACTCATCCACAGTTTGCGTGTAAAGCCTGAAGTAAGCCTGGATGAGCATGACATTGTGATCAAAATGGATGAACTAAAAATTCCCGTACAACTGAAATTCCCTGCTAAAAGTCAGTTTTGTAAAATTACCTTCAGTATAGTGCTTTACAGGCTTAAAGAGGCGCTCATGATTGGTATACCTGAAGAGCAAAGCCTGGTGATTTCAAAAAACCAGAAAGTTTTTGAGGCGCAGGAGTTCCGGTTCAGGGTTCCCGCCGGCTGTCTTTGCCTGCTGGGTTGTTTTCTTGATTTTTATTGTAACAGTGGTGAATTCCAGCTCCTGCAGAACAACGAAGTATTTAATCCTGCGGCTATCCTCAGCGCCCTGATCAGTCCGGGTGAATATCAGAAAATTGATAACCGAAGATGGAGAAAAATGCCAGGATTGGACTGGAAACCCCGCAGAAACAGGTAATGATCAATATGTTAATCCTGCTCAGCTAATTCCCAGTTCATTAAAGCCATTACCCTTTTAAACTCGTCATGCAATGGAGCGGTCAGGTGTAGAGGTTCCATGGTTACCGGATGTGTAAATGAAAGTTCCGAAGCATGTAATAACATGGTTGTCATGTCCCATTGCTCTTTAAAAAACCTGTTCTGTTTATTGCAGCCATGTTTCCTGTCGCCAATGATAGGATAAAAAATATGGGCGAAATGTTTCCTTAACTGGTGCATCCGCCCTGTGGTAGGGCTGGCTTCAACCAGTGAATATCTTGAAGTTGGATGTTGCCCGAGGGGAATATCCAACTCTGCCTGTTTTAAGGTCACAAAGGAAGTAAAAGCATCCTGGATCATGCCGTTTTCCTTCACCAATGGGTAATCAATATCCATGTTGTCGGGAGAGTAACCTCGTACTACAGCTTTGTATTTCTTTTTGACGAGACCTTCCTGGAACTGTTTGTGCATGGCAATTTCCACATCTTTTTCGAAAGTAAAAAGGAGCAGGCCGCCTGTTTTTCTGTCAAGGCGGTGTACCGGACTCACATACCTGTTAACCTGGTCTCTCAGCAGCTGCAGCGCAAATTCTTTGGCATCAGTAGCAATTGAAGAGCGGTGGACCAGCAGGCCATGGGGTTTGTTGATCGCGATTAAATGTTCGTCCTGGTAAACAATATCCAGCATAAATTTTTTTGGCAAAGATAACATTCTGCTACCTTTTAAACATCAAATGCTCAAAAACTGGTTTATTACATCAAAATATTAGTATTTTACTATTTAGTATCATTATAAATAATAACTTTGCGATATTTGTAGTATCTTACGTACTTTATATGCGTTGTGGCACATAAAGAGTGACGATTAAAAACACCATATCTTAAAAGATTTATAAATGTTTCAGAAAGATGACCTGCATCACTTAATAGTTGTGAGGGTTGGATTATCTTCGAATTTTCGTTCTCAAATAGATCTAATAAGATAATAACACTATATATGACATTGACCGACATCAAATTTTCAGAGTTCCTGAAAGATTTTGAAAAAACACTGAAGTACTTATTTCACGAAAAAGAAGATATCAATAAACTGAGTTTAGAACGCGGGCTGCCACCGGAGTTGTTAAATGATATCCTTGCTGAAAGACCGCTTTCGGTAGCAATACCCGAGCAATATGGCGGACGCGGCAGTAAAGTGAAAGAATGCCTCGGTATTTTGGCTGCGGCTTCATATGAGTCTCTTCCTTTGTCGCTCACCTTTGGAATTAATATCGCCTTATTCCTGGAACCGGTTTCCAAATATGCAGATGAAGCGGTAAAACAGGGAATTTTCAGCCGCTTCCTGGAAAACCAGAATATGGGCGGACTGATGATCACTGAGCCTGACTATGGCAGTGATGCCCTGAACATGAAAACCATGCACCAGGAAGTTGAAAAAGGTTACCGGATCAAAGGAACTAAACACTGGCAGGGCTTAACAGGTTTAGCAGACTACTGGATCATTGCTGCACGTAAAACACTGGACAATGGTGAACTGGGAAGGGATATCGATTTCTTTATCAGTGATAATACGGTAAAAGAACAAAAAGTTGTTGTAGAAGAGTTATACGACAATGCCGGATTGTATATGATCCCCTACGGTTTAAATAAATTAGACCTGGAAGTTCCGGCAAACTTCAGGTTAACCCCCGAAACAACCGGCATCAAAATGATGCTCGATATTTTACACCGGAGCCGCATGCAGTTCCCGGGAATGGGTATGGGCTTTATCAGGAGAATGCTTGACGAAGCAATTGAACACTGTACCAACAGGATGGTGGGCAATGGTAACCTGATGGCAATTGACCAGGTACAGTACTCCATCTCAAGAATGCAGTCGGCCTACACAATTTGTTCTGCCATGTGTGCCAAAAGCAGCGAAATCAGCGGAATTGCACATAATCTGGCAACAGAGGGTATGGAAGCCAATACCATGAAAGCGGTTGTGACCGACCTGATGCAGGAATGTTCACAGTTGCTGGTACAGCTTTCAGGTGCAAATGGTTACAGAATAAGCCATATCGGTGGCCGTGGGATTATGGACAGCAGGCCTTTCCAGATTTTTGAAGGCTCTAATGAGATGTTGTATGCACAGATTGCCGAAATGATCACCCGTACAATGAAGAAGCAGAAACAACTGCACTTATTTGATTTTCTTAAAGCGCTTGCGCTCACTTCAGAAGCCTGTCTTTATTTTAAAGATGATTTGAGCTTTACCATCAGCCAGGTGCTTTCTCAGCGTAAACTGGTTGATCTGGGTAAAATCCTGGCAAGGATCATTTGTATCAGTTATGTACTTGACCTGGGTAAAAAAGGATTCAGAAATGATCTGGTGCAGAATTGTATTGATACAGTGCGTCATGAAGTTGCCGCCCTGATGTGTTCATTTAAATTTGACAATACTGTTCAGGTTGTAGAAGGTTATACTGACCAAAGCTCATGGCTTAAATTCGCATAAGTAATGATAAAATATCTGAAGCTGGTTATCTCCTGAAATGGAGATAACCAGCTTTGTTGTTTATACGCGACTCTGCGTATTTATTACATAACTTATATGATTTCGTCTGTAGCGGTCAGCTACGCTTCCCCTGATACAAATTTAGGCTTCTGTGGCATCGTAAACAATTACCTTTTCCCAGAGGTGGCTGCAGTTTTTAATAAATTCCAGATGAATAGGGTGGTTCTGGTAAGTGGCTTGTCCGGCAAGATCTTTAAAGAAAATCAGCTCTGATACTGCCCAGCTGTTATCCACCACTTCGCGTTTTTCTGTACTGGCAACCACGCCCACACGAAGTTCATGTACGGTTTCGATTTTAGACAAGGTTTTTACGCCAGCAATGAGCTGATCTCTGTCTGCTGCTGATCCCGGGTTTTTCAACCAGAAAAACACGTGGTGTACTACAGGGTATTTTGTTTCCATATTTTCAAGGGGCAATGCTGATGCTGCTGTTGCAGCCGATAATATTGCAGCGGTTCCAATAAATTTTCTCCGGGTTGTTGTACTCATGATTATATATTTAGCTGCATGAAGTTAATAAATTTTAGTTGAGTACAAAACCGGAGGAGGGATAGCTGCGATCATCAAAAACCTTTTTAACTGTTTCCGGATGTGAAACCCGGTCAAAAACCTGGATAGACCTCGGTTCATTCGTATATAAAGCCCATTGGGAATCATTGATTTCACCAGGATTTTTTCCCCTGATAAAATTTACCCACGCCTGGTGTATCTGCTTTGCGAGCGTAACTTCTTCTGTGTTGAATGAAGGATGATTTCCTGAAAACCACACATATTCCAATTCGACGCCATGATTGGCTCCGGAGTGGTCCCTGCTGTAATCAAACCTGTAGACCCAAACGGGCGTCCGGTTTGCAACCAGTACCTTTGCCAGCCGATAGGAGTGCATCTGATACATATACTGGGTAAACAGATTGGTTTCGTAACTGAGATGATCGGGTAGAGCCAATGCTTTCCGGTCTGCCGATTTGAGAAACCTGTAGTTGCTGCCAAACCAGTCCTTAAGCACACGGTCATCAGGATGAAAAAGCCTTTTATCAGCATCCAGAAACATTTTGCTCTCTGCACTATTGGTGCCTATCAGGAGTTTGATATCGCGGTTGGGATGGGCCTTAAGATAGAGGTACGGATCGGTTGTAATCACTTTACCGTCCTGTACAGGGCCGAAATAATTGGTTCCCTGGGCACCACTGCATACTTTATTCTGTGCTTCTATCAGCTGTGAAGTACTGAGTGATAACAGCTCGGAAGGATTTTTTAAGCCCAGGGTATCCAACAACCTTTGTCTGATGTTTTTGGCAGTGGTACTGTCCCGGATGCATTGTACTGCTCCGCTTTCAAGGATCAGCTGATGAAAATAATCTTTTGCCTCTGGGGCCACCAGCAGTGTGCTTACAAGTTTTGCTCCGGCAGATTCGCCCATCACAGTAACTTTAGCAGGATCTCCCCCAAATGCGCCTATATTTTCTTTGATCCATTTGAGGGCCATCATGCAGTCAAGTAAACCATTGTTTCCTGAACGCTGATAAGCTGCCTGCTGATCGCCCATATACAGGAAGCCGAAAACACCTAGCCTGTAGTTGATGCTAACCGTAACGATGCTGTCCTGATCTGAGAAGGCATGCCCGTCTTTGCCTTTCCCCGCACCTGAGGTCATGGCACCACCATGCACCCACACCACAACCGGGAGTTTGAATTTTGTAGAGGGCGTGTAGATATTCAGGCTCAGACAGTTCTCGTCGCCCGTGGCACCATTCCCGGTACCGCTGTATTGTGCAGCTATATTGCCAAACTTTTCACAGGATAAGGTATCAGCCCATTGATCAGCCGGTTGAGGCGCTTTGAACCTTAGTGGTCCTGAAGGGTCTTTTGCATAAGGTATGCCTTTGAATACCAAAATTTTGTTTTCCAGGGTTCCACGGATATACCCTTTCCCGGTTTTCAGGACGGTTGTTTGTGACTCAGCTGGTATTGCACAGCAGGAAAAGAAAACTGAGAATAGTCCTGCTTTGAGGATCATCCTGATGAAGTTATGCTCCTTAATTATTTTTTTGGATGTGATTAACATAGGCTCAATAATTTGATCTCTAAAGATCAGTTAAATCCCGGTAATAAGGGCAGGGCTAAGCCTGCCGATAATTTTAAACTAAATAATTTTGTATTTTAGATGAACAACGCAACAACGTGACTGTTTGAGCGGATTTTATTTAAGTTTACGCCAAAATTAAAACCTTATGCCTAAAAGATTACCCTTATTATTGCTTTTAACCTCATTTGCAGGCTATGTACAGGCACAAAATTCGGATAGGCTAAAGTCATCCGCCCGTCAAAACTTTCCGGACAGCACCGTAGTAAAAGTTCATCCTTCCTATGCAGATGTTACTGGTGTACACAATTGGTTTTTTGGAAAAAATTACAGAAAAGAATGGGCGGCAGCAGTAAGGTTGCCCCTGATTAAGATATCAAAAGTATACGGTGGTTTGTTACCGGTAAAAGAGGGTGGGGGTATGCAATCCAAATCCCTGCGTCTGGCCGATAAAAAAGGAAATGAATATGTGATCCGTAGTGTAGAGAAGACGCCTGATAAACTGCTTCCTGAAGGCCTCCGCGAAACCTTTGCACTCGATTGGGTCAACGACGCCATGAGCGGACAGCATCCCTTTTCTGCACTCATAGTGCCACCACTGGCAGCGGCAGCAAATGTAAACCACACCAATCCGGTAATCGGGGTAATTGCGCCTGACGATGCCCTGGGAGAATATAAAAAGGAATTTTCCGGTATGGTGGTACTGCTGGAAGAACGCGAACCGGGAGGCGAATCGGACAATACGCCTAAAATGATAAAGGAGCTGAATGAGGATAATGACAATCACTTTGACGGCAAGCAGTTTCTTAGGGCACGCTTACTTGATCTGCTGATTGGCGACTGGGACAGGCATGAGGACCAATGGCGCTGGCTTGACGTAAAGGACGGCAAGGAGAAAATGTATGAGGCTGTTCCGCGTGACCGTGACCAGGTATTCCACGTTAACCAGGGCTTGTTTCCATCCATTGCAGCCCTGCCATGGATAGATCCCCTGCTGGGCGACTTTGGACCTACTCTTCAGGCTGTAAAATATTCATTGTTTAAAACAAGGTTTATGAAGGGATTTCCGGATGCACAGCTCAGTTATACTGAATATATGCAGGTAGTGAACGATTTTGTGAAAGCTGAAACAAATGAGGTACTGGAAGCCGGACTGAAAATGCTGCCTGCCGAGGTATACAGGATACGGCATGATCAGCTGCTGTCTGAACTAAAACAGCGACGCGATAATATTCCTGCGGCAATGGCCGGATTTTACCGTTTCACCAACAGGATAGTAGATATCAAAACCAGCGATAAAAATGAAAAAGTAACCCTGACAGATGCGCCCAACGGGGCTACAAGGGTGCTCATCAATAAAATTGATAAGGACGGACAGGTAAAGGACGTTGTGATGGACATGACCTACGATCCTGAAATTACAAAAGAGATCCGGCTGTATGTGTCTGAGGGAGATGACCAGGTAACCGTTGATACAAAGGACCAGCCCATAAAAATCAGAATTGTGGGCGGTGAAGGTAAAAAGTTATACGATGTGAAACAGGCCGGCCGGAAGATCAGGCTGTATGAGCAAAAAGATAATGCCCGCTTCACAGGGGATGCCGGCCGGTTAAAGACCCACCTTTCCAATGATACGCTGAATACGAAATTTATACCCACAAATCTTTATAATGTTTGGGTCCCGCTGGCTACAGCAGCCATCAATAAGGACGATGGATTCCTGTTGGGATTGGGACTGAGGTTTATAAAGAAAGATGGTTTCAGAAAACTGCCTTATTCCAGCTCTCAGCAGATCATGGTTACCCATTCTTTTGCCACAGAAGCCTTCCGCATCAAGTACAACGGAGAATGGATACAGGCAGTTGGAAAGGCCGATATTACTTTGCAGGCTGTAGCACAGGCCCCGGACAATACCATGAATTTCTTTGGCAGGGGTAATGAATCTGCGTTGGTTAAAGGGGATAATTACCGGAGATTTTACCGTACGCGATTTGATACTTACCAGGTTGACCCGGCTTTGCGCTGGCACGTGGGTAATGGAAATACGCTGAGTGCAGGGCCTTCCATCCAGTTCTACCACCTGAATTTTGATGACAATGGGGGCAGGTTTATCAACCAGCAGTCGCTGATTAAATCTTACGACAGTGCTACTGTAAACAGGGACAAGGCTCATATAGGATTCCTGGTAAACTTTAACAGTAACCACAGGAACAGCAATATCCTGCCTACAGGCGGTTCTTATATGAATGTTACCCTGCAGGGATATACAGGGCTCAACCATTATTCCAAATCATTTCTGCAGATCAGACCAGAGTTTAGCTATTATCAGAAGCTGAATGCCAAAGGCACAATTGTGCTTTCAGACCGTGTGGGTGGTGGCGTAACAGTCGGACAGGCCGCCTTCTACCAGTCGATGTTCCTTGGCGGGCAAGGCAACCTGCTGGGTTACCTGCAATACCGTTTCGCCGGTGAACAAATGGTCTATAATAATCTCCAGGCCAGAGTTAAACTGTTCAATGTAGCAAGTTACATCCTGCCGGGGCAGCTGGGCTTATCCGGTTTCTATGATGCGGGCAGGGTTTGGGAAGAGGGAGAACATTCAGACAAATGGCACCAGGGAACAGGCGGTGGAGTATACTTCTCACCGGCCGGCTTAACGATCATACAGTTGATGGCAGGCCATTCGACAGAAGGCTGGTATCCGTTCTTTTCTATGAACTTCAGGATCTAATGGGATCTGATTGATTTGCGACCTAATGTGTATTTCGAGAATTTTGTATGCAGGTAACCTCTTTTCTGCTGCGCCTGCAGCAATGTTTTTTCGTCATCAGCTCCTTCAAATTTGGGAACAGCAATAGTCTGTGCAGAGTAAATGCCTGAATGACCGCTAAAAAAATAGGCCGTAAAGCAGGCTATGCCAAACAATAACGCATATTCGCCGCCGAAAAGTTCTATTCCCATAAAGGTACAGGCAAGAGGCGTGTTGGTAGCCCCGGCAAATACAGCGATGAAACCCAGGGCTGCAAAAAGGCTTACAGGTGCGTTAAGCAGATGTGAAAGGGTGTTGCCCAGCGTAGCCCCGATATAAAACAATGGGGTTACTTCACCGCCTTTGAAACCAGAAGCGAGGGTAGTGGTGGTGTAAACGGTTTTCCATAACCAGCTCCAGGTATCGGCCCCTGCGGCATGAAATGCCGAGGGTATGGTAATCGCCCCGGGATATTGCGGATCTACGCCAAGACTCAGGTAATCCTGTTTACCGTTCAGATAAGTCAGCCCGATAATGATGAGTCCACCTATGAAGGGAACAAGCCATTTTACAGGAACTGTTTTAGTGAACAGCGCTTTGATTTCGTGTACCAGTCCAGAGAACATAAAACTGCAAAGGCCAAATGCAATAGCGGCCACAATCACTTTCAGTATAAGTAAAAGATCCATAGGCAGCCAGTCGGACATAAAATAACTGGTATGCGGAACAATATCAATATGATAAGCGGTATGATGGATTCCCCATGCCGCAACGGTAATATCCGCTATGATACTTGCTGCCAGTGCAGGGAAGAGGGCATTATACTGTATACGTCCTACGGCCAGCACTTCGAGTGCGAAGATGGCACCGGTGAGAGGTGTGCCGAACACAGCACCAAAACCGGCGGCTATGCCAGCTGTAAGCATCAGCCTTGTATCTGCTTCATTCAATCTGAACCAGCGGCCCAGCGTTGCTGCAATACTGCCGCCGATCTGAACTGCCGTGCCTTCGCGGCCGGCAGATCCACCAAAAAGATGGGTCATTACGGTGGTCACCAGAATTACGGGGGCCATTCTTTTGGGGATACCTTCTCCCGATTGCCTGATTTCTTCGATAATCAGGTTGTTTCCCTTTTCGGAGTTTTTACCCAGACAGGAATAGATGAAATAAATTGCAGTTCCAGCAACAGGCAATAGAAAAAGCAGCCACTGGTGTGTGAACCGGTAATGTATTGCCAGGTTGAGCAGCCACAGGAATAAAGCAATGGTACTGCCGGTGACCACCGCAGCCGGGAATACAAGGATAGTCCAGCGCAATAGCTGTTTAAAAATGACGTAGTATGGGGATTTTTTCACCTGCAAATATATTGTGCACCACAAAATGCACCGCTAATATATGTTTTAATGGTTATATTTGAAGAATAGCCCGTTTCATGTATTTTATATCATTGCTAAAACGACTTCAGGTTAAACTTACCGGAAGTGATGCGACATTTTCATTGGAGGCCCGTATATACCATTGCATCTGCATCGTTGCTTTTATTGCACTGGCTTATAATGTTCCTTTTAATTATTTTGTTGGATTACCGAAGGTTGCATTGGTAAGCCTCATTGTACTGATCGGCTTTGCATGTCTTTACTATGTCTCACGTGTACGGAAAAATTTTACTTACAGCGTGATAGGAATGGGCATTCTTGGCAATGTATTCTTTGCCATCGTTTACTTCTTAAATTCAGGTATTGACGGACCAACCCTTATTCTATTTGCATTATTCTTTTACCTGCAGACTTCTACTGCCCCTAAGAACCAGCAATGGGCATGGCTGCTGGTTAACATAGTAACCGTTGCCGGAGTCTGTATCACAGAATATTATTTTCCCTCGCTGGTGCCATCAACCTATCCAACGCTGATCAGCCGCTTTACAGATAATGTGTCAGCATATATGGTGGTTGTGGTGTCTGTTTTCTTTTCCCTGAGGTACATCAGGCAGAATTACGAATTGGAAAGAAAATCGGCCCTCAACAGGGCATTGGATATTGAGTTGAAGAACATTCAGCTGGAATTATTGAACGGAGAAAAAAACAAGCTTTTTTCTATCGTTGCACATGACCTCAGGAGCCCGCTGGCATCAATACAAAGTTACCTGGAACTGCTTACAGCTTATCCGCTGACTGAACCCGAAAAAAAAGAGATCGAACTTAAATTGTTGTCCCTTACCAAAAATACCTCAAACATGATGGCCAATCTGCTGTCATGGTCTAAATCGCAGCTGGATGGTGTCCGTGTGAATATCCGCCCGATGGACCTGCTGAAAACGCTGAGGGACATGCTGAAGGTAGAGACAAGTATTGCGCAGGAAAAAGGAATCAGCCTGACGTACCATCTCAATGAAAACATGTTTGTTCTTGCAGATGCAGATATGCTGATGCTGGTGGTCCGCAATCTGATCAGCAACGCAATCAAGTTTACACCCGCAGGCGGCAATATACAGGTGCTTGCTGCTATTGACAGGGATTGTACCATTACTATAGTGGATTCCGGTGAAGGCATCGCTGAAGCCGATCAGAAAGACGTTTTTTCTTTGGAAGCGAAATCTACTTTTGGTACAAACAATGAAAAAGGTGTGGGGCTGGGGCTGATCCTGTGTAAGGAATTTACAGAGTTACAAAATGGGACGATCAGTTTCATCAGTGCTCCCGGTGAGGGTACCAGTTTTATGGTTTCAATTCCTGTTTTTACCCAAAACCGTACGGCATCTTCACAGCAGGGCGAGCTGAGCGATCAGTTTTAGTCTCTCAAATGATAAGTTTTTATTATTAAAAATATCATAAATCTGCATTCCGGTGTTGTTTTTAAGGTTTTTCTATACTCGTCTGATCATTAAGTGATTATAATTATTTTTTTTTGTTTAATTCTGAATTATTAATATATTTGAATAGTCCTCATGACTACATTAATTCTATACGATTGATGCATGGAGCCGGGTAGACTGAACAATGCCCGGCTTTGTTTTTCTTCTTTTTACCATTTAGCCAGTTCATCAAACATATTTTCCATGTACCAGATCTTGTCATGATTTAAGTTATGATCCTTTCCCTATGCGGTTTTTGCTAAAAGCATTTAATGAAAGCCTGGCAACAGTTCGTATCAGGAAACCGAAAAAAAAGTCAGGTGATATTTAATTACCCACATCTATCTGAACCGCCGGTCCGCCGATGGGCAGGATCTTTTTCCTTGCGTTTACTAGGTGGTATTCTGGCTGTTGCAATGTTTAAAAAAAAGCAGGCGCACCATTTTCTATTTTACTAACCTAGTTTATCAAATTATAAGTTGATTCAAATTAAATGATATAATTATATAAAATCATGGAATAAAGCGGCAGAAAATACAGTGTGCCAATTCGTAACTGAGCCGTCCTCGTTGATGCAATCATCGAAACGCTTTCAAAAAAAGCAGAGCAGATCAAAGAGTTGCTGAACAAGCAGAATTTCATTGAAGAGAACTGATTATAAATCGGCAATCATATGATCGCCGGCTTTGTGGATGTCTTTAAAAAGAAGCGGGGATATATCCTCCGACATATCCCCGCTATCTAAATTAACGCTCTCATATATACAGACGCTTAAAAATCTGCATTATTGTATCAGAGCTCAAATTATTTCAAATTATATTTCATTCCTGCCGGTAAAACGTCTTCCGTAGAAGTTACGCTGATTGTAGTGGTCGTGCTCGTAAAAGGTCTGTTCGTCCCAGGTTTGCTGGATGTCGATATCGTCCATAAAGCTATTGCGGACAGCAATTTCGTCCTCAGGCTTAAAAGACTCCCTGATATAATCAGGAGCGGCAGCAAGCTGGGCAATAGTCACTGCAGGCAAATATACTTCATCATCAGTAAGGTGCAGTTCAGCGAGTCCAATAGGGATCAGCACTTTCCTGTTCTCTACACCAAATACCCTTGCCTCAAGATCAGCTATCAGGTATCTGACTTTACGTGTGGCGGGATTGAAAAGCAGGTCCTGTACTTTCCCGATTTTTGAACCCCGTGTGTCTTTTATATGCCATCCCTGAACCTCGGGTTCCCCCTCAGCGATTTCATAATCGCTGTCTTCCAGTTCTACCAGCAGACGGCTGTCGTCTATATTTTCAGTTGCCATAAAAATCTTTTTTAAGGTGCTGTTGCAGTTGAATCACTTACTATTTTATCTGAAGTTTTGTGGTCGTCCTTGTGGATCGCAAAATATACGATTGCCATACCCACCAGGATAATAATCAGCCAAAGCCACCAGAGGCTTTTATTTTTAGGTTGTACATTTAAGGTTGCCATAGTATTGTTTCTACATGTTTAACGATTGATAACCTGTGTAACAGCAAATTGTTTCAGAGAATGAAAAATGGGGACATTTGTGCATATTATTTGCTAGTTTTATACTGATTTTTTTATCTCTTTTCTTTATGGCAAACAATGTAAACATCACTTCCAACGGTATTCAGAAGGTCCTTCGTAATTACAATGAGAAACAGGCGCTGGCAGAATACGTATGGAACGGGTTTGATGCAAATGCCAGGACGGTAGAGATAAGTTATGCCGCAAATGAACTCGGCTTTGTTGATGGTTTGGAAATTGCTGATGATGGCCATGGGATCAATTTCGATAACCTGAGCATTAAGTTTGAGCCTTTCTTTGAATCAGAAAAGGCTTTGCAGCTGCCACTGAATAAAAACAGGTCGGTAATGCATGGTAAAAATGGGGTAGGGAGGTTAACCTTTTTCAAGTTTGCCAATGATGCCGAGTGGCGGACTACATTTTTGCAGCGGGGATCCTTAAAAAGCGGAAGGATCAGCATCGGCGTGCATGCGCTGAATAATTACCAGGCGGGCCTGCTGGATATGCCGCTCAATAATAAAGCGGGTACCCGCGTCATCTTTTCGAACCTAAAGATCTCTGCTGAGGATCTGGAACAGGAAATCATTCCTTACCTGAAGGCCGAATTCTGCTGGTTCCTGGAATTGAATAAAAAGAGCGGCTATACTATTCTTGTCAATGGTGAAAAACTGGATTACACGGGTTATATCCAGGATTACGAAGAAGACCTGCTCATCAGATATGATGAGACTAACACTGTATTTAAACTCAAGTTTGTGCAATGGAAAGAATCCTTACATAAAGAACTTTCCAAAGCGTATTTCATCAACGAAAAAAATGAAGAAATGCACAAGGAGTATACTACCTTGAACAAAAAGGCCGACGAATATTTTCACAGCGTTTACATACAGAGTGAATTTTTTACTGACTTTGATTTCAGCGGTTCAGAACTGGATACACAGGTGAAGCTGTACCAGCGCTCTAAAACTTCTCCCGAGTTTAAATTCCTTTTGAAAAAGGTAAATGAACTGCTCAGGGCAAAAAGAAAGGTTTTTCTTAAAGAGTATTCTTCGAAATTGCTGGAGCGCTTTGAGAAAGAGGGAGTAATCGCAAAGCTGGCTCATCATGCCCTGGGCGACAAGCATAAAAATGATCTGTCAAATCTGATAAAAACAATTTACGAAATTCAGCCAAAGCTGTTTAGTAACCTGAGTATTGATCAGAAGAAAACTATAGTATCCTTACTGGATATGATACTCGCTTCTGACCAGCGCCAGCAGATGATGCCGGTCCTGGGAAGTATAGTGGAGATGGAGGAAGAAGAAAAAGCAGAATTGAATATGATTTTAATGGGCTAAGGCTTTTATCTCTTTTTTGCTTAAGATATGGAGTTTAAAAGTTACCGGGCTGCGGGGGCGGTCGTTTGCGCCTGCAGGAACAGCATTGATGGCTTCTGCAACAGACAGCCCGCTTACGACCTCTCCAAAAATTGTATAGTCTCCGTCAAGCCCTGGGGTCCCCCCAATTGTTTTATAGGTATCCCGCTGCGCTGCGGAAAAATGACGACCTGTTTTCTTTTCAATGAGGTCAAGCGCTGCATCGGTTTGTTTTTTTCCTTCAACCAGGTAAATCTGATCAAGATAGGAGCTCTTTTCAGGGTTGTCATTTCTGCCTGCACCAAGCGCTCCTTTTTTGTGAAAGAACTGAGGTCTGATTTCTGCTGCTATACGCTGCAGCGGTACTTCAGGATGGAGTTTTTCCCGGTCCAGTATAGTTTCATCCAATTCACCTCCCTGGCTCACAAATCCTTTAATTACCCTGTTGAACTCCTGATCCCTGAAGGTACCGGTTCTGATCGCCTTTAAAAAGTTGTCGCGGTGGTTAGGGGTTTCATCGTATAACACGACAATGATGTTGCCTTTACTGGTTGATAGCTGCACTAACTGCTTTGTGCAGCAGCGGAGAAGGCGAGAGCCAGCAGGAAAAAACTGAGGTAAAATGTTTTCATTTGTTTATTCTGTTAATGGGGCAGAGCTACGTTTGAAATACAGGTTGATAACAATCATGATCATGCCTGCCATGATTGACACATCCGCGAGATTAAAGATGCCGGTTTTAAAAGCATAAAAGTCTATATGCAGAAAGTCTGTTACAGAACCATAAAGCAGCCTGTCATACAGGTTACCCAGTCCGCCGCCAATTACAAAGCTGATACCCAGCACCAGCAACCTGGGCAGCCGGGGATTTGAGAGCAGATAATAGATACCGTAACCAAGTATAAGGAGCGGAAGCAGGGATAGTAAAACAAATTTTACAGTGCCATCAAGTGAGTCGCCCGTACTCAGGAAAGCACCGGAATTTTCCGTTTTGGTGAGTATCAAATACTTTCCGATCACATCAATGCTTTCGTAATATCCGATGTTCATTCTGGCAGCACGCTTGGTTGCCTGGTCGCAGCCTGCATTGGTGAATATCAGCAGTAAAATGCATATGTTTCTTAATGTGTGGTTCATTGTACTGTAAACATAAAGTCTTTTGCTGATAATTTCCAAATAATAATCTCAAACACAAGCCCCCTATTGTTGTTATTGGCACATCAATATATCATGACATATGAAAAAAAAGAAAGATTCGTTTTTCGAAACGATGGCTACAAAAATTACCTGCTGGACAGGAAGTTCAGCCGCATTTGGAATTGCATTTGCAGTCATCGTGATCTGGGGTATCACAGGGCCGGTTTTTAAATACTCAGACACCTGGCAGCTGGTGATCAATACAGGCACCACCATAATCACTTTCCTGATGGTGTTTTTGATACAAAAATCGCAGAATAAGGATTCTAAAGCTATACAGCTGAAACTAAACGAACTTATAGCCGCAAGCAGGCATGCCAGTAACCGTATGGTTGATATAGAAGACCTGACAGAGGCAGAGCTGGATGTATTGCATAAATATTATCAGCGTTTGTCTGATATATCTGAAGAGGATGATGATATCCACAATTCTCACTCTATAGATGCAGCTGAGGATTTGCAGGAAAGTAAGTTAAATGTCCGCCGCAAAGCCGAGCTGAAAAAATAGCCCTTACAAAAAAACCCGTTTTCCATCTCTTAAGCCAATAAAGGGCGGGGAGATGGAAAACGGGGTTTTTTATTGGTGATGTGTGCTGATCAGCTTATTCTGCTGCAGCCTGCTCATTTACAAAGTTCTCTGCGATACCTGTTAAGGCCTCATCAGTTGCCTTTTCATTTTCTAATGTTTGTGCCAGGAGGTCCGCTACATCAGTATGGCCCATGTTTTCTGCAAAGGTTTTCAGCGTTCCGTAAGTAGCAATTTCATAATGTTCTACTTTTTGTGCTGCCAGGATCAATCCTGCATCCCTGATCAGGGTACCTTTTTCAGTTTCAGAAATAATGCCATCTGCTTCTTCAAGCAAACCAGCCATTGCATCACACTTTTTTGCAGCAGCTTTTTCGTCCAGTAAGGCGAATACCTGCTCCAGGGTTTCAATATGTGTCTGGGTTTCCTGTGTATGTTTTTCAAATGCTGCAGCCAGTTCAGGACTGGTAGCTGCTTTTTTCATTTTTGGAAGTGCTTTTACCAGGTGTTTCTCAGCCCAGTAAATGTCTTTTAATTCGTCAACAAAAAATTCATGAAATTCTGAATTCTCCATTTTACCTGTGTTGCTTACAGGTTTCGCCGTACTTGCTTTTGCCGGAGTTCCTTTTGCCGGAGTTGCTTTTGCCGGAGTTGATTTTGCTGTTGCTTTTGCCGGTGTTTTTTTTACTGTAGTTGCCATAGGTTGATATCTTTTAATTGTTTGTTTTTCAAGATGTGAACTTATAACCCTGCTGTAATCAAAATGTTTGTTATTTTTTCGTTTCTGCTGTTTTAAACATTTGTCCGGCCATCAGCTTGTCGTGGCCATAGAGATCCTCCCTGAAATTCAGCAGGCCGTCTTTATCCACCCATGAAGTAAAATAGGTAATAAACACAGGTACGGGCTGCTTCATGTTAACCCATACTTCTGTCTTTTTATTCATTGCCTGCTCAATTTTTTCAGTGGTCCACTCAGGACGATCTGCCAGCAGGTATTCTGCCAGTTTCTTTGGCTGCGCAAGACGGATACAGCCGTGGCTAAAAGCGCGTTTTTCTTCTGCAAACAATGATTTGGCAGGAGTATCATGCAGATAGATATTATAACTGTTCGGGAAAAGGAATTTTACCCTTCCCAGAGAATTTGCATTACCAGGTTTTTGCCTGATCTGGGGAAGCCCCTCGCTGGTGCCGTACTGTTCCATGTTCTTTTGTGCCAGATAATTGCGGTTCCTTCGCATTTCGGGCAGGATTTCTGTGCGGACAATGCTGGGAGGGATATTCCAGTAGGGGCTAAACACAATGTTCTTTAACTCATTGCTAAAGATTACAGTCTTATTGGCGGCCTTTCCAACCACAATACCCATGTTCAGTACTTCCTTGTTTGCTTCAAAGACATGAAGTTTATATTCAGGGATATTCACGAGGATAAATTTGCTTTCAGGGATCAGTGGTGTCCATTTCATCCGCTCCAGGTTGATGATCATTTGCTGAATTCGTGCTTCGGCCGGAACATTAAGGGCATTGATCAGGTTTTGATCTATCCTGCCGCTCTGCAAGGCCCCAAATTGTTTCTGTGCCTTTTTTACGGCCGTTGTTAGTGCTGCGTTGAAAATCGCGGTGGTATCCCCCGGAGAAAGATCTCCAAAGTCTGCAAGACGCTGTTTGATTTTGGTTATGAATATCCCTGTATCTCCAGGATGGTATATCTTATTCCTTCCGGGACTGATCTTCTCCCAGGCGCCTTTCTGCTGAATGCCATACCAGCGCAGCAGTTCTTTATTGAGGGTTTTATAATACCTGTTTACAGGCTCCCAGTTTTCAATACCCTTTCCTTTTTTTGCGACCAGAGAATCCAGCAGCGCAACAACGTCTAATTTTTTCCTGGGGATATACCATTGCAGTGCTGCCGGGTCAAGTTTCCCTCCGTAGGCATAAGAAACAAAATTAAAAAAATGCTGTGTAAGGGAAAGCTCAAGGGTAATCAGTTCAGGGCTTGCTGTTTTGATCAGTGTGTCTTTATTGATGAGCAATCCCAGTTGCTGGTGCAGGGCCTGGTCGGCATCGGTACTATCGCGGGTCGAAGAAATATATTTCCGGTCGAGTTCATAAAATACCCTGGCCTGTTCCGCAAGGCCTTTTTCAGCTACCCATGCAAACTGGAAATTCCTGCTGTTATAAAAGTTTCTCAGTCGGTTTGCAGAGCTGTCCTCCAATTCATGAGTGGCGATGTAGTCTTCCATCTGCAGACTGTCTACAGCTAGTTTGGTAATGGCATTTACCGGAGTTATGGTGTTATCACGTGGTACTTTAACTTCTTTACGCTGGCACTGCGTTAGAAGTGCAGCAAACAAAAATAACAGAAATATAATTCCTGCCGGAGAGGCAACTCGTTTTTTCAGATTAAGCGTCATCAGCTCAATATACGGCTAAACACTTATTATTTTGTATTTTAATGACAATTTAATTCCCAAAATAGGTGTGGCCGGGAATCATATATTATATTTGTTCCCACATTATCAATTAACCATATTCATGCATACTAAACAGTTGACCTGGCGTTTTGCCTGGGATTATCCTGCTTTTAGAGTGAAACTGATCTCAGGCATTCTACTGATGGGCCTGATTGTCTATTATTTACAGGATTTTTTCGTGTTTGTACAAAGCAGAACAAACGGGATCCTGGTGCATGACCGGGTATTGGAGATTCTTCCTGCACATGATGTTTCGGTTTACATTTTCCTGGTGCTTTATCCGGCTTCAGGATTGTTTTTCCTGAGGGTAAGAAAAAATACCACACTTTGTATTACAGCGCTATGGGGTTATATCTTCCTTTGTCTGATAAGGATGCTAACCATTTCACTGATCCCGCTGGAGGCGCCGAAACAGCTGGTACACATGACCGATCCGTTTTCTGTCATTTTCTACGGATCAAATATGATCACTAAGGACCTGTTTTTCTCAGGACACACCGCAACGCTCTTCCTGGTCGGCCTCTGCCTGGAGAATAAAAGGGAAAAGATAATCATTTTCTGTGGTACAGCAGTATTGGGTATACTGCTGCTTATTCAGCATGTGCATTACACCGCAGACGTGCTTGCAGCCCCTGTTTTTAGTTATTTCTTCTGGTACATGGGAAAAACGATTGCCCGGATTTAAACGATAATCGCTATTTTGGCGGCTTATTCATACAATTAATGGAAGTCAACAATTTAGAACCTCAGGATCTCTGGCAAAATTTCGTTCAGCTGAATGCAGTTCCGCGGGCCTCAAAAAAAGAGGAACAGGTGATTGCCTTTATGCTTGGCTTTGGCCAGAAGCTTGGACTGGAAACAATTAAAGATTCCATAGGAAATGTGGTTATTAAGAAAGCTGCCACTCCGGGCATGGAAGATCGTAAAACAGTGATTTTGCAATCTCACCTGGATATGGTACACCAGAAAAACAGTGATATAGATTTTAATTTTGATGAACAGGGCATAGCTATGTTCATAGATGGCGACTGGGTAAAGGCGCAGGGTACTACGCTGGGTGCCGATAATGGTATTGGAGTGGCTACGATTATGGCTGTTCTCGCTTCTGAAACTATTGAACATCCCGCTCTGGAGGCGATGTTTACTATTGATGAAGAAACCGGGATGACAGGTGCAAAGCAACTTGATCCTGCGAACTTCAGTGGTAGTATTTTACTGAACCTGGATACTGAAGAAGATGATGAACTGACCATCGGCTGTGCCGGAGGAATAGATACCAACACACGTTACCACTACCGGCAGGAGCCAGCCGATGCTCAGGGTACGGCCTTTCAGCTCAAAATCAAAGGACTGCTTGGCGGGCATTCGGGCATGGATATCCATAAGGGCAGGGCCAATGCGAACAAGCTCATGAACAGGTTGTTCTATACCCTGTCGCAAACTGTGAATATACAGTTACACAGTGTGGATGGCGGAAGCCTCCGGAATGCGATCCCAAGGGAGTCTGCCGCTGTAATTGTGGTGCCCTATGGTCAGAAAGAGTTGTTTGTCCTGCTGCTGAAACAGTTCCGCGAGGTACTTGCTGATGAATACCATACTGCAGAACCCGCATTACAGATCACCCTCGAAGAAACTGCCCTGCCATCCAGGGTAATGACGTTTGTAGATTTTAAAAAGATCGTTAATGCTATCTATGCCGTTCCTAACGGAGTGTTCAGAATGAGTCCTGACATTAAGGACCTGGTAGAAGCGTCTACCAACCTGGCAAGAGTGATCATCAAAGACGGAGAATTTATCACCCAGTCTTTACAGCGCAGCAGTGTTGAAAGTACCAAAGCTGATGTATCCAACGCAGTTAGCGCTGCATTTGAAAATATGGGATGTGATGTGCAGCAGGGTGGGGACTACCCGGGCTGGAAACCTGATCCGGATTCTGCAATCCTCAGACTGATGACAGGGTTATACCAGCAGGCCTTCGGTAAATCTCCAAGAGTGGAGGCTTGTCACGCCGGTCTGGAATGCGGTATCCTTGGCGCTCACCTTCCGGGAACGGATATGATATCCTTTGGGCCAACCATCAGGGGGGCACATTCCCCGGATGAAAGGGTACAGATCTCCTCGGTTAAAAAATTCTGGAGCTATCTTTTAGCGGTCCTGAAAGAAATTCCAAAAGACAATAAATAAAAAAGAATTGCTATTTTAGGCCTCTTTAAATATAGAATATGATTATTGCACCAAGAATACGTGGATTTATCTGCCTGACTGCCCATCCAAAAGGATGTGAGCAAAATATTGTCAATCAAATTAACCACGTCAAATCAAAAGGAGCTATCAATGGCCCCAAACGCGTGTTGGTTATTGGTTCATCCACAGGATTTGGACTGGCATCAAGAATTACTGCCGCATTTGGATCAGATGCATCTACTGTAGGTGTGTACTTTGAGAAACCTCCTGCTCCGGGTAAAACTGCTTCGGCAGGATGGTATAATACTGCTGCTTTTGAAGCGAAGGCTAACGAAGCAGGTTTGTATGCCAAGAGTATCAATGGCGATGCTTTTTCTGATGACATCAAAAAGCAGGTAATTGACCTGATCAAAGCTGACCTTGGGCAGATTGACCTGGTGATTTACAGCCTTGCCTCTCCGCGCAGGACGCACCCTAAAACAGGTGTAGTATACAATTCGGTACTGAAACCGATCGGACAGGTTTTTACCAATAAAACTGTTGATTTTCATACAGGCCTGGTAACTGATATCTCTATTCAGCCTGCCAATGAAGAAGAAATAGAAAACACTGTTGCTGTAATGGGTGGCGAAGACTGGGGATACTGGATTGAAGACCTGAAAGCCGCAGGCGTACTTGCACAGGGAGCAACAACTGTAGCTTATTCTTATATCGGCCCTGCAATCACTGAAGCTGTATACCGCAATGGAACAATTGGTCGTGCCAAGGACAATCTTGAAGCTACTGCTTTCGAGATTACTGAAAAACTGAAAGATCTGGACGGCAAGGCTTATGTTTCAGTAAACAAAGCCCTGGTAACGCAGTCAAGTTCTGCCATCCCGGTAATACCGTTGTACATTTCGTTGCTGTATAAAGTAATGAAAGATGCTGGTCTGCATGAAGGCTGTATCGAACAAATGCAACGCCTTTTCCAGGAAAGGTTGTATTCAGGTGCAGAAATAGCAACTGATGAAAAAGGCAGAATCCGTGTTGACGATTGGGAAATGCGTGATGATGTACAGGAAGAAGTGGCAAAACTATGGGCAGAATCCGATACAGATACCCTTCCTGAAATCGGAGACCTTCCGGGTTACAAAAAAGATTTCCTGTATTTATTCGGATTTGACGTTGCCGGTGTGGATTACGATGCAGAAGCGGATGAGATGGTAGAAATACCTGGATTGTCCAACAAAGCCTAAACCCCGTCATTGGGGCACAGCTGTGCTTATATCTTTAAACAAAGAAGCCGTATCAGTTTTTACTGATACGGCTTCTTTAGTTATTACTTTTTGTGATTAGGCTTTGTGCTGAAGTGCTAAAGTTTCAATTTCCTTCAATCCTTCAAGTACGCCTGCTCTTTGTTTTTTCAACAAGTCAATATGATCAGCGTGATCTGTATAATCGCTGATATATTCATCATATTTTTCAATAGCAGCTTTTTCGCCTGTAACAATTGCTTCCAGGATAGCTAAATCTTCTTTGCTGCTCAGTGCCTGTTTGATGTCAATCCAGGTGCGGTGCAATGCACCAAGAACACCACCGCTTTCATTGTCGGCATCACCACCATGTGTAGCGATATGGGCTCTCAACTCTTCTGCATAAGCAGCACGCTGCGCAGCATATTTTAAAAATACACCCTGCAGTTCGATTTTTTCTGTAGCCTCGGCCGAGGATTCGTATCCTTCTTTCCCGTCGTTAACAATTGACAACAGGTCTTTTAAATCGCTTATAATTTCTTTATTGGTTTCCATAGGTAGATGGTATTAAATTAAATTTTACTTGTATATAACCGGCGCGTTTGAAAATAGTTTTAGAATTTTCCATTCGGCAAGCTTCGCGTATCTGATTAAACAAATGCTGTCATAACCACATCATATTACTTTTAATCAAAACATAGTCTCAATTTGTATGTTCAAACACCATGGAAAAAATAGAGAAATTATATACAGCAGAAGCATTGGCTACGGGTGGTAGAAACGGACATGTGAAATCATCAGACGGTGTTCTGGATCTTGAAGTAAGAACACCTAAGGAACTTGGCGGTGGGGGCGGAGCATACAGTAACCCTGAGCAGCTTTTTGCAGCGGGTTATGCAGCGTGTTTTGACAGCGCTTTGAGCTTAGTGATCAGGACTGGTAAAGTAGAAGCCGGAGAGACTACAGTGACCGCACATGTGAGCATTGGAAAGACTGGCAGCGGTGGCTTCGGACTGGCTGTCAAGCTGCAGATTTCTATTCCGGGTGTGACACCTGAAGTGGCGCAATCACTGGCAGAAAAGGCGCATCAGGTTTGTCCTTATTCAAACGCTACCCGCGGAAATGTAGAAGTTGAACTGGAGATCGTCTAAGCAGTAATCATCTCCTCGTTATAGGGGATGACAGCTTAAAAATAACATCAAGATTAACTCTGTCATTGCTTTGATAGAGTTAATCAAATTTGTCATTAAAATATATTGATTTAATAATCAGTAATTTATACTGTTTATATCAATGCGAAAAGAATGACAATTTGTCGTTCTCAGGTTTCAGGTGCTGAAGGGTATTATTACCAATACAGGGTGGAACTGTTCTCTGTATGTCAGAACTATGATGACTTAGCTGCTTTCTGTATGTTTATACACATACTTATGCACACCACTTTCCCGTTGTTTATAAGTTATTAACAGAAATTTCAAATTTATGGATTGTATGAGTTTGCCTGTTAACGACTTACGAAATAGATGAAATTTAATCTTTTTTTGTTAGTAATTTTTTGGATCTTCGCCCTCCCAAAACGATGGCATAACAGGCCGTTATTTATATCTAAAAGCTCTAGTTTATTTAAAGAAATATGGAAAAAACTTGTACTGAAGTATGGAATAATTGCCTCCAGATTATCAGGGATAATATCCCGGTCCAGAGTTTCAAAACCTGGTTCGAGCCTATCTCTGCATTAAAACTGGAAGGCAATGTACTGACCGTACAGGTACCGAGTTTATTTTTTTACGAATGGCTGGAAGAACATTATGTGGGACTGTTACGCAAGACAGTGAAGCAGCAAATGGGCGAGGAAGGCCGTCTTGAATATAATATAGTAGTTGACCAGTCATCAAACAGTGGCTCTCCCTATACCACAAGCATGCCTTCAAATGGCAATGGGGCAGCCTCTAAGATTCAGTCTATGCCAGTTCCTGTATCTATAAATAAGGACATCAAAAATCCTTTTATCATTCCGGGTTTAAAAAAACTAAATGTAGATCCGCAACTAAATACCAATTATACTTTTGATAGTTATGTTGAAGGAGACTGCAACCGCCTGGCGCGCTCTGCGGGCTTCGCTGTGGCAGCCAAACCCGGCGCGACATCATTTAATCCACTTATGATTTATGGTGCGGTGGGATTGGGAAAAACTCACCTTGCGCAGGCCATTGGAAATGAGATCAGACGTACATTGCCTGATAAGCTGGTGATCTTCGTATCCTGCGAGAAATTCTGCCAGCAATTTGTAGAATCGTTAAAGAACAATACAATCAATGATTTTGTGAACTTTTACCAGGCTATGGATGTAATCATCATGGATGATGTCCATAATTTTGCCGGCAAAGAAAAAACACAGGATATCTTTTTCCATATTTTCAATCACCTGCACCAATCGGGGAAACAGATCATTATTACTTCTGATAAACCACCGAAAGACTTGTCTGGATTGGAAGAACGTTTGCTGAGCCGCTTTAAGTGGGGGCTTTCTGCTGATCTTCAGATCCCTGATCTGGAAACCCGGATCGCCATCCTCAGGAAAAAAATGTATGCTGACGGAATTGAACTGCCTACTGAGGTAGTGGAATATGTGGCAAACAATATTGACAACAATGTACGTGAACTGGAAGGGGCGATGGTCTCCCTGCTTGCACAGTCCACACTGAACAGAAAAGATATAGACCTTTCCCTGGCTAAATCTATGCTGAAGAACTTTATCAAAAATACAACCAAGGAGATTTCAATGGATTACATCCAGAAACTTGTCTGTGAGTACTTTGAGGTTCCTGTTGATATGGTTAAATCTCCTACCCGTAAACGTGAGATCGTGCAGGCCCGTCAGATTTCCATGTATCTATCCAAGAGCCTGACCAAGTCTTCACTGAAAAGCATTGGTGCATTTTATGGCGGCAGAGACCATTCTACCGTAATCTATGCCTGCCAGACTGTAGAGGACCTGATTGAGACCGATAAAAAATTCAAAGGATATGTAACAGATATCCAGAAAAAGCTTAAGATGAGCTAAATCATTTAAATCACTGATCGTCGTCAGTTTCATTAGCGTGCTAAAGCCTATCTTTAGAAAAAACTCCGCTAATGAAAGTCGCCATTTTTAGTACCCAGTCTTACGACAGGCAATTCTTTGATCAGGTAAATGCTGCATACGGGCATAACCTGCTGTATCTGGAACCAGCTTTAACAGCAAAAACTGCAATACTTGCTGCCGGTTGTACTGCGGTTTGTGTATTTGTGAACGATGTGGTTGATAAAGCGACTTTACATGTACTTCATAAATCAGGCGTTACCACCCTGGTTTTACGCTGCGCGGGATTCAATCAGGTAGACCTTGAAACTGCTAAAAGTCTGCATATAAATGTCTTCAGGGTACCTTCATATTCGCCTGAAGCGGTTGCAGAACATGCTGTTGCCATGATTATGACACTCAACCGTAAAACGCACAAAGCTTACAACAGGATCAGAGAAGGCAATTTCTCCCTTGAGCGCCTCATTGGTTTTAACCTGCATGGTAAAAAGGTAGGCCTCATTGGCCTCGGGCAGATTGGGCTGGCATTCGCTAAAATCATGCAGGGTTTTGGAACCGAAGTTTACGCCTATGACCCTGTAGTCAAAGATGTTCCTTCTTATATCCGGATGACGGATTATGACACCCTGATTTCCTCAGCAGCTATTATTTCTATTCACTGTCCGCTGAATGAGCAGACCAGGCATATGGTAAATAAGGAAAGCTTTGTGAAGATGAAGGATGGAGTAATGCTGATCAATACCAGCAGGGGTGCAATCCTGGACAGCAATGCTGCGATCGAAGCACTCAAACAAGGAAAACTGGGATATCTTGGTATAGATGTTTATGAGCAGGAAGACAAGTTGTTTTTCAGGGATCTTTCTGAAAGCCTGATTGCTGACGAACAGATCCTGCGGCTGATGAGTTTTCCAAATGTTCTGATCACGGCACATCAGGGATTCTTTACTACTGAAGCACTTACTGAGATTGCAGAGACTACCCTGCAAAATCTGACAGATGCTGAGAGCCTGCGCTCAAACCTGAACCAGCTGTAGGCGCTTAAGAACTGCAGGACAACGTAGAACTGCCGGGTTGCGTTACTGCCCATTCTGGTCTGAGTTTAAAGAACTCGTCATGGTCTGCCGAATAAGGGGTTTTCATGGCCTGCTGCAATTTAAGAAAGAGGCTGTTTTCTCCTTTTTCCATTTCCTGAATTGCCTGGTGAAGCAGGTAATTTCTAAGGATAAAACGCGGGTTACTGGCTTTCATTATTGCTTTTGAATCAGCAGCTGTGATTGCATTGTTTCCGATTCTGGTCTGATAGCTTTGAATGCTGAGGATTAACTTATCCAGCGAAGCTGTATCGGGATCCTGGTAAAATGAAGACTGGAAATGGGATACAATTTCTTCTCCGTTATCAGCGGTAGCGGGCAGGGAGATCAGCAGCTGGAAAAAGATAGTCATGTCAGGTTTAATCCTGTCCAGCGTTTCTTCCAGGTCGTCAATCAGCTGATGGTCTGCTTCTTTTAACTGATCGAGGCCCAGTTTGGCAGCCATCATAGTATAGTACTTGGAAAGGTAGATTGTTTTGTATTCTTCGAGTATAGCTGACAGTTCATCAGTATTTTCAAAGAGCGGCGCTATTGCGCTTGCAAGGCAGCCCAGGTTCCAGTAGGCAACAGTATGCTGACGGCCAAAGGCATATCTGCGGCCAGGTAGATCTGTTGTGTTGGGTGTGAAGTTAGGATCGTAGTCGTCCAGGAATGAATATGGGCCATAGTCGATGGTAAGACCGAGGACAGACATATTATCTGTATTCATGACGCCATGTACAAAGCCCACTCTAAGCCATTCAACAATCAGGGCAGCTGTTTTGTCGAGCACTTCTTTAAACCATGTAATGATTTTATCCGGGCCTGTAATATGCGGATAGAAATGATCTATTGTCCAGTCTGTAAGTTTTTGCAGCTTTGCAGTTTCCTGTCTTGCGGCCAGCATTTCGAAACTTCCGAAGCGTAAAAAGCTTGGAGCAGTACGCATCACAATGGCACCTGGTTCGTAGGCTGTCCTGCCATCATAAAACATGTCGCGCAGAACCTGGTCGCCTGTAGCTACAAGAGCGAGTGCCCTGGTGGTTGGTATGCCAAGGTAGTACATTGCTTCGCTCATCAGGTATTCGCGGATAGAGGAACGGAGAACCGCACGGCCGTCGCCCCGGCGTGAATAGGGCGTAGGGCCTGCACCTTTCAATTGCAGTTCGAAGGTTCCTTTTGAAGGGGAAGGCCATTCCCCAAGCGTAATTGCACGGCCGTCGCCCAGCTGCCCTGCCCAGTTACCAAACTGATGCCCGGCATAGCAGTTAGCATAGGGGTACATGCTGGGGGTAACCAGGTTTCCGCCAAGGATAGCAATGTCCTGTTCATTTGGTTCACTGATCCCTAACTCAGCAGCAAGTTCATCTGACCAGGCCAGGAGTGCTGGTTGATGGACAGGGGTAGGAATCGCTTTACTGTACATAACACCTGGTGTTTGTCTCGGCTGCAGATTTCCACTCTGATCGCCCTCAAAGGTTGAAACATATACTTTTTCGAAAGCTTTTGTACTCAAGTTATCCATAGCACGAAGATAAGGCCTATTTGATTGAGAAGGGTTATGATACTGTCAAATCAGCATCAGAGATTTATTCTTCCCTGTGAAATTGAATGGAATGAACGGCAAATTCCTTTTGTAATAACATCCTGAGCTGTTATTTTTACTACGGTTAAATTAATTAATAATTTAATATGATGATGCTAGCAGAACTTGAGACTATTCCCGTAACTACAAATCATTGTGATAATCCAGATTGTCACCAATGTGCCGAAGCAAAATTTGTACGTGATCTTCAGGAGCGTAACAATATATCCTTCAGACGATTGTATCAGCTGTATGCCTCTCCTTTACTGGGCATCATCCTCAGGGTCGTACCTGCAAGAGAGATTGCTGAGGATATCTTACAGGATTCCTTTGTGAAGATCTGGAAATCGATCGACACATTTGATCCTGAGAAGGGTAAACTTTTTACCTGGATGGCCAGGCTCGCACGTAACTCTGCGATAGATTACAAGAGAGGGAAGTCCTTCTCGAAAAGCACCAAAAATGAAGACATCGACAGCGTTTTTTGCCAGGTTGATAGTTATCATTATGTACCTGACAGAACGGACTCAATAGGGGTAAGGGAACTGATGTGTGTGCTTACAGCATCACAAAAACAAATCCTTGACCTGGTATACTTTCATGGCTATACGCAGGCTGAAGTATCTGATGAACTGCAAATCCCCCTGGGGACGGTAAAATCTAAGATCAGGCTGGCTGTAAAAGAACTCCGGGGTTATTTCGTGTAGCCTGATCTTAGCATATTTATTAACTGTTATTACCTATTTATAAACTTCTATTTGCCCAACTCCAAGCTGGACTTTGCCGCCATTTCCGGGAACTGCCTGTTTGGATACCAGTCTTATATACCTGGCTGAAGTGCTTTGCGGTAATGCAATGCGCTGCAGGATAGGGTTGGCTTCGATATTGGAGAACTCACCACTGCTGATACTTTTCCATGTGCTGCCATCTTCACTCACCAGCAACTCATACTTTTGAATTGCACCGGCAGATGATTTCTCCTGCTCCGGCAGGTAACTCAATGCCGAAAAGCTAAGGGGATAACCCATATCAATGGTGATAGAGTTGTTATCATTAAGCACCTTCCAGGATGTTTTATCGTATACATTGTTGTTTTTAGCTGCAGTTACTTCCTTGATTTCCGGTGCCAGGTACAGGCCAATTTCACTCAGGGCAATACTTACAGGTGCATATATATGGATACGGATTTTAGCTGCGCTTTCTTCTTTAGCCAGGCGGATGATCCTGTTGGCACCAATGCTGGTAGCTTTTGCAAGTTTAACCCACTGGTTGTTCTTAAATGCTTCTACTTCAACACTGTCTATACGCTGACCAAGTTTAATGTTTTCACGAAGCTGAATAATAGAGAAAGTGACTGGCTTTTTGAAATCGAGGTTAACTGTTGCCTGCTGCACTTTATCATCCGTTGCCCAGTAGCTGTAACGGTCTGCATCTGTTAAATTGGCTGTACCGTATTCTTTTTGCTGTTTACCACGCACATTACTAACACTGATGCTAGCTTGTTTAGCCAGGTTGACGCTAAAAACTTCTTTCAGGTATTTGCCAAAGGCAGCCAGTGCGGCCACATCATTAGGATGCAGTATGCCTTCTGTGGTAGGGGAAAGTCCAAGATCAAGTGCTCCACCGCGTCCTACAGAATTACAATAGATATTAAAAAGCTGTGCTGTTGTTTTTAACTGGTTATCCTGCTCAGGGTGATAAAACCATCCTGGTCTCAGTGCTACGTCGCCCTCAAAAGGAATCCATTTCTCGCCGCCCCGGGTACCGCTTCCAAGATTGTAGTCATCCATATATCCGGGCATCGGGGCTTTCCCCTCATTACCTTTAATTGTAATGGTAGACCAGCTTGTTTCAGGTGCAAGTCCTTTTTCGTTTCCAACCCAGCGCACATCGAGTCCGATATCACTAAAGATAGATGCATTGGGCTGCAGCTTTCTGGTGATCGCCCAGGTATTCATCCAGTCGTAATAAGAAGACTGATCAACTTTTCTCTTTTCGTTCTTTCCGCCATAAAAACCGTCACCACCATTGGCACCGTCATGCCAGCTCATGAATAAGTCGCCATAATTGCTGTACAGCTCGGTAATCTGCTGGCGGTAAACGTTCACATATTCCGGACTGCCGTAAGTAGTATTGCTCCGGTCCCATGGAGAGCAATAGATCCCGAATTTCATTCCTTCCTGTTTTGCTGCCAGCTGAAACTCTCTGACCATATCTCCCTTGCCATTTTTCCAGGGACTTTCACTGATATTGTATTTGGATGTTTTTGTTGGCCACAAGGCAAATCCATCATGGTGTTTGGCAACATATACTATTCCTTTAAATCCTCCTGATTTCGCGGCAGCAACAATCTGGTCTGCATTAAACTTTGAAGGGTTGAAAATAGCGGGATCTGCATCGCCATAACCCCATTCCTTGTTCTGGAAGGTTGTTGGCGTAAAATGAATGATACAGTACATTTCTGTTTCCTGCCATTTGAGCTGTCTTGCGCTTGGCAGTGCTCCATAAGCTGCGGGAGCCTTCACTTGTGCTTGTGAAGCGGCAGCTGCGGCAAGGATTGCTGGTATAATTAATAGGTTACTCCTTTTAAATATGTTCATTTTATAGTTTTGGTGGTTTAGCGTTCCGAAAGTACAATTCTTTATCTATTTATCCCAACTTTCGCTGCGGCCTGCCCGGAGCTTGCTTTAAGTAAATAAAACTTATTCATCTTGCAATTGTTAAACCAACTCAAATATGAACTTATGAAAAACATTAAAACTCTGATTACTATGGCAATGGCGGGAATGATTTTTGTCGCCTGCAGTGGAAACAAGAAAGAAACTTCAGGTGCTGATTCTGCGGCTACCACTACAATGACGGATAGCACAGCTTCGGATACTGCTTCTCTTTCCGATACCAGTGTAAAACCTGCTGACAGCACCCATTCGTTCAGAAACGACAGGGGAACAGATAGTGTAAGTGCCGGCAAATCAGTTCCTGCAAAACCTTAAGCCTGATTTATCATCTTTTTGTCAGCTTTGTGCCGAAATCTTTATCATGAATAATCCTTTTCATTTGTATGTTGTCATATAGGCACAAATGAAATAATTATGAAAACTCTAAGGTTTAAATCAGTAATAGTACTGGCAGCTCTGCTGATCATCAGCGGATTTTCTACAGAAAGTGTTTTGGCACAAGGCCGCGGTGGCCGTGGCGGCGGCGGGGGTGGTGGTTCCCGTGGCGGTGGCGGCGGTTCTGCGCACATGAGTAGTGGTGGCGGATCACGCGGCGGCGGTGGCGGTGGTGCACGTATCAGCAATGGTGGTGGCTCACGTGGGGCTGCAAGTGCCTTCGGCGGACAGCGGGGTAATACCAGTGCTTTCAGTGGAGGACGTGGTGGAAGAGTTGGTTTGGCGATCAGAGGTGGATCATCGTTCCGTGGCGGTAACAGGGGATTTGGTGCCCCGGGTAGAGGATATGCAGGCAGAGGCCGCAGCGGTTTTTACGGGGGTTCTCGCTTTGGTGTGCACGGATACTACGGCCATGGTTTTGGCAGACCATATTATGGTTACTATAACTACTACAGACCATATTTAGGTTTTAGCCTTAGTGTTTTGCCATTCGGATATTATCCTTTCTTTTACGGGGATGCACAATACTACTATTCAAGCGGTTTGTACTACAGACAGTATGATAATGAATACAAAGTTGTAGTACCTCCGGTTGGTGCAGAAGTTCCTTCTGTTCCTGAAGAGGCAGAGGAAGTAACTATCAACGGACAAACTTATTACGAATATAAAGGTGTATACTATAGCCCGGTTGAAAAAGCAGATGGTAAAACAGCCTATATTATTTCTGGAAAAGACGGTGTGCTGAATACTGATAACGGTGATGTCAATGCCGGAAGCGGTGCAAGACTTGGCGATATTGTAGATCAGCTGCCTGAAAATACGAGAGAAGTTACTGTAAGAGGTGAGAAACTTTATGTTTCTGAAGATGGGGTTTACTATGAGGCTGTGCAGGATGGAGATAAAGTCACTTACAAGGTTGTAGGGATCTAGGTTCTGCTTTAAATTTTTGGTTTAAAAAATGGTTTATTTTACATTGATGCTGCCTGCCGCTGAAGGGCGCCAGAAGGCATCAATGTAAAATAAACCATTTTTTTTAAAAGATTATCTAAACAGATGTACTAAAAGATCTTCTAAACCTTGCGCGTTAAAACCGTGCAGGGGTGCTACTGGATGCCGATTTGCAGGTGTACTATTAAAGGTGCAATTGCAGGGCTGCAATTGGAGACGAGAGTACAGGGGCGTAATTGGAGGCTCAATTGCAGGGTTGTAATTGAGGCGAAATTGCAGGCGTGCTACTGGAGGCGCAATTGCAGGGCTGCAATTGGAGACGAGAGTACAGGGGCGTAATTGGAGGCTCAATTGCAGGGTTGTAATTGAGGCGAAATTGCAGGCGTGCTACTGGAGGCGCAATTGCAGGGCTGCAATTGGAGGCGAATTGCAGGTGTATTAATAAATATATATTTTAGGTAATATTGCTTTTAAAAGGGAAATTATGATCAACTGGGGTATAATTGGATGCGGAGATGTCACTGAGGTTAAAAGCGGGCCTGCGTTTAATAAGATAGCGGGGAGCCGTTTGGTTGCTGTAATGCGTAGAGATGCGGATAAAGCAGCTGATTATGCCAGGCGGCATAATGTTCCGAAATGGTATAGCGATGCTGATGATCTGATGAACGATGATGAGATTGATGCTATATATATAGCTACACCACCTGCCTTCCATTTATCTTATGCGATGCAGGCTTTAAAAAAGGGCCTGAATGTTTATGTAGAGAAGCCGGTTACTTTGAATGCTGCAGAAGCGGAGGTACTGGCTGCTGCGGTAAAGGAAAGCGGTGCCAGATTGGTGGTAGCGCATTATCGCCGTGCTGTACCTTTGTTTTTGAGAATAAAGGAATTGATTGAGAGTGGGATAGTGGGTGATATCCGAACGGTGCAGATCAGGATGTGGCAGGCAGCAGTTCCGGAGCTGGTGGCGGATACCGCGGATAACTGGCGGCTGCAGCCCGGGCTTTCGGGCGGGGGCTATTTTCATGACCTGGCACCGCATCAGATAGATCTGCTGTTATTCTATTTTGGAGAGGCAGTGAAGTACCAGGGCTATGCGCTTAATCAATCGGGACTAAGCGCGGCAGATGATCATGTTTGCGGGCAGGTTGTTTTTCGCAACGGTATAGTGGTGAATGGTTCCTGGTGTTTTAATGTTGGGGAGCAGCAGCAGACGGATCTTTGTGAGATCATTGGTACGGAGGGAAGCATCAGCTTTGCTTTTTTCGGTAAATATGTGACCTGGAAAACATCAGGTGAGGAAAAAACCGAAATATTTGTACATCCCCAGCATATTGAACAACCTATGATCGGCCAGGTGGTTGATTACTTTAATGGTCTGAACGACAATCCCTGTTCTATAGAAGAAGCAATAAAAACGATGGAGATTATGGATGGTTTTGTAAAATAGGGGCAGGACAGGACAGGTTGCGAGTGCTGAACAATATAAATAGTTTTAGAGCACCAAATAATAAACCAGTGTCCTATGTCCAAAATCCTACTTTTCGCTAACATTTCTGGCAAAAAATTATTAGCACTCTTTTTCTTTTCTATTTTTAGTATAACTACACTTCTCGCACAGGAAAGTGTCACAGTTAATGGGAAGGTGTCTGATGAAAAAGGGCTCGCTCTGCCAGCAGTTTCTATTAAAATTAAAGGTACTACACAAGGCGTGTCTACCGACGCCAATGGTATTTATGCCATTAAAACTACGATCGGGGCAACACTCGTATTTCAGTATATCAGTTATTTGCCGCAGGAAGTGGTTGTTACCAAGGCGGGCCTGATCAATATCAAACTTCTTGAAGCCAATACCAAACTTGATGAAGTTGTGGTGGTTGGTTATGGTACGCAAAAGAAAGGTAACGTAACTGGTGCCATTGCTACATTTAAGGCTGACAAACTGGAAGAACGACCTATTGTAAGGGTTGATCAGGCTTTGGTAGGCCAGATGGCAGGTGTATCAGTAAAACAAACCAGTGGAACCCCCGGGAAAGCTTTCAGCATCCAGGTAAGGGGAACAGGTTCAATTTCAGCAGGAAATGAACCTTTATATGTCCTTGACGGTTTTCCCCTCGCTTCGGCAAGTCCGAATGGATCAGGAAACTTTTCGACAGGAAATCCCCTGGATAACATTAATCCCAACGATATTGAATCTATACAGGTACTGAAAGATGCCTCGGCAGCTGCGATCTACGGATCAAGGGCAGCCAATGGTGTTGTACTCATAACTACTAAAAGAGGTAAGAGCGGTAAGCCGACGATCACTTTAAATACTTATGCAGGTACGGTTGAGCGCAGTAAAAAACTGGACATGCTGAATGGTGCTGAATGGATCGACAGGGCTACTGAAATGATCAACGCCCAGTGGGTAGCTTCAGGAACAGGCAGAACAGCAAGTCAGACGACTGATCAGCGACGCGCTATTTTAGGTCTTGCTCCGGGTGCATTCAACGTAACCTATATGCTGGACGACCGCTGGGCACAACCGGGTTACGGCGGACTCAACGTTATCGACTGGCAGGATGAAATCTTCAGAACAGGCTTAACACAAAACTATCAGCTGGGTGCAAGTGGTGCCACTGAAACTGTGAACTATTATGTTTCGGGCAACTATGTGAAACAGCAGGGTATGGTTGTGGGAATGGACTACGAGTCGTATTCTGCAAGGGCAAATGTGGAGATCAAAGCGAATGACAATTTGAAATTCGGCGTGAACCTGGCACCTACCTATTCGGTAACCAATGATCCGGGTGTAGAAGGCAAGGACAATATCCTTCACCAGGCACTCTCTATGTCACCTATCCAGCAGGACATGGCGGGCAATGTAAACGTATTTAACTCTACACAGTATATCTGGGCAGTATCTACCAATGATCCCCTGGCAAAACTGAACAATACAATCGGAATGACCAAGAAATTCCGTACACTGGGAACAGTATTCGGGGAATATAAAATCCTGGATGGCCTTACCTTCAAGACTACTGTCAATCTCGATAATACTGACAATACTTCAAAAAGTTATACTCCATATACCATCACAGGTTCATTATCTACAAGAACAACATCACCAAATCTGGGCACATCAGGTTCTTATGGAGGATACCGCAAACGTACGTTCGTAAATGAAAATACGCTGTCGTATGTAAAGACATTTAAAGAAAAACATGACCTGTCAGTTTTGGTTGGACAGGCTTATAACTCAGATAAAATTGAAAACGTAAATCTTTCCTCAGTAGGAGGTTTTGGCGTAGGTGGAATTACCACGCTGGGAAGTGCATCTGCGGTCAACGGAAGTACCAATGAGGCAATGAACGTATTGCTGTCTTATTTTGGAAGGTTGCAGTACAGCTTTGACCAGAAATATTTATTCTCGGCCAGTATCAGGAGAGACGGATCATCCCGTTTTGGCACCAATAATCAATATGGAATTTTCCCATCGGTATCTGCCGGATGGAATATTGCTAAAGAAAGCTTCCTGAAAGACAGCAAAAAAATCAGTGAACTGAAACTGAGAGTAAGTTATGGTGAATCCGGAAATTACAATATCGGTGATTACAGCAGCAGAGGTTTGCTGGGCAGCAATAACTATACCTTCAATGGTGTGCCGGCATATGGACAGGCACTGATTGGTGTGGCCAATCCAAACTTGAGCTGGGAGAAATCAAAAACGACAGACATAGGTCTGGATATCGGATTGTTCCAGAACCGTATTACAGCATCGGTTGATTACTACAATAAATTAAACACCGACCTCTTGCTGAATGTTCCTATTCCTGAAGTAACAGGTTTTGGTACTCAGCTCAGCAATACAGGTAGTGTAAGAAACAAAGGTCTGGAGTTTGAAGTGAGCAGCAGAAACTTAACCGGTGCATTCCAATGGAATACCTCAGTTAATGTAAGTCATAATTCAAATAAGGTAGTTTCACTGGCTGCAGGACAATCACAGATTCTGATCCCATCAAGCTTTGATGTATCGCACAGTTTATTGAGAGTAGGCGAGCCAATGTACAGCATTTATGTAGTACGTCAGGAAGGTATTCTTACACAACAGGACATCAACAATAAGGTTGCGCTTTTTGGCAGCCAGACCGTAGGTGATCCAAAATACAAAGATGCCAATGGCGACGGTGTAATTGATGCGAATGACCGTGAGATCGTTGGTCATCCGAATCCGGACTGGACTTTTGGGGTAACAAATACATTCCGCTATAAAGGATTCGACCTGACGGTACTTGTACAGGGACAAACAGGCGGGTCTATCTATTCACTGCTTGGGCGTGCTCTGGGTAGAACAGGACAAGGTGTTCCGGATAATGCTCTTGGTTTCTTCAGGGACCGCTGGCGCTCTCCTGACAGTCCGGGTGCCGGTGAAGTTGGAAAAGCTTATTCAACTTTCGGCCGTATCAAAAATACAGACTGGTTGTATTCTTCGAATTATGTACGTGTACGTAACATTACTTTGGGTTATGACCTGGGCAAACAGTTTCAAACCAAAGCTGTAAAAGGTGCAAGGATCTATGTGACAGCAGAGAACTTCTTTGGACATGACAGTTACAAAGGGGGTTTCAATCCTGAAGCCAGTAACACCAACCTGAGCGGTAGCGACATCTTCCCGGAAGCGGGTGATTATGGCGGACTTCCTTTGCCTAAATCCTTAATCCTGGGTCTGAACTTTACATTTTAACGAAAGAAATCATGAAGAAATTTATATATACATTACTGGCCGGTGCTGCCCTGATCACTTCCTGCAAGAAATCTCTTGATCAGCAACCGATATCAAACAATACCACAGATACCTATTTTTCTGCACCAAATGACTTTCTGCAAGGCATCAATGCAGTATATAACGACCTTCGTACCTATCCTGACAGGCTGCTTAATCTCTCGGAGACACGTTCTGATAACTTATATGCAGTATCTGAAGGTGGTGTGCGCGACTGGGAAGGTATCAACAGCTTTTTCAAGACAATCGCTGCAAATGCGTATGTGGAAGAAGCATGGCTGAAAGATTTTAACGGTATTTCAAGAGCTAACACCCTGCTTGATCAACTTGCTAAAAATGGTGCTGCAGTTATTCCTGATGCAACGCTACGAACCAGATATGAAGCAGAAGCAAAGTTTCTGCGTGCATTTTATTACTTCGACCTGGTAAGGACGTTTGGAAAGGTGCCTGTGATTGATCACCCTGTACTGACAGATGAAGCACTGACCATACCGAGAAGCCCGGTTGCGGATGTTTACAAACTGATCCTTTCGGATCTTCAGTTTGCTGCCGACAATCTGCCTTTAGCTTCTGCTTATGCTGTTACAGACAAAGGCAGGGCATCTAAACATGCTGCAAAATCGCTGCTGGCGCTGGTTTACATGACACGTTCGGGACCAACTTACAGTATCGAGGGACCTGGCCTAGGTTTAAATGAGTGGAGTCTGGCTGTTGCACAGTTAAATGATGTAATCAGCAGCGGACAATATACTTTCCTCACCAACACAGGTACAGCTACAACAGCATACAGCAGCATTTTTTCATATACCAATGAGAATAACAGAGAAGTGGTTTTCAATATTGAATTTGCTACAGGATCCAATCCACAGCTGGGAGCTACTTATCCCTGGTTACTGGTACCGGATGGTTATTTCCAGTCACTGGGACAGCCTAACCAGGGCGGTCTTGAAATCAGACCGATTTCCAATAACCTGCTGAGTTCTTATGAAGCCGGGGATATCCGTAAAACCTTCTCTATCCAGGCGGGTTACGCCATTCCGAGAGGAGTAACCGAAACCAGGTCATTCTTTAAAAAATATATTGATGTGACCAAAGTACCTGCTTCAAGAACTGACTGGCCGATCAACTTTATAGTACTCCGTTATACAGATATCCTGTTACTAAAAGCAGAGTGTGTGCTTCATGGTGCTGCGGGATCACAGGCTACAGATGTTGATGCTGTCGTGAACAATGTTCGCCTCAGGGCTGGCCTTGCAGGCAATCAGGTGAATGTAACACTGCCACAGCTAATGGAAGAACGCAGGAAGGAATTTGCTGCTGAAGGTACGCGCTGGCATGACCTGGTACGCAGTGGACTCGTTACTACGGTAATGCCTGCATGGATTGCTGCTGATGATGTGAGAAAACAGATCCAGCCATTTACACCTAATTATATTATCTATCCTGTGCCGCAAAGCCAGATGGATGTGAAAACCGGATTATACAGTCAGAATAGCGGTTATTAAATCATGCTGTTCCGCACAGAAAAAATATTCTGCCGGTCTTTGATCTTATTGCTCTTGTGTGGCTGCTCTGCAGCTGCACAGGAGCTTTATCCTTTAAGGCTTCAGCAGCAGCCCTGGCATGGAGAGGAAAGGACACTGCGCTATCATCCCGAAGGGGAAGATTTTGTTATCCGCAATGGCAAGCGCAGGTTTAACCGTGCATTATACGGAACTCATTCTGCTTTCAGGGTAGAAGCGGGCGATCTTCCCGAGTTTTCCATGTATATGCCCGGTATGGGCGGCAACCTGCAGATAGGTATTATCCGTGGAGATAAAAGTACCTGGCTCATCAAAGCGGAGGACATCACAGCGAGATACACGCCCGGAAAAATGAGCTATGAAATCCGTGATCCTTTACTGGGTAAGGGAATCCTGCATGTAGTGATCCTGGCACTGGCTGATAATGAAGGGTTGATCTTAAAAACCTGGATGGATGGTCCCCTGCAGAATATCCGGCTGGTTTATGCCTTTGGAGGAGTCAGCGGCAAAAAATTCAGCCGTTCAGGCGATATGGGTCCGGATCCTGAATCAAGTTTCTACCTTGATCCCGAAAATTGCAGGGATAACAGGTATCAGCTTAAGGATGCTTCTTTCCAACTTAAATATGGTAAAAATGAAGCGGCTTTATCCGGGGTTTTCCCTGGTCAGTTAAAACTTGCTGATGCCGGATCGCTGGACAAACCTATTGAATTTAGTCAGAGCAGCAGTTCAGGTAAACCAGTCCTTGGCTGTATCAAAACTATCGCCGCTGGTCAAAGTCAGTATATTCTGATAAAGGAAGGAGCAAGTACATCAGGATACAGCAGCTTGGCCGGCATCTTTCATGCAGCAGAAGCTTCAAGGCAGAAAATTGCCGGACGCATCACAGTAAATACACCAGATCCTTATATCAACACCATTGGAGCTGCGATCAGCATTGCCTCGGATGCCATTTGGGAGGAACCATCCTATATGCACGGCGCGGTAGGCTGGAGAATGCGGCTTAACGGCTGGCGCGGTCCCTATACCGCTGACCCGCTGGGCTGGCATGACCGGGCAAGATCACACTTTGAATCCTATGCAAAATCTCAGGTTTTATTGCCTCTGACCGGGCCGGTAATTCCCGATACGGCCTTTCATCTCGCCAGGCATCTGGAAAAAATGGGGACATCTATGTTCAGTTCCGGTTATATCAGTCGCGATCCTGAGGGCAAATCCATTCGTCCGCATCATTATGATATGAACCTCATCTATATAGATGAACTGCTCTGGCATTTCAACTGGACGGGTGATCTGAAATTTGCAAGGCAAATGTGGCCCATGCTCAAACGGCACCTGGAATGGGAAAAACGCAATTTCGATCCTGACAATGACGGTTTGTATGATGCCTATGCCGTAATATGGGCAAGTGATGCACTTTATTACAGCGGTGGTGCCGTTACACATTCGTCGGCCTATAATTACCGCGCAAATGTGATGGCTGCCCGCGTAGCCTCGCTACTCGGAGAACCTGCTGATAGCTTTAAAACTGAAGCCGCAAAGATTTTAAAAGCAATGAATGCCAGCCTCTGGATGCCGGGGCCGGGAACCTATGCTGAATACAGGGATGCACTTGGACTAAAAGCCCAGCATCCTTCTGCTGCCTTGTGGACGATTTACCATAGCATCGATTCGGATGTTCCTGATGCTTTCCAGGCTTATCAGAGCCTGCGTTATATTGACGATGCAATTCCTCATATTCCCGTAAAGGCAAAAGGTTTGGATAAGGAAGCGTATTATACTTTATCTACCACCAGCTGGATGCCCTATACCTGGTCTCTCAACAATGTAGCAATGGCGGAATCCATGCATACGGCTCTTGCCAACTGGCAGGCCGGCAGAAATGAGGAAGGGTTTAAACTGTTCAAAAGCGAGCTTCTGGCGGATATGTATCTGGGCGGAAGTCCTGGTAATTTTGTACAGATCTCACATTATGATGCGGCAAGGGGCGAAGCTTACCGGGATTTTGCCGATCCTATTGGGATTTCCTCGAGGGCATTGGTGGAAGGACTGTTTGGAATTGTGCCTGACGCATTAGCCGGTCAGTTTACTATACGACCCGGTTTTCCGGAATCCTGGGACCATGCTTCGATCAATACACCCGATATCTACTTTGACTTTAAAAGAAAGGGTAAGACAGACCGGTATATGATCGTCCCGGCTTTTGAGCAGGCTTTATCCACCAGACTACAGGTAAAAGCACATGGACAGTCCGTCAGCAGTGTAAAACTTAATGGAAGCCCAGTAGCATGGAAAAGTATTCCCGCTGCTGTTGGATTGCCTGTGATTGAAATTGATATCCCGCTCAATACTGTTAAACGAATTGAGATAGAAATTGTATGGCAGGGAGAACCTTTCCAAAAGATACAGCTGGAAAAGCAATATGCTATTGGCGATCAGCTCCGGCTGAATGCAGGGTCAAATGTATCGGTAATTGGTTTGAATGATCCGCAGAAAGTCTTTACAGCAGCAAAATTTAAAGGATCTTCTTTTACCGCTCAGCTGAGCGGAACCGAAGGCAGCAAAACAGCTTTTATACAACTCAAAACAAATGGTTTTACCTGCTGGTATCCGCTGTGTTTTGATTTATCCCAACCTGTATCCTTCGTTCAGGCGGCATCACAGGAAAAGAATAAACTGGTATTTGATGTAATCAATAACCGCTCTGTTCCTGTACAGGGAGTTTTGTCCGTTAATGGTTTCGAAAAGAAGATCACCGTTGCCGGCAAGGGACAGCAGGAAATAAGCATTGAAGGCGAAATGGTCAAAACCGGCACAAATGAAATCCGTTTTACTACTGCTAACAAAGAGATATTTAAAGGAAGCGTAGTTAACTGGAATGTGGAACATGGAACTGTTCAGCAACGTTCAGTAGATCTCTCTTCCGGGTTTAACGCCAGTGTTACCCAGATCTTTAAAAACAAATATTTATCGCCGCGCCCGCAACTGGGGCCAACACTGCAAATACCCTGGCAGGGGATTGGCGACTGGCCGCATTCGCTGGAAAGCGCAGCTATAGATGACAGCGGTTTGCGTAAGCTGGCCGGGAAAATAAATGAGATCAGCCTTCCGCAAGGCATCCGTTTTAAAACACCCGGAGATGTGCTTCAACGGGGTGATAGCGATCATTATAACATCATTTTCAGTTCGCGCTGGGATAACTATCCTGCAGAAAAGGAAATCCCGCTTTCAGGAAAAGCAGATCACGCTTATCTGCTGATGGCAGGATCTACGAATCCGATGCAAAGCCAGTTTGACAACGGCAAAATTATCGTTACGTATGCTGATGGATCTTCATCAGTGCTGATATTGCATAACCCTGAAACATGGTGGCCAATTCAGGAAGACTACTATACGGATGGCTTCGCGTTTAACCTGAAGCAGCCGCGGCCGCTGAGGATTCACTTGAAAACCGGAATGGTTGATTTGGGTCTTTCAACTGTAAATGACCAGGGAAAAACTACAGAAGTTACATCTGATGGTGTAAAGCTCGCCGGGCAGTCAGATCCCTCCAAAGCGGAACATCTGCAGATACCCGGCGGTGCAGCTACTGTTCTGGATTTGCCGCTCGATAAAAATAAAGAACTAAAAAGCCTTCGCCTGGTTACCCTTGCAAATGATGTGGTGATCGGGCTGATGAGTGTTACCCTAACTTTATAACAATGATAACCAATAAATATATTCTGTGCTGTTTACTGCTGCTAACCATTGGTACTCTGAATGCCCAGACCAGGGATGAATGGGTTAAAAAAGTTGGGGCAAGAACAAAACCTGCAAAAAAGGAAATCTTTAAAGTTGCTGCCGGCAAAGACAGCACACAGCTGCAAACCATTGCGATACAGAAGGCGATTGATGCCTGTGCTGCTGCAGGCGGAGGCATTGTGACTTTTGATCCGGGGGTTTATCTTACAGGGTCCATTTTTCTAAAAGATGGGGTGCAGCTCAGAATAGCGAAAGGTGTAAAAATAAAAGGCAGTGAGGACATCAGGGATTATCCTGAAATAGACAGCCGTATTGCAGGTATTGAAATGAAATGGCCTGCCGCACTGATCAATGTGATCGACCGTAAAAATGTGGCGGTTACAGGTGATGGATTGGTTCATGCCCAGGGAAAAGTATTCTGGGAGATGTACTGGAAAATGCGGAAAGAATATGACGCCAAAGGCTTACGCTGGATTATTGACTACGATGCAAAAAGACCGCGGACAGTGCTCATATCAGGCTCTACAGATGTAACACTCAGTGGCCTGACTTTACAGCAGGCTGGTTTCTGGACGGTACAGGTATTGTATTCAAATCATGTGACCGTAGACGGATTGTTGATTCAGAACAATGTAGGAGGCCATGGGCCGAGTACTGACGGTGTTGATATAGATTCCTCTTCGTGGGTACTGGTAGAAAACTGCGATATCGACTGTAATGATGATAATTTTTGTATCAAGTCTGGCAGGGACTGGGACGGCCTCAGGGTAAACCGCCCTACAGAATATGTGGTGATCCGGAAATGTCTTGCCCGCAGAGGCGCCGGTTTGCTGACGCTCGGAAGTGAAACTTCGGGAGGTATAAGGCATATTGTGGCGACCGGGCTTAGGGGTAAAGGCACAAAAAATGCACTCAATATGAAGTCGGCCGTTACAAGGGGAGGGACTGTAGAAGACATCTATTTTGAAAATATTGCAATGGATAGTATAGGTACATTTTTACAGGTGAATATGAATTGGAACCCGGCATACAGCTATTCTAAATTACCGGATGGATACAATGAGGCTACCATACCCGCACACTGGAAAAAGCTGCTGACGAAAGTAGAGCCTGCCGCTAAAGGTATCCCCGTTTTTAAAGATGTATACATTTCCAATATCAATATTAAAAGCGCTAAAACCGGAATCAATGCAAACGGTCTGGCTGAATCCAAACTAATAGGTTATCACCTTAAAAATGTGACGGTTACGGCTGAAAAAGCAGGACTGATCGATCACGCGAAAGGCTGGGAGTTTAAGAATGTAAAAATTACTGCCGATGATCAGGGAAAACCGGTCTTGAGCGATACTGCTGATATGAATATACCATTATAAACGATACCAAACGTGAGTTAAAATTATTTGAAGATGAAAATGAGTTATCAGTTTCCAGGATTGTTTAATAGAAAGTTTGCTTCTTTGGTCCTCATGATAGCCGGTCTGTTATTATGGATGTTGCCCGCTAAAGCACAGCGGCAGATGGAAAACCTGGGGCGCGGCATCGTTGCTGTCTACAAAGGAAATGATTCTGTATACCTGGGATGGCGGATGCTGGGCACAGATCCTGAAGACATAGCTTTTAATGTGTACCGCAAAACAGGGAAAAATCCTGCGGTAAGAATAAATAGCGCGCCTGTTACCAAAACCACTGACTTTGTGGATACCCGCGTAGACCTTGATCTGGCAAACAGTTATACGGTAAAGGCCATTATCCGGGGGAAAGAACAGGAAGAATGCAAGCCTTTTGTTCTTCCGGCAAATGCAGCAGTCAGGCAATACCAGACTGTAAACTTAAAAACTCCGGCAGGTTATAAGCCAAATGATGTTTCCGCAGGTGACCTGGATGGGGATGGCGAATATGAGATCGTCCTGCACCAGGCTGGCCGTACAAAAGATAATTCACAGAGTGGTATAACTGATCCGGCAATCTTTCAGGCCTATAAAATTGACGGCACGCTGCTCTGGGAAATTAACCTGGGCATCAATATCCGGGATGGTGCGCATTATACCCAGTTTATGGTGTATGACCTGGATGGGGATGGAATTGCAGAATTTGCCTGTAAAACTGCCGATGGAACCAGGGATGCTGCAGGAACAGTAATTGGCGATGCCAAAAAGGACTGGAGAAATGCTGATGGGAAAATCCTCGACGGGCCTGAGTACTTTACAATCTTCAACGGTAAAACGGGAAAGATCATGTCTACCGTCAACTATGTGCCGGCAAGGGGAAATTTAGCCGGCTGGGGAGGTCATGGCGGCAGTGGAGGAAATGATACGAAAGGGAACAGGATAGACAGATTTTTAGCGTGTATAGCTTATCTGGATGGGAAACATCCCAGTATAATCATGTGCCGTGGTTATTATGGCCGTACCGTGCTGGCAGCCTGGGATTGGAAAGATGGCAAACTGAGCTCCCGCTGGGTATTTGATTCTAAAGATGCCGAAAACCCATATTCAGGTATGGGCAATCATAACCTGACTGTTGCAGATGTAGATGGTGATGGCAGAGATGAGATTGTTTACGGTTCAATGTGTGTTGACGACAATGGGAAAGGCTTGTATACCACAGGACTGCGCCATGGTGATGCACTGCATGTGACCGATCTCGATCTGGAACATCCAGGGATGGAAGCTTTTGGTATCCATGAGATCGAAGACGATACCAAAGGCCCCGGAGCTGCGATGTATGATGCCCGGACTGGGAAAATCCTCTGGAGAGGCTCAGAAAATACTGATGTAGGCAGAGGAGTGGCTGAAAATATTGATACTACGCTTACCGGGGCACAATTATGGTGGTCGGGCTCCAGCGGACTGTTTGATACAAAAGGAAAGCGGGTAGGGGACAGCCCTTCTTCCACTAACTTTGTAATCTGGTGGGACGGCGATCTTTCGCGCGAACTGCTGGACAGTAATCATATCGATAAATATAAGGGATCCAGACTGTTAACAGCCACAGGATGTGTATCCAATAACGGCTCCAAGGCTAACCCTGCCCTGACTGCCGATCTGTTTGGCGACTGGCGCGAAGAGGTGATCTTCAGGACCGAAGACAATCAGCAGCTGAGGATTTATACAACAACAATCCCGGCACAGCAAAGATTATATACGCTGATGCATGATCCTCAGTACAGGCTCAGTATAGCCTGGCAGAATATTGGATACAATCAGCCCCCGCATCCCGGATTTTACCTGGGCAAAGGCATGAAAAAACCACCGTTGCCTAATATTATCACTCCAAAATACAAATAGAACTTACCTAAACATATGCATATGAAAACATCAAACAAAAAATATCTCGGTCTGGCGCTCCTTGCTGTTTTATCACTCTCTACCGCTTTTACCCTATTAAAAGATAAACCTACACTGTATGTTATCGGTGATTCTACCGTAAAAAACGGTTCAGGAAAAGGGATCAACAGTATGTGGGGCTGGGGGGACTTTATAGGTGATTATTTTGATAAGGGAAAGATCAACATTGAGAACCGCGCCCTTGGCGGAACAAGTTCAAGAACATTTATAACCAAAGGACTTTGGGACAGCGTACTGGTAAAAATAAAGCCCGGCGATTTTGTGATCATGCAGTTTGGCCACAATGACGGGAGCCCCCTTGACGATACAGCAAGGGCCCGCGGAACAATTAAAGGTATCGGTACAGAAAGCAGGGATATTTATAACCCGATCACAAAAAAACAGGAAGTAGTATATACCTATGGATGGTATCTGCGCAAAATTATAAACGAAGCAAAAGCAAAAGGTGCAACAGCCATCGTTTGCTCACCCATCCCGCGAAGTGACTGGAAGGATGGAAAGGTACTGCGTTCTGAACAGGGGTATGGCGGCTGGGCAGAGCAGGTGGCCAAAGCAGAGGGTGTATATTTTGTTGACCTCAATAAAATCACAGCAGATAAATACGATATCTCTGGCGAGTCTGTAGTGAAAGCTTATTTTCCTGGCGACCATACGCATACAAATACTGAAGGCGCAAAGATCAATGCAGCATCCGTTGCTGAGGGTTTACAGTTGCTGAAAAAGTGCCCCCTAACAAAGTATATGCTTAAAAAGTAGCTGCAAATGAAAAGAAGATATTTTATCTCTGGAATGGCGATGCTCTCGGCTGCAGGTCTTTTACCTGAGATAGCTATTGCTGGTGACAGTAATCCTGTTATAGCGGGTACAAATCCAGCTCAAGGCACAGGCGATGTTTCTGAGTTTTCCAAACACCTGACTCCCCTGGGCAGGGCTTTGGAAATGGAAGGTTATTACGTCTGGTGCAACAGTCCGGTTGAAGCTGAGGACGGCAGAATACATCTGTTTTTTTCAAGATGGGTGGCCACAAAGAAAATGGGCGGATGGATCAATGGCTCAGAAATTGGACATGCTGTAGCTGAGTCCCCGGAATCAGAATTCAGGTTTAAGGAGGTGATCCTTGCTCCCCGGGGGCCAGGATTCTGGGATGCCACTACCTGCCATAACCCATTGATCAAAAAGGTAGATGGTAAATACTGCCTCTTTTTTATGGGCAATTCCAATGGAAAGACCAATACCAAAAGGATAGGTTTGGCTACTGCAGATTCACTGGATGGTCCATGGAAGAGGCCGGATCAGCCCTTGCTCGAAGCCGGCGAAACAGGTGCATGGGACGATCATTGTACCACCAATCCCGCTTTTATCAAACATCCGAACGGCCAATACTGGCTGTACTATAAATCCTGGAACACCAGCGAATATGAAAATTCTACAGATCCCATAATCCGTGGAAACCGGAAATACGGACTCGCAATCGCTGACAAACTGGAAGGTCCGTATAAGAAATATGCGGGTAATCCGGTGATTGACTTCTCCCATAAAGGAGGGAACAAACAGTTCGAAGATGCGTTCATCTGGCGGGATAAAGGAAAGTTTAAGATCATTGCTCGGGATATGGGCATATTTAACCATGAGGACGGCCTGATTATGGAATCCCGGGATGGTATAAAGTGGGCGGAGCCGCAGATCGCTTATTATGATGCTGCACATTATATTACACAGCCAGCTCCACCTTCTTATCTGAAAAAATACGGACGTTTTGAACGCCCGCAACTGCTCTTTCAAAAGGGAAAAGCAACCTACCTGTTTACAACATCACAGGGTGGGAAATACATGACAGCTTCACCATTTATATTCAGGATCACATGAAATTAAAAACAGGATCATTGGCAGTGTTTATGCTGCTGTGTTACACCAGTTTGCAGGCTCAGAAAATAGACCGGCCAGCCCTTGTGGGCCGCCACAATGTAAAAGTAAATCAGATTGATTCACTCTCTTCGTTGTCGGTTGGGAATGGAAAGTTCGCTCTTACGGTAGATGCCACGGGTTTACAGACTTTCCCTGAAAGTTACAGAACAGGTATTCCTTTGGGTACTCAGTCGGAATGGGGCTGGGATACTTTTAAAGATACTGCAGGGTACAACATATCCGAGTCCTTAAGGGATTATCAGCAGTACGGGCGTAAGGTGAGTTATGTAGTACAAATCAAAAAACCGGAAAGAAACAAGAAGGCTTCAGACTGGTTCCGCCAGAATGTACACCGATTACAATTGGGTTGCCTGGGTTTTGAGATAGACCTTAAAAACGGTAAAGCTGCTGGGCCATATGACATTAAAAATATTCAGCAGGAACTTGACTTGTATAAAGGAGAGATCAAAAGTTCATTTACTGTAGAAAATCAACTGGTAGAAGTGCTGACTGTGTGCCATCAGACAGATGATATTGTGTCTGCACGGGTAAAATCCAGTCTCATAGCTCAGGGAAGACTAAGAGTAAAACTGCGCTTTCCATATCCTACGGGAGACTGGGCAGATGTAGGAGATAACTTTAGTTCATCTGAGAGACATCGCTCTGCGGTGATCAAAACTCAGGCTGAGGGGGCGCTTATCAGTCACCAGCTGGACTCGGCCTCGTATTTCGCTGCCTTACACTGGACCGGGAAAGCATTGCTGTCTGAAAAAGGTAAACATGCCTTTGTACTGTTACCAGATAAAAGTTCTGCGGTTTTCGACCTGAGCGTATCGTTTACGCCACAAAAGCCGGTAAAGGCTATTCCCTTGTTTAGTGCTACTGAAAGTAACAGTATTTCGGCATGGAAATCATTCTGGCAAAGTGGCGGAGCGGTAGACCTTTCAGGGAGTACAGATCCGCGTGCAAAAGAACTGGAACGCCGCATAGTACTTTCGCAGTACCTTACCAAAATTCAGTGCGCCGGTTCCACGCCTCCGCAGGAAACCGGTTTAACCTACAACAGCTGGTACGGCAAACCGCACCTGGAAATGACTTGGTGGCATATGCTGCATTTTGGTATGTGGGGACGGCCTGAACTGCTGGAAAAGAGTGCCGACTGGTATTTCAAGGTAGCTTCAGGGGCTAAAAAGCTGGCTGCGCGTCAGGGATTTGATGGGCTGCGCTGGCAGAAGATGACTGATAACAATGGTAATGAAAGCCCCTCTTCGGTTGGCGCATTGCTGATCTGGCAACAGCCGCATATCATCACATTTGCAGAAATGGATTACCGTGCCCATCCAAACAGACAGACACTGGAAAAATATAGGGAACTGGTTTTTGGTACCGCTCAGTTTATGGCTTCTTTTGCGCATTATGATGAAGCAAAAGGCCGTTACATGCTGGGGCCGGGACTGATCCCTGCACAGGAAAGGTTCAAAGCCGAAGAAACTTTTAATCCAACTTATGAACTGGCTTACTGGAACTGGGCCTTAAAAACCGCACAGGCCTGGCGCGGGCGCCTTGGGCTGCCGCCTGAGAAAAAATGGGATGATATCCTGGCGAAATTGTCTCCTCTGCCTCTGCAGGACGGTGTATATCTTGCTGCGGAAAGCGCAAAGGATTCTTATTCCAATCCGGAGTTTAAAACTGACCATCCTTCTGTACTGGGTGCTTATGGCATGCTGCCGGAAACGAGCCTGCTGGATAAACAGGTGATGCGCAAAACATTCGACCTGGTCTGGAATGTATGGAGCTGGGATAAAACCTGGGGCTGGGATTTCCCGATGACAGCGATGACAGCTGCACGCCTGGGATTGCCTGAAAAAGCAATTGATGCTTTGCTGATGAACGTGAAGACCAATACTTATCTTGCAAATGGCCATAATTACCAGGATGAGCGCCTGCGCCTGTACCTGCCGGGAAATGGTGGTCTGCTCACTGCGGTAGCCATGATGTGTGCGGGATGGGACGGAGCTACAGAAAGCAACCCCGGATTTCCAAAGGACGGTACCTGGAAAGTAAAGTGGGAAGGACTTCAAAAAATGCCCTGATCATAACATCGTTACAGGAAAACAGGATACAACAGGTTGCCGTTGACAGCGATTTGACTTATTATAGGGCTGAAAACCAGATATAGCTGCTGATGAAGCAGAATACCAATTGATATGAACAAAAAAAACCGTCCATTTTATGCAGCGCTCCTTACCGGGCTCATAATAATCCTTTTCATTGGCAATATGGCTGATGCCCAGACGATTTCTCTCGCCGGAAAATGGCGTTTCAGGACTGATGCTGCGGATGAAGGTGCCGCTCAGAAATGGTTTAACGTACGCTTGCCAGAAGAAGTAACCTTGCCAGGGTCAATGGCAGAAAACCTGAAAGGTGATGACATTACTTTACAGACAAAATGGACTGGCAGTATCTATGACAGCTCATACTATTTTAATCCCCGGCTTGAAAAGTTCCGTCAGCCCGGCAATATCAAAATACCCTTCTGGCTCAGTCCTGCGAAACATTATGTAGGCGCAGCATGGTATCAGCGCGAGGTAAATATCCCGGCAGGATGGAAAGGAAAAAGAATCCTGCTGGAACTGGAATATGCCCATTCTGAAACTACTGTATGGGTTGATCAGGCAGAAGCAGGATCGCAGTATACTTTTGTTACTGCACAGAAATATGACCTGAGCCAGCAGCTCAGTCCCGGAAAACACAGGATTACCATCCGCATCGATAACCGTATCAAAGCAATAAACGTTGGGCAGGATTCCCATAGCCTGACTGACCATACCCAGGGAAACTGGAATGGTATAGTAGGCAGGATCCGGTTAACTGCAGGATCACACATTCAGTTTGATGATATCCAGGTTTATCCTGATTTAAAAAGCAAAACGGCAAGGATTGCTATCTCCCTGAAAGGGCCTGACTGCAGTGGTCGTATCACTTTAAATGCGCGCAGTTTCAACACAGCTGTTAGTCAGGAAGTTTCTCCGGTCAGCTCCGTTTTCAGGATTGTTAAGGGCGCAGGGAATTTAGAAATCACACTTCCGATGGGTGAAAAAATGCAAACTTGGGATGAGTTTGATCCGGCCCTGTATAAGCTTTCAGTTGTGTTAAGTACTGCGGCTGAAAAAGTAGGAAAAGAAATCAGCTTTGGAATGCGTGAGTTTAAAGCTTCGGGAAGGCAGTTTGAGATCAACGGGCGTCCTGTGTTTTTACGGGGAACAGTAAACAACTGCGAATTTCCTCTAACGGGATATCCGGCAATGGATGAGGCAGCCTGGACAAGAATCTTTAAAATTGCAAAAGCCCATGGATTGAACCATATGCGTTTTCATTCCTGGTGTCCGCCCGAAGCTGCTTTCATTGCGGCCGATAAAGCTGGGTTCTACCTGCAGCCTGAAGGGCCAAGCTGGGCCAACCACGGAACTTCTATAGGCGATAACAAACCAATCGACCAGTTTATATATGATGAAACTGACCGGATGGAAAAAGCCTATGGTAATTATGCTTCATACTGCATGCTGGCCTATGGCAATGAACCCAGAGGCAAACAGGTAGAGTACCTTACAAAATTTAACGACTACTGGAAGAAGAAGGATTCCAGGAGATTATACACCGGGGCATCTGTTGGTGGAAGCTGGCCGGTGATCCCCAACAACGAGTACATGGTAAGAGGTGGTGCCCGCGGACTGAGCTGGAACGAAAGACCGGAAAGTATGGCGGATTACAGCGCGTTGATCTCCAAATTTACAGTACCCTTTATAGCGCATGAAATGGGTCAATACTGCGTGTTTCCTGATTTTAAGGAGATAAAAAAGTATACCGGTGTATACCGTGCTAAAAACTTTGAACTTTTTGAGGAAGATCTGAAAGACCACGATATGGCGGATGAAGCTGAGCGTTTTCTGATGGCATCAGGGAAGTTACAGGCGCTGGCTTATAAGAATGAAATAGAAAAAGCTTTCCGCAGTCCCGGGTATAGCGGATATCAGCTCCTTTCCCTGAACGATTATCCCGGTCAGGGTACAGCATTGGTTGGTGTACTGAATGCTTTCTGGGATGAGAAAGGATACATCTCCCCTGAGGAATTCCGGAGATTCTCCAACAGTACAGTTTTACTGGCAAGGATTCCACAATTCGTTTACCAGAATGATGAGACTTTTGAAGCGGCGGTTGAGGTGGCACATTATGGACAAAGACCAATTTCAGCGGCTAAAGTAGGATGGAAGATCACAAATTCTGCTTCCGCTGTGCTGGCTTCAGGAAGTTTTGACAATAAAAACATCCCGATAGGAAATTGCTTCGCTCTAGGTAAGGTCATCTTCGCAATGACAGGCATTAAGGCAGCTGAGCAGCTGCATCTTGAAGTGAAGATCGAAGGAACTGAATTTGCCAATGGATGGGATTTCTGGGTATACCCTGCGAAATTGCCAGCCATTAAAACTGATGTTTATTACTGCAGGGAGCTGGATCAGAAAGCAGAAGAAATACTCCGGAATGGAGGAAACGTGTTTTTAAATGCTGCAGGTAAAGTAATCAAGGGAAAAGAAGTGGTTCAAACTTTTCAGCCGGTATTCTGGAATACCTCCTGGTTTAAGATGAGGCCTCCGCACACGCTGGGGATCCTGGTTGATCCTAAAGCTGCGGCCTTCGCTGATTTCCCTACAGCTTTTCACAGCGATATGCAATGGTGGGAGATTGTGAACAATGCACAGGTCATGAACCTGGAAGATTTTCCGGCAGGTTTCAGGCCATTGCTGCAATCTATAGATACCTGGTTCCTGAACAGAAAACTGGCGGTAGTGTATGAAGCCAGGGTAGGAAAAGGTAAATTGGTAGTATCCAGTGCAGATTTATCAGCAGAAAAAGGTCCTGCGGCCAGACAGTTGTTCTACAGCCTGCAGAAATATATGCAGTCGGACGCCTTTAACCCAGCGTTTCAGGTTGAACTTTCTGTAGTAAAAGATGTATTCCTGACGGGTTCCAAAATCGTTTTTAAAACATACACCAGGGACAGTCCTGATGAATTAAAGCCTAAACCTGCCAAACCTCAATAATTAAACAATATATTAAACACAAATATTTCCCCCTCAAAATGGAATAACATGAACAACACAATGAAATTAAACAGCACTCTTTTTCTGGCCCTGATGATCACTTTCATGCATTCCTATGCACAGAAAGCTCCTGCAAAAAAATCAGTACTGGCAGCAATGGAATCTACCAATGCTTATTTTATGAAGAAATGGCCTGATCCGGGGGCAACCATCACTACGAACACCACCCGTCCCAGTAATATCTGGACAAGGGCCGTGTATTACGAAGGACTGATGGCACTGCATACTGTTGAGCCATCCAAAGAATATTATGATTATGCGGCCGACTGGGGCGAGAAACATAAATGGGGACTGCGTGGTGGAGTAAGCACGCGTAATGGTGATAACCAGGCCTGCGGACAAACCTATATCGATCTGTACAATCTTGATAAACAGCCTGAGCGTATTAAAGATATCAAAGAATCAATGGATCTGATGATGAAATCCGGTAAGATTGACGACTGGACATGGATCGATGCCCTGCAAATGGGAATGCCTGTATTCGCTAAACTCGGCGCTTTATATAATGATAACGCCTACTATGAGTACATGTATCAAATGTATATGCATACCAAAACTGCTGAAGGTGGTGGTTTGTACAATGCCAAAGATAAATTATGGTGGCGCGATAAATCTTTCGTACCGCCGTACAAAGAACCAAACGGTGAAGACTGCTACTGGTCCCGCGGGAATGGCTGGGTAATCGCAGCCCTGGTAAGGGTTCTGGATATCATGCCTGAAAATGCCCCTCACCGTGATGAATACTTAAAGACATACAAAGAGATGTTGACTGCATTGCTCCCTGTTCAACGTCCTGATGGATTCTGGAATGCAAGTTTACATGACGCGAACAACTATGGCGGAAAGGAAACTTCCGGAACTGCATTATTCGTGTATGGAATGGCATGGGGCATAAATAATGGCTTTATTGATGCCAAAGTATATAAACCGGTATTGGTAAAAGCCTGGAATGCCATGATCAAAGATGCGGTGAGCAAAGATGGTTCATTGGGTTATGTTCAGGGAACCGGTAAAGAACCAAAGGACGGTCAGCCTGTAACTTTTACGAGCAGACCGGATTTCGAAGATTACGGATTGGGCTGTTTCCTGCTGGCAGGATCTGAAGTTTATAAACTGAAGAAATAAGATGAAAGCAGCTTTCAAAATGAAACTCAGGCCGGGATTTGCGGCAGAATATAAAAAACGGCATGATGAAATCTGGCCGGAAATAGCGGCCCTGCTGAAGGAGAACGGGATCAGTGATTATACGATCTTTCTGGATGAAGAAACGAATACGCTTTTTGCCGTGCAGCAGGTAAGCGGGCAAGGCTCACAGGCACTGGGAGAAAAAGAGATCGTTCAGAAATGGTGGGCTTATATGGCAGACATTATGGAAACAAATCCCGATCATTCGCCTGTTTCGGTGACTTTGAAGGAAGTTTTCCATATGGATTGATAAGAGTAGAATTGATCATCTTAACAGGTGACTATGTTAATCATATATAATGAAGAAATCCCTTTTGATTTTGTCCCTGGTAGCTGGAATGTTCAGTGCAGAAGGGCAAGTAGTAAAACATGCAAACATTCCCTGGCCTCAGGTTAAACAGCAAATGCGACCATGGACACGCTGGTGGTGGATGGGGAATGCCGTAGATGAAAAAAACCTTGCTACAGCGCTTTCTGCTTACGCAGCAGCCGGGATAGGTGGGGTAGAGATTACTCCGATTTACGGGGCAAAAGGTTTTGAAGACCGGTATATCGACTTTCTATCCCCGAAATGGATGGGTATGCTTGATTTCACCGTAAAGAGAGCCGCTGCCCTGGGCATGGGTGTGGACATGAATACAGGTACCGGCTGGCCATTCGGTGGTCCGCAGGTAACCTCTGAATTTGCGGCAGCTAAACTTGTAGTACAGCGTTATGCTATTCCTAAAGGGGAGACACTGAAAGAAGCGATAGTTATTAAGGATGAAAAACAACAGAAAGCCGGTGCTGTGTTACAGGCAGTAACCGCATATGGATCAGACGGTAAGGTTTATAACCTCTTCGATAAAGTGGATGCAAATGGACAATTGAAATGGACTGCAGCGACGTCCGATGCAGAGATTTATGCTTTATTTTCCGGTAGAACGCTGCAGCAGGTAAAAAGAGCAGCGCCCTCAGGAGCCGGGTATACGCTGGACCACCTGGACAAACCTTCAGTTGATGCTTATCTGAAGAGATTTGATCAGGCTTTTGCCGGGCATTCCCCCGGAGTAAGGTCTTTTTTTAATGATAGCTATGAGGTTTATGGAGCCAACTGGACCCCTACATTTCTTACAGAATTTAAGCGGCTGAAGGGATATGACCTGAGCAGCCATATAAAAGAGCTGACCGGGAAGGATTCTACCAGCATGGAAATCGGGAGGTTAAAATCAGACTACAGGGAAACAATGAGCCAGCTCATGCTGGAAAACTTTACGCAAAACTGGACAAACTGGGCGCACCGGTATAAAAGCATGACTAAGAACCAGTCGCACGGTTCGCCGGGAAACCTGCTTGATCTCTATGCAACGGTAGATATTCCTGAAACGGAAACCTTTGGTTCCAGCCATTTTGATATTCCGGGTGTAAGGCGCGACAAAGCAGATATCCGCAATGTAGACCCTGATCCGATGATGAGCAAATTTGCGAGCTCTGCAGCGCATACTACGGGTAAAACACTTGTGTCTTCAGAAACCTTTACCTGGTTGACAGAACACTTTAAAACCTCGTTTTCACAGGCCAAACCCGAAGCTGAACAGCTGTTCCTGTCGGGCATAAATCATATATTTTACCATGGAACTACCTATTCGCCCGCGGATATACCCTTTCCGGGATGGCTGTTTTATGCTTCCACGAATATGGTACCCTCAAATAGTCTCTGGCCCCATCTGAAAGGAATGGACGATTATTTCAGCCGCTGCCAATCGCTCCTGCAATCAGGTAAGCCGGATAATGAACTGCTGATTTACTGGCCTGTGTACGATGCATGGGCAAATCCTAAAGGAATGGATATGCCGATGAAGGTGCACGATGTGGATGAATGGTTGTATCCAACTGAATTTTACAAACAGAGCCTGAAACTGGCCAGCCTGGGCTATTCATTTGATTTTGCATCAGACAATATGCTTGCCCATGCAAAAGCCAGCAAAGGGCAGTTACTTACATCGCCTTTGGCCAGTCCTTACCAGACACTGATCGTTCCGGCAGCTAAGTTCATGCCTTTGAAAACGCTAAAGGATATTTTTGCACTGGCAAATAGCGGTGCTACCATTATCTTTCAGCAACTACCTGAGGATGTGCCGGGTTTAAGCAACCTTGAGAGAAACAGGACTGAATTTAAGCGCCTCCTTACCGGGCTTGACCTGAAATCTTTGGGCAGTGGAGTAAAAGGTTCTGCCTATGGTTCCGGCCAGATCCTTGTGGCGCAGGATATTCAGAAAGCATTGTCATTCAAACTGATTGAAGGGGAAAAGCTGAGTCAAAGCGGTTTGAAATTTATCCGCCGGAAACTTAATTCCGGTAAATACTATTATTTGGTGAATCATTCTGCTAAAACCGTAGACGAATGGATACCGCTGAATGCCAAAGGCACTGCAGTTACGCTGCTGGATCCGCAGAGCGGGGATTACGGACAGGCTCAAACACAAAGCAAAGAAGGGAAAACCTGGGTTAAAGTATATCTGCAACCGGGAGAAACGTTATTCCTGCAAACCGGCAGCCAGAAAGTGGGCAAAATGTGGACTTACCTTGATAAACCCGGAAAAGCTTTGGCTTTAAATGAAGACTGGGACCTGCATTTTACAACAGGCGGTCCTGTTTTGCCTGCAGATAAACATTTGGACAAACTCGTATCATGGACTGCCCTGAACGATTCCTTAACAGTAGCATTCTCCGGAACCGGAGCTTATACACATACTTTTACGATGCCACAGAAAATGCAGGGGGAGTATGTTCTGGATTTGGGTAAGGTTGATGAAAGTGCCCATGTATGGATCAATGGCAAAGATGCCGGGATCATCTGGAGTATTCCCTTTCAGGCAAGAATTGGAAAGTACCTTCATCCGGGTAAAAATACTATCAAAATAGAGGTAGCGAACCTGATGGCGAACCGCATCAGGTACATGGATCAAAAACATATAAGCTGGAGAAACTACCATGAGATCAATTTCGTTAACATTAACTATAAGACTTTTGACGCGTCAGGATGGGAACCAATGCCTTCAGGACTAATAGGCCCCGTTCAAATTTTTGGATATAACTAGGCGAATTAGTTGCTTTACGCAAACGTTTGCGTACTTTGTACAAAGTTTAGGTAAACTGTTTTAGCTAAACTTTGTACTTTGATCCGGCAATTTTAGTTTTATGAAGCTCAATGATTTTTTTACGTATATCCATGTTGACGAATACTCTGCAATACCAAAATACTTACAACTAACAAAATCTGTTTTAGCGGCCATTGAAGAAGGCAAACTAAAAAAGAACGATACGCTTCCTTCCATTAATGAGGTAAGCTATGAACTGGAGATCTCGCGCGATACTGCAGAAAAAGGATACAAACACCTTAAAAACCTGGGTATCCTGGGTTCTATTCCGGGCAAAGGATATTACATTCTGAATGAAGATTACAATCAGAGGTTAAAGATCTGCCTGATGTTTAACAAGCTAAGTAACCACAAAAAAATCATCTATGATGCCTTTGTAGATGCTATTGGTGAAAATGTAGCCATTGATTTTTACATCTATAACAACGACTTTTCTTTGTTCAAGGAACTGCTGACAGCTAAAAATGAGCAGTACTCGCATTATGTGATCATTCCCCATTTTATTGAAGCAAGTGTGGATGAATATGAAATCTTAAATACCATTCCCAAAAGCAAGCTGATCCTGATGGATAAAATGATCCCCGGTATAGAAGGGGAATTTGGCTCTGCCTATGAAAATTTTGAGAAAGATATCTTTCAGGCGCTGGAAAAGGCACTTGAACCGCTAAAAAAATACCATACCATCAAACTCATTTTTCCTGAGCAGAGTTATTTTCCTGAAGAAATTAAGAAAGGTTTCTCCAAATTCTGTGAACAGTATGGATTTGTACAAAAGGTAGTGAACGATGTGCTCAATGAGCCGATCAGCGAAGGCGAGGTTTTTATCAACCTGATGGAAAATGACCTTGTTACTTTGATCGAAAGGATAAAAATGCTGAATTTTAAGATCGGCACACAGGTAGGCCTGATCTCTTACAATGAAACCCCATGGAAAAAGATCATTCTCAACGGGATAACTACCATATCTACAGATTTTCAGCAAATGGGGCGTATTGCAGCTGATCTGATCCTGAGAAATTCGAGGGAACAGGTAGAAGTACCGTTTTATTTAACGCTGCGCGACTCGCTCTGATCTTGTCTTAAACTGCTACCTTTGCAGAAATGGAATATTTCAAAAAGCTTCTTGATCTGTTAAAAACGGAGAAAGAAGAAGACCAGAACGCATACCTGAAACTTACTGAATCCGCAACTGTAGCAGAACGCAGGGCAAATGGTTTAACCTGGTATCCGGTTGCGATCCGGGGCTCTGAAATGAGCAGGGGCGACTATCTTACCGTAGAACTGGAACGTACCTCGCATCAGGATATCAATCATCAGCTCCGCTTTGGTGCAGCTGCCGTTTTATTCTCTAACCATGATTCCAAAACCGACCGTCTTGAAGGTGTAATCTCACACTCTAGTGACAACAAATTAAAAATAACCCTGCGTACAGATGAGCTGCCCGACTGGTCGCGCGACGGAAAACTGGGTGTAGATGTACTTTTTGATAACAACAGTTATGATGAAATGCAGAACGCCCTTAAAACTGCTGCCGCCCGTCTGGAGCAAAAAGAAGAGGGCCGCCTGGTCAGGATTTTAACCGGCGCATCTTCAGCATCTTTTAATGCTGAGACTTTTACCTATGTGATGCCCGGGCTGAATACGATGCAGCAGCAGGCCGTAGATCAGATCATGTCTGCCAGTGACCTTGCAATTGTTCATGGCCCGCCGGGTACCGGCAAAACAACAACCCTGGTACAGGCCATTAAAGCTTTGATCAAAAGGGATCAGCAGCAGATTCTGGTGGTTGCACCAAGTAATACGGCGGTTGACCTGCTCAGTGAGAAACTTGCTGACGAGGGACTGAACGTGTTACGTGTAGGAAATCCCGCAAGGGTTTCTGAGCGCCTGATGTCGCTCACGCTGGACAGTAAAATGGCCGGTCATCACAGTATGAAGGAGCTGAAGAACCTGAAGAAGCAGGCAAATGAGTACAAAAAGATGGCCCATAAGTACAAGCGTAATTTTGGTAAAGCCGAGCAGGAACAGCGTAAAGCCCTGTTTAATGAAGCTTACAAAATCATGAAGGAAGTGGGCAATACCGAACAATATATCATTGATGATCTGGTAAACAAGGCGCAGGTAATTACTGCAACGCTGGTAGGATCTAATCATTATACAGTGCGGGGCCGTGAATTCCATACTGTAGTGATTGATGAAGCGGGACAGGCATTGGAACCTGCCTGCTGGATACCTCTGCTTAAAGCAAAAAAGGTGGTCTTTGCCGGAGATCACTGCCAGTTATCGCCCACCATAAAATCCACTGTGGCAGCAAGAAACGGCCTGAGCACAACATTACTTGAAAAATGTGTGTCTGCTTATCCGGAGGCTGTAACCCTACTGGAGGAGCAATACAGGATGAATGAAAAAATCATGGGATACCCCTCAAAGGTTTTTTATGAAGACAAACTGATCGCGCATCCCTCAGTGGCAGAGCGTGTGTTGTTCGCCGGGGATTCGCCACTGGCTTTTATTGATACGGCAGGCTGTGGTTTTGATGAAAAAAACGAAGGTACCAGCAGTACAAATCCCGAAGAGGCGGCCTTCTTGCTGAAACACCTTACACAGCTTGTGCAGCAGCTTGCAGCCCATTATCAGTCAGATGGTTTTCCCAGCATTGCTGTAATTTCGCCCTACAAACAACAGGTTTATATCCTGAAGGATTTACTGCTGAATGCTCCTGACCTGCAGGTTTACGCAGACAAAATCACGGTGAATACTATTGACAGTTTCCAGGGCCAGGAGCGTGACATCGTCTATATCAGTCTGACAAGAAGTAATTCCGAAGGTACAATTGGTTTCCTTTCTGATACCAGGAGAATGAATGTGGCTATGACCCGGGCCAAAAAGAAACTCGTAGTGATAGGCGACAGTGCAACACTTTCCAGATCGCAGTTCTATTCGGATTTTATCACCTATGCAGAACAAAGTAATGCCTGGAGCAGCGCATGGGAGTATATTGAAGTCTAACGACAATTTACTGGTATGCGGTAAAAAGCTTTCCCTTGTTTTGCAGAATTGCCTATATTAGTATTGATGATTTCGAATAAGAGTTTTATAGATAATCTTGTCAGGGTGCTGGCTGCAAATCCTGCAATCGAAAAAGCATACTTCGGTTTGCTTTACAATGATCAGCTGGACAAGGACGACCTTTTTCTTGGTGTAGAGCATGAAGGCGGGGCAGAGGTAATACAAAACATGACAGAAATTGTAAGGCAGACTTTTCTTCCCAACCGGGAGATCTATTTTGCCTCTACCGGAGTGCAGCCTGATTTGTTTGAATTTATAGAAAGTACCAACTTTCCGTTTTATATCAAAAACCGGTCGCTGCCACTCAACATGGCAATTATGAACCAGTGGTTTGACCCTGAGGCCTACAGAACTAATTTTATGTACCAGGTAAGGACTGCAAAAGTGACTTCGCTTTTCAAAGATTTCGATCCCACGAGCAATGTTCTTAATGTTCAGACCTTTGTACGGGATGGCAAAGAGTTTATTCCTTTGTTTTCGGAAAGAGAAATGATCTTTAAAAGCGGCATGACACAAGTGCCTTCTGATCTGACGCCGCTGGAGTTTGACCTGGCCAGGATAGATGAAGCCGGAGACAGAAAGAAGTCGCAGCATTTTTATGTGCTCAACCCTGGTACATCATTTGAGGTCGAATTTAACGCATAAGTGCAAGGCTATTCCTTGACAAAGTGATTACATCCATTCTTTTGAACAAAAAAATAGATCTGTATCTTTAAAAAATCTTAACAGGCCATTTAAAGGGCCATTTTGAATGATAAAGATGAATAAATTCCAACCCTACGCAGATAAATTTACTGTTCAGATTTTAGACCGTCTACCAAACTTCCTTCTGTCTGTATTTTTGCTCCTGGCAGGTATCTGGATCATCAAACGTTTTGTGAGGTTCCTCCGCCGCCACTTTCACAGGAACAGTATAGATATTTCGCTGAGCGAATTTCTGATCAGTATTATCAACGTAGTTTTATATATAGTGCTGATTATCTCCTGCGCATCCATGATTGGGATTCAAACCAGTTCTTTTGTGGCCGTGCTTGGTGCTGCGGGTCTGGCTGTAGGCCTGGCCCTTCAGGGAAGCCTGTCAAACTTTGCCGGTGGTGTACTGATCCTTTTATTTAAGCCTTTCAGGGTGGGCCACAATATCAGCTCCAGTAACAATGTATCCGGACTGGTGCTGAAAATCGATATTTTATATACAACCTTAAAGGCAGGTAACGGCACAACCATTTACGCGCCAAACGGACCATTGGCAAATGCAGTGATCAATAATGTGTCTGATAATGAAACGAGACAGGCAGAGTATAAGTTAAATGTTGCCTATGATACAAATATTGACCACGCCCGTAAAGCTATTTTAGCTATATTGGAGAATGATGAACTGGTATTGAAAGATCCCAAACCAGCCGTACTGGTGGGCTCCCTGGGGGAGACCGGTATTGTACTGATCGTCAGGGCCTGGATTGACAACAGCAACTTCTGGGCAGTGTATTATTCCAATTATCAGAAACTCATTGAGGTACTTGACAGCAGTAACATTAAATTACCCAATACATCACCTCAAATTACTCTGGTTAACCAGCCAGCACTTACAGCACAAAAATGAACGAAGAATTTTACCGCCATATCTTTACCAAACAAAACCAGCTTGAGCAGATTCCTTCCAACAAAGTGATAGCCGACTGGGCGGTGAACCTTTTGAATTTAGTTTACCCTGAGCGCCAGACACGTCCTGAGTTCAGCCTGTTGGAGATTGAGGAAATGTTCAGTGCATCACAGCAGGAGCTGCTGAATATTCTCAATACGACCAAAGCATGTAAGGACTGCAGCAACGAACAGGTTGCAGCTATTTTCTACAAAGAACTTCCGGAACTGTACAGGAAGATGAATACGGATATCACTGCAACATTAAATGGTGATCCTGCAGCACAAAGTGAATTTGAGATTATCAGAAGTTATCCGGGATTTTTAGCTGTATCATTTTACAGGCTGGCCCATCACCTGCTGAAGCTGGGTATTCCCCTGATTCCAAGGATCCTGACTGAATATGCACACTCAGTAACTGGTATAGACATCCATCCCGGGGCGGTAATCGGAGAATTCCTGTTTATAGATCATGGAACTGGTATTGTCATTGGTGAAACAACAGTGATCGGGGATCACGTAAAATTATACCAGGGAGTTACTCTGGGAGCACTGAGTGTAGATAAGTTTATGGCGAATACAAAGAGACATCCGACGATAGGCGATCATGTGATCATTTACTCTGGCGCAACAATTCTGGGCGGCGATACCTTCATCGGGGAAAACAGTGTGATTGGCGGTAACGTATGGCTTACAAAAAGTGTTCTGCCAGATTCAACAGTCTATCACCAGTCGGCCATGAAAGTAATAGAAACTAAAAACAAGAATTAAAATGGGAAACATCATAGACTGCATCGGCAATACCCCATTGGTGGAGATACAGAAGTTAAATCCAAATCCTGCGGTAAAGATCTTCGCAAAGCTGGAAGGAAACAACCCCGGCGGCAGCGTTAAGGACAGGGCTGCATTGAATATGATCCGCAGTGCAATGGAGCGTGGTGAAATCGAGAAAGGATCAAAACTCATCGAAGCTACCAGTGGCAATACAGGAATTGCCCTCGCCATGATTGCTGGTATATACGGACTGGATATTGAACTGGTGATGCCTTCAAATTCTACCAGGGAACGTACCCTGACGATGGAAGCCTATGGAGCAAAAGTAACCCTGCTGGAATCCATCGAAGTCTGCAGGGATTATGCTGAAGACAAAGGAGCACAGCCAGGCTATTTCCTGCTGGACCAGTTTGCCAACAAAGACAACTACCTGGCACACTATAAAACTACAGGCCCCGAAATCTGGAGGGATACCGAACACCGTATTACACATTTTGTAAGCTCTATGGGAACCACCGGAAGCATCATGGGGAATTCCATGTACCTGAAAGAACAGAATCCTGATATTCAGATCGTGGGTTGCCAACCGACTGAAGAATCCTCAATTCCGGGCATCAGGAGATGGCCTGTTGCCTATCTGCCTAAGATATTTGATGCAAAAAGAGTGGACAGAATAATGGATGTTTCCCAGCAGGAGGCCTCGCACTATGCCAGGGAAATGGCCCGGTCCGAAGGGATCTTCGCCGGTATGAGCAGCGGGGGAGCACTGGCATGTTCACTGAAACTTGCCTCAGAGCTATCTTCTGGTCTCCTCGTATTTATCGCCTGTGACAGGGGAGACAGGTACCTGAGCAGCGACTTGTTTATCGGATAACATATAATAAAAAGATCCCTGCTCCAGGGATCTTTTTATTATATGTTTTACTTCTTGTTCGCAGTAGCAGCGCTGTATAATTGTGCATCAACCACAGCAATGGTAACCATATTCACAATCTCGCGAACCGAGCTGTCCATTTGCAAGACATGCACAGGTTTATCCAGACCAATCAGGATAGGCCCAACCGCTTCTACATTTCCTAACTCCTGCAGAAGTTTATAAGCAATATTACCAGATTCCAGATTTGGGAAGATCAGCGTATTTGCCGGACTGCCCTTCAGTGAAGAAAAGGGGTAGTTTCCCTGTAGCAAATCGGAGTTCATGGCAAAGTTCGCCTGCATCTCGCCATCCACAATCATGTTCGGATATTTTGCTTTCAGCATTGCAGTTGCAATCCTGGTTTTTTCAGGGATAGTCCCGTTATTGGAGCCAAAGTTAGAGTACGATAAAAGCGCAACTCTTGGTGTAACGTTAAAACCTTTAACAGTTTCATGGATCATTGCAGTGATATCAACCATATCCTGTGCTGTAGGATCAGGGTTTACGGTAGTATCACCTAAAAATACAGGGCCTTTTTTGGTCAGCATTAAATACATACCTGCAATTTTCTTTACGCCCGGCTTGGTACCGATCACTTGCAGTGCAGGTTTTAAAGTAGACTTGTAGTTTTTGGTCAGACCAGAAATCAGGGCATCTGCAGAACCAAATTCGATCATGCTTGCTCCGTAGTAGTTGCGGTCGCGCACCAGCTTCCTCGCCTCATATAACGTTATACCACGTCTCTGGCGGCGCTGGTAAAGATGTTCTGCAAATTTTTCGGAATCATCTGTTCCCTGCCATGGGTCGATAATCTCAATATCGCCCAGTTCAATACCATGTTCAATGATAATCTGCTGGATACGTGTCACACTTCCCAGCAGGATAGGAGTAGCGATACCTTCGTCCTTAACAATCTGGGCGGCTTTTAAAATCTTATAATTATCAGCTTCGGCAAATACAATGCGTTTGGGTGCTGATTTTGCTTTATTGGCAAGGTTTCTCAGGATTTTATCATCAGCACCTAATCTTACGCGCAGTTCTTCCTCATAGGCAGGCCAGTCGGTAATCGTTTTGCGCGCTACACCAGAGTCGATCGCTGCTTTTGCAACAGCAGAAGAAACAATGCTGATCAGTCTGGAGTCAATTGGTTTTGGAATGATATAATCTTTACCGAATTTCAGGTTTTTGGCTTTGTAGGCCAGGTTCACTATTTCGGGTACTGGTAATTTGGTGAGATCGGCAATTGCCTTAACCGCTGCAATCTTCATTTCCTCATTAATAGAAGTAGCACGTACGTCAAGTGCACCGCGGAAGATGTAAGGGAAACCCAGCACGTTATTCACCTGGTTGGGGAAGTCAGAGCGGCCCGTAGCCATAATGATATCCTTACGGCAATTGATTGCAATATCGTAGGCGATTTCAGGATCAGGATTGGCAAGTGCAAAAACAATAGGGTTTTTGGCCATAGACTGTACCATTTCTGCTGAAACTACGTTTGCTGCAGATAAACCGAGGAATACATCAGCGCCTTTCATAGCCTGTGCAAGCGTTGTCACGTCCTTTCTCGGGGTGGCAAAATCCATGCGGATAGGATCAAGGTCAGTACGGTCAGTATTTACAATACCGTCTTTATCAAAGACCAGCATGTTTTCTTTTTTGACCCCTAATTTCAGATATAATTTGATGCAGGAAACAGCAGCAGCACCCGCGCCGCTAACCACCAGCTTTATTTTTTCTAGTTTTTTGTTCTGCAGTTCGCAGGCGTTCATCAAAGCAGCACTGGTAATGATGGCTGTTCCATGCTGATCATCATGCATTACAGGAATATTCATTTCCTCTTTCAGGCGCCTTTCGATTTCAAAACACATCGGGGCAGCAATATCTTCAAGGTTTACTCCGCCGAATGTTGGCTCCAGTGCTTTCACAACCGTGATGAATTCATCCACACTTGCGGCATTAACTTCAAGGTCAAACACATCGATATCAGCAAATATTTTGAAGAGAAGGCCTTTACCTTCCATGACAGGCTTGCTGGCTGCAGGGCCGATATTTCCTAAACCAAGAACCGCAGTACCATTACTAATTACAGCCACAAGATTTCCCTTAGCAGTGTATTTATATACATCTTCGGGATTTCTGAAGATTTCCATACAGGGTTCTGCAACTCCAGGCGAATAGGCAAGGGCTAAATCTCTTTGTGAATTGGTAGGTTTGGAAGGCACGACCTCGATTTTACCTGGCCTGCCATTCGAGTGATAATCTAATGCGTCCCGCTTGCGGTTTGTTGTGTTACTCATCTTGTATATGGATTCGTGATTTTTGCCCGGAGACCTCTGTCTGAGCAAATTCAAATAAAAGGTCGAAAGTAGGCATATGTTTAAAATAATACTAACATTAAAACCCGATTTTCCGAAATAACATTATATGTATGCAGATTTAATCCAAATTCTAGTAGAAATACGAAAAATACACCGTACTTTACACACTTAAATAATTGCATTTTTATGACATTCCTAAATGTGGTGTTAGATCCTCCTGCCTATGGTTGGTCAGACACAAATGGTAATCTCTCTAAACCCACTCCAAAACAGATCTTTACAGAGTTTTTTAGCAGACTCAATATCTTCAAAAGCAGGAAAAACTGGCTGCCCTTCTACAGCTGGTCTAAGGTCCTTATATCAGTTCCTTTTTTGATGCTTTTCATCTTCCAGTACTTCAGCTGGGGCTTGCTCGCTGTAGCGTTTGTTTACAGTATGATCATTATGGGTACACATGGAACCATCTGGCACCACCGTTACTGTACGCATAATTCGTATACGTTCAGAAATAAGTTCTGGCGTTTTTTTACGCAGAATCTTACCATTTCTATGATTCCTGAGGAGATCTATGTGGTATCTCACCACGTGCATCACGAAAAATCTGACATGCCGGGTGATCCTTACAATGCTTCGGGAGGTTTCCTTTATTGTTTCCTTGCCGATGTCAATCATCAGCCAATAGCAAAAGATTTGACTGAGGCTGATTATCAGCGTGCAGTGAAACTGATGGTAAATACGGGTATTACGCCAAATACGTATACCCAGTATTTAAAATGGGGTTCTATTGCCAATCCATACAGGACGATGTTGTCCTGGATGCTGAACTGGGGCTTCTGGGGAATAGTATTTTTTCTTACAGGAGGTTTCGGATTGGTTTGTGCTGTATTTGGTGCGGCCGGAGTTTGGGCTGTAGGCGTAAGGACTTTTAATTATGAAGGACACGGAAAAGGAAAAGATATGCGCAGGGATAACTATGACTTCAGCCGCGAAGATATGTCCATCAACCAGTTATGGCCTGGATATGTAGCAGGAGAGTGGCATAATAACCACCATTTATATCCTGTAAGTGCAAGAACAGGTTTCCTTCCTCATCAGTTTGACCTGGCCTGGTGTTATATTCGTTTAATGTATGCTTTAGGCCCGGTAAAGAGTTTCAAAGATTCGAAAGTTGAATTTCTGGAAAAGCACTACAACAAAAAATAAGCTGCTATGTATTCTAAGGAACAGGCTTCTAAACTAAAGGAGGCATTCTGGACGAAGTTTGGACAATATATCGCTCCTCATCCATCCGCTGAAGGGTTAAAAATTAACTGGATAAACTACAAGACCGGAATCAGGCACCTGCATTTTAAAATGCAGGCTGATCACCGTTCGGCCTCCATTGCGATAGAACTTTCACATCCGGACCATGGCATTCAGGAACTGATCTTCGAACAGTTTAAATCGTTTGCCAAAATCCTTTCCTCGTATCTGAATGAAGAGTGGGACTGGCAGCTGCACAGCACAGATGAAAATTATAGAACTGTGACCAGGATCGTTAAAACCCTGGAAGGGGTCAGTATTTTTAAGGAAAGCGACTGGCCGGAGATGATCTCCTTCTTTAAGCCCCGGATAATTGCACTTGATGAATTCTGGACTGATGCCAGTCAGAGTTTCGACCTCTTCAGATAAAACTTGTGATAAAGCAGCTATTATCTACCTTTGCAATTCGGCAGCATCTTCAGCTGCTCAATTATAACCAAGGATAGATGTACGATATTTGCTGCATAGGACATATTACATTAGACAGAATAGTGACGAGCACAGCTGAAAAACATATGGCTGGCGGTACTTCATTTTATTTTTCAAACGCACTTCGCCAGATGGACATAGATTATGGTCTGGTTACTCTTATTGCTGATAGTGAAATGCCTTTTGTAACCGAATTACGTAACAACGGTACGGAAGTTATTGTATTCCCGAGTGCCAGAACAGTGTATTTCGAAAATATTTATTCTGCAAACCTTGATCACCGTACACAGCGTGTATTACAGGAATCTGATCCATTTACCATTGAACAGCTGCGTGATATTGATGCTGAGATATTTCACTTGGGTCCTTTACTGGCCAATGATATCCCTGTTGAACTGATTATGGATCTTTCAAAGCGTGGTAAAGTTTCCCTGGACGTGCAGGGATATTTACGTGAAGTAAGCGGGCAGCGTGTTTGCGCGGTTGACTGGACGGAGAAAAGGGAAGCCCTTCAATATGTACATACTGTAAAAGCAGATGATGCTGAACTGGAAGTCCTCACCGGTATCAAAGGAATTGAAGAAGGAGCACGGGAACTTGCAAGCTGGGGCGTTAAGGAAGTTGTGGTTACGCTTGCCAGCCTGGGATCGATCATTTATGCTGATGGCATCTTTTATGATATTCCTGCCTACAAGCCTGCTTTAGAAACTGATGCTACAGGTTGCGGAGATACCTATATAGCCGGCTATCTTTATCAGCGTGTTAAAGGAACAGGCATTCAGGAAGCCGGAGAGTTCGGAGCGGCAATGGCGAGCTTAAAGATAGAATCTTCCGGTCCTTTTGATGGAACTGAAGCGGATGTGAAAAAAAAATTATTGGTGAATAAAGAATAAAATACCGCGATTGTGCTTCATTTAGGCGTGTTTTTCTATTTTTTGATTGCTTTAGTTCGTCATGGAAATGTTTTTTTGAAAAAAAATCTATAGTGTAGTTTGTACACTATTAAATAGTTTGTATATTTGTATCAACAACAAAGAGATAAACACTTTCAATCTGTTGCTAAAACATTTTAGTAACGTTGAAATTTAAGAGAAAACCCGTTCATACAGGTTTATATTTGGTTAGAATAGGGATGAGTCTGGATGGATCAACCCTTTCTTTTTTTTATACCAATCCCATTTTTCTCTTTTCCACACTAATCTTCCTTATTTCTTCCTGTATTTTTAATAATCCCGTTACAACAATTTTATCTGACTGAATTAATACTAACTTTGATTATACGCTATAAAATTTAGCTGGTAATCAATATGAAGAAAACTACGATACTACTATTTTTGCTGTTCGTTTCCACAGCATCATTCTCACAGGGAATGTTAAATCTGTTCGGCCGTGCCAATGACTTTTTTGACCTGATGAGTCAGCAGAAATTTGCAGAAGCCGATTCTCTTTTTGATACCAACCTAAGAATTAAAGTACCTGCAGCAGAGTTGCAGAAACTTTGGACTGAACTGAACAGCCGGTATGGTAAGTTTGAGTCTGCAGCGGCGGTACAGGGAAAGGCCCAGGGCGAATACTTTACTGTAATCGTTGATGCTAAATTTGCAAATGATACCCAGTCGTTTATCATGGGCTTCGATAAATCTGAAAAAGTAGCCGGCTTCTTCCTGAGACCACGATCCACAGCAGCAGCATATCTGAACCCTGCATATGCAGATACAACCCTATACAGTTCCAGGGAGATTTATGTCAAAACTCCGGGACATAACCTGGTTGGTTTACTGACCACGCCCAAGAATGTTGCGAATTACCCTCTTGTAGTGCTTGTACATGGTTCAGGTCCAAGTGATATGGACGAAACAGTAGGGCCGAACAAGCCTTTCAAAGACCTTGCTGCTGGTTTAGCTGCAAAGGGAATAGCCAGCATCCGTTATGTCAAAAGAACGATGATTTACTCAGCTGAGTTTGGCGGCGCTTTTACAGTAAAGGAAGAAACTATTGATGACGCCCTGGCCGCAATTGCCCTTGCCGGTACGCTTCCGGGAGTGGATAAGAAAGAGATTTACCTGTTTGGACATAGCCTGGGCGGTATGCTTGCCCCGAAAATCGCTACCCTGGCCCCTTCATTGAAAGGGCTGATTCTTGCAGAAGCACCTGCCAGAAAATTTACTGATCTGCTGGAGGAGCAAAATAAGTACATGTATGCAATGTCTAAGGACACAACGCAGGCCGGAAGAAAACAGCTGGCAGATGTTCTGAAAGAACTTGACAGAACCAGGATAACCCAGGCAGAAACAATGAAACCGGATTCAAGCCTTCTGGGACTACCTGTATCCTACTGGGTAGACCTGAATAATTACAATCAGGTTGAAACAGCCAGAAAAATAAATAAACGCATCCTGATCTTTCAGGGAGAAAACGACTTCCAGGTTTCTCAGGCGGATTTCGATAGCTGGAACGCTGCTTTGGGCAAAAAAAGTAATGTGACCATGAAATCATATCCGGATCTGAATCACCTTTTGAGCTCACAGCTCGAAAAAGGTTCTGTTGCACAATACCAGCAGCCCGCAAGTGTGTCTGAAACATTAATTAATGATATTGTTGCCTGGATTAAACAGAAGTAACAGGCTCAGCTGGTCAGGATTGCTAAAGTTGCCCGCCTGAATCAGCATGGTGTAAAAATCACACGACAAATGAGGGGCAACCCTCATTTTTTTTTACTTTGCAGCGATGACAAAATTTAAAGCACTACTCTTCGATCTTGACGGTACCCTTGTAGATTCAGAACACTTTCATTTCAACACCTGGAACGAGCTCCTGGCAGAATCCAGCATTCAGCTGGAATACTCAGACTTTCTAAAGAATTATGCTGGTATACCCTTACCGGGAAATGCGGCGAGATTAAAGGAGCTTTATGAGATTGAATCGCCACTTGAACTACTTATCTCCAGAAAGGAAGAACTAACGGTAGAGCGCCTGAAAACAAGTGTGATTGATCTGATGCCTCATGTACAGGAAACACTGGACTTTTTCAAAAGTAAAGGGCTGACTATGGCGCTGGTTACTGCAAGTAAAAGACCGGATGTAGATGAAATGTTTAAAAAGAACGGACTGGATAAGTATTTCAGCCTGATGATCACCAGAAGTGATGTGACGAACAGTAAACCAGATCCTGAATCTTACAACCTCGCTGTAGAAAAACTGGGATTGCAGAAAGCAGAGTGCCTGGTGTTTGAAGATACCTTAAATGGCCTGCGTGCTGCTAAAGCAGCCGGTTTAACGTGTTTTGCTATACAGGCCAATACTGATGACCACCTGAAATTATCTGCTGCAGATAAAATATTCCTGGACTTCCAGATTGTAAAAGAGTTTTTAATAACAAACGAACTGATCTGAACGGATCTCCGGCCCGGCAGGAGCTGATTCCGTCAGGAGGGCAAAAAGAAACGGGGATAAGCTTTGACACCTATCCCCGTCATCTAAATTAACGCTCTCCATATAAAGACGCTGATTTGATCAGTTTATTATTCTTCCTGCTTATTATTTTTTAAGTTTTCCAGATAAACTGTAAGTATACTTTTCAGATACAGTTCCGGTTTAGGCATATTGATCACTGTACCAGGCTCTTTGTCCTGCGACTGTTTGATGTAGTTTGCCTTGATTTTTCCCCAGTCCTTAGAATACAGTTCGATAAAGGTCTCTACAAACTGTTTATCGGTATAATCTTTTGGAAGCTTACTGAGCACAACTTCTATCTTCTCTTCTTTTTTATGCAATACTGCCATAATGATTCTTTAATGCTGTAAAGTTACACTAATTTGTTTACCTAAACTTTTATCGGGGCCGATTGTTTATACCACATAGTTTATTGAATTGTTCATTAAGTTCATAATTATGGCGGGTTATCTGAAAGAGGGGGGATTATTCAAATTCTTCGCGGAATGTTTACAGGATTTGTATAATGCAGAGAAGAAATTTGTGAAGTGTGCAGCCGCTTTGTCAATTGCAGCATATACTGAGGAGCTTCAGAATGCGCTTGTTTCTCAGTCTCAGGTATCGGAAACCCATGTAGTCAGGCTGGAACAGGTATTTAAACTGATTGATATCCATCCGGGTGAGGGGAAATGCAAAATTGTAGAGCTCTTAAGTGATAAATCTGCAGATATAGTAAAGACAGTAGAAACAGGAACCGCATTGCGGGATGCAGAAATAATTTATGCGGTACAGCTGATTGCCCATTATAAAATTGCCTGTTATGGAAGCCTGATCTCCCTGCTTGAAGAAATTGAAGAAGACAGTGCAGAGGTACTCCTGGAAAGATGCCTGGCAGAAGAAAAACATGCAGATACCTACCTTACCAGGCTTGCCATTACTGTGATCAATCCCGCGGCTAAAAGGGAATCAGCATAATTAATTTCCCTTTTGCTGTTGCATACACTGATGATACAGCTCTAACATATGAAAATATTTTTCTTTCCAGTAATCCTTTTCCTCAGCCAGCTCCTCATAGCTGGGTTGCACTGAGCTGGGTTTTTTCTGGTCGGTAATCATTTCAGGAAAGTCTTCTGCAAAATCATGATTGAGAATTTTGCCATATTTTAAGAGGATGCCAAATGACAGATTGGGTTGTTTAATGTGGTTGTAAAAAGTTGACCTGTCAAACCCGGCAGCTTGTGTCAATACTTTAATCTTGATCCCCTTTTTGCGGACCAGCCCGTTCAGAAATTCACCCTTGTGTATCTTAAAATCCTTGTTTTTCACCATAAACAAGGTAAATGTTTAATTTTTGAAAATATTCTACATTAATTTTTATTAATCTACATAAATGTTGATATTTGTGTATAATGTGTAATATTATGTAGATTATTATAATTTAAAACTCTACAGTATTTAAGGAAACTAACCAAATATATGATGCAATAAGATAATGATCCAATCAAAAATTTATATTGTAGCTTCTTCATTTTGAGTGATTAAGCTTGACGAACCTCGTAACAGAAATCTGGTAAATTTCAATACCTACGAGATACGTCAGGCAGCTGGATCCTATACATAGGGTCGGTTGCTTGCTTATGTTTATTGTAGGGCCATATTTTGAAAAAAATATGAAGGTTTACCAGAACCTCTGTTACATTAAACCCGCAAGTGGCCGGCCCTATATACCCAAATGAATAAATATCAAATTATCGGACGTTTGTATACCATTGCCCAGTCACGTACAGGGATAGAAACAATCAGGAGGATCTGGGTAAACGGCATCGAAATTCTTCCTGAAATGGGCTGCGGCCTCCGGCCCTTGTATGAATGCGGCTTCAGCTGGGGGAAGACCGGAGGTAATCTGTCCTACACTACTGCACTGACTATCTGTTTGTCTATATTCCGCGAAGAAAGGCTCGCAGAAAATTTATTCGTCTGTTTTAAGGAAGACTTTGTGCAGTACTTTCCTGAGGGAAACTTTGATCTGAGTATTGATCTCAGCGCATTCCTTATCAAATACCAGCTGAGGTTACAGCCCGATCTTTACAGCTTCTTCTGCTTTTCCTGCCTTATTAATTCCAGAGAGATCCTGGTCTATAAAAACCCTCTTTCGGGCCAGGTCACAGCAGATCTTTCAGAGAATTATGCGATGCATATCCTGATGATTACTGACGAGAAGACCCGAAAGCTCAATGAGCGCAGGCACCGATTGATATTCAGGTTTTTAAGCAGGGAAAGTTATATAGTCAAAGGTGATGATGTGGATACGGTGCTGCAGAAAGTAGAAAGCATTATGTCTACATTTTTCTGGAAATCCCTGGAAAGGGTACTTCGGGCAAAATATACAGGACGCTGAAGGTAACTGTTTGAGGGAATGTACTGCTTTAAAATATACGACTAAATCAGTAGTCTTTGATTTATTATTTTATATTTGCTGACAGGATATATAGAATAAAGATGCAGGATAATAAAAGCGCAACTCCGGATAAGCTCATAAACGAAGTAAAAGAAAATGATGCCGTCAATCAGCCTGTGAAGGATGAAAAATATTGGCGTGTGATTGCCGGCAGATGTTTATTTGCGCTTGCTTTTATGATTATCGGACACCTTATCGCTTCCTTTTATCCGATGACCAACCTGATCAATGCCTTTAAAGTATTTGGTGATACTTTGGGTTTGGAATCTGCATTTGGCTGGATGTTACTGGCCGGTTTTATCGCTCAGCTGGTGGATGGGGCATTGGGTATGGGTTATGGTGTAATTTCCACTACTGTACTGCTTTCTACCGGATTAAATCCTGCTGCGATCAGTGGCAGTATTCACACTGCCGAAATGTTTTCCAGCGGTGCATCCGGATTTAGTCATTACCGGTTTGGCAATATCAACAGGAAACTTTTCAAAACATTGCTTTTACCAGGCGTACTGGGAGCAATCACAGGTGCCGTACTGCTATGTTATCTAGGCGAAGCTTACGGAAGCTGGCTGAGACCGGTACTATCTGTTTATACTTTATTACTTGGTGCCAGAATCCTGTTAAACGCTTTTAAAAAGAAAAATGAATCCCGAAAGGTAAAACATGCCGGATGGCTTGCAGGTGCCGGAGGTTTTCTGGATTCATTTGGTGGAGGAGGATGGGGGCCGCTGGTAACCAGTACCCTGATTGCCAAAGGTAAAACTCCCCGTTATATCATCGGTACCGTCAGCCTGACTGAATTCTTCGTCACCCTCGGCAGTGCACTAACCTTCTTTATCATCTTAGGCACCAGCCATATTCAGACCATCGCAGGCCTGATCATTGGTGGCGTAATTGCAGCACCAATCGCTGCAAGGCTTGCAGGTAAACTCAATACAAAAACAATTTTGATTGCCGTAGGTATACTGGTGATCATCTCGAGTGCGCGAACCTTAATCAAAACAGCGGGTTTAATTTAAACATTTTTATAAAGTCTACTAAATATATAGAACTTATTGTATATTTGACACGAACCAATACATAATGATATGGAAACTGCAACTCGTACAGATCAGGAGCTGCTCGGATTGCTAAGAGAGGATGATAAAGATGCCTTTGATGAACTTTACCATCAGTATGCAAAACGTCTTTACATACAGGCCTTCAAAATGCTGAAAGATGACGTTCAGAGTAAGGACGTTGTTCAGGAGGTTTTCCTGCAGCTCTGGAACAAGCGGGCCAGTCAGCAAATTGAGTCTTTGAATGCCTATCTGTATGCCATCACAAGATTTCAGGTTTTTAAGGTACTACGTTCAGGGAAAGGCCACGCAGACGTTTTTGAGGTGGAACACGAATTGCCTTTATGCAGAAATACAGAGTATGCACTTGCTGAAAGAGAAGTCTCTACAGCTTTTTTTTCAGGCTTGTCGGATTTGCCTGAAAAGTGCAGGACGATATTTACCTTAAGCCGGGTAGAATGTCTTTCGAACCGCGAGATCAGTCTCCGGTTATCCCTTTCTCCAAAAACAGTTGAAAATCAGATTACCATTGCTATCCGCAAACTGCGTATTGGCCTGAGTGATTTTTTGCCTGTACTTTTCCTTATTTTTCTCTGTTGTTGCAAATAAGCTGATGAATTAACATCAGCCCTTTGGGGGCAACGTTCTCATTTCTACACTTACTACCAATGACTAGGCAACAATTTAATAAATTGATGGATAAGCACCTTAATGGATCAGCCAGCCCGGAAGAAGAACAGGAGCTCTTCGAATGGTATGATCGCTTTCAGGAGAAAACCGGTGCCGGGAAAACGCTGAGTTCCGCTGAAAGTGATGCACTGCTTCAGAAAACTAAAGCGCGGATCAGTTCCCGCAGTAGAAACCATTTCATTTGGCCAGGTATAGCGGCATCGCTTGTTTTAATCCTGTTCAGCACATGGCTTATCCGGAAAACAGACAGGCCTGCCAGTCTGGTAAACATTGTTACACAAAAAGATAAAAAACACCATGTTATCCTGCCGGACGGTACCCTGGTTTGGCTGAATGGAAACAGCAGACTGAAATATCCTGTTCAATTCAGTAAAGAACGCAGGGAATTTTGGTTAAGCGGTGAAGGTTATTTCGAAGTAAAACACAATTCCAAATGGCCATTTATTGTACACACCCACAATCTGGATGTAAAGGTACTGGGCACAATTTTTAACCTGAAGGCTTATCCTGATGCGAAAACAGAAGCTTCTCTGCTTAGGGGTTCTGTAGAGGTAAAAGTAAATCATGGAGCAGCACAAAAAATAGTCCTCAAGCCTTACCAGAAACTAATCGCTGCAGACCTGGTTAAGGGACGGACAAAAATACAAAGCATCAAAGTTGAAGTTATAGCACATGACGTGGACCAGGCTTTTATCGCCGAAACGGCATGGACACAAAAGGCTTTCAGTTTTACAAATGAAACATTGGGTGCCATCACCGCTAAGCTTGAAAAAGTTTACGGACTGAAAATTATCATACAGCATCCAGCATATAAGGAAGAAAGATTTACAGGCACTTTTGATAATGCCAGCCTAAGCACAGTACTAAATGCACTTCAGTTCAGTAATGAATTTAAGTACAGAAAGGAGGGGGAAGAAACAATAATCATTTACTAACCCTCAAAAAAAAAGGGAAATACCTTACAGTATTCCCCTGATTTCGATCATATATCCGGAGATCAATTGGCGTTGCACCCGGACTAATAATTCACTTAATCTTATTAAATTTATGAAAAAAACCGGAAAGTCCGGTAAGGACCACCATGGCCTGATGCTATCAAAAACTTTTCTCCTGCTCAGGTTAACCACAATATTTACACTTACCTCATTGGTACAGGTTTCAGCAAATGTAACCGCACAGGTGAATAAAATTACCATTGCGCTGAAGAATGCAAGTCCTGATTTTGCACTGAAAGCCATTGAGAAAAAATCAAATTACAGATTTGTGTACAGTAACAATCTTTTTCCTTCAACTGAAAAAATCAGTATTAATATCAAAGATGCTTCTTTAGAAGATGTGCTGAATACAATTCTGCAGCCGCACAGCTTTACGTTCAAAGTAATGGATGGCAATCTGGTGGCCATTTCAAAAACTGCGGCCATTCGTGATATAGCTATCAAAGGAAAAGTTACTGATGAAAAAAATCTTCCTTTACCGGGTGTGAGTATCCGTATCAAAGGCGCCAAACAAGTAGTTTCTACCAATAGTGATGGTGACTTCCAGATCGTTTCGGCCGAAGATAAACCCACACTGGTGTTTACTTACATCGGTTACAAGACTAAAGAAGTAATTTATAACGGGCAGCCCTTAGCCATTACCCTGTCTCCGGATCAAAGTGATCTGAATGAAGTGGTAGTAGTAGGTTATGGTACGCAAAAGAAAGGAAACGTCCTTGGCGCTGTCGCGTCTTTTGATGCTAAAAATGTAGAGGAAAAACCAATAGCCAGGGTAGAACAGGCACTTATTGGCCAGATGGCCGGTGTGCAGGTAAGACAGCAAAGTGGAATGCCCGGAGCAGGATTAAGTATCCAGGTGCGTGGAACAGGTTCGATCACCGCTGGGAACGAACCCCTGTATGTACTGGACGGGTTTCCGCTGGATGTTGCCAGTCAGTCTTCTTCAGGTGCAATCTCCAACAGTCCGCTGGATAACCTAAATCCAAATGATATCGAAAGTGTACAGGTACTCAAAGATGCTGCTGCGGGTGCTATTTACGGATCACGCGCTGCGAATGGCGTAGTATTGATCACCACGAAACGGGGTGTTGCCGGCAAGGCGAAAATCAGTTTTAACGCTAATACGGGTGTGGCCGAAGTTTCCAGAAAAGTAGATTTACTGAGTGCTGATGAGTGGGTTGCGCAAGCTACGGAGCTGGCGAACAATGCCTGGGTAGCTTCTGGTACCGGAAGAACCGCAACGCAAACCAATGCTGAGCGTGCAGCGATCTTAGGAACTCCCGGTGTAATCAATACAACATATATGACAGACCCGAGGTGGGCCGTTCCAGGTCATCCCGGTCTGGATTACGTAGACTGGCAGGATGAAGTTTACCGTGCAGCAGTATATCAGAACTACGAAATGTCTGCCAGTGGCGGTTCGGAAAATGTGCGGTACTTTATCTCCGGAAATTATCTCAACCAAAATGGTACACTTATCAATTCCAATTATAAAAACTACGGCTTAAGGGCCAATATTGAAGCCAATGCCAGCAAAAAGCTGAAGTTTGGAATTAACCTTGCGCCATCGTATTCCATCAACAATTCACCTCCCGCGGAAGGTAAAGACAATCAGCTCCAAAATCTTACACAAATGGTTCCGGTAGTAGAAAGTTCTGCAGGAATCAATACTGGTGCCTACGGTAATCCTACCTATACCTGGTCAAGCCCAAGATTGATTAGTCCTTATGCCTATTTGGAAACAGCAATCAATAAGATTAAAACTTCCAGATTGCTCACTTCTGTATATGCGGACTATGAGATTGCAAAAGGTCTTTCCCTCAAATCAACAGTCAACTATGACAACGTCGACAGGAATACAAAACGTTTCACCTCCGATCAGGTAACAGTAGGTGCTGCAACAGCTATTTTTACCAATCCGGGTCTGTATTCTACCGGGGCTTACCTTGTCAATAAAAAACAGAATTTCCTGAATGAAAATACTTTAAATTACAGCACTACAATTGCCAAAGACCATACCATCTCAGTGGTTGGAGGGGTGTCCTATAACATTGTGCATACCGAGGGCGTAAGTTTAGCTACTGCAGGCGGTTTTGCAAATAACCTGGTAACCACACTGAATAATGCAATTGCAAATGCTGCAGGGGTAACCACAACAGGTACATCTACAGAGACCAACAATACCTTGTTCTCCTATTACAGCAGGGTGCAGTATGCCTTCAAAGACAAATACCTTTTGTCGGGAACTGTAAGACGGGATGCCTCCTCAAAATTTGGCTCAGATAACCGCTGGGGAACATTTCCCTCAGTTTCGGCAGGATGGAAAATATCCCAGGAATCCTTCATGAAGGATATCAAACAGATCAGCGACTTAAAATTGAGACTGAGCTGGGGTAAATCCGGTAACAATAACATCGGGGACTATAACTCTATCCCAACTTTAAGCAGCAACGGATACGTTTTTGGTGGGAATACACCAGTTACTGCGAGCGGACAGGTAGTCTCCGGCTTAGCTAACAGTGCATTAAAATGGGAAACCTCAAGTACATATGATGCCGGTCTGGACCTGAGTTTATTCGCAAACCGGATCAATTTTACTTTCGACGCTTATCATAAGAAAAACTCAGACCTTTTGTTAAACCTGCCTGTGCTTGCCGCAAGTGGATTTACTACCAGTCTGCAGAATATAGGTGCTGTTGTAAATAAGGGCTTGGAATTCAGTGTGAATACTGTCAATGTAAGAACACCCGATTTCCAATGGTCAATGAACGCTAATATCGCATTCAACAAAAACAACGTGACTGATCTTGGTCCTACGCATGCTGATATTGAGATTGCTTCTGCATACAGCGGCAGTAATGCTCCTTATTTGTTAAGAGAAGGCTTGCCTGCATTTAGTTATTACATTACTAAAGTCAGCGGGATTTTGACGGCAGCAGATATAGCTAATCCGGCAGTGGCCAAACTAGCCAATCAAACTGTGGGTGATGCCAAATACCTGGATGCCAATGGTGACGGTAAAATTACCGCCGCAGACAGGGTGATAGGTGGACAGCCAACGCCGAAATATACCTGGGGCTGGACAAATACTTTCAAATACAAAGACTTTGATCTGGGCGTTCAGTTATATGGTCAGCACGGAGGTTCAATACTTTCTTATTTGGGCAGGGCGATAGATTTTTCAGGAAGTACCACTGCAAATGTGCTGGGTGTATGGAGAGATCGCTGGAGCACGGCGAATCCCGATGCGGATGCCCCAAGGGGGAAATTAGGTGCAACCTATACTTATCCACAGGTAACTTCGGACTGGGTTTACTCTACTGATTTCTTCCGGGTACAAAACATCACACTGGGCTACAACCTGAAGAAATTATTTAAAACCCCATCCATAGGATCTGCGAGAGTGTATATTTCCCTGGAAAACTATTTTTCACATGATAAATACAAGGGTGGTGCCAATCCTGAAGCACAGAATACTAACGTAAGCGGAAATACCAGTTATGCTGTTTCCGGAGATTATGGTTCTATGCCTTTGAGCAAGACAGCTTCTATTGGTGTAAACTTTGGCTTCTAATTTTAATTTTATGAAAACGAATACATACTTATTACTTATCCCTCTGCTTCTCCTTTTGGGTAGCTGCGAGAAACAACTGGATCAAACCCCGGTGTCAAGTGTTGCCACTGAAAACTTCTATACCAATAACAATGACTTTTTGCAGGCTGTAAACGGAGCCTATTCACAACTGAGTACCTATCCAAGTCAGGCCCTCTGGCTGGGCGAAATGAGAAGCGACAATATCAATGCTACTTCTGATGGTAACAGAGATTGGGACGGCATCAACAATTTTACGCCGAACATCACCACAGTTGGCTTTGTCACGAATGCCTGGAGGAATAACTTCAATGGTATCTTCAATGCCAATAATGTATTACAGGCCCTGGAAACCAAAGGCAGCGTCATCGGCAATGCTGCTTTGGTGACGAGGTATACTGCAGAATGCAGATTCCTTCGTGCGTTTTATTATTTCCAGCTTGTGCGTTTATATGGAAAGGTGCCATTGATTACTACACCTAAAACTGCTGCTGAAGTGAATAGTATTCCACAAAGCACTGTTCCGGAATTATATGCTGCTATAGAGGGTGACCTTACTTATGCTGCTGCAAATCTGCCTGCCAGTTTTACCGGAGCCGATCTTGGGAGGGCAACTTCCTATTCTGCCAAAGGTATGCTGGGACTCGTTTATCTGACTAAATCAGGACCGACTTATGGTGTGGATGGACCTGGATTAAACAGCAATGAATACAGTAAAGCGGCGGCGCTGTTTGACGAGATTATCACAGGCAGTCCATACAGTTTTGGTGCCAGTTACAGCTCAATTTTCTCTTATTCCAATGAGAACAACAGCGAAGTCGTGTTTGATGTACAGTTTGCCAGCAGTCTGAACGGGGCAAGTTTCCCTTCGCACCTGGTGCCTGTGGCCTACTGGACAGGGCAGGGTATATCCAATAGTTACGGTAACGGATACGGCGCAAGTACCTTTCCGGTAACTACCAGCCTAAAAAATTCATATACTACCAATACTGTTAGCGGTACGGATGCACGTTATACGTTTAATGTTGCCACTACCTACACAGTGGGACCATTTATCAAAAAATACATTGACATCAGTAAAAAGGGAACTGCCGGTACGGACTGGCCGATCAATTTCATTGTACTCCGCTATACAGATGTGCTGATGATGAAGGCTGAATGTATTCTTCACGGAGCTCCGGGAACTCAGGCAGATGTTGATGCTATTGTAAATAAAGTGCGTACAAGGGCAGGTATAGGATCATTATCCAACGTTACGCTGGCTACACTAATGGCAGAACGCCAGCGTGAATTCCTCGGAGAAGGTCTTCGCTGGAATGACCTGGTTAGGGAAGGACTGGCTGTTACGCAAATGAATGCCTGGCGTACAGCTGATGCAATCACTAAAATCAATGAGATTGTACCTAACTACTTGATCTATCCTGTACCAGCAACCGAATTACAGACAACTCCTGGGTTGTATATCCAGAATCCTGGTTATCAGTAGAACCGAACATCCAATTTCTAAGAACCCCTGAATTTCCAATATGACGATCAGGGGTTTCTTTCTTTCTTTCTTTCTGGAAAAACGGACAAATATTGTACATTCGCAGCTGATTATTGGAGCATACGCTCAAATAATCTCAGTTCTTTACTAAAATTTTATCAACCGGTAAGGGTATACATAGCTGTATACTAAAGGGAACCATGTGAAAATCATGGGCTGTCGCGCAACTGTAAATAACTGTAAAGTTATAAGTCAGATACCTGCCCTTACTGAATTGGCAATGCTTTCGCGGTATGAAGCTCAGGTCAGGTTTAACAATTATTATGCGGTCCTCTAGGAAGACTGCGTTCTCTTTTTATATACCTTTCATTTTTCCGGCGTTTGCATTTAAAATTGAAGCAGAGGGCTTTTTTTTAATGGTTTTGCTATACAAAAGCACTACGCAAAGCCAAACATACGCGAGAAAAAATACATGAAGAAACACCTACTTATTTTATTCCTGTTCTTACCTTTTACACCACTCTTTGCGCAGCAAAAAGACCTCTCGGGCAAAGTCACCGACAGTGCCTCTCATCTCCCGGTCAATGGCGTAACTGTAGTTCTCTCACCTTCAAATCAGACTGATATTACAGATGAAAGCGGAAGGTTCCTTTTTAAAAAGATACCATCTTCGGCAAAAACGATAACTATATCCGGCATAGGTTATCAAAAGATAGTATTACCGCTGCGTACTTTTTTCAATGGACAAGTCTTAACCCTTGTGCCAAAGCAAACCCAGCTTTCTGATGTAGTGATCACCGCCAATTCCACTAATCCTTATAAAATGATAAGTGAATCTGATATCAAAATGAGGAACATCTCAAATTCGCAGGAGGTACTGCGCATTGTGCCCGGATTATTTATCGGCCAGCATCAGGGTGGAGGGAAGGCCGAACAGATATTTCTGCGTGGCTTTGATAATGATCACGGTACTGACATCAGTTTAAATGTGGACGGGATGCCAATTAACCTGGTTTCACATGCCCATGGGCAGGGTTATGCCGACAGCCATTTTATCATTCCGGAAACGATCTCTGGGACCACTTATAAAAAAGGGCCTTATGATGCAGAAAAAGGCAATTTCGCCACGACAGGTTTTGTGGATTTCCACACTTCCAACGCCATAAGTAATAATACCTTCAAAGTTGAAGGAGGGCAGTTTAATACTTACCGGATAATGGGGATGATGAATTTGCTGACGGAGAAAGCAAAAACAAAAGGGCATTCCTGGTATGCTGCATCAGAATACCGCTACAGTGACAGTTATTTTGTAGATCCGCAACATTTCAAGCGTTTCAACTTTTTTACCAAATATCACGGCCAGCTGTCTGAAAATACCTGGCTAACTGCATCTGCTTCTACAATGTACAGTAAATGGGATGCATCAGGACAAATTCCTGAAAGTGCTGTTGATGCCGGTGTGGTACCTTACTATGGAGCTTTAGATCCGAATGAGGGAGGAGTAACATCGCGTACAAATGTGAATGCCCAGTTGTTAACTACACTTGCCAATCATGACATTATAAAAAATCAGTTATACTATTCAAAGTACAAATTCGACCTGCACACCAACTTTACTTTTTTCCTGGTTGATACGCTGAATGGTGATGAAATCAGACAGCGGGAGTCGCGCAATTTATATGGCTACAAGGGCAGCTATCAGCATGAAAGTTACCTGGGAAATATCAAAGTTTCTACAGATTTTGGAATCAACGCGCGTCTTGACCTAACTACTGGTTCAGAACTGTCCCATACCATCAATCGTTATACCTTGCTGAACACCGTTAAACTTGGAGATGTAAGAGAATTCAGCGCAGGTGCCTATCTCAGTGAAACTTTAAGGTTCAGTGAAAAGTTTACTGTAAATGCAGGCCTGCGGTTTGATCAGTTTTATTATCAGTACAATAACAAATTAGAGGGCGACAGCACATTGAATGGAGCAGGAATCTATAAAGCGAATAATAATACCGTAAGTCCGAAGATCAACTTCTACTACCAGGCTTCCGCTAAAACCCAGTTTTATGCGTCGCTGGGCAAGGGTTTCCATTCAAATGATGCTCGTGTAGTGGTAGCAGAAACAGGTTATAAAAAGCTGCCTGCCCTGTATGGCGCTGATCTGGGAACAGTATTTAAGCCGGTGAAAAATCTGATCATCAATGCAGCTGTATGGTACAGTTACCTGCAGAAAGAATATGTGTACTCAGGAGATGGCGGTACAGTGGATTTTAGCGGGCGTACTCAGCGGATTGGCTTCGATCTTTCTACACGTTATCAGCCGTTTAGCAAATTATACTTTGATGTGGATGTGAACTATGCCCACGGAAGGTCAATGGATGATCCAAAGGGCGAAAACTATATTCCACTCGCTCCGGTTTGGAGCAGCACCGGCGGATTGACTTATATCCTGAAGAACGGATTTAATGGCAGTTTGCGTTACCGTTATTTAGC